>Ga0105164_10000409_pt1 | contig 31030 bp, 27 predicted proteins | sample VDWuncwatermetaG_FD_89674 | JGI IMG/M metagenome (GOLD analysis project Ga0105164, IMG submission 89674) | Wastewater microbial communities from Netherlands to study Microbial Dark Matter (Phase II) - VDW unchlorinated drinking water | ecosystem: Environmental > Aquatic > Freshwater > Drinking...
ATCGCGGCATCTGTCTGGATCACATCCTTAATCGTTCGTTGGTTGCCAGCCCGGATATCTCTTCCGAGAGAGCTCACGATGCCGACGGACAGCGACCCTCCCAGGCCAAAAGGATTTCCGATGGCAAGGACTTTTTGTCCCACTTGCAAGCGATCGCTCTCTCCAAAATCTACCGTCGGTAAAGTCTTACCCTTGGTATCGATTTTAAGAACAGCCAAGTCTGAATCGGGGTCGGTCCCAATCACCTTTGCGGGGAACTGGGACTTATCAAACAAAGTCACTTCAACGGTTTGGGCTCGCCCGACGACATGGTCATTCGTGACGATATAGCCATCTTTGCGGATGATCGCTCCCGACCCCATTCCTTTCTGAGGGATGACATCGAAGAAAAAGTCGCGGGTTAGGGTCACCGCGGTGATATTAACAACGGCCGGGTTACATTTCTTATAGACGTCGACGTTATTCTGCTCATCCGGCAAGAGCGCGGCGATAGCAGATACGCTTAAACTAAGTCCGAGGCAGAAAAGCGCAGAGTTAAAGTTGGATTTGGTTAATCTTAGCGGCCATGATGAAATCATTTTCCGTCACTCCTGATACGGTATGGGTATCTAGTGAGATCTTAACGTGGCGGTAGCCATGCATCAAGATATCCGGGTGATGGTCTTCTTTTTCTGCGATGACTCCCACTGTATTCACAAAATCCAAAGCTTTTTGAAAGTTTTTGAATTCAAAGCTTCGTGTGAGGCGTTTTTCCGAGATCATCCAACCTCCCACTTGTTTAAGCCAAGAGCCCATCTGGTCCACGTGGATGCAACCTTCAGTGGATGGAATCGGTCGGCAATGTCGGGAAATAAGCTGTTCCATGACGCCTGAAAGTTAACTTGTTGTTTGCCGCATTGACAAGCGGATTTGAAAAAGAAAAACTCTGGGGCGAGTTCTGTACTAAAGAGAAAGGCGTGGAACGTGGCAGTAGGGCAGAAAATCACTTTTGATTCATCTAATCGAATCCAGATCCCTGATCATCCCGTCATTCCTTTTATTGAAGGCGATGGCACAGGCCCTGATATTTGGCGAGCGTCCCAGCGAGTTTTTGACGCAGCGGTCCAGAAAGCCTATGACGGGAAGCGGTCGGTGGTGTGGAAAGAGGTTTTAGCCGGCGAAAAAGCCTTCAATGCCACTAAAGATTGGCTTCCAGAAGAGACGGTCCAAGCGATTAAAGACCATGTCGTTGCCATCAAAGGGCCGCTGAGTACGCCAGTTGGCGGAGGGATCCGGTCTCTCAACGTGACGTTGCGAAAGGTCTTAGATCTTTACGCGTGTATTCGGCCCATTCGATATTTTAAAGGCGTTCCAAGTCCTATGAAAGAACCCCATAAGGTGAATATGGTGGTTTTTCGAGAAAATACAGAAGACGTCTACGCCGGCATTGAATGGAAGAGCGGGTCCGCGGAAGCCAAGAAAGTAATCGATTTTCTAAACGCCGAGATGAAATCTCAAGTGGATACCACTGCTGGAGTCGGCATTAAGCCAATGACACCTGCCGGATCCAAGAGATTAGTCCGAATGGCCATCGAATACGCGATACGCAAAAAACTTCCCAGTGTGACCTTGGTTCATAAGGGCAATATCATGAAATACACTGAAGGCGCCTTTCGAGAATGGGGTTATGCGGTGGCTAAAGAAGAATTTGGTGCGCAGACTGTGACGGAAGATGAAATCTGGAAAGGGACCAATCCAGATGGAAAACTGCTGATTAAGGACCGAATTGCTGATAGCATGTTTCAGCAGGGTTTACTTCGGCCCAGTGAGTATTCAGTCCTAGCGACACCAAACCTAAATGGCGATTATATTAGTGACGCGTTAATCGCTCAGGTCGGTGGCCTTGGAATTGGGCCGGGAGCGAATGTTGGCGACCGTGCGGCTGTGTTTGAAGCGACGCATGGGACGGCCCCTAAGTATGCCGGCCAAGATAGGGTAAACCCCGGTTCGGTTATCTTAAGTGGCGTCATGATGCTTGAGTATCTGCAGTGGCAGCAAGCTGCGGACTCGATTACGAATGCGCTACAGAAGACCATTGAGCAGAAATACGTGACCTATGACTTTGCTCGACTGACTCAAGGAGCCACGGAAGTCAAATGCTCTGAGTTTGCGAGTCGAATCATCGATAATTTATAAATTTCAACGAAAGGATCAACGATGCACCGACCTAAAGTAACGATTGTAGGAGCAGGGAATGTGGGGGCGACTGCTGCCCATTGGATAGTCTCAAAAGAACTTGCGGATGTCGTTCTTGTCGACGTCGCTGAAGGGATTCCCCAGGGAAAAGCTTTAGACCTAGCTGAAGCAGGTCCCGTGGAAGGTTTTGATTGTCGAGTGACGGGCACCAACGACTACGCTGCGACTGAAAATTCGGATGTCGTCGTGATTACCGCTGGATTACCTCGCAAACCAGGGATGAGCCGAGATGATCTTCTTAAGATTAACGCGAAGATCGTCACTGAGGTCACTCAGAATGTGGTGAAGTATTCACCCCAAACGATCTTACTCATTGTCTCAAACCCCCTCGATGCCATGTCGCATGTGGCGTTAAAGGTCAGTAAGTTTCCTCGAGAACGAGTGATTGGTATGGCCGGCGTATTAGATTCGGCTCGGTTTAGGACTTTTGTTGCCGAGGCAGCCGGAGTTTCCGTCGAAGATGTCTACGGATTTGTCTACGGTGGGCATGGCGATACCATGGTTCCGATGACGCGGTATTGTTCCATTGCCGGCGTGCCACTGGAGAAATTTCTGCCGAAAGAGAAAATTGATCAAATTGTCGACAGAGCTCGTAATGGCGGGATCGAGATAGTGAACCTTCTTAAGACGGGTTCGGCTTTCTATGCCCCTTCGGCTTCCGTCGTTCAAATGGTCGAGGCAATTTTAAAAGATAAAAAGAGAATCCTACCATGCGCGGTTCATCTTCAGGGTGAGTACGGCTTTAAGGATCTCTACGTCGGCGTCCTAGCTAAGCTTGGGCGAAATGGAATGGAGAAGGTGATTGAGCTTGATCTCAACGAAGTTGAGAAAGCAGCGTTAGAGAAATCAGCGCAATCAGTCCGTGATTTAGTGAAAGTGTTGGAGGGCTAACGCAATATGAAAATACATGAATACCAAGCGAAAGAGCTTTTCCGACGATATCAGATCCCAGTTCCTAAGGGGAAGGTAGCCTTTTCAGCAGACGAAGCCATTCAATCGGCTGCTTCAGTTGGGCCAGGCCCATGGGTTGTCAAAGCTCAGATCCATGCGGGAGGTCGAGGCAAAGGCGGCGGCGTTAAAGTCGCTAAAACTCAAGACGAACTTCGTCAGTACGCCAAGAGTATTTTCGGAATGACGTTAGTCACGCCTCAGACGGGCCCTGAAGGCAAAGAAGTGAAGCGACTTCTTGTTGAAGAAGGCGCGAATATCAAATCCGAATCGTATTTAGCGATTACTTTGGATCGTCAGACGGCTCAGTTGGTGATCATGGCGAGCACCGCCGGTGGAATGGATATCGAAGAGGTGGCAGAGAAGACGCCTGAGAAGATTTTCAAGGAATGGGTGAACCCGAGCCTTGGTCTGAGGGATTTTCAATGTCGACGATTAGCTAGGTCCATGGGATTTGAAGGGACTCTGGCTAAAGAGTTCACCGATATTCTCAAGAAGTTAACCCGGCTTTCGATCGAATGCGATTGTGCGATCACTGAAGTCAACCCATTGATTACGACGGCAGATGGCCACTTGATTGCTCTTGATGGGAAGATTAACTTTGATGACAATGCGATGTTTCGTCATCCGACTTACTTAGAATGGGTTGACCCTGATGAAGAGGACCCCAGCGAAACTAAGGCCAAGAAGTTTGATCTGAATTACATTAGCCTCGACGGGAGCATTGGCTGCATGGTCAATGGCGCAGGCCTCGCGATGGCGACGATGGATATCATTAAGCTAGAGGGTGGAAGCCCAGCTAATTTCCTAGATGTCGGGGGTGGTGCGACTGAAGAAAAAGTCCGCGAGGCTTTCAAAATTATTTTACAGGACACCAAAGTAAAGGCCGTCTTGGTTAATATTTTTGGTGGCATCATGAAATGCGATATCATCGCTGCGGGCATTGTGGGTGCGGCGCGCGAATTAAAATTAACAGTGCCTTTGGTAGTTCGTCTTGAAGGGACCAATGTGGACCTTGGAAAGAAAATCTTACAGGAATCTGGTCTTAAGATCTTGTCGGCAACGGGAATGAAAGAGGCAGCCCAGAAGGCGGTCCAAGCGGCTGGAGGTAGTAAATGAGCATCTTAGTCAATAAGAACACACGGCTACTCGTTCAAGGAATCACCGGACAGGCGGGTGCTTTTCATTCGAAACAGTGCAAAGAGTACGGCACGCAGATTGTCGGCGGCGTCACGCCTGGTAAGGGTGGGACCGAATACGAAGGGATTCCGATTTTTAATTCCGTCCGAGACGCCGTGGCAAAGACTCAAGCTAATGCAACGATGATCTATGTCCCGGCTCCCTTTGCAGCGGATGCCATTCTTGAGGCGGCTGATTCGGGCATTGCGCTCATTGTCTGTATCACTGAAGGGATTCCTGTCGTCGACATGATTACCGTAAAGAATTACCTTCGCTCGACTAAGAGCCTATTAATTGGCCCCAACTGTCCGGGGATTATCACGCCAGGGGAATGTAAGATTGGCATCATGCCGGGTTATATTCACAAAGCAGGTAAGGTGGGTGTCGTTTCTCGTAGCGGAACACTGACGTATGAAGCGGTTCATCAGCTGACGACGCGCGGAATTGGACAATCAACCTGTGTTGGCATCGGGGGTGACCCTGTGCACGGCCTTTCGTTTATTGAGGTCCTTAAGCTTTTTAATGATGACCCTCAGACTGAAGCCGTTGTCATGATCGGAGAGATTGGCGGCAATGCGGAAGAATTGGCGTGCGAATACGTTAAGGCAAATATGAAAAAACCAGTGGTTGGCTTTATTGGTGGTCAGACGGCTCCTCCTGGTAAGAGAATGGGGCACGCCGGAGCGATCATCAGCGGCGGTAGTGGAAAAGCTTCAGATAAGATGAAAGCTATGGAAAAAGCTGGTATTAAGGTTTCCACAAGTCCAGCGACTATTGGAGAAACGTTGGCGAGCTGTTTGTAGGAGTGATTGATGGAAAGAACATTTGGAATCCTTAAGCCTAATGCCGTAAAGCTGAATCAGATTGGCCGCATTCTAACCATGATGGAAGAAGATGGTTTCAAGGTGGTGGAGGCTAGGATGAAGACCCTGTCTTCGTCTGAGGCAGAGGGTTTCTATGCGGAGCACCGCGAACGTCCATTTTTCAAAAGTCTCGTGAGTTTTATGACTTCGGGTCCAGTCCTATTGTATGTGCTGGAAGCACCGGGTGCGGTTGAAAAGTACCGAAAATTAATGGGAGCGACCGACCCGGCAAAGGCAGCGCCTGGCACCATTCGTAAAATCTTCGGCGAAAGCATTGAGGCAAATACCGTTCATGGTTCAGACTCGCTGACTTCAGCAGATCGCGAGATTAAGTATTTCTTCGCTTAACTTAGGCGGCTTTTTTAGCGGATCGTTTTAGGACGGATTGGAAGTTCTTCTGATTGAGTGGAAGCTTAAAGATTTCGTCAGCGGCAAGGCTCTGTTCCCCTTTGGCCATTAGTCCCGATTCAGACACATAGAAAATTGGGATATCAGAGGTTTCATGGCTGATTTTCAGCGTACTTGCCACTTCAAATTCTTCCATTTTTCCCTGCCCTGGAGTCAGAATCACGCAATCAGGACGATAAAAATGGGTCAGGGTTAGGGTTTCAACCCCATCCCTTGAATAGAGGCAATCAAATCCCCACTCCTTCAGGCACTCAAAGTTTTTCGCACGTTTGGTTTCGTCCTGTTCGGCAACAATCGCTAGCGGGCGGGTGCGATGTTCGGAAGTTGCCGTGGGGCTACTGATTACATGGGGGAAGAGCACATGGAAAGAAGACCCTTTACCCTCAGTACTCTCAACCCAAAGATTACCGTCATGAGATTGAGAAATCTGTTTAGCCACCGAGAGGCCTAGCCCTCGACCCTGTTCTCGTTGAGTTGTTTTAATTTGGGAGAATCGGTCAAAGATTTTCTGCTTCTCAGTCTCAGCAATCCCACAGCCCTCATCTCGAAACGTGACGATCAGCATGGGGTGCTCCGGATCCGCCTTACGTCTACCCGTAAAAGAACTCACCTCGATATAAATATTCTTTCCCTCGGGCGTAAACTTAATGGCGTTCGTGAGCAAGTTTTGAAAAACTTGCGAAACTCGGTCCTTATCGATCAGCACCCGCCATCCAGGGATTTTATTTTTATAACTCAAAGTAATTTTTTTCTGTTCCGCGTGGAAAGTATAATCTCGGTGGAATTCCTTAAGGAATGCATCCAGGTCAATCACTTCAAACTCGGGCTTAAGCCCCTGTTCGTAAGACGTCACATCTAATAGGTCATTCACGAGTTGTAGAGCGTAACCGCTCTGTCTGAGAGCTCTTGTGAGTAGCTCATGGTGGAGGGTCGAGAGAGTGGATTCCTTCCCATTGCCTCGTAGGACCATTTGGATTCCCGCTTGGATCAGTCCTAATGGCGAGCGAAGGTCATGGGCGCAGACACCGAGGAATTCTTCTCTCTGGTGAATGATCACTTCATTCTTAGTGACGGCGCGCGTTTTGGTTTCAAATTCCTGCGTTCGAGTGATCTGGGCCTCATGTTGCGCGATTCGGATATGAAAGCGAAAGAGCCACTCTTCAAGAGGTTGGGATGCGAGTAACCAATCCGTAATTTGAGTCGCCTGGGGGAAAGTCGCCGACCATGCCGGGGCGGCTTGATTGCAGACCCAAACCAAACCTTTAAACGTGCTCAGAATCGTTTGGATCGTTTCCTGTGGGCATTCCACCAGAAAGATTCCAACCGTATTCTCCCGAGTCTGTTTGGTAATCCAGTCCGCAATCTCAGTTTTCTTCTTGCCTAAAGATAGCGTGCTTAATTCATGCCCATGCTGGGTTAGTGCTTCGGTGAATGACGCGCGCTTAGCTTCAAGCTCAGGAGTCTTTTGATGCGATATGACAAGAAAGTGATGCAAGTCGGCCTCAATGATATGGATTGCAGTTACTTTATCGGCGTTTCCGTGGTTTTTTTAAATCCACAAATATGATTTCAGCCCGTTCGGACCTTGAAGGGGCGTGTCAAAGATAGTAAATCAGGCTTATGGCGCTGACGTCGTTTCATGATTGGGCCCTTGAGGAACTCCCCAAGCGAGTATCAGATGATTCATTGGTATTGGACGTGGGCGGGTGGTTTGGGGCTCTGAATCGGGCAAATTACGTCGTAGATATTATGCCCTATGCGACTCGCAATCGCGCCGGCGCGGTGTTATCAAACCTTTGGCCTGAGGAGCATTTTACCGAATCGACCTTTTTAAATTTTGATATTTGCGAACATCAGCCCTGGCCCTTTTCAGACAAACAATTCGATTTTGTGTATTGTTCAAACACTCTTGAGGATGTGAGAGACCCCATTTGGGTTTGTCGCGAGATGATTCGCGTGGCTAAGTCGGGGTTTGTTGAAGTCCCTAGCCGCATCTTGGAATCGACTCGTGGCGTAGAAAGGCCATTTTATGTGGGTTATTACCATCACCGGTGGTTATCTGAAGTGTGCGGCACGAAGCTCAGTTTCATGTTTAAGCCCGCGATGATTCATGCGTACCGTCAATTTTATCTTCGTAAACCAATGTTTAAGAAAGTGAATCCCCGTTACGAGTCGGTTGGTTTTTTTTGGGAGAATGCGTTTGAGTTTGAGGAGAAGATTATCATCGACCGTGATGCCGTTCAGAAGGACCTGCGTGATTTTAAGCAAGCGGCTAGTCGATTGGACCACCTATTTATTTCTAAGTATCGGTTATTTGGGAGCCAGCACCCTTGTCTATAATATCGTCGAGCCGGAAGTGGATCTGGCTTCTTATTATAATTAATCTTCTCTTGATAATGAGTGGTTATCGTCGTCAGTATCTGAGTGATGGCCGAGATTTCTTTGCCTACTACCGTGCCGCTGAGCGATTTGCCCAAGGGCTCTCACCGTATTTTTATACTAAGGATTTTGCCTTTAAGTACGCGCCTGTGAGTGTTCTGATCTACCTTCCATTCACCTTATTGCGTTACGAGACGGCGCGCTGGGTTTACCTATTGCTCCATTGCTTTGTGGTGGTGGCCTCTCCGTGGCTTGCCCTTAAGATCATTCAGCATTCTAGTTCTATAAAGTGGTCTTGGAAGGAACTCGCGATTTCCCAGCTAGTTTCTCTCATGGCGACCCTTCGGTTTATCGACGGAGAGTTTCAGGTGAGCCAATCAGGGATCAGTTTACTTTTTCTTATTCTTCTTGGGTTAAGAGCCATCCAAGGCTTATCGGGTCGGCTTCGTTTCATTGGGGTATTTCTAGTCGGCTTAGGCGGGATCACTAAGATTCATTCGATCAGTCTGTTCAGCCTTTTTACGAAGAATATCAAGAGTGTTTGGTTATCAGCTTTGGTGATGGTGCCGCTGATCCTCTTGCCAAAACCAACGCTGTGGTTTGATTGGTGGGTCCAGACTCAACAAACCTATCGAGATCTACCGATGCACCCACCAGAATATCAGTTTCAGGGGATTTACCCGCTATCAATGTGGGCGTTTGGATTTGATCAGTTTTCGATTCAGCCTTTATTATTATGGCTGGGACTGTTTGTAGTGGTCTGGTGGCTCCTTCCTAAATTTGATTTATTCGATTGGGTCTCTAGATCCGAATCCTTAATGATGAGTCTTATCGCTTTGATGGCAACCACACTCATTGGTTCTCCTCTGCCCTGGCACTATACCTTCTCAGTGTTTTGGGTATTTTTATTTGTAAGCTATCTGCTCGCTAATCCCAATGAGAAGAAAGTTCTGATTGCGGTGAGTTTAGTCTTGGGACTGACCCCCCAGGGAATTCTCGGGATAGATTTGAGCCGTTGGATTGAGAGTTATCAATCCATCACCTGGCTAAGCTTTGTGTTGATCGCATTGTGGGTAAAGCAGGCGAGGCGTTTAGCCTAGCCCTTGTCTTTAGGTTTCTTGGCCCCGGATACGATTCGCGCGACATTGGTTCGGTGGCGGTAGAGCACAATAAGACAAATGAACAGGATTGGCAGAAGAGTCTCATGAGGCGTATCGGCGATGACAAGGTAGGTGATGACTGAGACGAGCCCGCTCAGCGAACCAATCCCCGATATTTTGGTTATCCCAAGGACCAAGGCGTAAATAATCGCGCCGATCGCAGCGGCTATCGGGGCAAGCATGATCACGACACCAAGGCTGGTGGCGACCCCTTTGCCTCCCTTAAATTTCAAAAAGACACTGAAGCAGTGCCCAAAAACCGCAGCAAACCCAATCCAACCAATGGAGTAGGGCAGGTCTTGGCCGAGAAGTTGAACAGACAAGATGGGAAGCATCCCTTTAATAAGATCAATGACAAGAGTCATTACACCCGGCAGAAACCCAAAAACTCGGGTCACATTCGTGGCCCCAATATTTCCACTTCCCATCTCTCGGACGTCAATGCCGTACCTTCGCTTGGTCAGAACGACTCCGGTCGGGAAGCTCCCGACGAGATAAGCTAGTAGGAAATAGGTCCACGCCATTGGGGAAAGAAATTACCAGCAGCCCACTCCAAAGTAACGCGCTTAAATGGCTCAGCATTTTACGAATGACAGCGGACACTGGACCGAGTAGCTACATGGGAGCGGGCGGTTAGCTCAGCTGGATAGAGCACGTGGCTTCGAACCACGGGGTCAGGGGTTCGAATCCCTTACCGCCCACTACCAAGAGTGGAGATCCCCGAGAACCACCTACTGAATCGCCTAATGCCTAGTGAGTTTTGATTATTTCTAAGTCAGTGTCGGGTTCTCTTTAAATCTTAATATCTTAGACGGGTGGTCGCCGTTTAGTGTCTAAAAGTTTGTCATATGTCGATGGTTTTCCTGACTGACTTACGCCTATCCAAAGTTGGCGCCATCTTTGCAGAGTTCTTGTTGTATGAGCAAACTTACTATTTATATCTTGGGTGCCTTATTACTTCTGAATGGTTGCGGGGGGCGCGGCAAAAGCGTGAATTTTCAGCCCTCACCAGTCAGTCCTGTATCGGATGGTAATGGCCCACCAGCGGACGATGGTACAGAAACTGGTCGGGTTGCTGCCTGCACACTCTCATTTAGAGCAGTCATTCAACCACTCAGCGTGGCGCCACTATTAATCAATACGCCGATCAGGTTTAGAGTTTCGGCTGAGTACTGCCCAGGCAATGAATTCTCGATTGACCTACCTAACCAGAATCAGCGATTCACAACGTCTAAAGAAATTGAACTCACCTACACGGCTGCCGGAAGTAAAGTCGAAAACTTTTTCATTAGAGCTTATGAAAATAGCCAGTCGACAGCGGTTAAAGATATCCAAATCGTTTCGCAATCTTTCAGTGTTACTGATCCAGTTCAGCCTCCTCGACCGGAACCTGCTCCAAGTTGTATGATCACTCGGGTGCCTAATAACCCTGTGACGACAGCGACGGCTCCTCTTGTCATCCGGATTGACACATTGGGGACGGTGACCGATCTGAAATTGAATAACCTACCTGCTGTGGCCGGAACTCCTCTCAATTTGTTGCCCCTCGGCTCAGGATTTTATAGTGCGACCGCTGTCGTCACCGGCCCCGGCGGTGTTTCCTCTTGCGGGTTTGTGTTTCAGACCCCCAGTTGTCAGCACCAATTCGTCTCAGCGGTATTAGATCCAAACACCGGTCTCACAACGCTGACGACCAATACGCAGCTCTATGGCTCGTACGACTCAGTGGTCGTGAACGATGTGGCGATTGGGTCTAATCTTTACCCAGTTCCCCCACAGACTCAACTTACAACAGTTAATCCATCCGTTGCGTTTGTCAGCGGGTCTCGGGTTAGTTCAGTCACGGTTCAGAACCAATATGGTGATTCTTCAATTTGTTCTGCGACCTACACGCAGCCAACGTTTGATATCTCGGTTTCATCGGTAGGTGTGAAGGAGTACAATTGGTACGCTGGGGTTGTCACGAGTGGTGCGGCTAATCGTGTGATGATTGGCGCGGGTGGTGGAGACGATCCTGACAAGATTGGCCGGAAGGGCCAAGTCGCTTACTGGCGCATGCAAGAGGGAGAAGTCACGATGAGCGTGCTGCTTGAACCAGCTGCCGCAGTCACTCGAGATAAAAATTGTAGCATCGATGAAGTCGTAGTGGGTCGATTTAACGTGCTTGAAACTGGTGTTCGCGGTGACGACGCAGAGCGGACTCTAGCAATGAATACCCTTCTTTGTCGCAAACTTCGGCCTTATCTCACCTTAAGCAGTCCTTCGACTCACACTGTGACTTGGGGGTATAACGTCTCAATAGGATGCCCTGCAAACAAGGTGATGATCGGAAATGCGTACGTAGGGGCTAATTCATTCTCCATCTACTGTGCTCAGATCGTCGCTCGCTAAGGCCTCTGAAAAGATGATAGAAATTCCATACTGTTCTCTTTAAGTTCTTGCCTAGTCGTGTCGAAAAATAGGGCATGAAACAATTGATATTATTTTTGGTGGGACTGGCATTAACTCTCATTCCGACGCACGGTTTTGCAGACCCTGAGGTCTCGACCGTTGTTTTTGATGAGTACTCTAAGGCTCAGCAGGAAATTCAGTCTGAGTGGGTGAAGGCTGCACGGAAAGTTTCCGAACTTGAGTCACTTAGGACTAAAGCGGTTGTTGAATCGCAGAAGCGCTCAGAGTGGGAGAAAAAAGGTGTTGAGCTTTTAAATAAATACCAAACCCTATTAAAAACTCGCTACCGCGGTACCGAAACAGGCTTCACAGCTGGCCTTGAGCTCACCCCTAAGGACCAAGAAAATATCAATCGTGTTCTAACAACGTATTTGGCCACTCAGCCTTTAAAAGGTCGAGTGAGCGTGGGTGAGGCATCAAGGGTGGTGGACTGGGCGGTCAAACGACTTTCTGATGTGGCTTTGGTTCATTCGGAGCCGAAAGAAGAGAATAATTCTGATCTCGAGATTCTTGGCTATCAAATGAGCGAAGCCACTAAATCCAAAGCGCGATTTCAGGAGCTTGCCAAGGCAATGGGTGTTGACCTGAGTCAGTCGGTACTCACGAAAGCGGACGCCGGTCGTACCATTTCATCGACAGAATCCAATTAACGGGGAATCTTCAAATGATTAGAAATTCTTTTGGAGTTTTCCTCGGTTTATCAGTTGGTATTTTATTAGTCAGCTGTGAGAAGATTGAATCACTTCGAACACTGCCCCCCAAGGGAGAGATTACTCTTCCTCAACCGAATACCTTTGGACTGGCGACGATCAGTCCCCTAGAAGGAAGTTTAGCAGGCAGTTATTCAGTTACCATCACAGGTCAGGGGTTTCATTCAGGGATGCAGGTGCATCTGGGCAGCAACCTTTGTACGAATCTGATCTTGAACTCCGCCGAAAGCCTAAGCTGCACCGCCCCCGCTTCAACTGTAGCGTCGAGTGTTGATCTTAAAATTACGGCCAGCAATTCTGAAGTGCGCACCTTAACGGGGGCCTTTCAGTATTCGGCGACGGCATTTTCACGGGTACAGCATAAGATAGCGTCGTCTAGCCCTCGAGGCTATCGTGACGGGGCCAATTTAGAGGCACGATTCTATGATCCCACTTCGGTGGCGGTCAATTCATCCGCGAGTTATGCGTATGTTACGGACGTCACTACCCATATTATCCGACGGATTGATATGGCTAATGGCCAAGTCACGACGATTTCGGGGAAGGTTGCGGTCGTCGGTAACGCGGATAACGCAACCGGAACTGAAGCGACTTTCAACCAACCGACAGGACTCGCCCTGGATCATGCTGGTCAGTATTTATATGTTGCCGACTATGGGAATCATCGTATTCGCAGAGTGAGTTTGGTGGCACCCTATGAGACTACCACGATCGCGGGTTCAACCGCGGGCCGTCTGGATCATGCTGAGGGGTTAAACGCTAAGTTTCGCTACCCAACTTCTTTTGCAATCGATGCTGCGGACGACTTTCTGTATGTCTCAGATTTTCAGAATCATCAAATCCGAAGGATTGCCCTAAATGACCCAAACCGCGCTGTTACGACGATTGCGGGGTCGACCGCTGGGTTTGCGGACCATGCCACGGGAACGTCGGCTCAGTTTAGGTACCTTCGTGATATCGTCCTTTCGGCGTCCGGTGCTGAGATGTATGTCGCCGATTATTCAAATAGTAGAATTCGAAAAATTATCATGACGCCTCCCTTTGCCGTGAGCACGATTGCTGGTTCTGTTTCGGGATTTCTTGATGCTACGAATGGTACATTGGCAAAGTTCAATCAACCGAGTGGAATTCTCATTGATCCGACGGGGCAGTTTCTTCTGGTATCCGAAAGTGCCAACCACACCATCCGTCGAGTGGAGTTATCTGGGCTAAATCCGGTCAGTACCTTCTCAGGCTCGACGTTATGGGGTGAATTTGATGGTGCCCTCACAAACTCTGCCAGATACTTTGGACCCCGTGGGTTAGGGTATAGCACAAACTTTTTCTTAGTGGCCGACACGCGAAATCATAAGATTCGAAAGGTGACCTGGGCTGGCGATGTTACGACATTTGCCGGCTTAAATGGCGCCTATGGTCTTCAGATAGGAGCGGCACTGAGTTCTCAGCAACTCAACGTCACCGGGAACGGCACGGGATTGGCCATCGGGAACGGTAAAGTTTTTTTCACTCAAAGTGGCGGTCACGTTGTCCAATCCTATGATCCGGTGACGGAAACAGTTTCCACCGTCGTTGGTTCCCTCGCGACGGCAGGCAAGGTTGATTCGATTGGTCCTTGGGCTCGTTTAAATAGCCCAAGTGGTATCTTCTTCCGTGGCAATATTCTGTACCTTTCAGACACTGGGAATCATCTTCTTCGGTGGATAGACCCCAGCAACTGGCAGACGGGGACATTGGCCGGCAGCACATCTGGCGCCGTCGATGGTTTTGGCTCGGCTGCAAAATTTAGTATTCCTCAGGGGCTTTTCGCAGACTCTCAGTATGTTTATCTAGCCGATCGAAATAACCATCGAATCCGTCGTGTGACGATTGGTACGGCCGAAGTGATTACCTTGGCGGGTAATGGTATTGGCTACGTGGACGACGCAGATGGTAGTCTAGCGCGATTCAATCATCCCACTGATGTCGTAAAGGTTGGCTCAATGCTCTATGTTTTAGATAGCGGAAACCAACGGATTCGGAGTATTTCTCTGATTCCTCCCTACGCCGTGACCACGATCGCAGGGTCAACCAAAGGGTATCAGGATTCACCGGTAGGGCAGACTGCGATGTTCTCATTTTCGAATGGTGTCGATCGAAGTGGGTTGACGGTTGATGGCGATGGCTCGTATCTGTATGTCGCAGATACCAACAACCATGCTATCCGAAAGATCAATCTCGCAACAACCCAAGTAAGTACATTGTTTGGTGGGCCAACTAAACCTCAGGATAAAGATGGATTGCTCTTTGAAGCATCCATCGACCGACCCGCAAGCGTTCACTGGGATGCTTCAGGCCTTTGGATCTCAAATACTTATGGCGTGAAACGCGTTTATTAACGTTGGCCTGTTATTGAGGCGGGATTAATTTTCCAAACGTGTGTTTGCATAAGACTCCAACGATCGCACCGGCCCGTTTGGTAAACTCGATTGCCGAATGAGCGACGATATAGGGCACACTCACAGGCGCAGACAGGGCGTGAATAAAATTCTTTCGGTGAGTGGCAACTTCTTCCGCAGGGTGATTGCGGCTCTTTGCATACCGGTAAACATTATAATAAATGGGTGGGACTGATAAGACTAAAAGAAGTGTTCCGTAGTCCACGTTTAATGTGACGCCTGCGAGGGCAGGCAGGGCAACGAGAAAACTGGCAGGCAGAATATCAGTCATGGCGAGCCTAGCAAAATTATCGCCAATTCCCCGTAAGCCAATTTGTTTTAGCGCAAACCCAATTCCGTAAAACGACTGCGTTTCAAAATCGGAGCGCTTAATCTTCAAAATCGGGAATCGGTCCGAAGGAAAATTCTTGTAACCAACATTCTCACCGTTTTTTTTGCGGATCGCCGGGACGGCATAAAGTCCCTTACGGTTCATATTATGGAGTGCCGATGTGAAGAGCATATGTGCCCAGAGGTTGGCTCCTCCGGGAGTCCCCGGGTGGAAAAGGTCCCAGCCATGACCGATTGACTGATTGGTGAGGTAACCATAGGTCGCCTGCAGGGTGTACATCGTGGCCGCAAAGGCAACGCTGATCGAATAAAGTTTTAAATATTTTGAAGTGTTTGAGCCGCGTTCAATGACGAGTTTCTGGTAACTCCCATTCCAGGTTCCAATCCCCATGGCAAACACAAAGGACGTGATGGAAGGGATGGGGTCAAAAGATGGGTCGGCGCCGGTGACGGCCCACCGGTATCCACTGATCACCGAATCAATTGAGAATTGCAGTCCCACGCTAAACCAACCCGTCGGGAGTCGAGGTGAGGATGCGGCTCCGGCAAAGTACTCTTTAAGGGCTTGAACCGAAAGAGGCGTTGGTTTGGGGTAGATTTTTTCAGCGCTAATCCTACCATTCTCGTCATACCAGAGGGCAACGACATCGCGCCCAGGTTTTGCGCCGTTCGGCAGGGGCTCACCGGCATCGAAGTGTTGTTGGTAGACCAATCGTTTCCAATGCGAAGATTCTTCACCGCTAGGGTGTGTGCTGTCATCGGCTAGGTAAAAGGCAGCGTTATGCTCATCCAAAATGACTCGGATGACTGGTTTTCCATCGACTCGAGTCATTTCGCCACGAAACCCATTCTGCTGCGCTTTTAAAAGGTTCTTATCAATGGCATCGAGTAGGTCTTCTTCAGAATCAAATTGCTTCGCTAGTTCAATAAATGTCTTGATGAGTGCGTTGCGATTCTCGGTGAGTAATTCTTTCAAATGGTCTTCGCGATGATCCCAACTAAAGGCGGCTTGAGGCTTTTGGCCCGTTGCCGCTTCATGCAACTCGGCTAAGAAATTTCCGGTTTCTCTGGGGTGATCGCTAAGCAGTTCGGGTAGAGTCTGTCGAGGTATCGCGGCTTCAAGGGCTTCTTCTGATGAAGGAGGGGCGGATAAGGCTGAAACGCTGAGAATCAGAAACGCCGCTAGGACAAGGTTGAGTAATCTAGGCCTCTGACTGGTCGGGTACACTTTTACCTCTTTCTATGGTCTCTGGGTTAGGGACAATAGCTGTTTGGATTCAAATGTTTAACGGTAAAGCGATAGATAACATAGGAGATGACGCATCGCAACCTGAGATTCTGAATTAAGTGATTGTTAGGACAGTAAAATCTTGAAGACGACTCTTGCCGACTGTCTCAAACTGAATATATTAGGCGGTCCATGCTTAAATTTATCGTCTTATTGGCGGTGGCCGCCGCTCTCGTGTACGCGTCCTTTCTTTTGGTCCTCTTCTTTCAGCAGAGGCGTCTGATGTATTTTCCTACCCGGCGGGATGCTGGGGGCGAAGGCAATCAGGATCTGGAGCCGTTTCGAAATCAAGACGGGGAGTTTCAGGGGTATTTTCGCTACGCGGATCACCCCAAACGAGTCGTCGTATTTTTTCATGGCAATGCCGGCGAAGCTCTGGATCGGGACTGGGTTTCTGAGCTCTTTGCCGCCCGCGACGTTGTGATATTGGTCGAGTACCCAGGGTATGGGGCGCGTCGGGGAGTCCCAACTGAATCCGCCCTTTATGAGGCAGCAGATAACGTCGTCCATGAAGTGAAGCGCCGCTGGCCGGACGCCAGAATGGTGGTGATGGGCGAGAGCTTAGGGGCCTCCGTGGCTTCTTATGTGGCGTCTCGGTACGAGACAGATCGTCTTGCTTTGATCACACCTTTTAAAAGCGCCTCCGATTTGGCAGTCAAGATGTACCCGTTTCTACCCGTTAGGTGGATGCTTCGAGATAAATTTGAAACCCATGAGTTTTTAAAGCGTTTTCAAAAGCCGCTGCATATTGTTCATGGGACCTTGGATGAGATTGTGCCAATCGCTTCTTCCAGAGAACTCATGAGTTTTTATTTAGGGGATGCTGGCAACTACACCGAGGTTCCTGGCTTCAATCACAATAATATCGTGGGTGCGATATTGGACTCTCCTTTCGTCGAGGATTTTCGACAGTTTCTGAAAAACTGACCCCAATTGGGTTCAATGGTCCCATTTCGACTCTGAATTCTGACACCTGTCTTGAAATTTTTTCTATCCTGCAGCCTGCGTCATCTTGGCACTAATCTTGCTCTTAATAATAATCAAGAAGGGAGCGGATCATGAAAGGCTTAGAGAGAAAAAATATCCTAGTTTTGAAGATCCATCATTCCTTTGAAATTTTCAGTTTCAACCATTCATTGGGATTCAGTGTGCATCCCAGAGGTAAGGACCGATCCAAAAGGGTCGCCTTACTCCAGTCCGTAACCCCACCAAGTTTCAACCTCTAAAACCTAGCCAGAGGCGGGCAGCACCCCCGCCTCTGAACCCTCCTTTTATTTACATGGTAAGTGATTGAAAATATGTGTTTTTATTGTTTATGTTTAGGCTGATTATGCCGATAAGTGATTCGACGGCCCTAACACGGCATTGAAGGAGTTTATGAAGGTTTTGATTGTCGATGATTCAAGAGGGATTCGGTTCAAATTAAAGCGCTATATGGAAGAGCTTGGCCACGAGGTTGTCGGTGAGGCATCCAATGGTCTTGAGGCGCTTGATCTTGTCCAAAAGACTCAGCCTGATCTCGTAACGTTGGATATCGTGATGCCGGAGATGGACGGATTAACCGCGTTGAGACGGCTGGTGGAAACCAATCGAGACGTTAAGGTGGTTATGGTCACCTCCGCCTCGACGTTAGCCAACACACTAGATGCTCGTGCAGCCGGAGCTGTGGGTTTTCTCATTAAACCATTTGATAAATCCAAAGTTGCCAAGGTTCTTTCTGAAATCACTCAATCGCAAACCAAGATTTCTGCCTAATATAGATGGGGAATTGAAAAATGTCGGGGCAAACAAGTAAAAAACAAGACCTAGTAAAAATGGGCCAACATCAGGAGTTTCCATTCTATAGCCTATTAACCAAGGTTCTGGTCAAAGCCCTGTGTCCGCTCATGCGTTCAGAAATCATGTTCGGCAACATGATGGAACTCACAGAGCCTGAAAAAGTCGCTTATTCTTTTGGGATTAAAATATCGGGTGATCTCGAGGGGGAAATTGGCATTGGAACTGACCGCCATGTCCTGAGAAGTCTTGCGATGACGTTGCAGCTTAAGAAAGACGGGCAAGCGGATGTGCAAGGCGCCCTTCAAAAGCTAAGAGTCCTTCTCGCTGATACGCTAAGGGCACAGTTTATTGAAGAAGAGTTCCGTTGCACCTTAGCAACGTCTGAAGAAATTCGATTAGATCAAGTCTGTGCCGTAGGGGATCTCAAAACCCTCATTTGTCCCGTAGAAACAAAATTTGGGGTTCTCAAAGTCTTGACGTCTCTGCAGGCGTCTGCGTCGGAGATCCTCGATGAAATACACTCACGCAGTGAGCAGAGAGAACCACGTAAAATTCGAGTCTTTGCCTCACAGCTAGATCAAATCTTTTACCAGGTGAAGGATTTAGAGAAGTTGGAAGCTAAGTTGCTTTCGGGCCCTCATGTTAGGGCTAAGATGCGGTCCGAAATTAAGAAACTAAAACGTTCGCTTGTCGATCTGAAATCCGAATCTCTTGAACTTCTATTTTCTCCGGCTCGTCGGCTTGCCACTGAGATTGCAAAACAAGAGGGCAAACAAGTTAAAGTCAACACACACGGGACTTGGCTTCATCTCGATAAGACACTTTTAAATTATCTCTACGAACCAATTCTTCATCTGATCCGAAATGCCGTGGACCATGGCATTGAAGAGCCGGCTGAGAGAGAGCGTGTTGGCAAATCGTCCATTGGCAATATCCGTTGTATGGCGGCCTTTGGAGAAAAGGGGCTGCGCATGATCATCAGTGATGATGGCTCCGGTCTTAATCTTTCCAAGATCCGTGAGGCTGCGGTCGCTAAGGGACTGATGGGTATGGAGGAAGCGAATAAAAAGCTTTCCAGCGAAATCTGCGATTTGGTCTTTGCTCAAGGGTTTTCAACGAGATCTCATGCGGGGGCGATTTCGGGTCGGGGCCTAGGGCTTGATATTGTTCGACGCGGAATCGAAGCGATTAATGGAACCATCCGAATTTTATCAACGTCTCATCACGGGACGTCGTTTGAGATTTGCATTCCGCTTGGAGAAGATTTCACACTGGTTCATCATGACCATAGTCGGCTGGGAGAGCTCGATAAGGAGAATGAGGAACGCATCGTTCTTTTGGATGAGCTCCAAGATTATTTCGACCGTTTCAACCGCGCGATCCATGTGCTTAAGAAGGACAAGTCAATTACAGCCGCGTATGAGGCCTATCGACTAGCGCATTCGATTAAAGGGGTGAGCGGGTTTCTAGGTTGGCATCGAGTCACTAGTTTTGCCCATCATCTTGAAGATTTATTGAAGCTAATTTCTGAAGAAAAAGCCGAAGTTGACGATCGGATTGTCCTGTTAGTTCAAGAAACGGCAAGTCGCCTGAAGGAGTTCTGTGATATCTCGATTGCGGAAGGGACCTATCCCTTGTTCGAGATTAGAAAACTAGAATCTCGAATCATGCAAGAGATTTGGGCCGTGACGGGTAGCGAAGAGAGAACTCATTTTTACTTTGGTAAGTACCATCTGAATTCCGTTGAAAAACTCTTAGCCTCGTCCTTTCTTTCGGGTGGAAAATTCAAAGTAAAACCTGCTACCAATTTTACTAAGGCATTGACCCAACCGTTTGGAACACTCATTCAGTTCAGTGGAGACCGACGGGGGTATGCGTCGATTCTTCTTTCCGAAGCCTGCTTTTCAAAGGTGATCCATCCGTTTATTACGGGAAGCTATGAGGAATCTCCGATTAAAACTCAAGTGTGGGCGTTGGCTGAGTTTGCAGTACTGATGGGAAACCAACTCGCCGAATCCGCCTCCAAAGCAGGAATCGAGCTCAATCCCTCTGCCCCCATGACTTACTATGGGTGGGGCCAGCCTCTTCGAATTTTAGGAAACCCAACGTATTGCTACGAATGTGAATTTCAAGGGCAGGTGTTTTACCTGGCCGGTGACTTTAGATCCACTCACGAGGCAGTTGAAAGGTTGGCTCCAGAGGCTCGTCTAGGGTTTGAGCCAAACATCATCATCCAACAAGCCATGCTTCAGTGCGAGAGCCATTTCTCTCAGTGGAATATCCCAGTGGCGTTTGAGGAAATCTCGGATCAATCGGAATTAATCGGATTTGATGGCGGTATCACCGCGATCATTTCCTGCGTTAATGCTGCGAACCCCACGGCAAGTAGTGTTCTGTTTATGAGTTATGAACCACAGCTCGCCGACTATATTCACAAGGCTTTTGTGGGTGAGCATAAGGGGGATGCGGGGTCTGAAAAGATCGACCTCTATGATTGTCTCAATGAGACCAGCAACATCGTTGGGGGCCGAGTGATCGCCGAACTTGAAAAACGGCGTCTGCACCTCTCTCTCTCGTTACCCAGTGTTTTTATTGGGAAGGCCTACGTCGCCAACTTCAACCGCCTATTTGTCACAAACAAACTGGTCGGCACCACCCCTCAGGGTAGATTTGAATTGCAATTGCTTGTCACAAAGGTTGATTAGAACAAAAGGTGCCCGTCGACTTTCCAAAAGGTGCCCGTCGACTTTCCACACCTCCCTTTGGGAGGTGGAAAGTCGACGGGCACCTTTTGTTCATAGGTCGAAGAGAAGGCCAAAGAGCAGTTGATGGCCGCGCGTGTAGTAATCGGTATCCGAACTATCAATATCAATCACTCCGAAATCATTTCGAAGCATTCCTGTTACCCCAACGCCTGGTGCTAAATCATATTGAAGTCCCATATTGGCCGAAACGACAAGATCTGCCGTCGTAAAACGATTGCTTAAATCAATATCGACCACCCCAAGAATATCGACCTGACGTTTGATCGCTAGACCAAAGGAAGGGCCGGCAGACACAAACGCTCGTAATTTAGGCGATGCCAGGGGCATTTTCATTTTAAGGAATACGGGCACTTCCAAATAGTTCAAGGAGATTTGGCCGACAATATTGTAGCCTGCAAAACTGCCAAGATTGGCGTTGACGCCTCGTTGCGTGTAACCGACTCCAGACTCGATAAAGAAAGATCCTGTGACGTGCCGTTCGAGAGTCATAAGGGCTCCAAAGGAGTTACGAGTGGTTCCCTCTTGCGAGGGGTTAGTTCTGCCGTAACTGAAGTTGAGTCCAGTCAGTATCGAAAAGACAGTTGAAGGCGCGTCCATGCGATGAGCTGAGGCTTTTTCACGAATTGTTGGAACTGCCGCGCTAGCTGGGTGCCGAGAGAGTGTGGCAACTCTTGGAGTTTTTTTGGTGAGCTTAAGTGGTTTAGCCTCAAGACTGAGAGACAGTAAGCCAAGGGCAAGGCTAAAAATTAAAGACCGATCCCTGGTCATAGTCCATCCTTCGTAATGGAAAATTGCCGCCAGAGTTCAGTAGACCACGGAACAATGAAGTGGAATGGGAGAAACTGTGTTGATTTCTTGTTATTTGCTAAGGCGACTCAGTTTTAAGCAAGTCATAGTTCCGAAATTCCCCGATTCGGTAGGGGACAATCGATTCCCACATGAGGGTGATTAAATTCTTAAGCTCCGACCGATCCCATTTTCTTGGGGCCAACTTGGGATCGAACCGGTGCGGGTATGATTCTATTCGTGTTGCCATAAACTTGGGATGTGTCAGACGAAACGGTTTTAAACCAATATGGCGGATCCACTGAAAATCGCGGTCATTCTGGCTTGATTGTTTCCCCCACCATTGGGACATTTCCTGGGATTTCGTTTTCAAAGAGGCCTGTGAGCGGACGTAACCATAATGAAAGACGCGCGACCCCGAAGGGATTGCCATGAGTCGATCACCATTCTCTTTACGAAATCCTTGAGCATCTCGGAAGGACTTTATCCCGCGGTGATTCTTAAAGGCTCTAATTTCCCGTCGGTACCAGTTTCTCCCCTCAATGGTATATCGATAGTCGCCATAGAAATGAAGGTAATCAAACACAATGCCATCGACACGATCAATTTGGCTCGCTCTGGCAATCGCGTCTTTGAACTGAGGGATATCAGATTCATGCAACACTTCATCAGCCTGAAGGTAGAAGCACCAATCCCCTTGGCATTGAGAAAGGGCATGATCTGTTTTTGCTCTTAGCTGTGCCCCACCTTGCTGATTTTCCTCCGTCCAGTCCGTAAAAATAACTTTAATTCGTGGGTCGCTCTCGGCCAGTTTAAGGCAGATGCCCTCAGTATTGTCGCTTCCTCGCCCACAGCTGATAATGATTTCGTCGCAAAACGCCTGTAAGGATTGGATGGATTCTATAAAGGGGTAATCAAGAAGCTCAGCATTGCGAACAATGGTGAACCCACTGATCATACGTTAAACCGAAACAGCAGCACATCGCCTGATTGGACAACATACTCCTTACCTTCTTGTCGGTAGAGCCCTGCTTCTTTTATTTTTGCTTCGCTGCCCAGTCGGACTAGGTCGTCACTTTTATAACATTCCGCACAAATAAATCCGCGCTCGAAGTCCGAATGGATGACCCCAGCGGCTTGCGGCGCTTTCACTCCGTTAGGGATTGTCCATGCCCGGGCTTCTTTGGGGCCTAGCGTGTAGTACGTGCCAAGTCCAAGGAGCTTAAAAACGGTTCGGATAAATCGATTTAAGCCGGGCTCATCGAGCCCCATCTCTTGTAGAAATTCTGATCGATCTTCTGGTGGCAATTCTGCGATCTGTGCTTCTAGCGACCCATCCATCACCAAAAACGCTGCCTTCTCCTTTTCCGCAACTTGGCGAACAACTTCGACGTAAGGCAATTCGACATCCTTAGAACTCGTGTTCGCAACGTAAAGAACGGGCTTCGCGGTTAATAAAAAGAGCGTGGCAATTCTTGCCGCATCCGACGGAGTGGTGGCGAATGACCGAGCCGGCAGGCCCTGGTCCATGTGCTTTTTTAGGGCTTCGAAGACTTCGGTATTCTTCTGAGCTTCTTTATCACCAACCTTAGCGACCCGGCGTTGTTTGTCTAATTGTTTATCTAAACTCTGAAGGTCGGCAAGCAGAAGCTCGGTCTGAATGACTTCAATATCATTGGCGGGGTTAACCTTCCCATCGACGTGAACAATATCGTCGTTAATGAAACATCGTACGAGATGAACAATCGCATCAACTTCACGGATATGATTGAGAAATTTATTGCCTAAACCCTCTCCCTTACTTGCCCCTTTGACGATACCCGCGATATCCACCACTTCGGTCATGGCATGGATGACCTTCTGTGATTTACCGATCACTGCGATTTCTTCCAGTCGAGAATCGGGGACCGTAACAATCGATATATTTGGTTCAATCGTACAGAATGGGTAATTGGCGGCATCCGCCTTCGCGGACCCAAGGGTGTTGAATAAGGTTGATTTGCCTACGTTCGGTAGACCTACTATGCCAGCTTTAAGGCTCATCCGTTGGATCCTGGTTAATAAGATTCATGGCCTTTGTGAGGCCTTCTTTTAAAATATGTTCTACCGCAGCGATTGCCCTTTCGACCACCTTTTCCGCTAGGATCTTTTCAGATTTAGAAAATTTACCCAAGACATAGGATTCGACCTCATTCCCTTGAGGGCGGCCGATACCCATTCGGATTCGGGCGAATGAGTTTGTCCCGAGGCAGTCGATGATATCACTTAAGCCGTTATGGCCGCCCGATCCTCCCCCTAAACGAAGGCGCAGCTTTCCTAAGGGAAGGTCTAGGTCATCGCTGAGTATAAGCAAATTTTGGCTGAGATCAATTTGGTAGAATGTTGTGATTTCACCCACGGCAAGGCCGGAGCGATTCATATAGGACTGAGGTTTGGTCAGAATGACCGGGGTTCCGTTTACGGATGTGCTTTCGATAAGAGCGTGAAATTTCTTCTTAGTAAAAGAGCATCCCCATTTTCGAGCCAGACCATCAACGACTTCGAAGCCAAGATTATGCCGAGTATTTTGGTACTCATCACCTGGATTCCCCAGCCCTACAATAACGAATGGACGATTCCCGATGCTCAAGTTCAAAAGGGGTCCTTCTGGATGTTGGCAGCCCTAAATTATTTCTTTTCCTTATCAGCACCCTCGGCAGCCGCAGCCTCGTCACCTTCTTTAGGCTTCTTCTCCGTAATGACCTCAGGCTCCGCAGTCGGAGCAAGAACCGCTGTGACTTCCTCTTCTTTAGTCGGAGGAACACAGGTCACTAACGTTGAGTTCCCATGAGAAACTTTTTCAAGACCTTCTGGCAAATTCAATTCATCAAGGTGGATGGAATCACCGATATTAAGACCGCTGACATCAACTTCAATCTGCTTTGGGATTTTTGTGGGCAAACAACGAACCATCACCTTACGTTCAACGATATTGAGAACGCCACCTTCAGCAACACCAGCAGCCTTGCCTGTGAAGGCCAAAATAACGTTAACTTCAACAGACTTGGTGATATCAATTTCTAAAAGATCAACATGCAGAAGCTTTCTGGAAACGGGATCAACCTGATAGTCCTTAATTAGGGCGGCTTTTCCCTTTACGCCAGTTCCACTCAGCGTGAAAAGCTGATTTTTTCCGCCTTCGCTTAAGAGCCACTTAGTCACGACCAATGGGTTTGCTGTGATCGGGATTGAGTCGCCTCGTCCGTAGAGGATTCCAGGGATCAGTCCCTTGCTTCTTAATCGGCGAGCAACGCCTTTGCCTTTTTGTTCTCTGATTTCAATATCCAATGTCGACTGTTCCATAAGGCTCTCCTAATCAAAAAGCGAACTAACGGACTCGTTATTATGTATGCGGCTGATGGCCTCAGCCAAGACAGACGCGACGGAAAGAGACGTCACTTTTGGCAACGAAGCCATCGCCGGAGAGAGAGGGATTGTGTCCGTACAAATCACCTCTTTCAATTGGCAGTCTCTAATCCGCTCAAAAGCTGTACCAGAGAAGACGCCGTGCGTGCAAGCAGCACTTACGCTTTCTGCGCCGTGGTCGAGTAACACTTTAACCGATTGGGTCAATGTTCCGGCCGTATCAATCATGTCATCGATGATAATGGCTTGTTTACCACTAACATCCCCAATTAAATTCATAGCTTGCGCTTCATTAGGACGTAGGCGCCTTTTATCAATAATGACGAGACCGGCTTCAAGACGTTTCGCATAGGCCCTGGCGCGTTCGACACCACCGGCATCTGGAGAGACCACAACGAGGTTCTCAAGTGAATACCTTTGCTTGATATGTTGGATAATCACAGCTTTTGCGTACAGGTGATCAAAGGGAATATTAAAAAATCCCTGGATCTGAGCAGCGTGAAGATCCATCGCGACAATCCGATTAATCCCGGCGGCAGTCATTAGATCCGCAACAAGCTTTGCGGTAATCGGAACGCGTGATTGAGATTTTCGGTCCTGTCTTGCGTAACCGTAGTAAGGGATGACGGCGGTAATGGAGCGGGCCGAGGAACGCTTAAGAGCATCCGTCATGATCAAGAGTTCCATTAGAGAGTCGTTCACCGGATAACAGGTCGGTTGAACGATATAGGTGTGCAATCCGCGGACATTCTCCTGAATCTCGACAAAGATTTCGCCATCAGAAAATCGCGTGATCTCTGCTCGACAAAGAGGCATGCCAAGCTGATCCGCAATCGACTTGGCCAACGCCACGTTGGCGGTGCAAGTCAGTATCCGAAAGGGTAAAGGGGACGTAGGACTCATCAGGCCCCCCATGCTAAGCAAAACCCTAAGTAATGACAAGTGGATTGTCCGGTTTTAGGCGAGTCTGAATCGAAAAATCATTTCTTAGCTTTTTCTGTTTTTGTCGAGCCGGCAAGTTCACGTTTATGCTCTTGAAGCCCAGTGGGTTCATTGAGTTGGAAAGAAAGGGAAGGGGAATTAGCGCTTAACTCTTTGAGGATGCGATTCGAGTTGGCGTCCTTAGGCCAGAGGACCGAGGCGGTTACATTTCCTTCCAGAGGGACCTCCAACGTATTGAATGGGCTAAGAAGCTTGGCTTCAAATTCGAGTCTCATATTCTGACGGTTAAAACTTGCAACTCCTAGCGGTGTGGTGATTCTTTCTGAAGCGGTTTTTCCAACTGGAGTAACGGTAAGGCCTCCCGATTGAGATAAGTAAGTTCCCTTGAGGCGCTGTTCATTAGGCGTGGATTCATTGGCAGCAAGTGAAAGGTAGATGGCTCCCGAGGGAAGCGTTTCTCCAGCGACGGGGGCGGGTGCCAGTTTGATAAATGTCCTGGTATTAATGCGCTGAGTTGTATTGGCGGTAATCACCAAAAATGGGGCGTCTTGATTAGCGGATCCGCTAGTAAAGTGAAGGTACCAGGGGAATTTAAGTTTTGAGGCGACAGGCGTCGGCAAGAGGTTCTTGCTCAAGATCATTGCCGTAGCGGTAATACCGGAATCGGGCTGAAGGCTGATGGTTGTCTTAGCATCGCCGGTATTAAAACTATAACTGCCGGTTGCGGGTGGCACGAGCGACATGACAGCTGGTGTTTCAACCGCTTGGCTAGTGAAAGATAGGAAAGTCACAATTAGGCAGAGAATAGAGCTCATAGGTACAAATTATAGCACCGTTCGAGAAAGAAACTACTTTGTGAATTGATCCCAAATCGGTTCGATGTCTTGGGGTTGAACTTCGTTGAACCACACTCGGCTACCGTCCTTCTTGTGGATGGCAACGGTGGTTCCCACTGAGTTACAGAAACCCAGGCAACCTGTTCGATTGACCCAGTGATGAGCTTGTCGGTTTTCTTCTTTGCATCGGGATTTGAATTTCTGAAAAATGGCGAGTCCACCAACCTTGGAACAACACTCCAGGCCATCAGGTCGTTCGTGAGTGCATACGAGAAGCTGGGCCTCACACGGGCTAATATCGATTTCTTTCATCAGCTTCTTTCTACCTTAGATTGCGCAAAAAGTCGGTCCATGAATCGGTTTGCGATTTTTTCGCTCAGAGTGTTTGCTTTCAAGCGGTCTTTAAGGTTTTCGAAATCAACGACATCCATGTCTTGATCTTGATTAAAACAGGAGAATACAAAACTCTCCTGGCCTGTTTTGGGGTCCACATGCCGTTGGAGGCATTGCGCACAAACTTCCTTCATCATGCACTGCATGGGCGAGTTAATCGACGCAATCCCTAAGTGTTTTGGGTCTAAGTATGGTTTAAGCACATCCGACCGAGCGGCGTGAACCGCCGCCATCATTCGGTCGGAACCGATCGCAATGATTCGGTCAATGTCTTTAAAATTAAAGGGCGGACTAGCTCCAAGTTTTCCGCTCGCATAGGCCACCATCGCTTTTACAATATTTCCCACAAAGCTAATGTCCTGGGGTCGATTGGTAGAGATCGGTTCACCCGAATCAACGGCCCAGATGACTTGATCCGTCACTCGTTCAATTTCAGATTGCTTAAATAAATCTGCTCGGCTGCGGTATCCGGCAAAATAAATGACTCGACTTTTCTTTTTCTGACAGGCCTCAGCGATCGATAGTAAAACGGCATTTCCAAGGCCACCCCCTGCTAGAAGTACGGTTTCTCCACTGGGTATTTCACTGGGTGTTCCGGTGGGACCCATGACAACGACCGGTTCTCCGGGTTTAAGGATGGAGCAGAGTCGGGAACTTGCTCCCATCTCTAAAACAATCATCGAGAGAAGGTCCTTTTCCTTATCGACCCAAGCTCCCGTAAGAGCGAGGCCCTCCATCAGCAACTTAACTCCCTCAACGGAGTGTGCTGTCGTTTCGTAATTTTGAAGGCGAAAAAACTGCCCCGGTTCAAATTTCTGAGCTGCAAATTTTGCTCGAACAATAACTTCAACAATCGTCGGGGTTAGTCGGTCCACGCGAACAACCCTAGGGATGAGTGCTTCATCCAGTTGAGCGATAAGATTTTGAAATGGAGCGATTGAAGCCATTTCAGTCGATTCAATGTCCTTTTTAAAGAGTCTAGAAACTTCGATCGCTCCGTGTTTGGCAGAAGCCATGGCTTTGACGACATTGCCTGCGTAATCAGGGTGGTTATCACCGTAAAAAGAAACCAGACGGCCGTCATTTTCGTAACTAAGAAAAAACGCCCGTTCTTCTCCCTCGGGAGCCCGAATCCCCCATTTACCATTTGATTCGAAGGCCGCGTATTTCTTAAAAAACTGCTGATGCTCGTCGAGTTCAAAAGTCCCCGGAAATTCTCTTTCATAAATCGTATTGGGGCTTGTCCCTGCGGCGACACATACTGATTTAGCTGGGATCGTGACGAGTTCTCCTCCATTCTTTTTCAGGATTAAACCAGAAATAGCCCCGAATGGATCCTTAATGGCTTCGACGGGAGTGACGTTTTCAATGAAATAAATCCCCTCTTCAAGTGCCTTGGCGACTTCCTCATGGTTTAGTCGGTACGCAGGCGAATCAACCATGCGTTTTCGGTAGGCAATCGAGACACCGCCCCATTGACGGCAGAGCGGTGTCAAGCGAGGAGCGCGTTTTTCATGGAGGGCTTTTTGTCGCTCTTCTTTGACGCGCTTACCATGCTCTAGAAACGTCTTTAAAATAACTTTTTCCTCGTCTGAACACATGCTGAGCACGGTCTGCTCCCCGTATTCTGCTGAGAGGACTTCATGTCGGTTATAAATTTTTTCAACCTGAATTGGATAGTATGCCAAAATTTCAGTTGCCGTATCAATGGCCGTGAGTCCACCGCCAATCACAACTGCGGGCAATTGGATTTGAAGGTTCGCTAGAGCCTGCTTCTTAAAGGCACCGGTGAGTTGAAGTGCCATGAGAAAGTCGCTGGCCTTCCTGATGCCACGGATTAAATTATTCTTCATCGGTATGATGGTTGGGCGTCCAGCTCCAGTCGCTAAGGCAACATGATCAAACCCAAGTTCCCAAGCATCTTCCAAGTTAAGCGTTCCACCGAAGCGAACGCCGCCGTAAAACCTCGTCATTTGACGACGAACCAGGGAAAGATAAATGACGGCCAGAAAGTTTTTATCCCATCGAACGGTAATCCCATATTCCGAGACGCCGCCAAAACCTTGCAACACTCGGGTATCCAAGTCTTTGGTAAGGTCAGAGAAATTTTGGACTGGCTTGGGAAAGGCGCGACCAAGTCCGCTGAGGATAGAGTCCATCGGTTCGAGTTTGAGGGCATCAACCCCAATCACTCCGAAACCATCGTTAGCGAGGTAATGGCTGAGCGTGTATCCGGCTGGGCCTAAACCGACCACCAGAACGTTTCTGCCATTATAGGGCAGGGCATAAGGGCGATTTCGGTTCAGGGGATTGAATCGTGTCATGAGACTGTAAATCTCAAATCCGTAGGGTAGGTTCAGAACTTCTGTGAGGATACCGGTTTCCGTTTGGGGAATATTTACCGGATCTTGTTTTTGGAAAATGCACCCCTTCATGCAGTCATTGCATATCCGATGGCCTGTCCCTGGGCACATGGGATTATCCAACATGATCATCGCTAGTGCGCCGATCGCTTCGCCCTCTTTCCTGAGTAAGTGCATCTCCGAAATTCGTTCATCAAGGGGGCAGCCACTCAGTTCGATTCCTAGCGGGTTTTTCTTATAGCCACCGGATTTTTCCGCAAAACCCTTGGAACAAGAATCTTTTTCTCGTTGGTGGCAGTAAATGCAATAATCAACTTCACGAAGGTATTGTTTTGCTGCCATTCTAGAGTCAGTCAGTTTAAAGCCGTCGCGATGGCGAAGGTGTTCATCATGGCCGGCGAGGCTTTCGGGCAGCAGAGGGTCATGAGAGAGGGTGGGTACAAGGTTTTCAAAATCTAACTTCTGAGGTCGAATCCAACTATTCCAAGCGAGGATTTCAACTCTTCGCTTAGGGTCCACCCACATCTGGACTGACCAGTCTTCGAGTAATTTAAGGCAACGAGTTACCTTATCTTCGAGGTTGGTACCGACGATATGCGAACAGACCCCCTGAGCTTTTTGAACAAGGACTTGGTCGAGGCCTGCTTTAAGGCCTTTTTCACAATCCAATAAAAAGCCAACAAGCTCAGCAAAGTGGAGTTCAGCGTCTTTGGGATCAGAGCCAGGGTAATGCGCGAGCATTTTCTGAACCGCTTGTTGGGTGGGCAGAAATGCTTCGCGGCTAATCGCAGGTTCACTAAGGCGTTTAAAGACACGGGTATTTAAAAATTCACGTTTGAGCCGGTAGGTCGGCTGGCCTTGAAGCGTCAGGGCCTTTAACTTTTGAGTATGAGTTGTGATGACAAAGAGCTTGGCTAAAAAACCATCTAATTGATGCGCAGTATCAATCAGGACCTGGGCTTCGTCAGGGGGCTTAGTCGCCGGGTTGAGGGCCTCAAATTGGGAGCGTAAGCCTCTGTGATTGGTTTCGGCAAATTTCCAAAATTCTGCATGAAGATCCTTGAGCCGAATGGGCGAGTAAAGATCAGAGAAGTTAAAGCCTGAGATGCCTAATGAAAAATCTTCAAAGTCTTGTGCCATGGATAAAACGATTTATAACGTCAAAGCAAGTTATTGTCATTATCAGCGATAGCTTATCAGTAATTCATGGGCAGGAGAATTGACATTCAGATTGCCTTCGATAAAGCAAATGCTCTCATGAGCGCGCAGGGCTATTGGTGCTTTGTCGAAATGGATTAGGCGCGCTCAGCCTGCCCATAACGCCTTCGTATCGCGGCTTCGGAGACCAGGAACAAAAGAGCAGGATCGTCGCTGC
>Ga0105164_10000413_pt1 | contig 30928 bp, 15 predicted proteins | sample VDWuncwatermetaG_FD_89674 | JGI IMG/M metagenome (GOLD analysis project Ga0105164, IMG submission 89674) | Wastewater microbial communities from Netherlands to study Microbial Dark Matter (Phase II) - VDW unchlorinated drinking water | ecosystem: Environmental > Aquatic > Freshwater > Drinking...
GAACGTGCGATGACCAGAACGACCCAATGGGCGCGTCGCTGTCGGGATGCTCGTCGCCGGTCTGACCAGATGCTCTTTGGCATCGTTCAGGGGGCGCATTACCCCGACCTGCGCGCGCGCGCGGCGGCGGCATTGGCGGAGATGGGATTCGATGGCTACGCCCTCGGCGGACTCAGCGTTGGAGAGGAGAAGCCGGCGCTCTATGCGGCGCTGGATGCGGCGGTGGCGGAATTACCGGCGTCCGCGCCTCGGTATGTGATGGGCGTGGGGACACCGGAAGACCTGATCGAGGGGGTCGCCCACGGCGTGGACCTGTTTGATTGCGTCATGCCCACGCGTCATGGCCGCACTGGCTGGCTCTTCACGTCGTTTGGACGGGTGCTGATTAAGAATGCGCAATATGCCAAGGACGAATCGCCGATTGACCCAGATTGTGCCTGCTCGGTCTGCCGCGCCTATTCGAGAGCGTATCTCCGCCACCTATTCATGGCTAAGGAGATGCTCGGCGCGCGTCTCAATACGATTCACAATCTCCATTACTTCCAGACCTTGATGGCCAGCATCCGCGAGGCGGTGCGCGAGGGGCGATTGCAGGAGTTTCAGAAACACTTTCATGTACAACGGGAGGCCTGTCAGGCATGACTACGATGATGCTCCAGTCGCTCGCGCAGGCACCGGTTCCGGTGATGCCGTCCGTGGGCGAACAGCTTGTGCAAATGATTCCGATGTTCATTATGATCATCGCAATTTTTTATTTCGTGATTTACCGCCCGCAGAAGCAACAGCGCCAAAAGCAGGAGGACATGCTCGCCCAACTCAAAAAGGGCGATAAGGTGGTCACGAGTGGGGGGCTCTGGGGCACCGTGACGAACGTCGGCAAAGTCACGGTCACTCTCCAGGTTGCAGAGAACGCCAAGATCAAAATTGTGCGCGACCATATCGTTCGGCTTCGCGGGGACGACGATGATTGACGCAGGTCTCGCATGAAGCCGGTCGTTGGCAGACTGGTCCTCTTGAGCGTCATCGTGGCGGTGTCGCTGGCGCTCTTTCTGCCCTCCACGCCACTGTTTTCCAGTCTGCCGGACTGGTGGAAAAACAACTTGCCGAGCAAGGGCATGACGTTGGGCCTCGATCTCCAGGGCGGGATCCACTTGGTGTTGGAAGTGGAGGCGGAACGCGCTCTCGAAATCAAGGTGGATCGGGACCTGTCGAACCTGACGGATCTGTTGGCCGAGAAGAAGATGACGGTGGAGCAGGTCACGCGGACCGGACCGACTGAGATGACGGTCAGGTTGACGGACGCGGCCACGAAAGAAGCCATTCTGACGCTGGTCGAGGAGCAATTGCCCTCGTTGAGCGGGCGGTCGTCCGGTGAACTGGCGCTGGTCTTGAGCATGAGGCCCGACGAGGCCGAGCGACTCAAGAAGGTGGCGGTCAGCCAGGCGCTGGAGACGGTCCGGAATCGGATTGATCAATTCGGCGTCGCCGAGCCGTTGCTCCAGCAGCAGGGACTCCGCCACATCGTCGTGCAGTTGCCGGGTGTCAAAGATCCGGCCAGGGCCAAGGCGCTCATCAAGAACACGGCCTTGCTGGAATTCAAAATGCTGGACGAAGAGCACAAGGTTGCGCGCGCGTTGCCCAATCAGGTTCCGCTTGGCAAAGAAGAGGACATGCTGAGGGAGTTTGGGCCGCAGATCCCGCCCGATGATGAAATTCTCTTTGAACGCAACGTGGACAAGGAGACCGGGCGGATCACGAAGCAACCCTATCTCGTCAAGAAACGGGTGGTGTTGAGCGGCGATGTCCTGACGGACGCCCGGGTGTCGCTCGGCGAGTTCCAGAACGCCTATGTGTCGATCAACTTTGATAGCACCGGCGCGAAGCTGTTCGAGCGAATTACCGCCGAGAACGTGCAGAAGCGCATGGCGATCATTCTGGACAACATGGTCTATTCCGCGCCGGTTATTCAGGGACGGATTAGCGGCGGGCGGGCGCAGATCACCGGAAATTTTTCCATGGACGAGGCGAACGATCTGGCGGTGGTGCTCCGCGCCGGGGCGCTCCCGGCGCCGGTGAAGATTATCCAGGATTTGACGGTCGGGCCGTCTCTGGGGCGCGACTCCATTGAGAAAGGCATTCGATCCACCATGATCGCGGGCGCCCTGGTGATCCTGTTTATGGCGCTCTACTACCGACTGTCGGGCCTCATCGCGGATTTTGCATTGCTGCTGAACCTGCTCTGTCTGGTCGCGGTGCTTATTGGAATGAACGCCACGCTGACGCTACCGGGCATTGCCGGGATTATTCTGACCATCGGGATGGGCGTGGACTCGAACGTGCTGATCTTCGAGCGGATCCGCGAGGAATTGCGGACAGGCAAGCCGGTCCGGTCGGCGGTGGAGGCCGGCTATGACAAGGCGTTGTTGACCATTGTGGATTCGCATGTGACGACGCTGATTACGGGGTTCGCGCTGTTTTTATTCGGCACCGGCCCGATTAAGGGGTTTGCTGTCACGCTGTGTGTGGGGATCACGATTAATTTATTTACGGCCTTGGTTGGCACGAAGGTCATTTTTGATCTCATGAGCCGGAGGGGGCGCTTGGAGCGCCTGAGCATTTAACCGATGTGGGAAATTCTTGGTCAAACGAACATTAATTTCATGGGGTTTCGACGGTATTCCTTTATCTTCTCCGGGGTGCTCACTTTTGTTGGACTGCTGGCCCTGGTGCAGATTGGGCGGGGGGCGGCGAATCTGGGCATTGACTTCGCCGGCGGAACATCCGTCCAGTTGAAGTTTGCGCAGCCTATTCCGGTTGAGCAGGCTCGCCAGGCGCTGATTCGCCATGGGTTGCCGGGCGTGGAGCTACAGGAATTCACGTCCGATAATAAGCTGATGGTACGGGTCAAGGCCCAAACGACCATAGAAGAGAAAGTGGCCGAAAAGGTCCTGGCTGTGTTCACGACGGAGTTTGCGAGCAATCCGTTCGTGGTGGATTCCAGTTACGAGATCGGCCCCACCATTGGCCAGAAACTCCAGAAGGACGCGCTGATAGCCATTGTGCTTTCGATGTTGGGCATCATTCTCTACGTGGCGGCGCGCTTTGAGTTTCGGTTCGGGGTGGCGGCGGCGATTGCAACCTTCCATGACGTGTTCGCGGTGCTGGGCATATTCTACCTGTTGGACAAGGAGATTTCCCTCTTACTCGTCACCGCGTTGCTGACGTTGGCGGGCTATTCGTTGACGGACACCGTCGTCGTCTTTGACCGGATCAGGGAAAATCTGAAACTACGCCGGCGGGAGCCGTTGGAAGTCGTGATTAACAACGCCGTCAATCAAGTGTTGAGCCGGACCATCGTGGTGTCGCTGACCGTGATCCTCGTGCTCATCCCTTTGACCCTGGCCGGAGGCGAGGTGTTGCATGATTTTTCCCTGGCGCTGCTCATGGGCGTGGTCGTGGGCACCTATTCGTCGGTGTTTGTTGCCAGCCCCCTCCTGATCCTCTGGAAAGGCACACCCGGCAAGTTGCTCCGTCGCCGGTAACGAGAGACGCGCCTGCCTTGCAATCGCCCGGGACGGCTTTCTATAATGGCACGTCGTTCAGCGACGCATGCACGACGACCGTCGCATAAGGGAGTAGGCACCATGTTTGGAAACCTGGGGATCACTGAACTGGTCCTGATTCTGTCCATCGTGCTGATTATCTTCGGGGTGGGAAAGCTGCCTCAATTGGGGGACGGATTAGGAAAGGCCATCAAGGGGTTCAAAAAATCTGTCCACGAAACGGACCCGATTGACCTGGAGGCGCAGCACGCGCAGACCACTTCGCCGCCAGGCGCCGCGTCCTCCTCGTCGCCTGTTCCCCCTGACCTACCGAAAGCCTAAGCACAGACAGGAACGACGAGTCCGATAGTCCCACCAACATCCGCAGGAGGTCTGGGCATGGAGCAAAGCGCGGGGATTGTGCTGTTTGCCGTCGTGTCGGCTTTTGTCGGCATCGCCTATGGCCTCTATTTAATTCAATGGATCCTCAAGCTGGACGAGGGGTCCGACAAGATGAAGGCCATTGCGTTGGCCATTCAAGAAGGCGCCAACGCCTATCTCAATCGGCAATACCGCACGGTGGCGTACTTCGCTGCCGGGCTGTTCGTCATCCTGTGGGCGGCGGGTTTCTGGTCGGAGCAGTTCGGACTCCTCACGGCCGTGGGCTTTCTCATCGGCGCGGTGACCTCCGCAGCAGCCGGCTATGTCGGGATGAAGATCGCTGTCCGCGCGAACGTCCGCACGGCGCAGGCGGCGCATCATGGCCTCAATGCGGCATTGCAAGTGGCGTTCAAAGGCGGGGCGGTGACGGGGCTGCTGCTGATCGGGTTGGGGCTGTTCGCCGTCGCCGGATTCTATTACGTGGCGACGGCATTGGCCGGGCCGGAGAAGGCGATGCATGCCTTGCTGTCATTGGGGTTTGGCGGCAGCTTGATTTCTGTTTTCGCGCGGGTCGGCGGTGGAATTTTTACCAAGGCGGCGGATGTGGGCGCCGACCTGGTTGGGAAAGTCGAGGCGGGCATTCCGGAAGATGACCCCCGCAACCCCGCTGTGATCGCGGATAATGTCGGGGACAACGTCGGCGATTGCGCGGGGATGGCCGCCGATCTGTTCGAGACCTACGCCGTGACGACCGTCGCGGCGATGGTGCTGGCCTTTACCCTCTTCAAAGGCGCGACGGCCCCGCTGGTCTATCCATTATTGCTGGGCGGGATCACCATCTTTGCCACGATCATCGGGATTTGGTTTGTGAAGGCGGACGAAGGCGGCAGCATCATGGGGGCGCTCTACAAGGGCTTGTTCTGGGCTGGTGGTGTCGCGGGCGTGGCGTTCTATCCGGCGACGATGTGGCTCATGGATGGCGTCGGCGGTGTGAGCGGCGCGGCGTACTACGGCTGTGCAGTGGTCGGCCTGGCGGTCACGATTGCGCTGGTGTTCATCACCGACTACTACACGTCCAAGAGCTTCAGCCCGGTTCAGGATATTGCCAAGGCCAGCGAGACAGGCCATGCGACGAACATCATTGCGGGCTTGGCGGTGGGGATGCAATCCACAGCCTGGCCGGTGGTCGTGATTGCGGCCGCCATTATGGGAAGTTTTGCGCTGGCGGATCTTTACGGGGTGGCGGTGGCGGCGGTGTCCATGCTCTCAATGGCCGGCATTGTCGTTGCCATTGACGCTTTTGGGCCGATCACGGATAACGCCGGTGGCATTGCTGAAATGGCGCATCTTGGCGCGGACGTGCGAGGGATTACGGATCCGTTGGACGCGGTGGGGAATACCACGAAGGCGGTCACAAAGGGCTATGCGATTGGCTCGGCCGCGCTGGCGGCGGTGGTTCTCTTTGCGGAATATGCGCGTGCGGTTGGAGGGGGGACGAGTGGCGGTGGATTTGATTTGTCCGATCCAAAAGTGATTGTTGGTCTCTTACTCGGCGGGATGTTGCCGTTTCTCTTTGCCTCCATGTGCATGAAGGCGGTCGGCGAAGCGGCCGGTGAAATCGTGAGCGAAGTCCGCCGTCAATTTCGTGAGATCACAGGCATCATGGACGGCACAGGCAAGCCGGAATATGGAACATGCGTAGATATTGTCACGAGGGCGGCGATCCAGAAGATGATGATTCCCGGCGCGATTCCTGTGCTGGCGCCGGTGTTCGTGGGCTTTGTGCTTGGGCCGGTCGTGCTCGGAGGGGTCTTGGTCGGGACGATTGTGACCGGCCTCTTTGTGGCCATCTCTATGACCAGCGGCGGTGGAGCCTGGGACAATGCCAAAAAATATATTGAGGAGCAGGGCAAGAAGGGCAGCGACACGCACAAAGCCGCCGTCACCGGCGATACGGTCGGCGACCCCTACAAGGACACCGCCGGCCCAGCCATCAATCCAATGATTAAAGTCATCAACATCGTCGCCCTGCTCATCGCGGCGTTGATTGTCTAAGGAGCGTTAGACAGCCTTTGTGACCTTGCCGCTCCGGATGCAGCGTGTACAGGCGAGGATGCGGCGCGTGGCGCCGTTGATGAGCGCCCGGACGGACTGGAGATTCGGGCGAAAGACTCGTTTGGTGTGGTTATTGGCGTGGCTGACGTTGTTGCCGGACGCGCGTATCTTCCCGCAAAGTGAACATTCTCTGGCCACGGTGATGATCCTCCTGATTGTTCCAAGACGTGTAGAGGATAGCAGAGTGCATTGTTTATTCACAAGCCTTGGCACAGGCATGGCATGAAGGAGTTGCGCGAGATCGTGCGTGGGATTGCCCAGGCGCGAGAATCCGCTGCGCGGATGGGGCCAACGGGCCGCGCCGCCATTCCATACCCTAATCCCCCCTCTGAGTCTACGAAGCCGCAGTTTCGACTCTGGGACTGTCCCATACAATATGTCCGAGGTGTGGGGCCGAAGAAGGCCGAGGTCTTGGCTCGCGCGGGCATCCGGACGGTGGAAGATGCCGTGTGGTCGCTCCCCTGGCGCTATGAGGATCGGAGCCAGGCGCGGCTGATCGAACAGTTAGTGCCTGGGCAGGACGCGGTCGTGATGGCCGAGATTCAGACCGTCTCGCTCAACGTGACCGCTCACCAGCGTCGCACGTTGGTCACCGTGATGGTGACGGATCGCACGGGGAGTCTGCGCCTGGTGTGGTTCAATCAGCCGTATCTGGCGGAGACGTTGCAAGCCGGGCAGCGGGTCATGCTCTATGGGATGGTCAAGCTGAAGGACGGGCGATGGACGGAACTTCAGATGGAGAATCCGCTTGTGGAAAAATTGGCGAGCGGCGCACAGGTTCCGGCCTCTTCAGACCTGGTCCACATGGGTCGTATCGTGCCGATCTACCACGGACGGGAGACCAAGACGCGGGCGATGCCGAGCGACCGGGTTCGTGTCATCATGAAGGCATTGGTGGACCAGTACGCCGACGGCGCGGTGGACGCGCTCCCGCCAACCATGAGGAAAGGTCGGCGCCTCATGCCGTTGGGAGAGGCGATCCGTGCCGTCCATTTTCCCGCGCCGGGCGCGAATTGTGATGACATGAACCGTGGTCGGACGCCGGGGCATCGGCGGTTCGTGTTCGAAGATTTTCTGCTCCTCGAACTGGCGTTGGGCCGGAAACGCGCGGCGGTGAAACGTGAGATGCGAACATGGGCCTACAAGCCGGCGCAGCCGCTGGCACAACGTCTGCTGACGGCCCTGCCGTTTCGGCTCACGGCGGCGCAGGCGCGCGTCTTGCGGGAGATCCATCAGGACCTGGCAAGCCCCCATCCGATGAACCGGCTGATCCAGGGGGATGTGGGGTGCGGGAAAACCGTTGTCGCCGTGGCGGCCATGCTCATCGCCGTAGGCTCCGGGCTTCAGGCGGCCCTCATGGCGCCGACTGAAATTCTCGCCGAGCAGCATGATCGAAATCTGCGTCGCCTCTTGGAGCCATTGGGGGTGTCGTGTGTCTTGCTTGTGGGAGGGCGCGGCGGGAAGAAACGAGCGCTGGCCCAGACTGCGATCGGCGATGGCTCGGCTCAGATTGTGATCGGCACCCATGCGCTGATTCAGCAGGGCGTGGCGTTTCACAAGCTGGGACTGGCCGTTATTGACGAGCAGCATAAGTTCGGTGTCATGCAGCGCGCAACATTGAAAGAGAAGGGCTATACGCCCGACGTGCTGGTGATGACGGCCACGCCCATCCCGCGAACGTTGGCGCTGACGCTGTATGGCGATCTGGACCTGTCCGTCATTGACGCGATGCCGCCGGGCCGTGCGCCGATGCAGACCGTGCTCTTCACGGAGCATCAGCGGGCGCGAGCCTGTCGCCTGATTGAGGACGAGCTCCAGCAGGGTCGGCAAGCCTATGTGGTCTTTCCGTTGGTGGAGGAGTCGGAAAAAGTGGACGTGCAGGCGGCGATCACGGGAGCGGAGCGTCTTCAGCGAGAGGTGTTTGCGCACTGGACGGTCGGGCTGATTCACGGGCGCATGACCAGCGAGGCCAAAGCCCGCGTCATGGCGGACTTCCAGGCCAACCGCATCCAGGTGTTGGTGGCAACGACGGTCATTGAGGTCGGCATTGACGTGGCCAACGCGACGGTGATGCTGATCGAACATGCCGACCGATTCGGGCTGGCGCAACTGCATCAGCTTCGAGGGCGTGTCGGACGCGGGGCCCATCGTTCCTCATGCCTGCTGATGGGGCCAAGTCGCCCGTCGGAGGACGCGCGGCGGCGTCTGGAAGCCCTCGTCCACAGCCATGATGGGTTCGTGATTGCTGAGGAAGACATGCGGATCCGTGGCCCCGGCGAGTTTTTCGGGACGCGGCAGTGGGGGCCGAACGACTTGCGAGTGGCGAATCTTCTTCGAGACGTTGCAATCTTGGAAGAAGCCCGCGAGGAGGCGGCGCGGTTGCAGCAGCAGGATCCTGATCTCGCTCGGCCCGAACACACAACACTCAAGACGGCGTTGCTCCGCCGGTGGCAGGGAAAACTGGAGCTGGCGTCGGTGTCATGACGTCGCGAGTCCGGGCCTTCAAAAACGATCTCCGCACCGGGTGGGCGATTGTCCGTCGTGGATCCGCCGATACCGTGGATCAATCCATCCGGGAGATGGAGTTGCTTCGCCGGAAGTTCGACCTGTATCAGGTCGAGGATCAGATCAGATCCCTCCTGCGCGCAGCCGGCGAGCGGGCATTTCAGGTGATCGAACGGACAGGCGGAAATGTCTTGGACGACAAGGAACTCCGAGACATTTTTGAGAAGATGGATCAGTTGAAGCAGGACGAAGCGCGGATCCGGCTCGAGCGGGACCAGATCAAAGACGCCTGATGTCCTGGCGGGATGACGGGGGGACGGGCTGGTGTATGCCGGGATAGACATCGGCACGTTGACGCTGCGCTTGCTGATTGCGCGCGTCAGTCAGGGACGGCTCCATGAACTGGATGCGGATCGCCGGATGGTCCGCCTGGGAGAGGGGCTGCATCTGACCCCGCGTCTACACGCAGCCCCCTGCCTGCAAGCCGCGCCGATGGCGCGCGCGATTGAGACGCTCGTGGAATGGATGCCCAGGATTGCCAAGGCTGCTGTGCATGACGTGGTGGTGGTCGCCACGAGCGCCGTCCGCGACGCCGTCAACCGCGACGAATTTCTTGCGACCGTCAAACGTCGGACAGGGTGGGACGTGGCGGTTTTGTCCGGCGAGGAAGAAGCCAGGCTGACGCTCCTGGGCATTCAGTCCGGGCTTCCGCCAGATGTGGCCGAGGGGGGGCGGTATGTCGCGCTCGATATTGGCGGCGGCAGCACCGAGTTCATCAGAGCCACGTCTACGCAGCCATCGGCCATGTGCTCCATCAATGAAGGGGTCGTGCGCCTGGCCGAAGCGTGTCTGCGGAACGATCCCCTCACGCCCGATGCGGTCGCGGCGGCCAGGGCCAGGATCCGAACCCATCTTCACGCGGTGCAGGCCACGCTCGGCTCAGTGGTCGGGTATCATCTGGTCGGGACGGCCGGCACCATTACGACGCTGGCGGCGATGGATCAGCGCTTGGACGTCTACGATCCGGCGCGTATTCACAATTACCGTCTTTCATGGGAGGCCGTCAGCCGCATTCTGGACGATCTGCTGTCTCGAACCCACGCGGAACGGCGTGCGCTGCCGGGCCTCGAACCGGGCCGTGAGGACCTCATCGTGGCCGGGACGTTGATCTTGCAGGAGTGCATGAAGCGGTTCGGATTTATGGAATGCTTGGTGAGCGAGTACGGCCTCCGCGAAGGCATGCTGCTTCACCACTGGCAGGCCAGCCAGTGGGCATGCACATGAGCCTGCCGGAATTGGATTAGGCGTTCACAACCGGTTATACTGGGCCGATGGAAGATAGAAACAAGCAGGCGCCGGTGCATATCGCGCCCCAGAGCATTTCCACGCAGGACGTGGCCAAGCTGATGGCGGCGCGTGGCGTCAGCGCGATCGTGGTGGTAGACGATCAGACGCCGGTCGGCATCGTCACGAGCCGTGATATTGTGGCGCGTACCATCGCGACGCGAGTGGATGCGGCGAAGGTCCCAGTGGGAGCGATCATGTCCTCTCCACTGGTGACGATCCCTGAGCATGGCACGGCTCATGATGCCATTGCGCTGATGGAGCGTCATGGCATCCGGCGATTGCCGGTGGTGGACGAGGCCGGCAGCCTGGTCACGCTCCTCACCCTCGATGATCTGCTCCGGCGCAGTCTTGCGGACACACCGAGTCTGCCTGACATCGTGCCTGCGCCCACGCGCCGCGCCGGCGATGGCGCGCCTGCCACACCGAGTCCCACCCCCGTTCGGTTTGCCGATGTGCCTTTGCCGCCCCGGCTCTCCCACCCTGCGCTCGTGAGAACGATACGCGGGACGATGACCAAACCCGTCATGGTGAGAATGGTCCAACGGAAGCCGTTGCATCGGTTCACGTATTCAGCGAAAAAATGGTGCCTCGACAACCGGCTGTTGCTGGCGCTTTTCGTGGGCCTCTCCATTGTGGGTGTGGCGATCACGTTCTATGTCAGCGCGTTCTATGGCTACAGTCCTGCCTATTACGAGCCGAAGGAAGGCGCACGCGAGATCCAGATCAAGCAGAAGGAACTTCACGAGTTGGAGCAGAAACACGAGAGACGCGATCCACAAGACTCCCAACCTGCTCGCTGAGCCTCGTGAAAATCGTGACCATCACGAAGACGGACGCGGCATGGCAGGCGACGCCCCCTACATAGCAAGCCCGGTCTTGGCGCGGGCCACGAGTTTGCAGTAGGAGCAAGTCTCGGCGGTGGTGGGCTGGCCGCAGGTGGCGCAGGGATGCAGGACGGCCTGATCGTGCTCGGTCATGGAGGGACGAGTCTTGGCCTCGGCCTTTTGCTTGGCCAAAAATCCCCAATAGAAGGCCTGCTTCGTGCCGGGCGATTCGCTCTCCAGGCGATCCAGAATGTCCTTGTAGAGCAGCATCTTGGCCCCCTTCGAGTTGGGGCATTCCTCCACGATGTAGTCAATTTTGTTGACGATGGCGTAGGCGGCGATCTCGCGCTCTGCCAGCCGAAACAGCGGCTTCACCTTCTTGGCGAACCCGTCCATCGAGGCCGGCAACACTGGCCCCTGCTTGTCCAGATATTCCGTCTGCCAGCGCAATACGTTGCCGAGCAACCGCGACGCCTCATCGTCAAGATTATGGCCCGTGCCCAGCACGTGATACCCCAGTTCCACCGCCGTCCGGTTGAAGTGGTAGCGCTTGAGGGTGCCGCAGACGGAGCAGGTGGGCCGATGCACGAGATTGGCCAGATCGTTAATGCCGGCACCCTCGTCGTCTTTCAACGCATGGACTTGGAGCGGAATGTTCCACGCCTGGGCGAACTGTTCCACCTTGATCTTGGACTGCCGCGAATACTCACCGATCCCCAGGTCCACGTAGAGCGCGTCGGCCTGATACCCCAGTCGTCGCAGAATGTCCAAGAGGCTCAGGCTGTCCTTGCCCCCTGAGACCGCCACCAGCACCCGATCAGCCTTCGTAAACATCTTTTCTTCCGTGATGGCGCGCTCGGTCTGTGCGCAGACGAAGTCCGTGAGGCAGGACTTACAGACTGCTGTATTGTGTCGGGGCATCTCCAGCACCGCCCGCTCTTTGCATTTACGGCAGCGCATGGGATCAACCTCCCGACATGACGGGCCGGATTTCAACGCGGTCGTCGTCCCTGAGCAGATCATCCTCGGTCACCAGATCATCCCCCCGCACCACCAACACGGCCTCCGGTAACAGGTTCAACTCTTTGAGCAGGTCTTTGACGCGCCGGGGCCCTGTGACGTCCACTTCACGGGCCGGGTGGTGCAAGAGGACTTTCATGCTCTCCTATATGTCCGCATCGCGCAGGAACGCCGCCGCGTCTTCCGGCAGAACCGGATTAATGTAGAAACCCGTCCCCCACTCAAAGCCGGCCACCTGCGAAAGCTTCGGCATAATCTCGATATGCCAGTGGTAGAATTCGCCGGTCCGCTCGTGCAGCGGCGAGGTGTGGAGAATGAAATTGTACGGATGGGCGCCGAGCGCCCGATCCAGCCGGCGCAAGGTCTCGGAGAAGAGACGCGCCAGCGCCTCGAACTGGAACTTCTGGCTCTCCTCAAAATAGGACGTGTGCTTCTTCGGGAGGACCCAGACCTCGAACGGGAACCGCGGCGCGTAGGGAACAATGGCGAGAAACTCGGCGTTCTCGCCCACCACTCGGCTCCGGTCCGCGATCTCCTGGCGGATGATGTCACAGTAGATGCAGCGTTCCTTCTCCCGATAATGCGCCTGGCAGCCGGCGATCTCGTTCACGACGTTGGTCGGCACGATGGGCAAGGCAATGAGCTGGGAATGGGGGTGCTCCAGCGTCGCGCCTGCCGCCGCGCCGTGGTTCTTGAAGATCAGGATGTAGCGCAGGCGTCCATCTTTCCGAAGATCCAGGATGCGGTCGCGGTAGGCCCAGAAGACGTCCTCCAGATGCTTCTCGGGCAGGCCGCCCAGCGACGCCTTGTGGTCGGGAGACTCGATGATGACTTCATGGGCGCCCACGCCGTTCATCCGGTCGTAGAGGCCGACTCCCTCGCGCGCCACCTCACCTTCAATCTGGAGGGCGGGGAACTTATTCGGCACCACACGGAGGCTCCAGCCAGGCTGGTTCGGCGCACTCCCGTTGGGACGATAGGCAAGAATTTCAGGCGGGGTCTGCGCTTCATTTCCGGCACAGAACGGACAGAGTGACGGAGCCGGCATCGGCGGTAACACCTGCCGGAAGTCAGTCGGCCGACGAGCCCGCTCAGTCGCAATAACCACCCACCGGCCCACAATAGGATCGCGTCTTAACTCAGGCATGGGCCACCACCGTTGACCACGTAGGGGCGACCCGGTGGGTCGCCCTCAGAGGGCGAGGCCCCGCCTCGCCCCTACAAGTCTGTAATCTCAAGTTTCACCTCCATCCGTTCAGCATGGCCAGGAGTCAGCGTCAGCGGCCAGGAGGCCATGAGTGCGGAGCCTTGGTATGTGCGCTCAGCGCCTTCCTCTGACTGCGAAACCGTTTCGATGGGCATGTACCAGATATCACCGGATCGGTCAAGGCGCAGGATGACGCGAAACCGGCTCCATTCGTCCACCAGTGAGAACTGGTCGGCCCCCACGCAACAGCCCCGCTCGCGCAGCCGCACAGGGCCGCGCCCCGGCACGTCATAATACCGCTGCGGATCGTCGCCCGCCAGCAACGTGAGATTCAACTCCACGCCAAACCGAACAGTCAGAGGCTCGGTTGCATGACTCTCCAGCGCATAGGCCACAGAGACGGCCGACTCCCGCTCAGTCACGCGATAGACTTTGCGAACAGTGATTGGAACCGTCTGCTTTTCGCGGGACACCCTGCCGTGGAAAACCAAGGGGACGGCGAGGGTTCCGTCTTTCGCCTGCGGGCCGGCCCCGTCAATCTGCGGGCTTGCCCCGTCAATTTGATAAGCGCCCTGCACACAGTCTCCCTGTTCCTCGTCATCAATCCGGTCAAAGGCCTCGCACGAGAGGTCCTGTGGCAGAAACCGGTCCAGAAAGCTCAGCCGCCGATGCCGGTCGTAGGTCAGCGCGTGATGCAAGTCCTGCTCCTTGACCATCATCTGATCGTGAATGGACGTGGGTGCGCCACTATCCGATTGCGGCGGCCCGGCTGACTCCTGATGCAACGTGGCATGGGCCAACTTCCGATGGTACGGCTCCTCGCGGCGCATGAGGACATCCGACAGATTAAATCTGGCGGGGCGATAGTCCAGTTCGAGCAAGCCGCCGCCGCAGGCCGGCGCCAGGCACAGGCCGAGGGTGCGAGTCGAGACGAGCAGTTCTTCGTGGCCATCCTTGTCGAGGTCCGTTGCGCGGCTCTCAATCCATTCCTGTCCCTTGTGTGTCGCGGCTTCCAGATGATTTTCGGCTTCGATCAAATTCCGGTACGTCTCGTGTCGCAGCGCATTCAGATACAGCCCGCCGAAAAGCCCATGCCAGTAGGCGTCATTGCCCTGTGCGCGCCAGACTAACTTGGTGGCCTCATGCAGCCCGTCGTCAGACGGAAACGCCTTTGCCACGCGCTCGCTCACGTCCAACATGCGCTTGTGCATGTGGTTGGCTTCGGGATACTTGACCAGGAAGCCGTCCCAGAAGCCTCCGCGCAGAAACGGGCGATACGCCGCCAGCTTGCCTTCGCGCGCCAGTTCAGCCCGTCGGTCTGCCAGCGCCTTCGCCGCCTCGGTCGGCAAGGCCCATTCCATCAGCTCATCATAGGATGCCGACGGCAGATAGACCCGGCCCGTTGGAGGATGCGTGTCCAGATAGGCACTGAACGTCTCAAGCCGGAGCCACGAGGCATTCTGTTCGAGCAGCAGGAAGAGACGCTCCAGATACCGCTCGTCAAAGACCCATTGATAGGTGTGCGGCCAGAGCCCGAATTTCTCCCCATCGTCGGCATAGGTGACGGCCGCTCCCGGCCCACGCTCGCTCAGCCGCGCAAGAGATGCGAGGACTTCTTCTGGTACACGAAACGGAATCAGATACCGCAAATCCTTGCTGATTGGGAAGATCGCCAAGGGATGGCCTTCCTTCTCTGTCAGGTAATAGCCGGTCAAGTGGTCGGCATCCAGTCCGGCATGCATGAAATGCGAGTCGTCGAGAATCGTGTAGAGAAGCCCCGTCGGCGCGAGTTTTTTGGGCAACGCGCCATCCCAGGCGCGTTCAGCCAGCCACAGGCCGCAGGGGATCGCGCCAAGCCGGTCGCGCAACCGTTGCGAGAGGAGCGTGACCTGCCCCACGGCGTCACGGTCCGGAATCACGGAGAGGATCGGCTCGTAGAATCCGCCGCCCAGCAGTTCGATTTGGTTGGACGCGACGAGCTTGGCAAGCCGGTCCAGGAACCCTGGCTCTTCCTTCTCGAACCAGTCCAGCAGCGGGCCCGTGTAATGGAGGGTCAGGCGGATGCGCGGGTGTTGTTCCAGCAGATCGAGAAAGGGGTGATAGCAGCGGTCATAGGCCATGCGGAACACGTGGCCGAAGTTGCCCACTGGCTGGTGGTTGTGAATGCCGAGCAGAAGCGTCACCGGATGCATGTCACACCCGCCACATCACGCCTTCAAACGTCTGGTCGGGCACGGTAAAGGCCAGCGGCTGGCGGGAGGGAATACGATCCCGCTCCAACTCGCCCTGCATGACCGTGACCACGAACTGGACCCGCATCCCGGCTTGCAGCCTCAGGTCTTTGAACGGCACCGCCAGCTCGATGACTTTCTTGCGCCGGATCGTCTCGAACGTACGCGCCGGTTCGGAGGCGGCTCCGTCCGGACTCAGCCAGAGCGTGAACTGCGGCGGATCAGGCAGGTCGAGGCGGAACACCAGACTGACCGGCTTCGGTTCGATGAAATACACGTGCACGACGGCGGGCCCGCCGTCGTGCACGTGTATTTCATCGAACCGAAGCCGGTCAGTCTGGTGTTCCGCCTCGACCTGCCTGATCCGCCGCAGTTCACGCTCTGGCTGAGTCCGGACGGAGCCGCCTCCGAACCGGCGCGTACGTTCGAGACGATCCGGCGCAAGAAAGTCATCGAGCTGGCGGTGCCGTTCAAAGACCTGAGGCTGCAAGCCGGGATGCGGGTCCAGTTCGTGGTCACGGTCATGCAGGGCGAGTTGGAGCGGGATCGTATTCCCTCCCGCCAGCCGCTGGCCTTTACCGTGCCCGACCAGACGTTTGAAGGCGTGATGTGGCGGGTGTGACATGCATCCGGTGACGCTTCTGCTCGGCATTCACAACCACCAGCCAGTGGGCAACTTCGGCCACGTGTTCCGCATGGCCTATGACCGCTGCTATCACCCCTTTCTCGATCTGCTGGAACAACACCCGCGCATCCGCCTGACCCTCCATTACACGGGCCCGCTGCTGGACTGGTTCGAGAAGGAAGAGCCAGGGTTCCTGGACCGGCTTGCCAAGCTCGTCGCGTCCAACCAAATCGAACTGCTGGGCGGCGGATTCTACGAGCCGATCCTCTCCGTGATTCCGGACCGTGACGCCGTGGGGCAGGTCACGCTCCTCTCGCAACGGTTGCGCGACCGGCTTGGCGCGATCCCCTGCGGCCTGTGGCTGGCTGAACGCGCCTGGGATGGCGCGTTGCCCAAAAAACTCGCGCCGACGGGGCTTCTCTACACGATTCTCGACGACTCGCATTTCATGCATGCCGGACTGGATGCCGACCACTTGACCGGCTATTACCTGACAGAGAAGGAAGGCCATCCCTTGGCGATCTTCCCAATCAGCAAGGATTTGCGGTATCTGATTCCGTTTCGTGTACCAGAAGAAGTCCTCGCATCTCTTGCGCGGCTGAGCGAGCGTGGGCCGGGAGCGGCCGTCACCTATGCCGACGATGGGGAGAAATTCGGGCTCTGGCCGCACACCTATCAATGGGTCTTTGACGAGCGGTATCTGGAGCGTCTCTTCCTGCTGCTCGAACAGAATGCCTCGTGGCTCCGGCTTGAGACGTTCAGTGCCTATCTGGACACGCATCCTCCAACGGGCCGGGTCTATCTGCCGTCGGCATCCTATGATGAGCTGATGGAATGGGCCTTGCCGACCGAGGCGGCGAAGGCGCTGGCAGACCGACGGGCTGAACTGGCGCGCGAAGGCAAGCTGGCGGCGTATCGCCCGTTTCTGCGCGGAGGCTTCTGGGACGGCTTCCTGGTCAAGTATCCCGAAGCCAACCACATGCACAAGCGCATGTTGGACGTGAGCGAGCGCGTGGCAAAGGCGTTTCCGTCTGACGACGGGCTGCATGAGGCCACCAAGTTAGTCTGGCGCGCACAGGGCAATGACGCCTACTGGCATGGGCTTTTCGGCGGGCTGTATCTGAATGCGCTGCGACACGAGACGTACCGGAATTTGATCGAAGCCGAAAATCATCTGGAAGCCGCGACACACAAGGGACAGGAATGGATTGAGAGCCGCGCAACGGACCTCGACAAGGATGGCCACGAAGAACTGCTCGTCTCGACTCGCACCCTCGGCCTGTGCCTGGCGCCGGCCTGCGGCGGCGGCTTGCTCGAACTGGACTATCGCCCCGCCAGATTTAATCTGTCGGATGTCCTCATGCGCCGCGAGGAGCCGTACCATCGGAAGTTGGCCCATGCCACGTTGCATCAGGAGTCAGCCGGGCCGCCGCAATCGGATAGTGGCGCACCCACGTCCATTCACGATCAGATGATGGTCAAGGAGCAGGACTTGCATCACGCGCTGACCTACGACCGGCATCGGCGGCTGAGCTTTCTGGACCGGTTTCTGCCACAGGACCTCTCGTGCGAGGCCTTTGACCGGATTGATGACGAGGAACAGGGAGACTGTGTGCAGGGCGCTTATCAAATTGACGGGGCAAGCCCGCAGATTGACGGGGCCGGCCCGCAGGCGAAAGACGGAACCCTCGCCGTCCCCTTGGTTTTCCACGGCAGGGTGTCCCGCGAAAAGCAGACGGTTCCAATCACTGTTCGCAAAGTCTATCGCGTGACTGAGCGGGAGTCGGCCGTCTCTGTGGCCTATGCGCTGGAGAGTCATGCAACCGAGCCTCTGACTGTTCGGTTTGGCGTGGAGTTGAATCTCACGTTGCTGGCGGGCGACGATCCGCAGCGGTATTATGACGTGCCGGGGCGCGGCCCTGTGCGGCTGCGCGAGCGGGGCTGTTGCGTGGGGGCCGACCAGTTCTCACTGGTGGACGAATGGAGCCGGTTTCGCGTCATCCTGCGCCTTGACCGATCCGGTGATATCTGGTACATGCCCATCGAAACGGTTTCGCAGTCAGAGGAAGGCGCTGAGCGCACATACCAAGGCTCCGCACTCATGGCCTCCTGGCCGCTGACGCTGACTCCTGGCCATGCTGAACGGATGGAGGTGAAACTTGAGATTACAGACTTGTAGGGGCGAGGCGGGGCCTCGCCCTCTGAGGGCGACCCACCGGGTCGCCCCTACGTGGTCAACGGTGGTGGCCCATGCCTGAGTTAAGACGCGATCCTATTGTGGGCCGGTGGGTGGTTATTGCGACTGAGCGGGCTCGTCGGCCGACTGACTTCCGGCAGGTGTTACCGCCGATGCCGGCTCCGTCACTCTGTCCGTTCTGTGCCGGAAATGAAGCGCAGACCCCGCCTGAAATTCTTGCCTATCGTCCCAACGGGAGTGCGCCGAACCAGCCTGGCTGGAGCCTCCGTGTGGTGCCGAATAAGTTCCCCGCCCTCCAGATTGAAGGTGAGGTGGCGCGCGAGGGAGTCGGCCTCTACGACCGGATGAACGGCGTGGGCGCCCATGAAGTCATCATCGAGTCTCCCGACCACAAGGCGTCGCTGGGCGGCCTGCCCGAGAAGCATCTGGAGGACGTCTTCTGGGCCTACCGCGACCGCATCCTGGATCTTCGGAAAGATGGACGCCTGCGCTACATCCTGATCTTCAAGAACCACGGCGCGGCGGCAGGCGCGACGCTGGAGCACCCCCATTCCCAGCTCATTGCCTTGCCCATCGTGCCGACCAACGTCGTGAACGAGATCGCCGGCTGCCAGGCGCATTATCGGGAGAAGGAACGCTGCATCTACTGTGACATCATCCGCCAGGAGATCGCGGACCGGAGCCGAGTGGTGGGCGAGAACGCCGAGTTTCTCGCCATTGTTCCCTACGCGCCGCGGTTCCCGTTCGAGGTCTGGGTCCTCCCGAAGAAGCACACGTCCTATTTTGAGGAGAGCCAGAAGTTCCAGTTCGAGGCGCTGGCGCGTCTCTTCTCCGAGACCTTGCGCCGGCTGGATCGGGCGCTCGGCGCCCATCCGTACAATTTCATTCTCCACACCTCGCCGCTGCACGAGCGGACCGGCGAATTCTACCACTGGCATATCGAGATTATGCCGAAGCTTTCGCAGGTGGCCGGCTTTGAGTGGGGGACGGGTTTCTACATTAATCCGGTTCTGCCGGAAGACGCGGCGGCGTTCCTGCGCGATGCGGACATATAGGAGAGCATGAAAGTCCTCTTGCACCACCCGGCCCGTGAAGTGGACGTCACAGGGCCCCGGCGCGTCAAAGACCTGCTCAAAGAGTTGAACCTGTTACCGGAGGCCGTGTTGGTGGTGCGGGGGGATGATCTGGTGACCGAGGATGATCTGCTCAGGGACGACGACCGCGTTGAAATCCGGCCCGTCATGTCGGGAGGTTGATCCCATGCGCTGCCGTAAATGCAAAGAGCGGGCGGTGCTGGAGATGCCCCGACACAATACAGCAGTCTGTAAGTCCTGCCTCACGGACTTCGTCTGCGCACAGACCGAGCGCGCCATCACGGAAGAAAAGATGTTTACGAAGGCTGATCGGGTGCTGGTGGCGGTCTCAGGGGGCAAGGACAGCCTGAGCCTCTTGGACATTCTGCGACGACTGGGGTATCAGGCCGACGCGCTCTACGTGGACCTGGGGATCGGTGAGTATTCGCGGCAGTCCAAGATCAAGGTGGAACAGTTCGCCCAGGCGTGGAACATTCCGCTCCAAGTCCATGCGTTGAAAGACGACGAGGGTGCCGGCATTAACGATCTGGCCAATCTCGTGCATCGGCCCACCTGCTCCGTCTGCGGCACCCTCAAGCGCTACCACTTCAACCGGACGGCGGTGGAACTGGGGTATCACGTGCTGGGCACGGGCCATAATCTTGACGATGAGGCGTCGCGGTTGCTCGGCAACGTATTGCGCTGGCAGACGGAATATCTGGACAAGCAGGGGCCAGTGTTGCCGGCCTCGATGGACGGGTTCGCCAAGAAGGTGAAGCCGCTGTTTCGGCTGGCAGAGCGCGAGATCGCCGCCTACGCCATCGTCAACAAAATTGACTACATCGTGGAGGAATGCCCCAACTCGAAGGGGGCCAAGATGCTGCTCTACAAGGACATTCTGGATCGCCTGGAGAGCGAATCGCCCGGCACGAAGCAGGCCTTCTATTGGGGATTTTTGGCCAAGCAAAAGGCCGAGGCCAAGACTCGTCCCTCCATGACCGAGCACGATCAGGCCGTCCTGCATCCCTGCGCCACCTGCGGCCAGCCCACCACCGCCGAGACTTGCTCCTACTGCAAACTCGTGGCCCGCGCCAAGACCGGGCTTGCTATGTAGGGGGCGTCGCCTGCCATGCCGCGTCCGTCTTCGTGATGGTCACGATTTTCACGAGGCTCAGCGAGCAGGTTGGGAGTCTTGTGGATCGCGTCTCTCGTGTTTCTGCTCCAACTCGTGAAGTTCCTTCTGCTTGATCTGGATCTCGCGTGCGCCTTCCTTCGGCTCGTAATAGGCAGGACTGTAGCCATAGAACGCGCTGACATAGAACGTGATCGCCACACCCACAATGGAGAGGCCCACGAAAAGCGCCAGCAACAGCCGGTTGTCGAGGCACCATTTTTTCGCTGAATACGTGAACCGATGCAACGGCTTCCGTTGGACCATTCTCACCATGACGGGTTTGGTCATCGTCCCGCGTATCGTTCTCACGAGCGCAGGGTGGGAGAGCCGGGGCGGCAAAGGCACATCGGCAAACCGAACGGGGGTGGGACTCGGTGTGGCAGGCGCGCCATCGCCGGCGCGGCGCGTGGGCGCAGGCACGATGTCAGGCAGACTCGGTGTGTCCGCAAGACTGCGCCGGAGCAGATCATCGAGGGTGAGGAGCGTGACCAGGCTGCCGGCCTCGTCCACCACCGGCAATCGCCGGATGCCATGACGCTCCATCAGCGCAATGGCATCATGAGCCGTGCCATGCTCAGGGATCGTCACCAGTGGAGAGGACATGATCGCTCCCACTGGGACCTTCGCCGCATCCACTCGCGTCGCGATGGTACGCGCCACAATATCACGGCTCGTGACGATGCCGACCGGCGTCTGATCGTCTACCACCACGATCGCGCTGACGCCACGCGCCGCCATCAGCTTGGCCACGTCCTGCGTGGAAATGCTCTGGGGCGCGATATGCACCGGCGCCTGCTTGTTTCTATCTTCCATCGGCCCAGTATAACCGGTTGTGAACGCCTAATCCAATTCCGGCAGGCTCATGTGCATGCCCACTGGCTGGCCTGCCAGTGGTGAAGCAGCATGCCTTCGCGGAGGCCGTACTCGCTCACCAAGCATTCCATAAATCCGAACCGCTTCATGCACTCCTGCAAGATCAACGTCCCGGCCACGATGAGGTCCTCACGGCCCGGTTCGAGGCCCGGCAGCGCACGCCGTTCCGCGTGGGTTCGAGACAGCAGATCGTCCAGAATGCGGCTGACGGCCTCCCATGAAAGACGGTAATTGTGAATACGCGCCGGATCGTAGACGTCCAAGCGCTGATCCATCGCCGCCAGCGTCGTAATGGTGCCGGCCGTCCCGACCAGATGATACCCGACCACTGAGCCGAGCGTGGCCTGCACCGCGTGAAGATGGGTTCGGATCCTGGCCCTGGCCGCCGCGACCGCATCGGGCGTGAGGGGATCGTTCCGCAGACACGCTTCGGCCAGGCGCACGACCCCTTCATTGATGGAGCACATGGCCGATGGCTGCGTAGACGTGGCTCTGATGAACTCGGTGCTGCCGCCGCCAATATCGAGCGCGACATACCGCCCCCCCTCGGCCACATCTGGCGGAAGCCCGGACTGAATGCCCAGGAGCGTCAGCCTGGCTTCTTCCTCGCCGGACAAAACCGCCACGTCCCACCCTGTCCGACGTTTGACGGTCGCAAGAAATTCGTCGCGGTTGACGGCGTCGCGGACGGCGCTCGTGGCGACCACCACCACGTCATGCACAGCAGCCTTGGCAATCCTGGGCATCCATTCCACGAGCGTCTCAATCGCGCGCGCCATCGGCGCGGCTTGCAGGCAGGGGGCTGCGTGTAGACGCGGGGTCAGATGCAGCCCCTCTCCCAGGCGGACCATCCGGCGATCCGCATCCAGTTCATGGAGCCGTCCCTGACTGACGCGCGCAATCAGCAAGCGCAGCGTCAACGTGCCGATGTCTATCCCGGCATACACCAGCCCGTCCCCCCGTCATCCCGCCAGGACATCAGGCGTCTTTGATCTGGTCCCGCTCGAGCCGGATCCGCGCTTCGTCCTGCTTCAACTGATCCATCTTCTCAAAAATGTCTCGGAGTTCCTTGTCGTCCAAGACATTTCCGCCTGTCCGTTCGATCACCTGAAATGCCCGCTCGCCGGCTGCGCGCAGGAGGGATCTGATCTGATCCTCGACCTGATACAGGTCGAACTTCCGGCGAAGCAACTCCATCTCCCGGATGGATTGATCCACGGTATCGGCGGATCCACGACGGACAATCGCCCACCCGGTGCGGAGATCGTTTTTGAAGGCCCGGACTCGCGACGTCATGACACCGACGCCAGCTCCAGTTTTCCCTGCCACCGGCGGAGCAACGCCGTCTTGAGTGTTGTGTGTTCGGGCCGAGCGAGATCAGGATCCTGCTGCTGCAACCGCGCCGCCTCCTCGCGGGCTTCTTCCAAGATTGCAACGTCTCGAAGAAGATTCGCCACTCGCAAGTCGTTCGGCCCCCACTGCCGCGTCCCGAAAAACTCGCCGGGGCCACGGATCCGCATGTCTTCCTCAGCAATCACGAACCCATCATGGCTGTGGACGAGGGCTTCCAGACGCCGCCGCGCGTCCTCCGACGGGCGACTTGGCCCCATCAGCAGGCATGAGGAACGATGGGCCCCGCGTCCGACACGCCCTCGAAGCTGATGCAGTTGCGCCAGCCCGAATCGGTCGGCATGTTCGATCAGCATCACCGTCGCGTTGGCCACGTCAATGCCGACCTCAATGACCGTCGTTGCCACCAACACCTGGATGCGGTTGGCCTGGAAGTCCGCCATGACGCGGGCTTTGGCCTCGCTGGTCATGCGCCCGTGAATCAGCCCGACCGTCCAGTGCGCAAACACCTCTCGCTGAAGACGCTCCGCTCCCGTGATCGCCGCCTGCACGTCCACTTTTTCCGACTCCTCCACCAACGGAAAGACCACATAGGCTTGCCGACCCTGCTGGAGCTCGTCCTCAATCAGGCGACAGGCTCGCGCCCGCTGATGCTCCGTGAAGAGCACGGTCTGCATCGGCGCACGGCCCGGCGGCATCGCGTCAATGACGGACAGGTCCAGATCGCCATACAGCGTCAGCGCCAACGTTCGCGGGATGGGCGTGGCCGTCATCACCAGCACGTCGGGCGTATAGCCCTTCTCTTTCAATGTTGCGCGCTGCATGACACCGAACTTATGCTGCTCGTCAATAACGGCCAGTCCCAGCTTGTGAAACGCCACGCCCTGCTGAATCAGCGCATGGGTGCCGATCACAATCTGAGCCGAGCCATCGCCGATCGCAGTCTGGGCCAGCGCTCGTTTCTTCCCGCCGCGCCCTCCCACAAGCAAGACACACGACACCCCCAATGGCTCCAAGAGGCGACGCAGATTTCGATCATGCTGCTCGGCGAGAATTTCAGTCGGCGCCATGAGGGCCGCCTGAAGCCCGGAGCCTACGGCGATGAGCATGGCCGCCACGGCGACAACGGTTTTCCCGCACCCCACATCCCCCTGGATCAGCCGGTTCATCGGATGGGGGCTTGCCAGGTCCTGATGGATCTCCCGCAAGACGCGCGCCTGCGCCGCCGTGAGCCGAAACGGCAGGGCCGTCAGCAGACGTTGTGCCAGCGGCTGCGCCGGCTTGTAGGCCCATGTTCGCATCTCACGTTTCACCGCCGCGCGTTTCCGGCCCAACGCCAGTTCGAGGAGCAGAAAATCTTCGAACACGAACCGCCGATGCCCCGGCGTCCGACCACGGTTCATGTCATCACAATTCGCGCCCGGCGCGGGAAAATGGACGGCACGGATCGCCTCTCCCAACGGCATGAGGCGCCGACCTTTCCTCATGGTTGGCGGGAGCGCGTCCACCGCGCCGTCGGCGTACTGGTCCACCAATGCCTTCATGATGACACGAACCCGGTCGCTCGGCATCGCCCGCGTCTTGGTCTCCCGTCCGTGGTAGATCGGCACGATACGACCCATGTGGACCAGGTCTGAAGAGGCCGGAACCTGTGCGCCGCTCGCCAATTTTTCCACAAGCGGATTCTCCATCTGAAGTTCCGTCCATCGCCCGTCCTTCAGCTTGACCATCCCATAGAGCATGACCCGCTGCCCGGCTTGCAACGTCTCCGCCAGATACGGCTGATTGAACCACACCAGGCGCAGACTCCCCGTGCGATCCGTCACCATCACGGTGACCAACGTGCGACGCTGGTGAGCGGTCACGTTGAGCGAGACGGTCTGAATCTCGGCCATCACGACCGCGTCCTGCCCAGGCACTAACTGTTCGATCAGCCGCGCCTGGCTCCGATCCTCATAGCGCCAGGGGAGCGACCACACGGCATCTTCCACCGTCCGGATGCCCGCGCGAGCCAAGACCTCGGCCTTCTTCGGCCCCACACCTCGGACATATTGTATGGGACAGTCCCAGAGTCGAAACTGCGGCTTCGTAGACTCAGAGGGGGGATTAGGGTATGGAATGGCGGCGCGGCCCGTTGGCCCCATCCGCGCAGCGGATTCTCGCGCCTGGGCAATCCCACGCACGATCTCGCGCAACTCCTTCATGCCATGCCTGTGCCAAGGCTTGTGAATAAACAATGCACTCTGCTATCCTCTACACGTCTTGGAACAATCAGGAGGATCATCACCGTGGCCAGAGAATGTTCACTTTGCGGGAAGATACGCGCGTCCGGCAACAACGTCAGCCACGCCAATAACCACACCAAACGAGTCTTTCGCCCGAATCTCCAGTCCGTCCGGGCGCTCATCAACGGCGCCACGCGCCGCATCCTCGCCTGTACACGCTGCATCCGGAGCGGCAAGGTCACAAAGGCTGTCTAACGCTCCTTAGACAATCAACGCCGCGATGAGCAGGGCGACGATGTTGATGACTTTAATCATTGGATTGATGGCTGGGCCGGCGGTGTCCTTGTAGGGGTCGCCGACCGTATCGCCGGTGACGGCGGCTTTGTGCGTGTCGCTGCCCTTCTTGCCCTGCTCCTCAATATATTTTTTGGCATTGTCCCAGGCTCCACCGCCGCTGGTCATAGAGATGGCCACAAAGAGGCCGGTCACAATCGTCCCGACCAAGACCCCTCCGAGCACGACCGGCCCAAGCACAAAGCCCACGAACACCGGCGCCAGCACAGGAATCGCGCCGGGAATCATCATCTTCTGGATCGCCGCCCTCGTGACAATATCTACGCATGTTCCATATTCCGGCTTGCCTGTGCCGTCCATGATGCCTGTGATCTCACGAAATTGACGGCGGACTTCGCTCACGATTTCACCGGCCGCTTCGCCGACCGCCTTCATGCACATGGAGGCAAAGAGAAACGGCAACATCCCGCCGAGTAAGAGACCAACAATCACTTTTGGATCGGACAAATCAAATCCACCGCCACTCGTCCCCCCTCCAACCGCACGCGCATATTCCGCAAAGAGAACCACCGCCGCCAGCGCGGCCGAGCCAATCGCATAGCCCTTTGTGACCGCCTTCGTGGTATTCCCCACCGCGTCCAACGGATCCGTAATCCCTCGCACGTCCGCGCCAAGATGCGCCATTTCAGCAATGCCACCGGCGTTATCCGTGATCGGCCCAAAAGCGTCAATGGCAACGACAATGCCGGCCATTGAGAGCATGGACACCGCCGCCACCGCCACCCCGTAAAGATCCGCCAGCGCAAAACTTCCCATAATGGCGGCCGCAATCACGACCACCGGCCAGGCTGTGGATTGCATCCCCACCGCCAAGCCCGCAATGATGTTCGTCGCATGGCCTGTCTCGCTGGCCTTGGCAATATCCTGAACCGGGCTGAAGCTCTTGGACGTGTAGTAGTCGGTGATGAACACCAGCGCAATCGTGACCGCCAGGCCGACCACTGCACAGCCGTAGTACGCCGCGCCGCTCACACCGCCGACGCCATCCATGAGCCACATCGTCGCCGGATAGAACGCCACGCCCGCGACACCACCAGCCCAGAACAAGCCCTTGTAGAGCGCCCCCATGATGCTGCCGCCTTCGTCCGCCTTCACAAACCAAATCCCGATGATCGTGGCAAAGATGGTGATCCCGCCCAGCAATAATGGATAGACCAGCGGGGCCGTCGCGCCTTTGAAGAGGGTAAAGGCCAGCACCATCGCCGCGACGGTCGTCACGGCGTAGGTCTCGAACAGATCGGCGGCCATCCCCGCGCAATCGCCGACGTTGTCCCCGACATTATCCGCGATCACAGCGGGGTTGCGGGGGTCATCTTCCGGAATGCCCGCCTCGACTTTCCCAACCAGGTCGGCGCCCACATCCGCCGCCTTGGTAAAAATTCCACCGCCGACCCGCGCGAAAACAGAAATCAAGCTGCCGCCAAACCCCAATGACAGCAAGGCATGCATCGCCTTCTCCGGCCCGGCCAATGCCGTCGCCACGTAATAGAATCCGGCGACGGCGAACAGCCCCAACCCGATCAGCAGCAGCCCCGTCACCGCCCCGCCTTTGAACGCCACTTGCAATGCCGCATTGAGGCCATGATGCGCCGCCTGCGCCGTGCGGACGTTCGCGCGGACAGCGATCTTCATCCCGACATAGCCGGCTGCTGCGGAGGTCACCGCGCCGATGAGAAAGCCCACGGCCGTGAGGAGTCCGAACTGCTCCGACCAGAAACCCGCCGCCCACAGGATGACGAACAGCCCGGCAGCGAAGTACGCCACCGTGCGGTATTGCCGATTGAGATAGGCGTTGGCGCCTTCTTGAATGGCCAACGCAATGGCCTTCATCTTGTCGGACCCCTCGTCCAGCTTGAGGATCCATTGAATTAAATAGAGGCCATAGGCGATGCCGACAAAAGCCGACACGACGGCAAACAGCACAATCCCCGCGCTTTGCTCCATGCCCAGACCTCCTGCGGATGTTGGTGGGACTATCGGACTCGTCGTTCCTGTCTGTGCTTAGGCTTTCGGTAGGTCAGGGGGAACAGGCGACGAGGAGGACGCGGCGCCTGGCGGCGAAGTGGTCTGCGCGTGCTGCGCCTCCAGGTCAATCGGGTCCGTTTCGTGGACAGATTTTTTGAACCCCTTGATGGCCTTTCCTAATCCGTCCCCCAATTGAGGCAGCTTTCCCACCCCGAAGATAATCAGCACGATGGACAGAATCAGGACCAGTTCAGTGATCCCCAGGTTTCCAAACATGGTGCCTACTCCCTTATGCGACGGTCGTCGTGCATGCGTCGCTGAACGACGTGCCATTATAGAAAGCCGTCCCGGGCGATTGCAAGGCAGGCGCGTCTCTCGTTACCGGCGACGGAGCAACTTGCCGGGTGTGCCTTTCCAGAGGATCAGGAGGGGGCTGGCAACAAACACCGACGAATAGGTGCCCACGACCACGCCCATGAGCAGCGCCAGGGAAAAATCATGCAACACCTCGCCTCCGGCCAGGGTCAAAGGGATGAGCACGAGGATCACGGTCAGCGACACCACGATGGTCCGGCTCAACACTTGATTGACGGCGTTGTTAATCACGACTTCCAACGGCTCCCGCCGGCGTAGTTTCAGATTTTCCCTGATCCGGTCAAAGACGACGACGGTGTCCGTCAACGAATAGCCCGCCAACGTCAGCAACGCGGTGACGAGTAAGAGGGAAATCTCCTTGTCCAACAGGTAGAATATGCCCAGCACCGCGAACACGTCATGGAAGGTTGCAATCGCCGCCGCCACCCCGAACCGAAACTCAAAGCGCGCCGCCACGTAGAGAATGATGCCCAACATCGAAAGCACAATGGCTATCAGCGCGTCCTTCTGGAGTTTCTGGCCAATGGTGGGGCCGATCTCGTAACTGGAATCCACCACGAACGGATTGCTCGCAAACTCCGTCGTGAACACAGCCAGGACCTTTTCGGCCACTTTCTCTTCTATGGTCGTTTGGGCCTTGACCCGTACCATCAGCTTATTATCGGACGTGAATTCCTGTAGCTCCACGCCCGGCAACCCATGGCGAATCAGCGCCTGGCGAGCCTGCTCAACCGGAATAGGCTGCGCAAACTTCAACTGGACGGATGTTCCGCCGGCGAAGTCAATGCCCAGATTCGCCGCCCCCCGCCCAATCTGCACCAGGGCCAGCAGTCCAACAAAAGTGAGCACCCCGGAGAAGATAAAGGAATACCGTCGAAACCCCATGAAATTAATGTTCGTTTGACCAAGAATTTCCCACATCGGTTAAATGCTCAGGCGCTCCAAGCGCCCCCTCCGGCTCATGAGATCAAAAATGACCTTCGTGCCAACCAAGGCCGTAAATAAATTAATCGTGATCCCCACACACAGCGTGACAGCAAACCCCTTAATCGGGCCGGTGCCGAATAAAAACAGCGCGAACCCCGTAATCAGCGTCGTCACATGCGAATCCACAATGGTCAACAACGCCTTGTCATAGCCGGCCTCCACCGCCGACCGGACCGGCTTGCCTGTCCGCAATTCCTCGCGGATCCGCTCGAAGATCAGCACGTTCGAGTCCACGCCCATCCCGATGGTCAGAATAATCCCGGCAATGCCCGGTAGCGTCAGCGTGGCGTTCATTCCAATAAGCACCGCGACCAGACAGAGCAGGTTCAGCAGCAATGCAAAATCCGCGATGAGGCCCGACAGTCGGTAGTAGAGCGCCATAAACAGGATCACCAGGGCGCCCGCGATCATGGTGGATCGAATGCCTTTCTCAATGGAGTCGCGCCCCAGAGACGGCCCGACCGTCAAATCCTGGATAATCTTCACCGGCGCCGGGAGCGCCCCGGCGCGGAGCACCACCGCCAGATCGTTCGCCTCGTCCATGGAAAAATTTCCGGTGATCTGCGCCCGCCCGCCGCTAATCCGTCCCTGAATAACCGGCGCGGAATAGACCATGTTGTCCAGAATGATCGCCATGCGCTTCTGCACGTTCTCGGCGGTAATTCGCTCGAACAGCTTCGCGCCGGTGCTATCAAAGTTGATCGACACATAGGCGTTCTGGAACTCGCCGAGCGACACCCGGGCGTCCGTCAGGACATCGCCGCTCAACACCACCCGTTTCTTGACGAGATAGGGTTGCTTCGTGATCCGCCCGGTCTCCTTGTCCACGTTGCGTTCAAAGAGAATTTCATCATCGGGCGGGATCTGCGGCCCAAACTCCCTCAGCATGTCCTCTTCTTTGCCAAGCGGAACCTGATTGGGCAACGCGCGCGCAACCTTGTGCTCTTCGTCCAGCATTTTGAATTCCAGCAAGGCCGTGTTCTTGATGAGCGCCTTGGCCCTGGCCGGATCTTTGACACCCGGCAACTGCACGACGATGTGGCGGAGTCCCTGCTGCTGGAGCAACGGCTCGGCGACGCCGAATTGATCAATCCGATTCCGGACCGTCTCCAGCGCCTGGCTGACCGCCACCTTCTTGAGTCGCTCGGCCTCGTCGGGCCTCATGCTCAAGACCAGCGCCAGTTCACCGGACGACCGCCCGCTCAACGAGGGCAATTGCTCCTCGACCAGCGTCAGAATGGCTTCTTTCGTGGCCGCGTCCGTCAACCTGACCGTCATCTCAGTCGGTCCGGTCCGCGTGACCTGCTCCACCGTCATCTTCTTCTCGGCCAACAGATCCGTCAGGTTCGACAGGTCCCGATCCACCTTGATTTCGAGAGCGCGTTCCGCCTCCACTTCCAACACCAAGTGGATCCCGCCCTGGAGATCGAGGCCCAACGTCATGCCCTTGCTCGGCAAGTTGTTTTTCCACCAGTCCGGCAGACTGGAAAACAGTGGCGTGGAGGGCAGAAAGAGCGCCAGCGACACCGCCACGATGACGCTCAAGAGGACCAGTCTGCCAACGACCGGCTTCATGCGAGACCTGCGTCAATCATCGTCGTCCCCGCGAAGCCGAACGATATGGTCGCGCACAATTTTGATCTTGGCGTTCTCTGCAACCTGGAGAGTGACCGTGACTTTGCCGACGTTCGTCACGGTGCCCCAGAGCCCCCCACTCGTGACCACCTTATCGCCCTTTTTGAGTTGGGCGAGCATGTCCTCCTGCTTTTGGCGCTGTTGCTTCTGCGGGCGGTAAATCACGAAATAAAAAATTGCGATGATCATAATGAACATCGGAATCATTTGCACAAGCTGTTCGCCCACGGACGGCATCACCGGAACCGGTGCCTGCGCGAGCGACTGGAGCATCATCGTAGTCATGCCTGACAGGCCTCCCGTTGTACATGAAAGTGTTTCTGAAACTCCTGCAATCGCCCCTCGCGCACCGCCTCGCGGATGCTGGCCATCAAGGTCTGGAAGTAATGGAGATTGTGAATCGTATTGAGACGCGCGCCGAGCATCTCCTTAGCCATGAATAGGTGGCGGAGATACGCTCTCGAATAGGCGCGGCAGACCGAGCAGGCACAATCTGGGTCAATCGGCGATTCGTCCTTGGCATATTGCGCATTCTTAATCAGCACCCGTCCAAACGACGTGAAGAGCCAGCCAGTGCGGCCATGACGCGTGGGCATGACGCAATCAAACAGGTCCACGCCGTGGGCGACCCCCTCGATCAGGTCTTCCGGTGTCCCCACGCCCATCACATACCGAGGCGCGGACGCCGGTAATTCCGCCACCGCCGCATCCAGCGCCGCATAGAGCGCCGGCTTCTCCTCTCCAACGCTGAGTCCGCCGAGGGCGTAGCCATCGAATCCCATCTCCGCCAATGCCGCCGCCGCGCGCGCGCGCAGGTCGGGGTAATGCGCCCCCTGAACGATGCCAAAGAGCATCTGGTCAGACCGGCGACGAGCATCCCGACAGCGACGCGCCCATTGGGTCGTTCTGGTCATCGCACGTTC
>Ga0105164_10000414_pt1 | contig 30896 bp, 22 predicted proteins | sample VDWuncwatermetaG_FD_89674 | JGI IMG/M metagenome (GOLD analysis project Ga0105164, IMG submission 89674) | Wastewater microbial communities from Netherlands to study Microbial Dark Matter (Phase II) - VDW unchlorinated drinking water | ecosystem: Environmental > Aquatic > Freshwater > Drinking...
CAGGACAATCTTATCGCTGAACCAATAGCTTATTACATTCATTGCAAGGGCGATGGCAAACGCAACCTGGGCGCCCTGCCTCCCCCCGATCATCCCTCCGACCAAAACAAATAACAAAGTCAGCGCAATAAGTAATACCCCTGTCTTAAAATAATTCATCTAAGCCACCTCTTTTATTTTCCCGTTATCTCGCTTATCTTTTTTGCCACTTCCGTATACAAACTGCCTGTTTCTTTTTTCGTCGTGCCCTCAGCAATTACCCTGATTATCGGCTCAGTGTTGGAAGACCTGATATGAATCCACTTCTGCGGCCATATGATCTTAACACCATCCGCAGTATCAATCTTCTCGCCCTTATAGGCCAGTTTTATATTCTCGAGCGCATCGGAGGCCTTTGAGAAGGGGCATTCAAATTTACCCTTTATCATTTCATAAGAGGGGAGCTCGCTGACAAGCCCGGACACCTTTTTGTTTGACTTCGCGAGATATTCCAGGATTAAACCCATGCCTACAATGCTGTCCCTGCCGTAATTTATACTCGGGAATATGACACCGCCGTTTCCTTCTCCGCCTATAACCGCGCTTCTCTTTTTCATCTCGGAGACCACGTTTGACTCCCCGACCTTTGTCCTTATTAGTTTAACCTTAAACGCGTCCGTTATGTCGTCTAATACCCTGGAGGCGGAAAGATTTGTGACGACTACGCCCTTTTTTCTATGAGAAAGAATAAATTTAACCGCAAATGCAAGCGTTAATTCCTCGCCTATAGCGGCGCCTTTTTCGGACACAACGGCAAGCCTGTCCGCGTCAGGGTCCTGCGCGAAACCTATGTCGCAGCGCTTTTGCCTGACCTGCCTGGATAATGCCTTCAGGTTCTTGGGCAGCGGCTCCGGCTCATGGTTGAATAAACCGGTGGGCTTATCGTTTATAGCAAAAACCCTGCAGCCTAATTCGGAAAGGAACCGCGGCGTTATAACGCATCCTGTCCCGTTCACATAGTCAACGCCTACCTTAAAATGCCTTTTCCTTATCGCTTTAACATCAAGATGTTTCAATACCGCGTCTATATGGCTGTCTGCAGCGGTCGGGTCTACCGTTATATTTTTTATCACATCCCACGATACTTTTCTAAATTCCTTTTTGTAATAGATGTCAAAAAATCTCTCTAATCTCGCCTCATTTAAAAAAGTGCCGTCCCTTTCTACAAACTTTAAGCCATTCCACTCGCCGGGGTTATGGCTGGCAGTGACTATTATCCCGCCATCCACCTTATTTTTGCGCACATAAAAAAGCGCCGTTGGCGTAGGCACAACGCCTAAGTTAATGACATAACATCCGGAAGCAAGGGTTCCGGCGCAAACCGCGCTCTTTAACATATCCCCGCTTGTGCGGGTATCTCTGGCAACCACAATCTTCCCGCAGTTCACAAGCGTGCTGAACGCCTTGCCGAACTCCATGGCGACCGCGTTTGTTAAACTGGCGCCTACGATACCCCTTACGCCGGAAATGCCTATCTTAAGATTGTCCATAACCGTTAATTGGCGCTAATCAGCGTTTTTGCGGATTTACGCGAAGTATCGCGGGAATTAGCGTTTACCTTGCCCATCAAGACCTCAACCTTATGCACCTTCCCGTCTTTGTGGGGCCTGATGAGATTCCCTTTGAATTTTTTACCGTCAACAGTAATTTCCTTTACCCCCCATTCAACACCGTCGGGATTTTTTATATAAACCTCGTAAGTCGCGCCTCTGAAAGGCCGCCTGATAAAACACTCCTTCCACTTCCTGGGAAGGCACGGGTCTATCAGCAAGCCCTCAAAATCCCTGCGGCAGCCCAATATCCATTCCGTGGCAGCCGTGAACATCCAGGGCGAAGTCCCTGTGTTCCAGGTAAAAGCGCCTTCGCCGAACCTGTATGTCGAACCCGGCCCGATTATATATTCCGCCCAGACATACGGCTCAACCTTGTACTTGTCGTGGTCCTTCTTGGCCGAGCTCATAGGCATTAATTTACTGAATGTCTCGTATGCCTTATCCCCACGCTTTATAAAACAATCGGAAACAATCTTAAACGCGCAGGCATGCGAAAAAACAGCCGCGTTTTCCTTTGTCCCTTCCGCGAACGCCGTCACCCTGCCTATGCCGGGATTGAATTTCGTATAACTCGGCAAAAACAGCGCCGGCCCGTAAGGCGTATCCAGATAATTGTCTATCTTATCCAGGATCTTCTTAAGCCTGTCCTTGTCTCTGACAACCTCGCTTAATATCGCCCATGTCTGGCTGTTTAGGGGAACCTTTCCCTCTTCATTTTCGTCTGAGCCTATTTTGTACCCTTCATCGTTAAACGCGGCGATATACCAGTTGCCGTCCCAGCCGGCGCCATTGATAATATTATAGAGCTCGTCATAAATCTTTCGCATTTCATCCGCCACGACCTTATCGCCTAAAAACTGCGCGAGTTCCTCTATCTGACGGCACGCGCGGCAAAGGGCCATGCCGAGCCATACGCTTTCGCCCTTTTTATTTAAACCGACATGGTCATATGCGTCATTCCAGTCGGCCTTAAGTATCAACGGCAAACCGTGAGCGCCTCTGGTCTTATACAAATATCTTACGGCCCGCAGGATATGTTCATAGACAGTGGCGGATGAGCCGTCGCAGAACCGGTATTCCTTTTTTAAAAAATCCACATCGCCGGTTTCCTTTATATACGACACAACGCAGTACGGCAGCCATACCACCACATCGGCCTTGCCGACCACGCCTGATTGATATATAAGGTCCCAGGCGCCCTCCGTGTCAGAAAAGCCGGCTACGGCGTGGCCGTTGGAATACTGGTATTGAAGAATCTTCTCCATCTTCTTTTTGCCAAGCCCGGGATCAAGCGCAAAAAGCCCTTCCGCGTCCTGAGCGGTATCACGGTAGCCAAGCCCGCCCTCAACCCCGTGATATTGCGAGGTGCCTCTCCAGTGCGTAATAGCGCAGAGTTGGTACTTGCCCCACATGTTCACCATCAGGTTAAAATTGGGGTCAGGGGTCTGGACCTTTATCCTTTCGATGGACTGGTCCCAGTATTCCTTTATGGCGGCCAGCTCATTTTTTACAGTGTCAACGTCTATAAATTTTTCCCTGAGGGCCCCTATATTGTCCCTGTTCTCCACAAAACCCGAAATCACTACAAATTCCTTTTCCTCGTTAGGTTTTAATTTCAGATTTGACTCAAGGACCCCGACCATGTCCTCTCCGCGCGTCGCGGTATTTGAACATTTCCCTTTTGACAAAATGGTTTCGGGGTTTGCCGCGTCATTGTACCTGCCGTAAAACTTTTCCTTTTGGGTGTCATATCCTTTTATGTCCTCACTCGACGTAAAAAAACTGAAGCCCTCTTTATGGGTGCTCTTAAATTTATGCTTGAAGGCTATTATTGACTTCAATTTTTTGTCAAAATACGCCTCGTTATAAAGCATTATAATATTCCTGTAACACTCTTCCAGCTCTATATCACCGGAAACAAATTCCACAAACGGGAAGACCTTTAAATTCCTTTTCTTGTTGGAATTATTTTTAATCTTAACAAGCCATATTTCCGCCGGGCCGCTCATGGGGACAAGATAGGTAATCTCCCCGCTTATCTTATTATGCTCGCAGGCGATCTTTGAATACCCCAGGCCGTGCACCGCCTGCCATTTATCAAGTTTTCGGCATAACGGCTGCCAGTTTAACGACCAGCTTATCTTTTTGTCCTCATCCCGCACAAAAACATATCTACCGGGCCTGTCAGTAGATAAATGCTCGTACCTCAATATCCTGTTTGTCTTCGGATCCCTGTAATAACTAAACCCGCCGCCTGTCTGCGACACCAGCGCATGATATACATCGTTAAAGAGATAATTAAACCATGGCCTTGGCGTATTCGGATCTGTAATTATATACTCCCTGCCATCCTTCGAGAAGTGCCCATACTGCATATAGTGTTTATCCTCCTTTTCATACCCTGCTGAACACATTTCTTATTACCAGCGTGGCAGCGCCTAAGGCAACAGAATTATCGCCAAGCCGCGCCGGTATAATCTTAACGGCCTCCGCCATCTCTTCAAATGCCCATCGCTTAACAGCCCTTCTGACCGAATCCAATAATACCGAACCCACCTGTTCAATCCCCCCTCCGATAATAACCACATCAGGGTTTAATAAATTCACCAAAAAGGCTATCCTTATGCCCAGCGTATTCCCCGCCATTTCAATAGCCTCAATAGACACCTTATCGTTTTCCTTCGCGGCCTTAAAAACCGTTTCTAATGTTATATCATCCGGCGATTTTACCATCTTAGAAACCTTTGAGTCAGCGCCGCCTTTTATACGGCCCTTGACGTCTTCCGGGATCCCAAGATGCGCTGCCCATGGCCCGAGCGCTGAAAGCTTTCCGATCCACAGGTCCGTCTGCTCCAGATGATCCTTAAGGCTTGTTTCGCCGGCAACGCCCGTAGCCCCACGGAACACCTCGCCGTTTATAACAATTCCGCATCCCACCCCTGAATACATATAAAGCATCACCTTGGTATCCAGGTCCAGGCTCAGCGCCCACTCTCCATACGCAGCCGCTGTCGCGTCATTCTCAATAAATGTATCTATATTGAATTTTCTCTCTAATGACAAATTTATCGGCAGGAACACGCTCGCGGTGCCGACCGTAGAATGAACGGTGCCCGCTTCCTTATCTATAAGCCCTGAAGCCGCGACGCATATCCCCTTTATCTTGGATTTGTCAAGCTTGGAGGTTTTTATTACCTCTTCCACTACGCCTGTTATGCAATTGATTATGCTTTCAGCGTCTTCCTTGGGCCTTTCTTTCCCCGCGGTGGCAATTATGTTGGCCTCCAGGTCCGTCAGCACCGCTTTTATATTTTTTATACCCAGATCAACTCCGACGACATGCGTATAGGCGGGATTCAGCTCGATTATAGTGGGCCGTCTTCCTCCTGTCGAAGAGTCGTAACCCCTTTCAACTATCAACCCCTTGGTAATATAATCGTTAATATAATTTGAAACGGTGACAATATTAAGGCCGGTAAGCCTTGAAATATCCGTTCTTGATATGGTCTTTCCGCGCCTTATTACTTCTAATATTGCCAGATTCTTTCTCTCGTGGTCTGACAAAACGCTTTCTCTACCATAACCCGAACTAACCATTTTTGCCCCCTTTTTTACAAATAACTTTCTAAAATCTTTTTATATAATATAACTATATTTTTATTAAACTTATCATATATAATTATAAATGTCAACTCTATTTCTCCTTCGCCCTTCAATATGCGGTCCCACCGGTCGGGCTTCGGAGGAATTATTCCGATTGGAGAATATTCCTGCGAAGCAAAACCATGGGTTACATTAGATTTGCGTAGCAGAATATTTTAGATTCTTGAATGCCCTGCCTGTGGTATCCCAAACCTTTTGGGGGTCTTCGCTTGCCAAATATGACATGCAGCCGGTGCCAAGATAGCTCCAGGCGGCGAGATTTCTTATGCCTTCTTTATAAGCGGTTTTAACCGCTATATCTATATTCTTCTCGGTCCCTTTTTTTATCCTGAAATTCAAAATCCAGATCTGCCCCTCTTTATTGTACCTTCGCGCCAGCGCATATACCCTTTTTGAAAATCCCCTTACTAAACCCGCGACATCTTTTTCCCCGATCCTCCAGTATGGGTCCGTGCCTATAATATCAAGCGATTTGATCCTGGCGGCTTTTGACCAATCCATTATCCCGCCCAGCGCGCCCTTAAACGGGAGAAAACAGACGGCGTTTTTTACGGTTTTCGGTTCTCGGTTCTCGGTTTTCGCCTTCACATAGTCGCACATGGTTTTCAGAAATTCTACTATACTGTCTTCTTTAAAAAGTTTTATGTCATCATTCAGCCGGGCCGGCATCTGATAGCCGAATATTTTTTTAAATTTCCGACGGCATACGCCGCATCTGCACGCCCAAAGCGTTTTGTCTTTTTTCATCTGGTCCAGCGGATACAAATAAAAATGCGGCTCGTCCCAAAAGAATACATCCGGGTTCAGGTCGCGCGCGGCATCAATCCAGGAAAACATAAAATCCCTGAATTTCTTATTATTTAAACACGCTGCGGGTACTGATTCGCCGTTTGCGGAACGCTCTCTCGCGTCCAGGTTCACGGCGACAAACCTGGAGTATGACTCCCCGCCAAAAACCCCTCCAACTGCCCACGGATCAACCCATACCTCAAGGCCCGCCTCATGAGAAATGCCGAATATCTCATCCATCGTCCCTTTATAATATTCAACATCGGTTTCGCTAAAGGTATGCACGACGAAATTGCAGTGATGACGCTTAATATCCGCCATGTCTTCTTTGACATGCCTCTGAATGCGGGAACCAAAATAACTTACGCCTGTCTTGATCATGTTTCAATTATACCTAATTGCGGCGTCTTTGACAATAGCATAATTATATGCTATATTTAACTTAATTATGAAGATTATAACCTGCGTGACATCAGTTATAATACTTTTTTCTGTCCTGGCCCTCGATTATTGCCGGGCTGATAAAGAGATAACCCTTACTGTATGGGAGCTAAGCGCGAATGAACAGCTTATGCAGCGGCTCATAAATAAATTTGAGGCCCAACATCCTTATATAAGGGTAAACCTGCAGCAGCTTACCTGGGAATACGGCCTTGATAAATTCGTGATAAGCCTCGCCGCGGGAAACGCGCCTGATGTCTGCGAACTCGGCACAACCTGGATCGCGAAATTCGCGTCAAGCGGCGCGTTGCTAGACATCACGGACGATATTAATGATATCAAGGATAAATATTTTTTATGGGATTCGGCTGCCTACGATAACAGGACGTACGGCGTGCCATGGCTTGCCGGGACAAGGGTCCTTTTTTACAATAAAGACCTCTTTGCCAAAGCCGGCCTGAACCCGTACAGGCCGCCTAAAGACTGGAAGGAATTGCTGGACGCCGTAAAATTGATAAATAACCCGAGGGAGGGCATATGGGGATTCTCTATAATTGCCGGAGAACCTGAAGCACCCTGGCAGGAATTTCTTCCCTTTGCCTGGTCAAACGGCGCGAGGATCTTAAGCGAGGACCTGCAGCGCTGCCTGCTGGATTCCAAAGAAACTTTAGAGGCCCTGGAATTTTATAAAGAACTCTCGAGGTATTCGCTGATTGAAAGGCAGTCGCAGATAAACGAACTTTTTGCCGAAGGGAAAATCGGCCTTCAGATTTCCGGCTCCTGGAACCTGCGGCTTATACCGAGATTAAACCCCGGATTGAATTTTGGCGTAAGTTTTGTGCCGAAACCGCAAAAGGAGAATGCCCGGAATATCGCATTTTCCGGAGGGGAATTATTTGTAATCACCAAAGGCTCAAACCATCCGAAGGAGGCCCTGGAGCTGATCAAATTTCTTACTAATAAAGAAAATATCATGGAGATAGTCAGGGTCCAGCAAAATGTTGTGCCCGCGCAAAAAGAGGCCGTTAATGAACCTTATTACCGGGAACACCCCGACCAAAAGGTATTCTTAACGCAGCTTGAAACTTCCATTGGCCCCCCTAATCATCCCAGGTGGACCGAGATGCAGGAACCTATAACGGCCATGATAGAGAAAACCATAATGGAAGGCGTCCCGCCGCGGGATGCCATAAAAGACGCCTCCACTAAAATAGAGGCGATGCTCAAAACCAAAAATGAGGCGGGCGTAATAAACAATAAATTAATATCATGGTTCGCCATATTCATTATTCTGGCGGCGGCGGTTTTTATATATATAACAATGAGAGGAAACAAAATTGCCTTACTATACCTCAGCCCGTGGCTTCTGACGTTCCTGATATTCGGCCTTTACCCGCTTATATATTCTATCGTAATCAGCTTCTCAAGCTATGATATACTGACATCGCGGTTTGACTTAATCGGCCTCAAAAATTATTCATCGGTGTTTTTTGACATAGAATTTCAGAAGGCGCTGTGGCATACCGTTGTATTCTGCGTCGGCACTGTCCCTTTCACTGTGGCGCTTTCCCTTTTTTGCGCGATACTCATAAACAGAAAAATCCCATTTAAGCAGCTTTATCAGGCGGGCCTGTTTTTGCCCGTTACCACATCCGTCATAGTAATCGCCACGGTATTCACATATATATATTCTCCGCGGGGCCTGGCAAACATAACGCTGGACTTCCTGGGCATTATACATCCGCAATCCAGCTGGCTTAACAGCCCCAAGAGCTGGTTTGATATAAGCATCCCGCTCTTGAGCATAATGGCTATGAATATCTGGGCCAGCTTTGGTTATTACGCGATATTATTTCTGGCAGGCCTGCAAACTATCCCTGAAAACCTCTACGAGGTGGCGGACCTTGACGGCGCGACGGAGTGGCAAAAATTCAGGTATATAACCTTCCCCCAGCTTAAGCCGATAATACTTCTGGTGATCGTAATAAACACGATCTACTCCCTGCAGGTATTTCCGGAAATCTTCACAATGACAATGGGCGGGCCGTTGGGCCTCACAACCACAGCGGTATATCATATATACAGCCTTGGTTTCCATAAATTTGACATGGGGCAGGCATCCAGCGTGGCGTATATACTTTCAGTCATAATCATGCTTTTTTCCGTTCTGCAGATGAAGCTGATTAAAACAGACGATATATTAAAGGAATGAAAAAGACAGACCTGATAAACTCAACCGTTGTTTTATTATTAATCGCGCTGGTAATAGTCACCCTTACGCCTCTGGCTTTAATGTTTTATACCTCTCTTAAGCCCGCGGGGACGCTGACAAACCAGATAAGGGAAATAGCGCTGCCTGTCCGCAGCGAGATTAGGCATGCCGCGTTTACAAAAATAAACCAGGACATACGTAAATTTTCTCACTTTTCATTTCTTGCCAAAGGCGCCCTCGGCGGAGAGAATTTTGAAATTACACTCTGCGATATTCAGGGGAAAGGCTGCTCTGTTGACTCAAATAAATACCTTAAAAACGGCGTTACGGCAGACTGGCAAAGGGTAATCATCCCCATAAGCGACTTTAACATAAAAACTTTAAACCTGGGCCTGCCCGAGAAGGTTGTTGAGGACGTTGTAATACGCGTTAAAAACAGAGGCACCGTCTTTATGCAGGGGTTAACCCTCAAGTCAAAGAGGGTTACGCTCGCAAACTACCTGGATGTGTTTATAAGCGGTTATTTCGCGAGATACTTTTTTAACAGCCTTTTGATAGCGATAATCATAACTATAGGGAATATATTCTTATGCACCATCGCGGGTTATGCGTTCGCAAGAAAGGAATTCCCGTTTAAAAACCTTCTCTTCTTTCTTATCCTGGCAAGCATAATGATACCGCCCCAGGTCCTGATCGTGCCTATTTTTATAATGATGAAGAATATAGGGTGGCTTAATACGTACTGGGCGCTTATCGTCCCGTCCCTGGTGCAGCCGTTCGGCATATTCTTAATGAGGCAGTATATAGCCCGCCTGCCAGTCTCTCTTGAAGACCAGGCCAGGGTGGACGGGGCCACTGAAAAGCAGATAATATTCAAGATAATATTCCCCCTTTCCAGGCCGGCGCTCGCTATTGTGGGCATAAATACCTTTATGGGCGCCTGGAATACATTTCTATTTCCTTTTATATTAACAAATACTCACGACATGCGCACACTGCCCGTAGGCCTTGCCCTGTTTAAAAACCTTCAGGGCGGGGATTGGGTCCATCTTATGGCGGGCTCAAGCATCACCGCGCTTCCGGTCATCATCGTCTTTCTGGGATTTCAGAAACACATAATAGCGGGATTAACTACGGGGCTGGTGAAAAGGTAGGATCAATCCAGTTCCACCCACTCTGTCTTGGTCTGGTTCCATTCCTGTATGGTGTGATGCCGTTCTTCAAAAAATTTCCTTATCTGGCTTTCGTCATATCTTAAGATATCCTCCAAGACAGGCATAAGCACGCTAAGGGCGTTGTCGGAAACGATGGCGCGCCTGCATATATGGCCCATATAAGGCGTAAGCGAAACCGATATGGTATAACCTTTGTACGAAAGGACGTGAAGCATTACATGGACATCCGAAGCGCCGTCTCCGACGTAAATAATACGGTGCCTGGGAATCTTTTTTGCGGTCTTTAACATATCCAGCGTCGCGACCTTCGCGTGGCCGGCGCCTGTCCGCTCTATATCAACCGCAATGTTGTTTTGATCAAAAACAAACTTAGTCCCGAAGATGTGGTCCGCGGGGACAATGCCCTCAAGAGCTCGCTCGACAAGCTCCTGCGGCCCGGCGGAAAGGATGTAAAAATAAAATACCCTGTCATCAAAACCCTGGCTCAATATATTAACAAGATCCGGGACGTTCTTTTTAAGGGTAATCTCTTGGCCCGCCTGATATAAAAGATCCCTTGTTATCTTACCTTTATAGTCGGGGTCGTTTACGATAAGGTACGCCAGTTCTCCTCCAAGCTGCGCTATATTTTTCTTCTTTATCTCCTCTACCTTCGCCTTGAAACTCTGCTGGGAAACGCCCAGCTTGGCGCTTAGTATTATCCCGGCGTCGGCTACGCTCAATGTCTTATCAAAATCTGAAATAAACAGGTACCGTTTTTTCATAGTGGATTAAAGCGCCGAATCCATTTTCTTAATTCCTCTCTAAAACTCCCACTCCATTTTTCCGATGAGTTTTACTATAATCTTTACCGTGACAAAGCTGATTATGACCGCGATAGAACCAAGCCAGTATTTACCCATCACAAGCCATCCTAGCCCGAAAAGGGCCGAATAGATGCTTATTACGGTTAAACACCAGTTCACTGCCTCCGGCCAGCCTAAATGGAGCTTCTTTACATCCTTGCATTTCCTGCCTATGTGCCCCCACCAGCCCCCGGGACGCACACGCCTGTAAAATTTTTCAAGATGCTCATCCGGTTCAGGCGGGGTCAAAAACGCGACCGCCAGCGAAATACCCGTGCATAAAACAAGCGTGATCACCAGCCTTATCGGATAATAATCATCTGTGTGTAGGAGCGGCATACCCAGAAGTTTACTTACCGCAGGATTTAAGAGCGCGAGCGATATCGTCGCCGTAGATATCAGGGACGCAATTTCGCACCACACGTTTATCCGCCACCAGTACCAGCGAAGCAGGACAATAAAAGAGGTCCCGACCATAAGCGACATGACAAAAAGCCACGCGGAGTAAATGGAATTCATCATCAGGCATGCCGAGCCTGCCAGGAGGGTCATGATTACTATGCCGAACCTCGACATCCATACGTAATGTTTCTCCGAGGCGTTCCTTACAAGAAATCTCTTGTATAAATCGTTTACAAGATACGAGGAGCCCCAGTTTATATGTGTCACCACCGTGGACATGAATGCCGCCAAAAACGCCGCCACCATCATGCCGCGGAGCCCGTTGGGCAGAAACATGGTCATCATGCGCGGATAGGCGGTCTCGGGATCGGCGATGTTCGGAAAATATATCAGCGAAGCAAGGCCTACGATAATCCAGGGCCACGGCCTTATCGCGTAATGCGCGAAGTTATACCAGAGCACCGCCAGGAGCGAATGTTTCTCGTCCTTGCATGAAAATAATCTTTGCGCGAGGAATCCCCCGCCTTCTCCGCCGCCCCACCACTGCACGAGCATGAACACCAGAAACGTCATAACTGCCAGATGGGAGGACTGAAGATTGGGAAAGATATTTACAAGCTGGGAAGAGTCCACAACCTTTGACTGAAGCTGCATCCCGTTTGCCATCTTGGCAGCGGCGACAGATTTTACAATCAGGGCCTCGGGGCCGCCGACCTTTACTATTACTATCCCGGCAAGTATTATACAGCCCGTCATTGCCAGTATAAATTGGAAAAAATCCGTTGCGATTACGCCCCACAAACCCGAAAAGAATATATATATGACAGAAATAAAAACCAGCGTCCATGTGGAAAAGACCTTGGGCCATCCCAACAGGACATGCATAATCTTATACATGGCCAGGATGACCCAGCCAAGGACAACAGAGTTCCAGAATACCGAGCGGTAAAAGGCGTGAAAACCCCTCAGGAACGCGGCAGGTTTACCGTGATATCTTACTTCCATAAACTCGGCGTCGGTTATAAGATTCGCCCGTCTCCAGAGCCTCGCGAAGAAATAAACGCATAAAACTCCACCCATTACCCCGCTCCACCAGTACCAGTTCCCCTGAAGCCCCCTGGTCCTTACAATGGAGGCTATCGCAAGCGGCGTATCAGCGGCAAAACTTGTCGCCACTATAGATGTCCCGGCAAGCCACCAGTTGACTTCCCTGCCCGCCACAAAGTACTCCAGAATACCTTTTGAGCCGCGCTTGGTGAAATACATGCCTACAATGATTGAGATGACCATATAGACGATAATAATACTCCAGTCCCACTTGGAAAGCACCATCAACGCATTGTCCATAACCAACTTTCTCCTTTTCCGAATGCAGAAACTTCTTCAGTAATTCTTCGGAATGCCGAAGAGTTACTTCTGCGGTTTTCTACATTCGGCATTTGCTCCGGGCCTGACCGCTAAGCCCTGTTATCTATATCTAAATAACGTATGTTGATTATAGCATAGGAAATAAAATTTAAGCAACTATTTTATTACGCCTTCGGTGAAAAATACAGAAATGGAATATTTATCTTTTTTATATGTTAAAACCATTCTACCGTTTTTATTTGTTTGATAAATCCGCGTCTTCAACTTTTTAAGAGCCGATAGGATGTCATTATTCACCTCTCTGTTTCCCAACGAGACAATGGCTATCCCGGGGCCGACACTTTCAATAAACCCAAAAGCCGCGTCACCCATGTTCCCCCCGTGATGCGGTACCTTTAATAGTGTCGAAGGCAGCTCTTTATATTGCGTTAATAATAAATTCCTGGCCGCGTCTTCTTTAATGTCTGCGCAGAATAGCGCCGAAAAATTCCTGTATTTTAGTTTCAGGACCAGGGAATCATTGTTTAAATCATAAAATTTTTTGGCCGGCGGATTTAAAACCAAAATCCCTGTCTCGTCAAAACCCTCGATGGAATCCCCTTCCTTTACAACAAACCTCTTTATCCCTCTTTGTTTAACCAGATCCTGGCATTCTTTATATAAGGGATTTGCCTCGCTGTCGCCATTATCTATAAAAAATCTTACTTTAAAATTTTTAAGCGCCGTAACCAGGCCGCCGATATGATCCGTATGCGGATGTGTTGCCACAACAACGTCTATCTTATTAACCCCTTCCGAACCCAAAAACCTGCTCACCGTTTTGCCGCCTACATTGGCCCCCAGGCCTTCGCCGCCGTCTATCAGCATGGTTCCGCCTTTTGGAAATTCCAAAAATATCGCGTCACCATTCCCTACATCCAAAAATGAAATCCGCAAAACCCCGTTCTTTTCAAAAAATACGCCGCGCCAAATAAAGACATTAAAAAACACAAGCGCGGTAATCAAAAAATATTTTGCCCTTATCTTAAAATATCGCCTGTTGAAGAAAAGGAACAAAAATATATAAAACCCCGCGATAAGCGCCCACGGCGGGCTTTTTAGCCTGACATATGCAAACGGAATTTTCGCGAATACGGATGCCATCTTTACGAGGATTAAGACGCTAAGATTTGAGGTCTGTGAAAATATAAGGCCGAGTAAAGGCGAAATAAGCCCGGCGATGATAAATATTACGGATAATGCCAGGACAAAAAACATCCACGGGACTATGAACAAATTGGCGATAACGGTAACCGGAGAAAAAATATTAAAATACCTTGCTATAAAAGGCGCGCTTCCCAGCCAGGCTGAAAACGAGACCAGTAAGGCGCCCGATAAATAGGACCTCTTTTTTTTATCTCTTAGAAACACCTCTTCCATCTTAGGGGTAAAATAAATAATCGAGCCGACTGTCAGAAAAGAAAGCTGAAAACCGACATCAAAAATATCATTTGGATTCAAAAATAAAATCACCAGAGCGGAAAACGCGAGCGTATTCAGCAAATCCTGCTCCCTTTTTAAAACCCTCCCGAATAAAAATACAAGCGTCATAATAACGGCTCTTGTCACCGGCGGCCTGTTATCAACCATTACGCAATAAAATATAACTAAGGGGGCCAGGATAATGGCCCAGGCCCTGAAAGGAAGCCTCAAGAATTTAAATAAAAGTATAAATATGGAAACCAGAAGCCCGACATGCAAACCGCTTATCGCCAATACATGGACCGTTCCTGTCTTAACAAAATCCTCGTTGGTCTCCTGGTCAATATCCTGCCGTTTGCCTAATAAGATCGCTTTTAACACAGCGCCTTCGGGGTCAGGCGTAAAGCTATCTATCAGGGCCTCTATCCTTGCGCTGGCCTGTAAGGCCAGCAATTTTATAATATTTATCCTGCCGCGTCCGATGATCTTGGAAAAATTTTCTTCTTTCACTTTTAAAACAAAAAAAAGCTTTTTTCTCTCCAGGAATTTTTTATAATCAAACTGGCCGGGGTTTGACGCCGGCCGAGGTACGCTTAGTTCTCCTTCTAAAATCACCTCATCGCCGTATCTAAAACGTACCGGCGGATTAAAAACATTGACCGATAAAACGCCGCTGGCCTGCCTCCAGCTGTTATTGTCCCTAAGCGCCTTTACGCCTAATAAAAATTGCGACTCCCGCTCTTTGTAATAGGTTAAATTTTCAGTTGGTTTATTCAGGATCTCTCCTTCCAGCAAAACCCGTTTAGGAGAATTTTGCGTAACAGAAACGATATTTTTTATGTGATTTTTAGGAAGGATGTTATAAATCTTAAAATTTAACGCGCCGACAAATAAAAAACCCAATACCATACACAATAAAAATCGTTTTTTTGATTTAATAAATAGGATGGATAACAAAAGGAGTGCTGCCGCGCAGGCCAAATTATAAAAAATGGGGATATCAGCTAATCCTCCGCACAATATCCCCAAAGAAAACGCTATGGCTATCCCCAGGAGGGGCCTTTTCATTCTGTCTTGATATAATCCCTTATCTTTTCAAACTTTGCGGGCCCTATCCCATTGACCTTTTTTAATTCTTCCTTATCTTTAAAAGCGCCGTTTGCGCTGCGGTATTCTATGATCGCCTCCGCCAATGCCGGGCCGATCCCCCTTAATCTGATAATCTGCTCTTTTGTCGCGGTGTTTATATTAATAATCTTGCTTTCCGCGGCTTCTTGTTCTATCTGCCGGCCGGGGACCACCTTTATCTTTGGCTGATATATTAAACTCTTATAGCACAAGATCCCGATTCCCAAAAGCGCCGCCGCCATCAGGAATATTATGACCTGCTTTTCCTGTTTTGTCAGATCAAGCATGGAAAGTTTTCTACACTACAATATTTACCAATTTATTAGGGACAACTACGAAATTCTTAACGGGCTTTCCTTCAATCCACTTCTTTACTGTCTCGTCCGAAAGGGCGGCCTCTTTCAAGCCGCGCTCGTCCATGTCGGCGGGTAAACTCATCCTTGTCCGCACCTTGCCGTTTACCTGAATAATAATCAGGGCTGTCTCCTGTTTTAAAACCGCTGCTTCATATTTAGGCCAAGGCGCCTTTAAAATACTTTCCTTGTGCCCTGATTTTTCCCACATCTCCTCGCACATATGAGGGGCAAACGGCGAAAGCAGCATCACAATGATTTCCACCGCTTCTTTCAAGTCCTTACTATGCGCTATACCTGCCTTGCCGTCAGGCAGGCGCTCTACGCTATACGCTGTATTTACAAGCTCCATAATCGCGCTTATCGCCGTATTAAACCGGAAACCCTCTATATCCTCCGTCACCCTCTTTATCGTCTCATGTGTCTTGCGAATAAGATCTGTTGGCCGGTTGGCCGGTTGGCCGGTTGGCCGGTTTAACTGGTTAACTGGCAAACTAGATAACTGGCTAACCAATCTCCACACCCTATTCAAAAATCTGAACGACCCCTCCATTCCCTTGTCATTCCATTCCATCTCTGTTTCCGGCGGGCCTGCGAAAAGTATGTAAAGACGAAGCGTGTCTGCCCCGTATTTTTTTATTATGCCGTCGGGGTCAACGATGTTGCCCCTTGACTTGGACATCACCTCCCCGTCTTTTAAAACCATGCCCTGCGTAAGCAGGCGTTCAAATGGTTCACTGAAGTTAACTATTCCTAAATCTTTAAAAAATTTCGTAAAGAATCGTGAATATAATAAATGCAGTATCGCGTGCTCTATGCCGCCTATATACTGGTCAACGCGCATCCAGTATTTTACCTCTTTGGAATCAAAAGGCGCCTCATCAAATTTAGGAGAGCAGAATCTAAGGAAATACCACGAGGAATCAAAAAATGTGGCCATGGTATCTGTTTCCCTGCGGGCAGAAGATTTACATTTGGGGCATTTGGCCTCAACAAATCCCCTGACCTTGCTCAGGGGGCTGCCGCCTGAACCCGTGAATTTCGCCTTTTCGGGCAGTTCAACTGGTAAATCCTCATAAGGCACGGGCACAATGCCGCATTTCTTACAATATATTACAGGTATGGGCGTTCCCCAATAGCGCTGGCGCGAGATCAGCCAGTCGCGAAGGCGCCAATGGGTTTCTATTTTACCGATTCCTGTTTTCTCCATCCACTCCGCAATTTTTATTTTCGCCTCCTGATTTGGCAGGCCGTCAAATTGCGCGGAATTTACCTGGACACCATCACCTTCATAGGCTTCAGTCATCTGTTCTAGGTTCTGGGTTCTAAGTTCTGGGTTCTGGATAACAATTCTCATGGGCAAACCGTGTTCTTTCGCGAACAAGAAGTCGCGTTGGTCGTGCGTAGGCACTGCCATTATCGCGCCTGTGCCATATTCCATCAGCACGTAATCGGCTATCCATATCGGGATCTCTTCTTTATTCACAGGATTTATGGCGTACGCGCCCGTAAAAATGCCCTCCTTCTTAACATCAGAGGATGAGCGCACCACCTTACTTTCTTTAGCTGCCTTCTCAATAAATTCTAGAACCTCTTTTTCCTGCGGCTTTCTTTTAATAATCTCTTTAACCAGCGGATGTTCGGGCGCCAGAACAACATAGGTCGCGCCGAAAATAGTATCAACCCTTGTCGTAAAAACAGGGATTACCTCATTGCCTGCCTTGCCTGCCCGACTGCGTCGTTCAGGCGGGCCTGCCCGACTGCGGTCAGGCGGGCCGTCAGGCAGGCCTTCCTTCATGCGGAAATATATTACAACGCCCTGGCTTTTGCCTATCCAGTTTTTCTGCATCGCCAAAACCCTGTTCGGCCAGTATGTTAACTGATTCAAATCCTCTAAAAGCTGCTCTTGATATTCTGTAATCTTTAAAAACCATTGTTCCAGGTCTTTCTGCTCCACCTTTGTGTGGCACCTCCAGCATCCCCCGTCAATAACCTCCTCATTGGCAAGCGTTGTTTCACAGGAAGGGCACCAATTCACATTCGAGGCCTTTCTATAAGCGAGGTCTTTTTCAAACATCTTAAGAAATATCCACTGGTTCCACTTATAATAATCCGCGTCGCTGGTTGAGATTTCTCTTTCCCAGTCATAGGAATAACCCATCCGCCTCAGTTCTTCCTTCATCCAGTCAATACATTTATGCGTCCATTCGGCGGGATGGCTTTTATTCTTTATCGCGGCATTCTCGGCGGGTTGGCCAAAGGCATCAAAGCCCATTGGGTGAAGCACGTTAAACCCCCTCATCCATCTGTACCGGGCCGCCACATCGCCTATCGTATAATTGCGCACGTGGCCCATATGTATCTTGCCCGACGGATACGGAAACATCTCCAGGAGGTAATACTTCGGCTTATCCGGCTTAAATTCGGCCTTAAAAGCGCCTGTATCCTGCCAGCGCTTCTGCCACCTTTTCTCTATTTTTTCGAATGGATAAAATGTGTCGTTTTCCATGGTAGGATATTTTGTCCTCCTTCGCCCTTCACTATGAAAACACTGTTAGGACTTCGGAGAGACATTCTGCTTCATTTGCAAAATTTATTTCTGCGTAGCCCCACCGGAGTTCTTCGTGTTGCAGGGCGAAGCAGAATGGACCTGGGGAGGATCGAACTCCCGACCCCTTGCATGCCATGCAAGTGCTCTCCCAGCTGAGCTACAGGCCCCTTTAGTTTCACGACTAGGGGACCGTGTCCCGAGTCCCCTTCATTTTTCACCAGGGGACGAGGGACAGGCCTATGTGCGTGTAATATATCAAATTTTTTGGGTGTTGTAAAGAAAGATTAAAAAGGAACTAAATTGCGTGTAACGCCGCATCTCCGGCAAGCCTTAGTAAGGAGCTCGACTTGGCGCTGGGGATAGGCCCTGTAAGCGGCAGGCGCACAACAAACAGTGTCCCTTTGCCTAATTCAGATTCGGCCTGAATTGTCCCTTTGTGGCGTTCCACTATATCTTTGGTTATTGACAGACCAAGACCGGTGCCCGCAGGCCTTGTCGTAAAGTGACGGTCAAAAAGCCTGGGCACATTTTCTGCGGGGATTCCGGGCCCCGTGTCATCTATAAGTATCTCCAGATAAATTCCATCTTCTGCTCTGTCTATTGTGATTATAACCGTAACAAGCATTCTCTCCTTCCTGGGCTCCATTTCAGAAAAGGCCTGAACAGCATTCGTAAATAGATTCGCAAAAATCCTGGCTATAAGAACTTTATCTCCTATAAGCGCATAATCAGGAGGTATCTCATGAAGATACCTCCATCGTATATCGCATCCAGGTACCGCTTGAACAAGCAACGCCTGATCTCCGATTATTGCTCTTATATTGCATTTTTCCAAATGCAGCGTCAGTCCTTCACTTAAATACTGGTTTAACCGTTTTATCAGATCCTTTATGTCGCGAACATAAACTCTTAGAAAATCTATTTTCTCGCCTATTTCCGGATCAGACGGAACGCTTTCCCGCACCGCTTCTACTATTGAGTCAGTGCTGTTATCCGCATCCCATTTGGCTAACCGGCCAGCGCTCTGTTCACACGCTGACAATATGCTTCGGGCCTGGTCTAAAGAATCGATGGCAGCCTTTGAAGAGGGAATACTATCCTTGACTGTTGTCTTAATCAGAATAGCCTCAAGGTCATCTAATGCATCCAGGTTTACACCAGGAGTTTTACTTAATTTCCACTTTATGCCGCGTATCTTGCTGGTAAAATCATGCCGTGAATCTGAAAAAATAACCATTGCCTTCATGGCGCTCTCCATCACGTCAACATCTTTTTCTCTATCCATAAAAGCCAGCGGCCGCAAGGCAAAAGACCCGCATGACACAGCGGGCCCACCGGCTGCTATTATAATAATACTTATTAGTATGCTTATACATATACAAATATAGGGAGTTTTTGTCTTCATGTATTCATCTAATTCTATTATTAAAACTTTTTATTTACTGCGATAAAATATAGGCCGTATCGCTTGCGATATTGCCTCTGTAATAAGTATACCCGCCTGGACCTTATTAGTCAAATCTACCGACGATACCAAAAATAATGTTAGAAACTAACTTTATACAAATAATAATGCTGGAGGTGGGAATTGAACCCACACAACCTTGCGATTACCGGTTTTTGAGACCGGCGCGTATGCCAGTTCCGCCACTCCAGCGTTAATATCAGCCTTCGCTAAAAACACCCATTTTTCTGAACTTCAAGTATCTTTGCTCCACTAATTTATCTTTGGGGATGTTTTTGAGCTCTGCCAGATATTTTTTTACGACGGCCTTGACGCCCTTGGCGGCCTCTTCATGGCTTCTGTGCGCACCGCCCAACGGCTCTTTGACAATCTCGTCTATAACGCCTAATTTCAGAAGTTCCTCGCCGGTCAACTTTAAGACCGTTGCCGCCTCAGGGGCCTTTTTCCTGTCCTTCCATAATATAGCCGCGCAGCCCTCCGGGGAAATGACGGAATAATACGCGTTTTCCATAACACATATCCTGTCCCCTATTCCTATGCCTAAGGCCCCGCCTGAACCGCCCTCTCCTATCACCATTACAATGACAGGGACTTTTAACTTAAACATCTCCTGCAGATTATACGCTATGGCCTCTGCCTGGCCCCTCTCCTCCGCGCCTATGCCCGGATACGCGCCCGGCGTATCGATAAAACAGACAATGGGTATGCCAAACTTAGCGGCAAGCTCCATGACCCTTAAAGCCTTCCTGTATCCTTCCGGATGGGTGCTGCCGAAATTCCTAAGAAGGTTTTCCTTTGTGTCTCTGCCCTTCTGATGCCCTATAATGGCGATCTTTTCGCCGTCAATCTTCGCGAATCCGCAGACAATGGCCTTATCATCCGCAAAAGCCCTGTCTCCGTGTATCTCAAGAAAATCCGACATCATCAAACTTATATAATCCAGGGTGTACGGCCTTTTGGGATGTCTTGCTATCTGAACCCTTTGCCATGGCGTTAAATTCTCAAAAATCTCCTTTTTGACTTTCTCTAATTTCTCTTCCAGCCGCTTTATCTCGGAACCTATGTCTAATTTCTCGGAAGACGAGAATTTTTTAAGTTCCTCTATTTTTCGCTCCAATTCCAGTATGGGTTTTTCAAAATCCAATCCTGTGCCGTTCATTTATCCTTCCTTTGACGAGGCATTAGTCCGTTACAGTAACCTCTGTGCCTATTGGGATAATGATATAAATCTCCTCCACATCCTTATTTATCATCCTGACGCAGCCGGCGGTAACCTGTTTGCCTATGGATTCGGGTTCGGTAGTGCCGTGTATGCCGTAGCCCGGTATAGACCAACCCAGCCATCTTGTGCCCAGAATATTTTTCGGGCTGCCGGGCGGAACAATCGCCCCTGCCTTATACCACGGCGGGTCTATAATCTTATTAACAATTTTAAACGTCCCTACGGGCGTCGAATTATCAAGCCCTGTCGCTACCTGGTAAACTTTAAACATCTCGTCATTCGATTTCAGTGTCAGGGTATTCTGCGATTTGTCAACCAGGATGCTGAATTTGGCTGCCGCAACCTTCAGCTTCATCCCGGGCCTTATAATATCGGATTTAAGGTTATTGGCCTTCATTATTAATTCAACGGTTGTGCCGAAATTTTTTGCGATCTTACCCAGCGTATCCTGCGGATGGACCTCATAAATCTTTGAGTCGGGTGTAGGCATCTGGGAAAAGAGGGCTTTTATATTCAAATCCCATATCATATTTTCGCTCGCCGGGACGTTTTTACCCTGCGGATAATCCCTTATCAATTTCTGATACGCCTCTTTTGCCTTTATCAGCTTCCCGCCCGCCTGCGCCGCCGACGCCTCTTTAAAAAGCTCTTCCTCCGAGGCGTTTTTTCTGTCCTGCGCGATATTTACCTTAATTTTTGCCAGAAATATAAAGGCAGCTATAACAAAGACGACCGCTAAAACCCCCGCAATAACAAATATAAACCTTCTCATCCTGCCCCTTTCGATTTTTCCTATCTTTTCACTTTTAAAAACCGTCCCGAGCCCTCTTTGTTTTACTTAAGCGAGGGCGAGGGGCCTTTACAACCCAAAAGAAATAATAGATATTAAAATACCGATTGCCGCGCCCGCGAACACCTCAACAGGCGTATGCCCCAGGAATTCTTTCAATTTCTTTTCCTCTATCTTCTTCTTCCAGTATATTTCATCCAGAATCATATTCAATATTATCGCCTGTCTGCCGGCGGACCTGCGCACGCCCTGGGCGTCAAACATGACTATCAGTGCCAGAACCAACGCGATGGCAAATTGATAAGATGAAAACCCGCACACAAATCCCACAGATGTCGCCAGAGACATCATGCCGGATACATGCGAACTCGGCATGCCTCCTGTGCCTATGAACCATTTAAAATTAAATCTCTTTTCTCTTATAACGCCCAGGACAACCTTTATGCCCTGCGCCACAACCCACGCGACAAACGAGGTAATCAAAACCTGATTTTTTGCGATTTCTTTAAAGAAATTCATAACGCCTTTCTTATCCTTTGATCAGCGCCAGCGTCTCGGCGCGGGTCTTCTCGTTTGTCCTGAATATGCCCCTCACCGCGCTGGTTACGGTAACTATCCCGGGTTTCTTAACGCCCCTCATGCTTAGGCACAGATGTTCTGCCTCTATTATTACCATCGCGCCCTTTGGTTTTAATTTTTTCATTATGACATCCACTATCTCGGTAGTAAGATGCTCCTGCACCTGTAATCTTCTTGAATATATCTCGACCACCCTCGCCAATTTGCTTAAGCCCGTAATCCTGTTGCCTTTAGGGATATATGCCACATGCGCCTTGCCTATAAAAGGCAAGAGATGATGTTCACAAATAGAGTATAGGGGAATATTTTTTAATAGTATTATCTCGTCGTGTTCCTTCTCGAATACCACCTCAAGTTCTCTTTCCGGATTGAGTTTCCGGCCGGCCAGTATCTCTTCATACATCTCGGCGACCCGCCTTGGCGTGTCGGCTATGTCCTTGCGCGCCGGGTCTTCACCTACCGCCTCAATAATCATTCTTACCGCTTTTTCAATCTTTTTCTTATCCATGTTTTTTTTATTTCCCCACACAGAATTGGCTGAAAATCCTTTCAAGGACCTCTTCTGAAGCCGACGCGCCTGTTATTTCGCCCAGGGCCGCGATCGCCTCATTTAAACTAATCGTGACCATCTCTTCCGCGCGGAATTCCTCCAGAGACAAGATCGCCTCTTCCACAAAATCCAGGGCCTTTAAAACAGAATCCCTGTGCCTTGCGTTAGTCAGGATGTTATAATCGCTTGCGGAAACCTCGCCTTTCCAGATCTTATCGGAAATATTTTTAAGAAGCGCCTCTAAATTCAGCTTTTTTAAAACCGATATTTCCGCCACCGGAACCATTCTGCCAAAATACCTCTCAAGGCCCGACGCATTTATATCAAGGCGCCTCTTAAGGTCTATTTTATTAATAACACATATTATCTCTTTACCTCTTATCGACTCGATAATCTCTTTATCCTCGTCTGAAAATTCCGAATTGGCGTCCATCATAAACAGGACCAGGTCCGCCCTGTCTAACCAAAGCCGGCTTCTCCTGATCCCTTCTTTTTCAAGCGGGTCTTGCGTTTTTGAAATGCCCGCGGTATCCACAATATTCAGAGGGATGCCCCCTATATTTATATATTCAGAGATGGCATCCCTTGTCGTTCCCGGGATAGGCGTAACAATTACCCTTTCTTCCTTAAGAAGTTCATTCATCAGGCTGGATTTCCCTACGTTGGCCCTGCCGCAGATAACGCAATTAATGCCTTCGCGGATTATCCTGCCGGAATCAAAGGATTTTAAAAAATTCTCCATTTCTTTTTTTATACCGGCCAACCCGGTTTTTATCTCTTTCAAAGTATAAACGGAAAGTTCCTCTTCCGGAAAATCAACTGCCGCCTCAAGATGAACTTTCATATCCAGCAGTTTTTCTTTTAACTCGTTTATATAACCGGATATCCTGCCTCCGAGCTGAAGCAGCGCAAACTCAAGGCCCTTCTCTGTTTTCGCCTTTATTACATCCAGGACCGCCTCCGCCTGCGCCAAGTCAATCCTTCCGTTTAAAAATGCCCTTTTCGTGAATTCGCCCGGATCCGCGATCCTCGCGCCAAGGCCTAAAACCAGTTCCAGAACCTTCTTGAGCGGAACGATCCCGCCGTGGCAATTAATCTCAACAACATCTTCCATCGTATAGCTCTTAGGCGCGCGCATTATGGTAAGGATAACCTCATCGATGACATCTGTTGGCCGGTTGTCCGGTTGCCCGGTTGTCCGGTTTAACTGGCTAACTGGCAAACTGGCCAACTGGCTAACAATCCACCCATAATGCGTCGTATACGTCTCGTATCCCGACGGCGTGGCCCCGCCCCTTGAGACAAATATTTTATCTGCTATAGAAAGCGCTTCGGCGCCGCTCAGGCGCACTATCCCTATGCCGCCTTCGCCTATAGGCGTAGCTATCGCCGCAATTGTATCATTCAGATTTATTCTTAGCATACGTTAACGACGCCGCGCCTTTCCATTTTTAAAACCTCACCCAATACAAAAAATGACCCCGTAACCAGTATTAAATCGGACGGGCCCGCGAGCCCCTCAGCCAAATCCATTGCCTTTTTTACTTCATTTGAAATTACAACCTTTTTATCTATAAACTTTTCTATTGCGGCCGGCTCTGCCGCTCTGGGCGTATCCGCTCTCGTTAATATTATCTCATCGCTCATCGGCGCAAGCTCTTCGCAGACGCCTTTTATGTCTTTGTCATTTGAGATGCCAAGTATCAGGATCAGCCTGTCATAGTTAAAATATTTCTTTACCGCTCTTGCAAGGGCGCTTGCGCTCGCCCTGTTCTGCGACCCATCCAGCACTACATACGGCTGTTTGCGCAAAACCTGAAGCCGGCCGGGCCATCTTACGTTTTTAAGGCCCTCCCTTACCGCGGCGGGCTTAATTATTATATCATAAAATCGCAGCGCTTCAACCAGCCCTACTGCTACGGCCGCGTTTATAAACTGATGATCTCCAAGAAGGCCGACTTCCAGGAAAGGGTACTTCTGAAATATCCCGCTTACAGAGAAAAGCTGGTTGCGTTCCTTTTCAAAATATAAATCCTTACCTACTTCGAATAACCTGGCATTCTTATCTTTACATACCTGTCTTATAACATTCAGGCCTGAGGCCTCCTGCAGAGAAGTGACGCATATGGATCCGTTTTTTATTATACCCGCCTTTTCAGCTGCTATCCGGCCAACGGTATCCCCAAGCTTCTGGGTATGTTCAAGGCTTATCGGCGTGATGCCGCAGCATAAGGGTTTATCTATAATATTCGTTGCATCAAGCCTGCCGCCCATGCCCACCTCAAGAACACAAAAATCCACCTTCTTTTCCTTAAAATATAAAAACGCTAAAGTTGTGTAGACCTCAAAAAACGTAGGGTATTTATCGTTGTCCTCTTTATTTATAGAATCAATAACGGGTTTTATGCGGCTGATAAGCCCGCAGAGTTCTTCTTCGCTTATCAGCTCGTCATTTATCTTTATCCGTTCCCTGAATGAAATAAGGTGCGGGGAGGTGTACAGCCCCACCTTGAAACCTGCCTCTTTTAATATAGAAGCGGCCATAGAACAGGTTGAGCCCTTACCCTTGGTGCCGGCTACATGAATACATCTTAAGCCGAGATGAGGGTTCCCGAGTAAGCCCGCAAGCCGCTCCATCCTTTCCAATTTTAAGGATTGATTATAATCAAAGGAGGCCAGTTTCTCGTAGTCGATAAATGAATCCAAATATTGGATCGTGTCTTTATAAGTCATCAATGTTTAAAATGCCTTATGCCGGTAAATATCATGGAGATGCCGGCCTCATCAGCGGCCTTTATGACCTCCGCGTCCCTGATTGAGCCGCCGGGCTGAATAATCGCGGTTATGCCCGCCTGTTTCGCCATCTCTATGGCGTCCTCCTTCGGAAAGAAGGCGTCGCTTGCAAGGCATGAACCCAAAGCCTTCTTGCCGGCTTTTCTCGCGGCGATTATCACCGATTCCACCCTTGACATCTGTCCCGCGCCTACGCCGGCGGTAACTGTCCCCTTGGTCAGCACAATTGCGTTTGACTTCACGTGCTTGGCGATCCTCCATCCGAATAAAAGCGATTCCAGCTGTTCCTTGGTCGGTTTTGTTTTCGTCACAACCTTAATCTCAAAATCATCCTTAAGGTCCCTGTCCTGAACCAGTAAGCCTCCGACCACTTTTTTAATATCTATGTCTATTTTTTTTGCCGCGGACGCGTAATTTGGCACCTCAAGAAGCCGCAAATTCTTTTTTGTATTTAAGGCCTCAAGCGCTTCCTTATCGTAAGAAGGGGCTATGATGCACTCAACAAAATCCGCTTCATCTACGATCGCCTTAGCGGTATCCAGGTCAACATTTTTGTTCAGGCCCACTATGCAGCCAAACGCGCTCAGCCTGTCCGCGTCCAGGGCATCCATAAACGCTTTTTTAAGCGTCTTGGCAAGCGCGGAACCGCACGGATTCGTATGTTTTATTATCGTTGCCGCCGGCTCCTTAAAATCTTTAACGATCTCGATAGCCGCGTTCAGGTCCAGGATATTGTTGAAAGAGAGCTCTTTCCCGTGCAGCTGCCTGGCGCTGGAAACGCCCGGTTCGTCTATGGTTTCATCCTTATAAAACGCCGCCTTCTGATGAGGATTCTCACCGTATCTTAAGTCCTGCGCCTTTTTAAACTCCAGGTTCAATTTTTCCGGAAATCCGACTTGTGACTTGCCAAGTTTCTCGCTCAGATATTTCGCGATTGCATCGTCATATCTTGACGTATGCTCAAAAACCTCAACCGCCAGTTTCTCAAGTGTCTTATCGCCTATGGAGCCGTTGGTTTTTTTCATCTCAGCCAGAACCTCGGCGTACCTGCCGGGGTTGCATATGACTGCGACGGAACGGAAATTCTTTGAGCCGCTCCTGAGCATCGAGGGGCCGCCTATATCAATATTCTCTATAGCCTCCTCCAGTTTTATGTCTTCTTTTTTTGTAACGGTTTCAAACGGATATAGGTTCACAACCACCATATCTATGAGGCCGATATCGTGCCCTTTAAGCTGATTCATATGCCCGGCGTTTTCACGCAGGGCCAGAAGCCCGCCGTGGATTTTCGGATGCAGCGTTTTTACGCGGCCGTCCAGCATTTCCGGGAAACCCGTATAATCCGAGACCTGCTTTACGGGTATGCCGAGCGAGGAAATCATCTTGGCTGTGCCGCCCGTGGACAAAATCTCAACGCCGAAACGCTCAAGCCCTTTCACAAATTCTTCCAGGCCTTTCTTGTCTGAAACGCTTATTAACGCCCTTTTCACTCTCACCATCTATTTATTTACCTCCTTGCTATTGCCTCAATGCGATTAGTTTAAGCCTTAATATGCGCAGTTTTTCTTCCAGTTCCCTCACCTCTCCAGCAAGCGGCTCTATCTGTTTATCCAGATCGGAAAGCCGTTCCTGCCACTTCTCCATATCCTCTTTCGTGACGCTCACCGCCTTCTGTTGATTGATCAGGTTCGTAAGATTTCTCCTGGTATTCCCCATACTCCTCAGCATCTCTTTTTTATTAGACAGGACACCCCTTAAATTCTCCGTCTCCTGCCGTATCTTGAACCTCTCCGGCTCCAATTCATTTTTTAACGCGGTTATTTTCGAATCCACATCCTTCTTCTGTTTATTAAAATTCTCCTCAAGCGCCCTTACCTTCGTATATGTATCTGTCTTTATGTTTTTTAATTGACTCGAAAGAGAGCCTATCTTCGCATCCAGTTCCTGTTTTTTCCCCAAGACCGCCTTAAAGGCGGGGTCTTCCTGAGTCATCTTATTAAGGGTTTCGGTGTCAACCTGTTCGCAGCCGGCTAAAAAAGTAAAAAGTAAAAAGGTAAAAGGTAACGCAACTTTTGACTTTACCATTTGCCCCTCCTGGCGTAATGATACAGATATTGCTGCGCGTAACCGGCATATTTTCCGAAATAGCCCCTGGCGAATTCCCTGATTTTATCTTCGCTTACCTGCCGGCCGTTAAAATATAACGTTTGCATAACCCTTTTGATCCATATGTCGACAGGAAATGCCCCAAGCTTACCTACAGAATATAAAAGAACGCAGTCGGCGACCTTCGGGCCCACGCCGTCCAGCCGCATCAGAATTTTCTTTGCTTCTTCGTATGGTTTTTCTTTCAATAGCCGCGGGCTTATTTTACCGTCTAAAAAAGCCCTGGCGGTCTTTTTTAGATATGACGCCCTGAAACCTGTGCCGCAGCGTTTTAGCCGGCCTATGCTAGAATCAGCAAACAGCCGCGGCGGCGGAAAAGAATAATATACGCACTTGCCCAAAACAAGGCGTTTCCCGGAACATACGCAGAGATTATGGATAATCCCCTTTATTCTCGGAATATTGTTGTAGGCGGAAATTATGAAAGAGGATAAACACTCCCACAACGGCTGTCTTATAATCCTGAGCCCTTTGAATCCTGCTATGGCCGCCTTTATATGCTTATCTTGACCTATTGTATTATAAATATATGGTAAGTCAAGGGTTAAATCAAAGTAGGAAATTATAAAGGAAGGGATCAAGCGCGAATTGGAAGAGCGGATAAAAAGGGCGTCTTTCTCCTGCCGTATCTTGACTATTGAGCCGGCTATAACGCCTTCATACTCATTTACACCTATTTTATCCCATCTGAATACCTGCCCGCACTCAAGTGTATGGCTAAGACTGAAATTAGAGGCCTTTATAACGAACGATTTCACTTATTCTCCTTCGCAAAACAAATAGAAAACTCGGGTATTGCTTCGGAGGAATTATTCCAATAGAGAATATTCCTGCGAAGCAAAACCAGGGGTTTCATTAGATTTGCGTAGCAGAATAAATCAGCATTTGGAATACCCGCAGGACCTGCAGACAACACAGCCTTCCTCATGGCGAAGCGCGCTTCCGCAATCCGGGCAGACACCTACAATATTTCCGCTTATCCTTTTTACAACGCCTATGGCCTTGGTCTCCGTTTTCTCCAAAGCTGAAACCGGTTTTTGTTGTTCAGGCGCCGCGGGCGCGGACGCCTCTTCCTTTTTAGTAAGCCGCTGCTCAATAACCCTGGCGATCGCATCAGCGCACGAAAATATCCTGCCGCCCTTTTCCCAACTCGGCGAGGGGCACCTTATACCCCTCAACTGCTCTATAATCGAATTTATCTCTATACCGCTTCTAAGCGCCAACGAAACCAGGCGCGCGCAGGCCTCAAGCTGGCTTGCGGCGCATCCGCCGGCCTTGCCTATCTGGGTAAATACCTCAAAAGGCATGCCATTATCGTCCTCGTTAATAGTCACATACAGATTGCCGCAGCCGGTCCCGACCTTCGTGGTAGTGCCTCTTGTGACCGGGGGCCTGGGCCTTGGGGTGACCTTTTGGGCGGGCGCTGCTTCCTTTTGCTGCGCGGAATCTTTGCCTTCGATATTTAACACCTGCTCTTTGCGGCTTTTGTCGCGGTATATCGTGATGCCTTTGCATCCTAATTTATAGGCCAGCGTATAGGACTTTTCCACATCCTTGAAATCCGCCTCCTGCGGGAAGTTTATTGTTTTTGAAACAGCGTTATGGGTATATTTCTGAAAAGCGGCCTGCATCCTTAAATGATATTCCGGGGAAATCTCATGGGCGGTTACAAAAATCTTCTTCACGCCGGGCGGCGCTTCATCTATTTCGCTCAAGCCGCCCTTTTCTATAACGCGCTTCATCAGCGCCTCGTTGTAAAAGCCCATCTGGCTGGCAATCTCCTTAAACAGATTATTTACTTCGATGAGCTTATCGTTGTCCAGGACATTCCTGTAATACGCAAGCGCGAACAACGGCTCTATGCCGCTTGAACAATCCGCGATAATGCTCAGTGTTCCCGTCGGCGCTATAGTTGTGAGGGTAGCGTTTCTAAGCTTGGGAGAGCCGGGTGTATTATAAATACTATCCTTAAAATTCGGGAATGTCCCCCGCGACAAAGCCAGCTCCGTAGAGGCCTTGACGGCTTCATCCAGAATAAATTTCATAATCTCTTCGCTGGCCTTAATCGCCTCGTCTGAATTATACGGGATATTCAATCTTATCAGCATGTCGGCAAAACCCATGACCCCCAAGCCAATTTTCCTGTTTGCCTTTGTAATTTTCTCAATCTTCTTTAAGGGGTAACTGTTCATGTCTATGACGTTATCCATAAAATGCGCCGCGATTTTCGTTACCTTAGCCAGCCTCTGCCAGTCAACCTTGCCGTCCCTAGTTAGCTTTGACAAATTTACAGAGCCGAGATTGCAGCTTTCATAAGGCAAAAGCACTTGTTCGCCGCAAGGATTTGTTGATTCATATTCTCCAAGCTTCGGCGTAGGATTATACTGGTTCATCCTGTCTATAAAAATGAGCCCCGGCTCCCCATTTTTATGCGCCATCTTTACAATCAAGTCAAAAACCTCCCTTGCCTTCAGGCTGCCTGCGGCCTTTTTGGTATGAGGATCTATTAAATCATATCCCCCCTCATTCTCAAGCTTTCTCATAAAATCCTCGGTGATAGCGACAGAAATATTAAAATTTGTAATCTCTTTATCGCTCTCTTTGCAGGTTATGAATTCTAAAATATCAGGATGGTCAACGCGTAAAATACCCATATTTGCGCCCCGGCGGGTCCCGCCCTGTTTTACAGCCTGCGTAGCAGCGTTAAAAACCTTCATAAATGAAACCGGCCCGCTTGATACGCCGCCGGTTGAACGAACGTTAGAATTTTTTGGCCTTAAACGCGAAAATGAAAACCCTGTCCCCCCTCCACTTTTGTGGATCATGGCCGTGTCTTTTATCGCCTCAAAAATGGATTCCATAGAATCCTCGATAGGCAGGACAAAACAGGCCGAGAGCTGCTGGAGGTCCCTGCCCGCGTTCATAAGCGTGGGCGAATTCGGGAGGAATTCCAGCCTTGTCATCACCGAATAAAACTCATCTTCTGTCTTTTTTAAATCCGCGCTCTTATTGTAAATCCTATCTGCCGAAGCGATATTCCTGGCAACGCGCCTGAACATATCCTCGGGCGTTTCCAGGGGGCGGCCTTTTTCATCTTTCTTAAGGTATCGCCGTTCCAGCACAATCCTCGAATTTTCCGACAGTTTTAATTCATCGCCTTTCTGCACAGCTACTGGCATTATATCCTCCGATTTTTTCCAAATTTTTCACTTTTAAAAAATAAGCACGCTATAAGTATAACACATGAAACAATGGCTGTCAAGAAAAATACCATATATAGTATTTCAGAAAACTAAAGATGCTATATATGGTATAAAAAACCCCGCCTTTTTGGAAAATGATGTATAACAA
>Ga0105164_10000416_pt1 | contig 30796 bp, 33 predicted proteins | sample VDWuncwatermetaG_FD_89674 | JGI IMG/M metagenome (GOLD analysis project Ga0105164, IMG submission 89674) | Wastewater microbial communities from Netherlands to study Microbial Dark Matter (Phase II) - VDW unchlorinated drinking water | ecosystem: Environmental > Aquatic > Freshwater > Drinking...
ATCGAAGTGCAGCATTCCATCATTGAGGCCATGGGCCTTGTGATTGAAACCCCGGTCGGGACGATTGCGCATTCGGGAGATTTTAAACATGACCCCCATTTGGCGGTCCGCGCCAACAACGGGTTTGACGCGTTTCAGCAGCGAGGCCAAGAGGGGATAAGACTTCTGTTCTCTGATAGTACCAATGCTGAGCGAGAAGGGCATACGGTCTCCGAGCTCGACATCCAGGGATCTTTTGAGAAGTATCTGGTTGCCCAAAAGGGCCGACTTATTATTGCAACTTTTGCCTCCAACATTAAGCGGCTCGAGAACATCATGGCTGTGGCCAAAAAGCATGGAAAGAAAATTGCCCTAGTCGGCAGGAGCATGCACTCCTACACCCGCCTGGCGCATGAGCAGGGGACGATGAAGATCCCTGAAGACACGCTCATCTTGGCCGAACATGTTGGGCATCATCCCGACGATAAAGTCGTCGTTTTTGCAACGGGAAGCCAGGCCGAACCGATGTCAGCGTTGCTCAGAATCGCTCACGGCACGCATCGGGAAATTAAGATCAAACCCTCGGACACCGTCATTATGTCGAGCCGATTCATCCCGGGCAATGAACGGTCCATCACGTCCATGATTGATCAGCTCTACCGCTTGGGTGCCGACGTGCTCTATGAATCCGTCCATCAGATCCACGTCTCAGGACACGGCTTTCAAGAAGAACTCAAGATGCTGCTCAAAGCCGCGAATCCTGAGTATTTTATCCCGGTCCATGGAGAATATCGCCACCTCTCGAAACACGCTCGGCTTGCTAAGAGTACCGGTGTTAAAGCTTCTAACGTCTTTGTGATTGAGAACGGGCAGTCCATGGAGATGAGCCGCGACGGTATTCGTCTAGGCGAGCATTACCCTTTGATCAAACAAGCCGTCGTAGGGATGCAGCTGATCCAGGGAGAAACAGAGGATTTTAAGCGCCGCCTAAAAATGGCAAAATCTGGAATGGTCTTTGTCGTTGCGGTGCGTAAAGAAAAATCCCATAAGCTACTGTACCCCGTTCAGATCGTACCCTTTGGGGTACTCCCCCATTTGGGTGAGGACATGGAACATCTGATTGAGGATATTGAGGCCCACCTCACTCATATTGCCTCAAAGTCCAAGAAAATGGATGATCTTGAAGAGCTTCTTAGGCTTGAAACAAGACGCCAGTTTAAACGCGCCGCGACGGTAAAACCCATCGTCATCCCCCTCGTCCTCGATCTCTAAAAGGGATCAGTCGACAATAGAAACTATTTCGGTCCCATCAGCACCTTTCTGATTTCTCTAACATTGACTAGTTGGCCCGTAACATAAAGATGGATCACATGACCAAGAAGTGTCTGATAGGGGATTGCGTTTTCAAGCGCAAGTTTTTTTAAGCTATCAAAGTCCGTTTGATTTAATCGTGCAGTAAACTTCGCTTCTTTTTTTACTTTGGCGTCCCGCAAGATTTCATTCCTAAGTTCGATCTCAGAGCTTCGAGTCGATCCAACGGATTGCCATGCGCTGAAGTTTGCTTCAATTTCTTTAAGACTTGGAATTTTATTTTTTTTCATTTTTCATATACCTCTTTTTCAACTTTCGGCTCTTATAAGCCGTTACAAAGCGTTCAGGATTAGTTGCCGTCACGACCACCCAAACATAAGTCTCAAACAAATAGATCTCGAGGTGTTGGCCTGGATATTTTGGATTTTTCAATACATCCAGGAGTTTGCCAAAAGTCGCGACATGTTCCGGCGAACTCCCTCTAGCAAGCTTTATCCTAGCGCTCTTTTTTGGATTTGTCTGGCGACCCATGCCCTCAGTATAACTAAATGTATGGCGAATGGCCATACAAAACATTAAATGCGAGCCTAATTTTGTAAAGAAATTCTGTAACTTTGACGCCTCAAGTTAAATCGGGGGCTTTCCGATAAGTCCCATAAGTAACTAGCTATGAGTGCGCCTTCAAAAAACATCGTGCCTGCGGGATCGGATTTTTTTGAAATCCGTATCCAGTCAGTCCAAGCTGACCGACCCTTACCTTACGATCTCTACCTGTGGGTGGGAAGTCGTCCCGTGCTCTTTCGCAAACGTCGTGACGAGCTCAAATCGGATCGAGCCCAGAGGCTCATCCAGCATGGGGGCGAAAAATTCTTCATCCCCAATGACCAGCGAGTCCTCTACATGGCCTCGCTCAAAAACATTGTCCACGACCCATCCGCGTCGACAGAGGATAAGAGCAAATACATTAAAGAAACTGCCTTCGTCCACGTGAATAACCTATTCACCAAACAAGACGTCGCGCCGATCATCACCGAGGCGCAGAATCTCATTGAAGACATGGTGAGTTTTGTCTCAACCGATATCGACGCTGTGGCGTCGCTATTACGACTCTCGACCCATGATTATTACACCTACAACCACTGTGTGGATGTGGCGGTGTACTCAATCGCCCTTGCAAAGCGAATCTGGGGCGAAGACAGGGAATTACTGAAACGGGCTGGAATGGGTGGGTTGCTTCATGATATCGGCAAACGAAATGTTCCGATCGAGATCATCAACAAAAAAAGCAAACTAACGCCCGAGGAATGGGACGAAATCAAAAGACACCCCTCGTACGGCAAAAACCTCATTGATTCCATCCCAAGCATTTCCAAGGACTCAAAATTAGTCGTCTTAGAACACCACGAAAACTTTGATGGGACCGGATATCCAAGCCGCCTTAAGGGCGATGAAATCTCCAAACTCGCAAGACTCGTCTCCATCGCCGACGTATTTGATGCCTTAACCACCAACCGCTCCTACCACCATGCGATCAAACCAAGTGAAGCGCTCGGGAAAATGTTTGGCATGCAGCCCGGCAAATTTGACCCCCAGATATTCAAACAATTTAATCAAGACCTCACTCTGCACTCAGATGTCAAACTCGCTGATGACTTTGACCCCTGCTCAGCCAACGACTTCTCCAAGCTCATCAAGAAACTCACTTAGGAACCATGATGGACTTTAGTTATTCGGGGATGATGGCCGGACTTCTCTTCGGAATCTGGGGCGTGTATTTTTTCCGGCAGGGCAAGAAGGACTCCAACCTAAAACTCATCGCAATCGGCATCACTCTTTTCATCTACCCCTACTTTATCTCAGACACAGCTCTTCTCTGGGGAGTCGGTGTTAGCCTAACGGCTCTCGGCTTCTATATTTAGATTCTCGGCCCCCAAGCCGAAGGGTATAGTGGCCCTCAACCTTCTGGGGGAGGGACGAATGGCGCAAGTAACCCATCGAGATCGTCTGATTAAGAAAATTCTCGTCGTTCGACTGGGGCATATGGGCGACGTCATCTTGGTCACTCCCTGTATCCGAGCGCTTCGCAAGCATTTTCCCGAGGCCGAGATTCATTTTCTTGTGCGTGAGCAGTATGAAGCGATCATAAGATACAACCCTCATCTAACACGGATGATATCCGTCCCAAAGTTTGAGAAGAATCGCATCGCGACGTACCGGGATTATTTCAGCCAAATTGGCGCGACAGATTTTGATCTCGCGATAGACCTTCATGACACCGCCGCGAGCTCGCTTTGGGTGTACGCGAGCGGCGCAAAAATCAAGGCCGGGCTTGCGAGTTTCCCCAGAGTGGGATGGGATTCGGTCACCCATTGGAATCCCAACGAGCACTTTATTGAGACCTTCGCTCAAGTATTAAAGAATCTCCAAATTCCCGTCTACAATCTATGGCCTGAGATCTTTCTCGACCCCTCAGGCGAGATACAAAACAGGGTGAGCCAAAAGCTTCGGTCAAATGGCGTTGAGGCTAAGAAATTTATTATCCTCAACCCCTTCTCAACCTACCCATCGAAGTGCTGGCCCCTGCCGTCGTATGCCCAGTGGATCCGAGACGCGCAGGAAAAATTTAAACTTCCGATGATTATCATGGGCGCGCCTAATGAACGCCAAGCTTCCGAGGCGCTACTCCGCCAAACACCAACGACAAACTTGCTCAATCTCACAGGCGAACTCACACTCGACGAAGCGCTCGTGCTTTACTCGATGGCATTACTCATGGTGACCGGCGACAGCGGACCGATGCACGCCGCAGATGCCTTGGGGACTCAAGTCATCTCGCTCTTTGGCCCGACGCAAGCAAGAAGGACAGGCCCCTGGCAGAATCGTCATCTGGTGGTTCAACCTCATGAACCGCCGTCTCAGTTTGAGTATTTTAAAACGGGGTCGGAAGTCTATATGGAGAAGATCCAAGTCGAATCGGTTCTTGGTCTTACTGAGAAGTTGTTGGAAAATCTGCAATTACCAGAGTCTCGGTCGCGACTCGCTATTATCCTGACGACTCAAGAGCTAAGTGAGAGCAACCTTAATTTTGTTCGAAATCAAATCGCCGAGCTTCGTAGGCAGGAAGGATTTCCACTGATCGCACTGGGTGTTCTGAATCCAACTTCAGAATGGATGAGTTTCATTTCAGTCGTTGATCAGCTGACTGTGGTTGAGGGTGATCCGCTACTCATCCAGCGAGAGGCTTTGCGGAATCAAGTTGTGCGAGAGTTGCCCCAGACGGTCCGAAAACTTATTTTTCTTGATCCGAGTATGTCACCAGAAACCATGGATTGGGGTACCAGAACTGAATCGCTTCTTGAAAAATTTGACTTCATGTTGCCCTTTTCGGCGGTCAGAAATGTCATCTCCGTTCACCAATACTTGGGACCATTTCATGATCCCGATAATCGATGGGATGAAAATATTCCGACGGACAGCGCGCTGGCCATGACCCGAGAACTTTGGGAACGCTTCAATGGGCTACCGTACCGAGATGGCATCACAGGCCGCAATAGCGTTCGCCACTTCTTTCAATATGAGTACAAACGAGATTTTTCAGTTCCTCATTGCTTTAAATCAAAAATCTATCTTGCGGATCCGGAAGTTAAAATGATCCGAATGGGGTTCACCCCAAGAAAACTGAATTGGATAACTCAGCCAAAAAGAGATTCAAAAATGCGAAGCCTCTACCTTTGGGCTTTGGAGAATCGATGTGATTTAGATGAGCACATTCAGCTCACTTCGACTGGCGGACTAGAGCTATCAACTGCGGGCAAGTTTCTCAGATCCGAACTCGAACTCCTTCGTAGCAGCTCAGATTTCGATGCGTCGCGACGAGACCTATCCGTGCAATCGATTAAGACTAGAGACCTTGCACACTTCGCTAAGAAGTATCTTAAAAGCATACCAAGCGTGGACCTCAAACCTATTTCACTTAACGACGCTTGCCAGCGAGCATCTAAGATTGCTGCCAACGATGATGAAATTGGCCTAATCTTAGGTTTTCTAGGGGATCGGTGTATCGCGTATGCACAGCTCGAGCGAGTAGAGGGACATGATTGCTACGCCGTCCACTCAGGATTTGTCTACCATCATTGCAAGCCAACAGGCATCGTTAATTTGATGGTTGATTACTTGAGCAGCGGCCAAATTAAATCAGTCATCTGTACGGATGGAACGGTTTCGCTCAGAGGGTTTTCAAAGATCTTTACCAAACCTGAACTTGAAAGGTCTGTGGTTTGCCGTTTCGAAGAATAGTGACGGTGTGCTGCGGCGCTTGAGGGTTGGCTTTGAGAGCATCAAAGGGTGATTCAGCGTATTCATATTTCCACCGCGGAGCCCCAATTTATCGAGAATCAAAGTTAAGTGGAACTCTCGTTCGCGGGGGATTGGGGATGATGTCATACTCAGTGAAGTCTTGGCATAGTACGCCAATCTGGTGTACTATTGTTCGGATGATTCATCATGTGAAACTCAGCAAGCGAGCCAAGAAGGAATTAAGAAAACTGCCATGATGAACTCTGTAAAGGAGACATGAAAGGTTTTCGCTCTATTCGACTGAGCCGTGGCTATAGGGCTTACTATCGAGTCCTAAAAGAATCGATTGAATTTGTTTTTGTAGAAAGGGTCGACAAGCATGAATACTAGAAAAAGTCCTACTTTGGCATTTTTGGAAGGCCTAACTGGCGGACTGGTGAGCTTTGGAAAACTTATCGAAGCAATACGTCTTGGGGAAGACATGACTCAGCCCGAATTTGCCAGGCGCTTAAGGATCTCAAAGTCTCACCTTAATGACATTGAGAAGGGAAGGAAGGCCGTAAGTCCGGAACGCGCAGCCCGATATGCGAAAATCTTGGGGTATTCCAAGGAACGATTTGTTGCGCTTTCGTTGCAGGACATGGTCGACCAAGCAGGTCTAAGGCTTAAAGTAGACGTGAAGGCTGCGTGAGTCGATGGAAGCGCTTAAACGCACCCCAGACGATCACCAAACTTGAATTTGAAAGGTCTGTGGTTTGCCATCTCGAAGAATAGAAATAGTGTGCTGCGGCGCTTGAGAATTGGCTTTTATGGCATCGAAGGGGGACTCTGCAGTGGATACGGTAAATTCATCTACCCGCTTAATGATGTCTCCGCGTTGCAGCCCCAGTTTTTCAAGTAGCGTATTGGGTCGAATATCTTGAATTTCATAGCCTGTGATCTTTCCATTCTGCGCGTACGGGCGTCCCTGAACATCGCCCTCAAAAATCTTAGGCCCGGCCTTAATAAATTCCTGAAAATTGCGCCGTTCGACGTTGAGTAGATTGCCAGATCGCGAGAAGCCTTCCTCAGCGTAATCCGGTTTCTTGACGGCCGCAATTTCGCGTGGCGCCGGAGCATTGATTGGCGCATTGGGAGATGGGGCAGGAGTCTGGGATGGCTCAGCGGTGTTCGCAACAACAGCTGGGTCAGCATCGGATCCAAAAAACGCGCTGATTCCCTTAAAGGCTATAAACCCAGCCATGGCTACGACGATAAAACCCGTCAAAACAAAGCTCTTTGACCCCGACACGACGCACCCTCCAGAAATATCTGAGGCGTCCGTGCCTGTTCTTATTTAACTCATCGGCAGATCGGGTGGGGAAGTTGAGGGATTAGATGGGTGGCGGGCCACGAGTCTGGATAGATTCGTTACTTACTAGTGTTACCGCTTCCGCTATCCGTTGTGCAAACTGGCTCTGGTAACCCAAGAAATTTCCTAGCTGCTTCCAAAGATACATTTGCACGGTAGATTGTCTCTTTGAAGGCCTCGTTGGCCGAAACGTCAATAATCACCGGCGTGACTTCAGGTTTAGAATTTGGCTTACATTCGGGCGCGCATGTTACTTCGCAGCAGGAAATAACTGGCGGGGGTTTACAAGGGTAATATAAATTATCGCGACTGATATCCGATGCCATTAGGCCACGCGAAATCATTACGAATGCTATTACAAGTCCTACGATTTTGGTCTGGCTCATGACGTTTTCCTCCCAAAAAAAAATGATAGCTTTTAGAAAAGCTTTACCACCATTTGCTAAGACACTTGGCTTTCGCAGCCGTTGCCGCATTTAGTTCGGACTGAAGGAGATCAATTTCATTCTTCCACCTCAGAGCTTCTTCTTTATATTTGTTTAGGAGATCAAAGTTTGGCTCTGCATTAATCCTCCGCCACCAATCTATTTCATCTTGAATTTGTTTTCTTGCCGCAGCATTTTCAGGGATGTTTGCAATGTTGGCACGTTTGTTAGTAAGGACTCTCATATATTCCACGGCATCATCCAAGTCTTTCTGAAAACTTTTGACGTTGGCTTCGGCCTCCGCAAGGTTTTTGCCGAAAGATTTGAGACTACTGTTAACCGCGGAAATTGTGGCCTCAAGGTCTTTGAGTGATAATGTTATTTTATTATCGATACAGTTACTGATCCATCGAGTGCAGCCTTTCACTACTTCGACGGTGCCGTTGCATAATTTTCTTCCTTGGTTCCAGGTCTCAGCGCTTATGGGCGTCGTATGAAGACAGAAGCTCACGCCAACTAAAAGTAAAAACCTAACCTGATATTTCATAACGACTCCGCAATATATTTCGAGTGAGGTCACCAATTCTCGATGAATCTATTTAACCTATCGGAAGATAGGGATTGAAGTTTAGGAAAAAGTGATCAAGCACGGAATTTCAGAATGACGGAATGCAGAACGATAAATCGCGCTTGGTCATTATAACGATCCGCGCTTACCCAACGCTTTGGACTCTATCGGAGTCCTGCCGTTAGCGAATTTATATATTGATTGGTTCGAAAATTCTGATAAACTTATCGTGTAATCTAAGGTATATCTCATCTGAATAAACATATTTTGTGAAAGCCATTTTGGTATTGGGTTCGGGAAGTTGAATTTGGCTGCGTCCAACAATGGACAGATTTGTCTTGCCGGTGGCGGGTCGACGGATTTTCAGTAATACGTTTTAATTTTGTAAATTTGGGGGCGGGAAAATGAAACTGCGCATGGGACTAGTACTTCTAGTTTTTGGTTTAATCATCTGCCAACCCGGAAATTCGGATCCTATGTTTTGTCTTAACGCAGCGCCATGTGTTAGGCCATGCCCGGAATGCCCCCCGCTTAGCGAGGCGTGCGAGAGAGCCGCTGACAGTTGCCACTGGTTCTATAATTCCGTTACCATTGGGATGGATGTGCTCGACCTAATGGTCCCCGGATGTAACAACTGGGAAAAGATCGCGATTGGCCTTAGTTCCTTGTTTAACGCGGCGAATGCTTTGGGATGGAAAACATACCTAGAGCGGAACGTGCAAGTTGCTAATGACTTGCTCTGTGCCGCTGTGGGATGCTTGGGTGGACCAGCTGTTACCGCCGCGTTTACCGCGGTAGGAGGCCCTTGGGGTGCCGCAATTGGCCTTTATGCGCTAGAGACCTGCCTTTCAACTAAATGTGCGTATGTATTTAAAAATTGTGCTAAAGCTAGCTTGGATTGCGCCAGTGATCCCCTTCCCGCCTGTAGGGTGGCGGGAGACCCACTGAAGCCAGAGTACCAATGCCCAGCCACGGTGACACACCGAGTTCTTGCCTGTGAGAATGGTAGAGCTAAATCGTTAGATGACCTTAGCAAAGCCTGCTCAAACGAAGTGAATAAGAACTTGGTCGGAATAGCTGAGGGGCAAAGAGGGAGCTGCGTTGCAAATTGTGTGAATCGAAGTAAATCGACCGATGCCATTTGCCAACGATTCTGTTCCAATTGTGGTGATGGTTTTTCATCGGATACTTGTAAGGGTAAAAGCTGTACGCAACAGCCGGGAAAGAATTGCTGGAGATGTAGCACTTAGTAGATTCTGTCGCGTTTCGGGACAAAATCTATCCTGAGGCATTAACCGAAGGATCTTTTTGGAGGGCTTCGATCCCTGCGAGACGAGATTCTTCACTGCGTTAAAGAGGAAATCTATGATTAAGCAACGAAAATATTGGCTAGTGTCAATCCCGTTATATTGCATGCTTTGCGTTACGCCAGCTAGGGCTGAGACCTGGAACCAAGTAAGGAAATGTATTGATTGGATCGCCAGCTGTCGTCCTGGCGGTGGGATTAAGGCTGCTAGAGCACTTTTAGAAGCGGCTAAACTTGCTGCGGAGACTGCATTTAATGCAAAAAAAATAGAATATTTTGAGCATCTGGACGACTTAGCGAATTCGACCTCTAAACTTAACAAACTAGCAGCTTCGAAGTACGTGAACAATGGGTATCCTCCTGGGCATTATTTGAGCAATTATCAGATATGGGAGACCTACACTTACATGCATCGTCAAGTTAAGGCTCACTCTAACCAGCTGAAGAGAGAGCTTGATGCGTTGAAAGCCCAATACGTTGCGGCGCGTGATGCCCTGACCGCTGGCTGCAAATAGTTTTGAAGATATTAGTCGGCAAAAACGAATGAAAAAGTGGTCTTGTGGAGGAGATACTATGAAGAAATTATTACTTTCCAGCGTGGTTGCAATAACGGTCTTATTTGGGGTTGCTGCTGAGGCTGGCCCCGTCTCCGAGCAGATTCGATTTGGCACCTTATCTGAAGAAGCGCCGCGGATGCTCTTGGCTTTTGACACGCTCAGTTCGGAGGAGGATGCACCAGCGTGGGTGGCGCCTGTGGCTCGGGAAGAAGCCGTCGTTGATGCAGAAAATCCGAATTGGCCGTGTGGTCCTGATGTGCCTGTTAAGTGCAATCTTACCTGTGAAGCAGACGGAACCGCAGGGGCTACAACTGCATCTGCCGTTGGTAACGATGCTCTTGAGGCCGAATATGCAGTGATAGAAGCTAAGCACAAGGCTGTAATGTATCAAGCCAACACAGCGCTAGAGAAATCAAGAGCCGCTCTCGGAGAATCACTGCAGTCGGTCTGTGCTCAGTAGAGTTTCTGAGAAATGAATCAGTATGTCCAAATCCTAAACGTGAGGTTAATTAAAATCATTATGAATAATCAAAAAAAGTCGCGGTCCTTAGCTGCTTGGCTTGTTCCGATTAGCCTTCTTTGCATGCTTTGCGTTACGCCAGCTAGGGCTGAGACCTGGAACCAAGCAAGGAAATGTTGCAATAGTACTGTCCAATTTGCCGCTGATTGCTGGCAGTGGGCGAGAGCGTGTAAATTAAAAGTGCCAGTAGCAGTGCTTGAACAACTTGATCGCCTATTGGCATTGAATAAAGCGTTGCCGGCACTCTTGGCAAAAGCGGATGATTTAAAAAAAGCGGAACCAGCGCTAGTCGAAGCCTCCAATTTAGCAAAGAATCTATTTGAAAAAGCGAGAGATACCCAAAATAACGCTGACCCAATTAATAAGGCAATTTATGAGGCTGCAAAACACGCTTACTACGATGCCGCTTATGCGTTGCGGAACCATCAGGCGGCGGTTAAAGCCGCGGAAGCAGCAGCCGGAGCGAATAGAGCTGAGTACAGGATACTTGAAGGAAAAATAAAGAGCGCTGGGTGCTCAGTTCCGGATTGGGTTAAAAAATAGGGATTCGCAAAAAATGAGGGAGATATAATAATAACGGCATATGAGGAGAATATCTAAATGAAACGATTATTGTTAGTTTGCGGTGTTTTTATAGGGCTATTTTTTTTCTCTGTCATCGAGGTAAAGTCGGGGTTGATCCCGTTACAAGCCTTTAATTTTTTTTTTATTGAGCGCCAATTGCTTTTAGCAGCGTCTGAAGGAGAAGGTTTGGTTTCCGACGACCCAATCCCTCGAAAGATGATCGCGATATCACGTGATGAACCGTTTGGACTCCCAGCGTACCCGGATGTGAACACCGACGGCTGCCAGGTAATATGCGACGCAGGCGTGAGCCAGGAACCAGCATCGTCGATTAGCCCCACGAAAGACTATTTCCGAGATGATAAGTTTTTAGATCGCATGTATCAACTGAATCTTGAAGTGGAAAAGCACCTCAGCACTCTCGGTCTTCCACCTGCTCCTCCGACACCCTACTAGTTTCTGCTGCGCCCTGAAAAAGACGCAGAATTTGCGCGTAAAATCTTGGTGTGAAACTCATGAAAAATAGTGTGAATCATCGAATAAAGTCGAGGTCTGTAACTGGGTGGCTTTTTCCGATTAGTTTATATTGCGTGCTTTGCATTACGTCCGGGAAGGCTGAGACCTGGAACCAATTACGGCAATGTTGCGCGGGCGCAGTAGATATTGGCGATAGTTGTTATAGAACGATTAAGTCTTGGTGTAAAATCAAACCTAAGGTGTCCAGGTCCGAGCTCGTTAAAGCGCTTGATGCATTGCGTTTAGCGAAAGAAAATCTTCGCCTCCAAACAAATGCAGCTCAATTTATTCTGGATGACGCTATATCCACATCCACCCTGGCGAGTTCAAAATTGGAAAAAGCAAAGGACTTCCTCGCTAGAGCAGAGCAATTTGGTGACCTCGATCAGATTAGAGATGCCCAACAGGCGGTTGCGACTGCGGAACGCAACAGTGAAGCGGCAATTAAGGCTCTCGAAAACGCGGAGTCGGCGAGTAAGGCGTTGGAAGAAGAAGCAAAAATTATAGACGATGCAATGACTATGAAACACTGGGATCTATCTAAATGTCCCGACTAATCTTATGAGTATAAAAATTGATTGCGAAACCCCTCTGAGGAGATTTCAGTGAATCGAATATCCTGTTTCGGCGTGTTACTTCTACTTTTTACGGTAGCTGAGGGTCATGCGGATTTGGGTAATTCCAATCGTTCTAGGTGGTCTGTGGATCTTCCTTCGACAATGGTGGCGACGGCGACTAGCAGCTTTCAGAAAGAGGAGTCTAAGTCACTATCGATTTCGCGAGCGCCGTTAGTGGTCGATGCGGGCAATTCTAATTGGCCCTGTGCTCCACCGAAGGATGAGGTTTGTAATGTTACGTGCGTTAACGATGGTAGTACGGCGACTCCTTCCCTAACTCCTGATGAGTTGAATAACCTAAAGTTGGAAGGCGAAGAGCGAGTTAAGAAGTTTTCAGCGAAAATGTACCAGGCTAATGTCGCATTGGAGACAGCCCGTGCTGCCCTAGGAATGCCAGTTCCGACGTGTTCCTCTCTAGAATAATCTGTGCCTCCTTTTTTTATAATGCGTCGCATCGACAGCTTTCCTGGAAATTTTTCTTGTCATTCTATCTTTTCGAATGAATAATCAAATTGTTTTCAATTTCATTAATTAAAGGGGGGGGCCATGGAAGCATCGACGCAATTTGAGAGAAAGCTTTATCGGACACTTAAGAATATCGATACGGATCTGATTGAAGAGTATATGGAGAGTTTTGGGTTGGAGCCCGAGAAGTCTTCGCTTGGCGCGAAGTTTAAGCAAGCTTCCGATACAATGACTGAAGATCAGTTTGTCGCTGCGATGGGCGATGGTGATCTTGCAATATCGCAATTGTCGCCTATTGAGATTGAAGTTCTGCAGCGCGGTACGATGCAGATGGCCGATTCCGGTACGGGTGACACGACAGGTGGCACGACAGGTGTCACGACAGGTGACACGACAGGTGACACGACAGGTGACACGACAGCGCCCCTTCCTGATGACGAATGTCTTATAGGAGATACTACTGCTCCGATTGTTATTAAGTAAATCTTGTGTTGAAGCGCGACAAAATCTATTCTGACTTATTGGCCGAAGGGTCTTTCTGCAAAGCTTAGTGCCTGCGAGACGAGATCCTTCACTTCGTTCAGGATAATTTCTGCCGCGATTCTTTGAAGCGCGACAGAATTTTAATAGTAGCGGCTATATCAAGAGCGTAATTTCTGAGGCAGTTCGACGATGACGCAGAAAACCGCCATTATCTTAGCTCTTTTTAATGGCGATGAGTACCGAGTTAGGATGCTTAAGGCGGTGATTGGTCAGTTGCGGCTTCAGCGGAAGGTGCCACATATTGTGGTTGGAATTCTGGGAGGCATGGCAGATCTTCCCGTGGATCAAGTGGTTGCGGTGTCCGGTGATTCCTTACTCTTCCAAAAGGATGCGATTTGGAATGCCGCTGCGCGAGCCCTACCAAGGTCTATCGAAAACATCATTTTTTTAGATGCGGATACCTTTGCGATCGATGTCGATTGGGTGTCTTCAGTTGAGTCGCGTCTCGAGCGCTTTGATGTGCTTCAGGGGTATTCAGTCTTATTTTACTTGACCCGCGAGGCGACTGACGGAGTGCTGAGAGCTCCCAGTGATTCGTATAAACATCAGGATTTGGTCGATGATTCTCAATTAGTCTTTAATAATCGCCCCGCGCATACGGCCTCGGTTCCGGTAGCGCACCCAAGTTTTGGTTTTGTGGGGAGGTATGGTGGCGGCGTTAGTGGTGCAGCGGGGGGGTGTTGGGTTTTTCGTCGATCTGTGTTTGAAAAAATAGGCGGGTTTCCTTCTGAGGAAATCTTTGGTGGGCTCAATGACCTGCTCCTCGTTCATCGGCTGTCATTAGTTTCTAAATTAAATAGAAACCTTTTCACCGATTCTCTTTTTGATATGTACCGTGAGCAGATTCCGGGGCTTCGGTTTTCCTTTGTCCCGCGCCGGCACTACCATCTGTACCATAAATCAGGTGCGGACCGAGAGTACGGGACCCGTGCAACCCTGGCGCGATCGTTAGGTTACGATCCGTCTGAGGATATTGAGTTCACAGAGTCCGGGGGGATTGTACTGACTGAAAGAGGTAGTCGACTCCGAGACGCTCTGAAGGGTATCACAGAAAGAAATCTGAGACCGGATGTGGTATGAGCAAGGTTGAGATTCGATCGATTCGGGTCGGTGAGCTTGTTGATTTTATCGAGGATTATCTTAAGGCTGCGCCGTCTGATGCGTTAGTTCCGATTTCTCGAAGGCGCGCCATTTCTCAAGTGAATAATCCACATGCTAAGGTTGAGGATAGGGCTCTACTCGTTGCCTATCAAGGGGCCGAGCTTATCGGTTATTTAGGGATTCTCCCAAGTCGACTTAGAGTAGGCGAAGGTTATGAAAAAGTTGAGTTTACGACTACGGTTTACGTACCGCCCGATCGGCGCACGACAGCCGCTGGGTTAATTCTAGCTCGAGCGACATTCTCTATTCAGGGGAATGTTGTCGGTTGCGATAACCGTCCACGGGCAGAGCGATTGTGGCGTGGATTTCATCAGGCCTCAGAGCTTGAGCCGCTTAAGATCTACGAGTTTCCGATAGGTTTGATTGACGAGTCGTCGTTATTTTTAGATGAGGCACTTCAAGGGGTTCGGGCGGAGTGTGTGTCATATTCTGAGATTTTGAGTCTTCCTAAATTATGTTCAGGCGACGATAGCCCTCGTTTTTTTCGCAGTTATGAAACCGTGGCGTGGATGATGCAGTATCCATGGTTACGGACTCATGACGATGATAACGACCCGATCGACGCGAGGTATTTTTTTGGGCATCCGGATCGTCGGATTCGCTACCTTGCGTTCGCGCTTTATGATTCTAGGACGAGTGAATATTTGGGCCTTCAGGTTTTTTCAACGCTATCAAGCACGCAATCCTCCGTTCGTAGCCTGAGGATCCTAGATTCATTTTGTGAAGGCCGACTGGATAAGTCGAAGGTTTGGGCGCTTGCCTTGCAAGTGGCTCGGTCTGAGGGGGTGACGCATGTGGTGGCGTCTGAAGATTGGATGCGTCATCTTGATCGGCCGTCCATGATTCGTACCTTGCCTTGGTTTAGAAAGCGGTCGTATTTTATTCGGCCGTCGAAATCTAACGCTGTGATCGCTACGGCATTATCAAGGGTTGAGCGTCAGCACGCTGATGGCGATACCGCCTTCACTTAACGTAAAATTCGACTATAATGGGGCACATGCTTATTCGTAAAAATGCATCGAGAGCTTGGATTGTATTGGGCGTCCTGTTTGCGGTTGTGGGGATTGGAGTTTCTCTCTATGCACTGCAGCATCATTTGCAGGTTATGTTTTTTGGGCAGACGGATGCGGAGTGTAATATCAATGCGCTTTTTAATTGCGATCGAGTGGCCAAAAGTGCTTTCAGTGAGATTTTTCATATTCCACTGGGTGTTTTTGGAATGGGTTATTTTCTCGCTATCCTTACTATCTTGATTGTCGCGCAAATCTGGAATCGATTCGAATTGGCAGTGCTTCAGACCTACACGGTACTCGTGTCGTTGGGGGTTCTGACGTCCTTAGTTTTATCTTTGATTTCTACGTTTCGGATCGGTGCGCTCTGCATCGTGTGCATGAGCTTTTACGCGGTCAATTTTCTTCAGGGAGTGGCGCTTTATATATACTACCGACAACGTCATTGGGTTCTGTGGGGCCGAGGCGTTTTTGGGGTGGGTATCTTAGCGGCTTGTATGCTCACGTTGAACTTGGTGGGGTATCGAGTCGCCCAGCGTAGAGTTGAGCGGCTTATGACCAATCCCAAGTACACAGCGCAAGTTAGGCATTTTTTTCGTAAAGCGCTTTCACTAAAACCAGTTCAGATTCCGCTTGCTCTTGAAGGGTCTGACACTCAACCGGGCGATATCTGGCTGGGTAACCCTAAGAGTTCAGTCGTGATGGTTGAGTTTTTAGATCATATGTGCCCCATGTGTCAGGATTTCGCGCCTACTTTTGAAAAAATTCGAAAGGAGTACGAAGACCGTGTGCTTTTTGTGATCAAGCAATTTCCTATCGAGGCCCCGTGCAACCCCAAAGTCGACTCATTTTCTGGGCATCTATATGCCTGTGAGAGCGCGCGGCTTGCTCAGTGTGCGCAACAGTTGGGGAAGTATGAGCAGTATCAGAAGATCTTATTTACTAAAGAAATCGAATTTTATGCACGTCCTCAAACGCGGTCCATCGCTACCATCGCGGACCCCAATCATATTGGCTCGGCGCTGGAGATTGGAATGAACCGAGCGGTTATTAAAAGTTGTTTAGCATCAGCCATCATCTTTGAAAAAATCAAGAAAGATATTGCTCTGGGTTACCAGGTCGGAGTCGGGGGCACGCCCGTTCTTTTTGTTGATGGTTATCGGTTCCGTGGCAATCGTACCGCAGAAGCTCTTCGGTACGAGCTTGATTATCATCTGAAATCACAATGAGCTCACCGACTATTCTGAACTATCATCATATTGGCGATAGCTCCCCTAGTAGTCTAAAATATTTAGGCGCAGAAGTTTCAGTGATTCAGTTTGAGTCGTATCTTGAATTTCTTAAGAGGCATTATCATCTGGTTCCATTCTCAGAGCTCTGGGAACCTGGCACGCCCCAGGGGGCGGTGGCGTTGACCTTCGATGATGGATTTATGAGCGTCTACGATGTCGTCTTACCCATGATCGAAAGGCTCGAGATCCCCATCAAGATCTTTCTAAATCTCGATTCCATCATTCATGGCTATTCTTGGTTAACTCAAGTTTCTTGCTTGGCGGATTGCTTGAGCGAGACTGAAATTCCCGCTGTTTTTTCGAGACAACAATATGTCCTAGCGTTCTGGAAGTATTTTCAGTGGGGCGTGACTCCCGAAGTGGTGGCTAGCACTTACGCAGATAGGGTGGGAAATCCACCGAGGCGGGTGTTTATTACCGGGGATCAAGCGCGCCTTCTGGTCCGCCATCCTTTAGTGGAAGTGGGTTCGCATTCTCGTCGGCACTTTCCCCTCCATAAGTTGCCTCCTGATATCTTGTGGCAGGAGGTGGTTCGGCATCACTATGATCTCGAAGCGTTTCTTGCCCATCCCATCAAAGGGTTTGCGCCGCCGTTTGGATTTGTAAGCCATATCACTGAGAGTGTTGCGGACTGTATCGCTGAGATTGATTCTAGAATAATTTTAGCCCAAACCAAAGTGCCTAGTCATTTCGGTGCCATGCAACAAATCGGCCGTCACCCGATGTGAGAGTTCGGGAAACAGAACTAATCTTGTGGCACAATGTCCTAGGCTATCCTTGCTAATGACATAACCAAAAGCACGAGCCAGTTTCGGAGCGTGTAAAATTCACTGCGTATGGCATCTCTAAAATTAATTGTTCCTATCCAATTTGGAGTTTTAAGTGGGTTATTTGGGATCCATCGAGGAACCCTCTCGAGATAGTTACGGTAATCTAAATTTCCTTGCTTGAGCCAGATGGATTCTTCGTAGTGGACAATCAGGGAGTAGTAGATTGAAAAAAATCCTAGTACTACCAAGCTCATATAAGTAAAACCGAACATAATAGCCCATAGCCAGTAGAGTCCAATGTTTGCAAGGTAGAGTGGGTTTCTGACAAGGGCAAATGGGCCAGAATCAACCAACCTTCCGGTTCGGTCCGAATAGGTTCGGTTTGCTCCTCTCATGGCGCTAACGGCCCAAATTCGAACGCCCTCAAGAAGAAAAATCCCAAGGGTCGTTGGTAGAAACGACGTGGCAGTGTGTTGAAACTCTTTAGGGAGAAAGAATAAGATCAGAAAAATGATAATAGGGATTCCGCCCCGCCAGCGAAAGAAAGTCCTTCCCAATGAGACGGAAAAATTTAAAGTTTCAGCCATAGGCAAGATCCTTATCCAAAAAACGCTTATAGAGGAAGGAGCTTAATCCAGTTGTCGCCAACAGTTCAATTTCTGCTTGATGAAGTGGGAGGGCAATAAAACGCTGTTTGAGTGTCGCCAAGGCCATAAGGTCACAGCATTTCCAGATTTGAAATAGTATATTTCCTCTTCGAACGGCGGTGCTGAAATCTAAAATGAAAATATTTCTATTGGCTAGCTGAATATTTCCAAGTCGTAGTTCGCCATGGGCAATTCCAATCGTGTGGAGATGAGTCACTGCCTTTTCCAGTTTTTTAAATAGCTCTAACTCTCCGACCAAATCTGCTCGAATAGAAGAAAGTGGTACTCCCCCCAGGTCCCGCATAAGAAAGCCTCTGTTGTCGGACTCCAAAATCACCGGGGCTAACTCTGGAGCTACGCAGTTAATATAATTCAAGACCTTAATTTCTCTTTTTAGCAACCAACGACCAATGAATCCGGCGACAGAAGTTGTGGCTGGAAGCTGTTTAAGGATGATAGTCCCCTCATGAGTTATTTCCCGTAGGATCTCGCAAGACCATGGATGACGTGGTCGATGAATCTGTTGGATCAATCTGAGCCGCCCATGGCCTGCGCCATTCCGATGATCTGAATATCTCGATTTTTGAGCAGGGCTTTGGTTTCATTAAGACGAAATATTTCCAATTCGTTGACTCGACGGGGCCAGGAAGCTGAAAGTGCTCTGCCCTCGTGATCGTCTTCAGCTGGGTGTAGGACAAGAATGTGTCGGCCGGGTGGTAGGATTTTCAGCTTATGGTGAATATATTCCTTTTGGAGTTTTAGATTATTTTTGGGGTAGCCTCGTATTAGGGAATCAAAGACAAAATATCCTCGTTCCTTTAACTCCGGTATTCTTTCTAGGGTGAAATTATGGATTGAATCCTTTGCGGCCTTGATGAGATCAATATCCGGAAAAAAAAGGAGAGGTTTTATATGAAATTCAAGGGCTACGGTTAAGAAAACTTCAATCCAGTTGTCTCGAAATAGTTTCCATAAGTGGGAATCACAGTGAGTGATTCGGATGTCATGGGCTTTAAACCATTGCAATTGGGCGACAAGTTCATGGAAATCTTCGTGGGTTGGGATGTCGCGAAACCTAGTGGGAAATTCTTGCCTAGATGAGAGGGGCCGGCAAGGCCCGTTGGCGAACTCTGTCGAAATCTGAAGATGGGCACCCACTAAATTTCGATTGGTGATGGATGCCAGAAAGGACGATGCGCTGGGGGCGGCTGCCATGACTGACGCTGATGTAACAAGTCCGGCTTCCATCAGTTCTAAAGTTGCACAGTTGATGGATTCCGTAAGCCCCACATCGTCAGCTTGTATGACAAGGTATGTCGAATTCATTTCAAAAACATTAGCATAGATTCTTCAATCAGCGATACCCACCCGCCTGAGCTTCAAACATTTCGGAGTAGAGTCCCTGGTTTTGGACAAGAAGATCATGAGTGCCATCTTCTGCGATGCGGCCCTGGTTAAGCACTAAGATTCGATCAGCGAGTCGCACGGTGGGAAATCGGTGGGAGATCAGGATGGCTGTTTTGCCTTTGGAGACATTAAGAAAGCGATCGAAAAGATTTTTTTCAGCGATAGAATCAAAGTTAGAAGTGGGTTCGTCGAGAATGAGAATGTCGGCTCGCTGCCTTAGGAAGGCTCGTGATAGGGCGACTCTCTGCCACTGTCCACCTGAGAGTTCGACGCCGTCACTGAACCATTTCCCGAGTTGAGTCTCAAGTCCGTGGGGGAGTTCGGAAAGAAAGTCCGTCGTGCCTCCGCTCTGTACAGCTGTCATGAGCTCGCTCTCTGGGATTTCATCAGAGATGTTTCCCAATTCAATATTTTCACGGATCGAAAATTGGTAGCGGTTATAATCCTGAAAGACGATTCCAAAGCGTAGTCTTAATTCATCCGTATCCCAATCTCTAAGATCCTTGCCATCCAAGTAGATTTCGCCCTCAGTCGGGTCATAGAGTCGACAGAGCAATTTAATGAGTGTAGTTTTCCCAGCCCCGTTGTGGCCGACAAGGCCTAAGATTTGTCCTGGAGGGATGTGGAGGTCGATATCCTTAAAGACCCAGTGGTGGGAGTTTGGGTATTGGAAGCTGACTTGGTTTAGAAGGATGCCTGGTTTGGGCAAAATTTTTGGTCGGTGGGGTTTAACGCTACTTTGTTCAGGCTCGGTATTGAGAAAGTCAAAGAGGTTGGACATGAAAAGATTATGTTCGTACATTTTCCCAATCGCTTGAAGGCAGGATTGGAAGGAATGCTGTCCTTGGCGAAACGCTAAAACATAGAACGTCAGAAGCCCAACAGTGATCACTCCCGTCGCGGCCTGCCGAGTCAGGATGATATAACAGCCGTAGAAAGCCGCTATTGCAAAGAGTGAGAGGAAAAAGGCCCAAAGGGTCCGTCTAATGGTAAAAACCTTGTCTTCGAGGTAAAAGCGTTCGGCCAAGGCCTTATAGCGTTTGAGAATATGGTCCCCTAGTCCATAGGCTTTGACCTCTTTAGCGTGGTTGTCAGTAGCCACAATGTACTCGAGGTAACCGAGTCTGCGTGCGTCTGGGGAGCGGGCATTTCGGATTCGAAACGCAGAACTCGAAAACTTAGTTTCAGCAAGAGTCGCCGGGATTGCCGAAAGCATCAGGATCAGCACGGCCCAAGGACTAAAAGCGACCAGGGCTGACGCATAGCCGAGTAGGATAAAAATATTTTGAAAGAGTTTTAAGATATCTCCTCCCATATCAACGGGGCGAGATGACGCCTCTCGTCGAGCGCGTGTGAGCTGATCATAGAAGACCGGGTCTTCAAACTTATTCAGAGGAAATGACGCAGCATGCGTGATGACTCGGTAGTTGACGTCATTGGCTAGACGCTGGCCAAGAAGCGATCGGCTTAGACCAGTCGCGTACAGTACAACAAGTTGAAGGATAACCCAGACCATTTCCAATTGGGTCAGTGAGATCGCCCTAGCAACGGAGTGATCCACAACCGCGTCAATGATCATCTTTCCGGTATAGGCAATGAGCATGGGAAAGCCGGCGCTGATGAATGTCAGCGCGAGAATAAAAATCGTAAGCCGCTTCGAAGATGCCCATGCTAACTGAAGTGTGGGCGGAATGTACTTAAAACTATCCTTTAATGAGACCCAATACTCCCGAAAAGTATTTCTAATCATCCTAATTCCAGAGGGTGCGTGAGCTGGGTTCATCGGTAAATATTATACGGGATTTTTCTGCCCTGGGCAGATAGAATAAATTGATTTTGGGGCGGGGATTTATATCGAGTTTAGTGAGACCACGTAAGCGGACCGGGGTTTTCGATCATGCGTCAAAAGGTATTGATTGTTCGGATCTGTGCGCTAGGCGACATTGTGGCGGCGACTGGCGTGATAGACTCGATTCATAAGTCGAATCCTGAAATGGAAATCCACTTTCTTACTTGGGAGAGTGGGTTACCTATTCTCGAGGGTCTTAATTGTGCTCCTATTGCAATTCCAAGAGGTTTAAGATTAGCAACCTTTTTGAACGGTACCACCTATGACTACGTCATAGATTTACACGGAGGGGTACGCTCTGCAATCGGAGGATGGCGGTATGTTCTTCCTCACCCAAGAGGCGGAATCGCTCATAATTACTTTGAAATTTTAAAAGAGTCAGGACTTTCAACGATTTTTCCAAGGGCGCGGTTAGAGGTCAATCCAACGGATGCTGGGAGAATAGCGGCACGGATTGGCGATAGCGCGGAATACATCTGTATCAGCCCGTTTTGTCGTATTCGGGATAAAGAGTGGCCAGTAGAAAACTACATTCAACTGATTCGGCGGCTTACAGACAGTTGGAAGGGAGAATTGATATTGGTTGGCAGTCAGGCAGATGAGGCCAGAGGAGAGGCGTTTAGCGAAGTGGTTAGAAGTCATCACGTTCTAAACTGGATTGGAAAAACGTCACTGGGCGAATTTAAAGCACTTCTCAAAGGTGCAACGCTATCGATATCTGGGGATACTGGCAGTATGCATATCGCATCAGCCCTCAATACCGATGCGCTAGCCATATTTGGCGCGAATATTCCGGAAGTTGGGGTGCCAGCCGCAGGCAATATTTATATTATTCGCGGGACACCCGGAGAGTCTCCTTATTTAAAACATCCTCAAGACGAAATGCGAAGCGTTTCTGTCGATGAAGTGCTTGAAGTGACATTACGGGTGCTGTCAGGGAAGGCTGAGAAGTTTTCTATCGATCCACCAACGGAATCAGCAATGCAGACCTTGTTTGATTTACTGGCTAGCGGGATAAAGCTTAAGAATATTTATGGAATTAGAAGTGGCTGGAAAAAAGTTTCCAATGAGATTGAATCCAGTTCTAGGAAAACGCTTGAGGAGTTTCAAAAGTCTCTGATCCCTATTACGCATTCACCGATTGCCCCTTCGGATCAAGAGCTATTCGGTTTTTAGACTCGCTGCGTGGATGCCATAGCAAATGGTCTGATTTTGGGCTTAACGTCGTCATAAGACCGGTGGTATGTTTTGAGCGCCATGTCTGAAAAACTTCTAGCTATCTTGGGTGGGAAAAAGGCCGTTACGTCTGAGGTGTTTGATTCAACTCGCTGGCCAATCAATTCGGATGAAGAGGTCGCGGCCGCTGAAGCTGTGATCCGATCGGGTCGGCTGACCGACCTAAATGAAATCGCTCAATTCGAAGCAGAATTTAGGCAGTGGGTTGGGTGTGAATATGCCCTGGCGCATTGCAATGGCACGGCCGCACTTCATGCGGCGCTTTTTGCGGTGGGTGTTGGGCCCGGTGATGAAGTCATTGTTCAGTCGGCAACCTTTTGGGCGAGTGTCACTGCGATCTTGCATTGTGGTGGGATTCCTGTGTTTGCTGACATCGATGAGACGTCCCATGGCTTGGATCCCGAGGATGTTAAACGGCATATTTCACCTCGGACGAAGGCCATCATTGTTGTGCATTTGTGGGGGATGCCATCTCGAATGGACGAGCTTGTTCAGATCGCAAAGCAGAATGGGCTGATGATTATTGAAGATGCCTCTCATGCCCATGGCGCTAGGTATCTAGGTAAGAGTATCGGCACTTTGGGTGATATTGGTGTATTTAGCCTTCAAACGACTAAATTACTGCCTGCCGGAGAGGGCGGGATGCTGGTCACAGACCGGCGCGACCTGTGGGAGCGGGCGTTACTTCTGGGGCATTATAATCGATTAAGTGGCTCTCAATTCGAAAGGTTTGGGGGAACTGGCTATGGCCTGAACTACCGAATATCGACGATTAACTCGGCGATTGGAAGAGTTCAGCTGCGAAAATTTGGAGATCTGAATCAGATTCGTAATCATAATATGATCTACCTTTCTCATCGCCTTGAGCAAATGGGGGTTAAAACTTACCTCGCTCCCGAAGGAGTCGATCGAGTTTATTATGAGTTTCATATTTCTCTTGGGCAGGACCTGTCTCATTTATTAAAGCCGATTATTTTGGCTTTGAGGGTGGAAGGAGTGCAGGCACTTCAGCCAAGATACCCACTGGTCCACCAGCAGCCACTGTTTCAAAATGGAAATTGGAAAGAAGTCGCTCGGCTTTCAAGCTCAGAGACCAAGTCTTACGACTATTCTATGGTTAAGCTACCGGTAACTGGAAGGTTATTAGGCAATCTTATCAGACTTCCGATTTTTACCGTTCAGTGCGAGTCGATATTAGACCAGTACGTGCTAGCTTTTGAGAAGGTCATTGGCCACTTCCAACGGGAAGTTCAGAAAGAAGGGAGTCGCTTATGACTTTGAATCCGCGGCGATTCGCCTTGGTTGGAGCGGCTGGGTTTATTGCAAACGCTCACTACAAGGCGATTCAAGATATCGGAGGTGATTTGGTTGCTGCCTTTGATATCACCGATGCGGGGATTCAAAAATTGGATTTTTTATTCCCGAAGGCGAAGTTCTTTCTCAAACAATCAGAATTTGTAGCGTTTATTCGTCTTTTCAATCAGGAAAATTCCGAAAACCCAATCGAATTCCTCAGCGTCTGTGCGCCCGATTATATGCATCTTGATTTTTGTCGGCTTGGATTAGGGTTGGGCTGCCATGTGATCTGTGAAAAACCTCTCGTCATGAATCCCTTCGAGCTTAGAGAACTTCTGAAGCTTCAGGAATTAAGTCGTAAGCGCGTTTTTCCGATCATGCAGGTCCGCTACCATAGTGGAATCATGAGTTTTAAAAATAAGCTCGATAAGAGTGACCGAATGGGAAAGCATCAAGTTGAAATCATCTACCTTTCCCCTCGTGGCCATTGGTACGAAAATTCTTGGCGTGGGAATAGGGAAAAGTCCGCTGGCGTTATCATGGATATTGGGATTCACTTCTTTGATGCGCTTGTGCACCTATTCGGAAACCCGAAGTCCTTTGAAATGCACCTGGCTCAATCGAATCAGAGATTTTCTGGCTTCCTCGAATTGGAAGATGCCGAAGTGAAATGGTATTTATCCATTGATCCGTCGGATCCCGAAAAGCTACTGGGCCGGCCTCGCGGGGAATATCGCCATTTTATCGTGGATGGGAATCCGATCGATCTTTCACTTGAGTTTCGAGCGTTGCATTCCGTTTGTTATCGAAAAATTATCAATAACCGATCCATGTCAGTTCAGAATATTACGACTAGTCTGAACCTGTGTTACGAGCTATCCCAGCTTAATCCAGTTGCGGCTCAGGACGGTAAGCGCCATCCGTTAAATCGGGCGTCGATTGGGGCTGGGAACTCAGAATTTCTTTTAGTTTCTTGTCCAAGCGAACCCTAGGGTCGTTTCGTAATAGCGGGGCTAGGAATTCATTTTGCCTATCGATTGCATGGCTGCCTATTTGCGAAGGTGACTTCCCATTCTGCCAATGTCTATTCTGATTCCCTTTACCCCGGTAGGTTGGATAATAGGGTTCCTGAAAAAAAGTCATGCCTGTAATATATAACTCCCTGATATCCCCACCAAGTAGATGATAAATGGCTGCCGTCCCGGTATTTGGACACGTCCTGCAAATTCTAGCGAGAGTTAGATAGGTTGGTGTCACGTTGAGAGTTGGGATCGAAAAATCATGGGCACTGGATAGTAGTTGGGAGGTTTGAATCCCGATTTCATGGCAGATAAATAGGGTATCTTTAAACTCTTTCGTAAATAATCCACGAACATCAAAATCAGAATTGGCACAATGGTAAAGGACATCCATTTTAGACCCTAAGTCTTGGTGCAGGCCTTCATCCATGGGCCACATATGATTGAGTCGTACGACAAGATCATACCGATCGATAAGGCCACCCTGCCCACTGCCAATTAAATGGGATCCCGGTCCAACAATCACAACTCGTTTGCCTTTGATAAGCTGATAGAATTCAACTTCAATACTAGGGGATTCGAGGGCTGCGTCATCAAGGATGTGAATGTACCCAGGAATAATCAAGGAGATTTCATTCCGATGCTCATAAAGTGCCGTACAGAAATCGATGGGACTCGATTGAGTCGCAAGTGGTCTAAAGCCCCCTAAGAACCCAATCTGAGTTTCTGTGAAGTGGTATTGGGAGAGAATGGTATCAAAGGTCTTGGAATCAAGCGAAACGAGTAGATGATGGAGAGCAATCTCCAGACTCTCATACCATCGCAGGGCCTCTAGGGTTGAATCACGATTCATTCTGAAAGCCTACCGCACGGATCTCAGAAGGTCACTGGGACACTTCCCGCCTACCTGAAGCACGCACCCCAATAAACGGGAGCGTTTCGGTCTCCGTACCCAAGAACCCTAAAGGAATTTCCCACACAAATAAGTCGCCCGGCTTAAACTGAAAGCCGTTCTCTGCCATTCTAATAAATGATCCCGAGTAGCCTCCTCCGTTTACTGAATAATTTACTAAGGGCCGATTAAAAATTCGTTTTAAATCAGAGCCAAGTCCCTTCCCCGAAATCTCAACGCTGAAGCTGCTTCCCGCTAGAACAATGCGAGATGGCCGTGAATCATGGTTGGTTGCGCGGGTACGAACGGATTTATTCACGTAGTTCAATTCAGATCTGTTGTTGATGAACCATTGCGGAAGTTGGAAAAACTCGACTAATGTCTCCTGCTTTAGGGGGGAGTCTCCTAGGACTTCAATTCTCGGGGTAGATAGCTTCCAGCCTTTGGAAATAAGATGATTAACGAGCGTGCCCACGGCAACGCTTTCCCCTAATGGATTCCAATGATAATCTCTCGGCGGATACAGATGAGCCGAAGGATTCTCATGTAAGAAGTCGCGAAAACTAAGATGGAGATTTGGAAAAATACTTGAAAAGGGTTCAATTAATGTTTTGTACATTGTTTCCGAATCTTCGGCCAGCCTCGGTGTGGCGGTTGCGAAATCAGATTCGCTTATCTCTTCAGGATACTTACTCCGCTCTAAGGAAAGTTTAGTGGGGACTAAAAGTCCAACGACAGTGACGCCATTTTTCTCAAGATAAGTAATTTGCTGCTCCCACTGTGGGTGCAACTTTAACTTGAGTTGATCGGCTTTCTCTGAGTGCTGAGACTGGATCTCTTTTCTTAAGGCCATTTGAGTTCCAGAGCTAGTTGTAATCGCAATAACACGCGGATTTTGTTGCCCGAGCCAATAGCGAAGTACATACCCAAGACTACTAATGACGCGAAATGACAGGTCAGCTGGCTTTTGAACCGAAGAAGCAAGAACACGGGGTTTAATCATCATGCCTTCAATGTTGGCAGGCTTAACCCAATTCAAAATATGATACGACATCATAAGAGCTAAGCAAAACAACGAATATATTGGCCATGATTTGTATCGAATTATTTTCATTAAAATTGGAAATATAAGAACCGAATAACATGATTACTGAACCCAACCACCAGGGCTGTTCCGAGCAAATACGCCGCAAACACCCGGCTTCCAAAATCAATCGCTTGAAGTTGTTCTAGGACAGGCCAGTTAATGTACCTTTCGATTACAAAGCAAAAGACGCTTCCCATGACGCACAACCCGAATGAAACTGGATTCCTAAGCAGCCCGTCCAGTGGAAAGTGAGTCAAGGAGCGCCAGTCGACAAGAGCGGCAAAAACGGATTTTGCCTCTGAGAAAGTTGACGCTCGAAACAAGATAAATCCAATCATTATGATTAGAAATGTGAGGCCACTCGATGAAAATTCCTTCCCATTTCTTCGGTTTCTCAAAAAACTCTCGAGCACCAAGAATGATCCATTCCAAACCCCCCAGACAATAAACTTAACTGCAGCACCGTGCCATATTCCCCCAATGAGCATCGTAAGCCAAATATTAACGTAGGAACGATTTGCCCCCTTCCAACTTCCCCCAAGGGGGATGTATAAATACGTTTTTAGCCAAGCGGAGAGGCTTATATTCCACCGTCTCCAAAATTCCCTAAGCGTTTTAGAAAGGAACGGCCGATTGAAATTATTTGGATACTGAAAACCAAGACATCGTCCAAGCCCAATAGCCATTAGGGAATATCCTGAAAAATCAAAATATAATTGCATTGTGAACGAATACGTCCCTATCCATGCCGCCAAAATCGATGGACTACCGTTCAAGTCGAACGCATAAGCGGTAAAGACACTAAAGCTGTCAGCAAACACAAGCTTTAAGAATAACCCGCAGGTGAATAAGAAAAGGCCAGCTTCAATATTCATGCCACCGTATTCTGAGAATTGTCTGGCCACTGACTTATAACGAACAATGGGGCCAGCGATGAATCGAGGAAACATGGCCATAAAGGAGAAAAACTCTAGAATGTTGGTTGGGGCTGCTACTCGATATCGATAAACATCAATCACAATGCTAAGCGATTCAAAGATATAAAATGAGATTCCGGGAGGCGCTTCAAAATTTAGGTGTGGTATGTAGGTAGAAAGTTCAGGGAACACGATTTTCGCAGTCTGGGAAATTGCGGGCCCATACTTCATGATTCCAAACAGGGCGAGATTCTGAAATATCGACGCAGCGCACAATCGCCTGCGCCAAATGGACCTGGTCTCCTTAGCAAGGAGAGACATCCAAAAGTAGTCGAACGAAATTGAGCCCAAAAATGGAAGCAACCACCAAGGATTCTCAAACCCATAGAACACCAACGTTAACAGGAAGATTGTTAGGCGGGCCGAATGAGGGTAACGAGCCGGAACATTCGTTGAAGTTAACCCAAGACTTAGCCGATGCAAAAGAAGGCTAATGGGTAGGAAATAAAAAAGAAACTGGGATGTGTGAAAATTCACTATCGATCCTCGTCAACAGCCCCTCTACCCATCGCCTATAACTCAAAATCCGAGCAGACCCTTTTATTATAGTACATGCCCATAAGACGACTATCTGAAGTTTCTGTACCATGGCGTTGGCGTCGACCGAAATGGCAGAAGAAAAGAATTTTAGTCGGTGGCAATGGTGACCGGCGAAAAGATGGCACGGCTACATCGATTACCAATCGCAAACACTTCATCGTTGCCATGGTTGGATTTGGACCTATGGATATTGGCAGATAGTATAAGAGCCTTTTTTGCGTCCATGACCTTAAGAGTTTCACCACTCCTTTGAACTGTAACTTCAAGCTTTGACTTGAGCGAGCTATAAGGTCCCTTTCCCATTTTGATCACATCCCAGGACAGATCCTCGTGCCAGTTACTGATTACGACTTTACCACCTTCAAAAAAATCAACAATTTGAGAGCCGATCACAAGGACAGTCAACGGACTGAGACAGTCCTGATCCTTGAGTTCCGTCTCTATGAAAAAGCTTGTTGATATTTTTACATCCCAAGGAATTCTAGTCCGGAGCACTAGGAATCCCTCGGTCTTCTTGCCAGGGTACTGGTCGATCTTCGAATCGTGGTGCCCCATAACATTTTCTTGAACAGGGGAGAATCTTCCATTAAATGGTATCCAACTTTCGGATAACGGAGCCCGGTATTTAAATACGTTGGTGCCACTGACGATTTTGCTCATGGCCAAGTTAGACCTTAAATTTTGAAAATTAGTTTGAAGATGATTGTTAGATGTGGAAAATCCTGGGGAAATCGCCAACAGACAAAGTAAGATTAAATACATTAGGTTGATCCTTCATGAAAAGTAGACCCGTTCGTATGGAAGTATTATACCAGGCGGCGAAAACCAAGTAGAGCCCCAATCACTGTTGGGATCAACTTCAGTCTAAATTTTACCATAGCGATCGGATAAATATTTAAAGAATGTTAGAAAGGGCAGAGCTCTCCCGGTGGATGCGGTGCCATGGTCTGATTTTCCAAGGTGGACTTGGTAGAACTCTGGGATTTGCGTGTGCTCTTTAAAGTATTGGATATGAGGGCTTTTTGCTTCTCACCCGTTTTACATTCGACAGCGAAAAGCGGTTTTCGGTCCTTGAGTACCACGAAGTCCAATTCCCTTGAGTCGGCGTCGGTCATGATGTCAGCTGCGGCAAGTGTTGCTTTTCTAAACTGAGCAAGTGGGCAACTTAAACTCGATATTGGTGTCCATCTCACCTTAACGAGCGAGTGGAGTCGATACGGCTGGACGAGTTTATCTGGTAAAAGTTTAGCGCCGTCATTGCTTGATAGCGCAGGCTTTCTAGGGAAGAGCGAAAAGATGGTGACACGACACGCTAAGATCGACGAAATCGAGAGGGAGGTTCGGGCGCAGATCGATCGCATGAAGGAGCTAGGTCTGACAAAGACCCATCTTGATAGTCATATGGGTGTTGTCTTTGAAAGACCCGATATGATTCGTATGCTCGATCGTCTTGCTAAGGATTATCAAGTTCCCGCGAAGTTTGTGGTGCCCACGGCAGCGAATAGTCCTACCCGCTATTGCGGTTATCCATTAGCCGTTTTAACTCGAATAGGTAAAGCAGAATTCCAATCATAAAAAGCCCTAGGCAGGGCAACAGGTAAGAAGGCCAGTAGGTAAGTCTAATCTTTCCTTCACCTCGTGGAACCTCCACTCTTAGAATATCCCCAAAGGTTTGAGGCGTCACCAGGGCACCGGGCGACTCTGTTCTCCATCCCCATAAATAATTGGTGTTTACCACGATGGTGGATGCCTCGGTTGATCTGTGATGGAATTGGATTTCTCCAGGAAGATATTGTTCCAGTTTTACGCTGCCGGCTCCGTGCTCATAAAAGATTTCCCCGAGATAGTTGCTGTCATGGATTGATTTTACCTCGCTAGGAAAATCTGCATGATCATTACAGTTTAGTGCGCTGGTATTTAGATGCAGGTAATGGGCGGTAGTTCGGCCACTTTCAACCGTAGCGTCTAGGTTATTGCTGAGAATGAAATCACTCATACTCAGAGATTCTCCATGGTAATCCATCCCTAAGATGCTGGTAATATGCAAGCGAACATAACTGCTCTCTGCAAGGACTAAAACGGCAATGATCCACCAAAGCCGCTTTCTGCCGATGTGATCTAACGACATGGCTACTAAAATCGTGAAAAATAGGAACATGATGACGAATAGACGGCTCTGGATGTGAGCGTGATTCAACACGGGAACATTCTGAAATACAAGCCACGGATTAATTGGGGTTCCCCATCCACATCCCACCCACAACCAGAAGAAGAATAGAACCAATATTCGCCAATATTTTTTTCGCCACACAGAATTAAATGCTAGGACTGCCACAAGAAAAATTCCAGACCATGCGAGGTAGCACCCAAATTCGTGAAAGTGAAATGGGGTACCTCTAGTAGCTACCATCCTAAATTCCTGCCAGGGATTAAAAAGGCTATCCATCAGCAATTTAAATGACATGACTGTTCTCTCAAATCGTGGGTGGCGATCTCTGAGGCTGATTAACGCGGGAATCACCTTGGGTGCGGTGATAAGAAAAAAGATCACCGGCAGTTTGATCGCGTCGCGGACGCCAATTTGTCGGATGTACG
>Ga0105164_10000417_pt1 | contig 30769 bp, 27 predicted proteins | sample VDWuncwatermetaG_FD_89674 | JGI IMG/M metagenome (GOLD analysis project Ga0105164, IMG submission 89674) | Wastewater microbial communities from Netherlands to study Microbial Dark Matter (Phase II) - VDW unchlorinated drinking water | ecosystem: Environmental > Aquatic > Freshwater > Drinking...
ATTGATGACCCTACCAGGATATTAAGGGCGGTAAGGTTTGAACAGAGGTTCAATTTCAGAATCGAACCCCACACAGAACAGCTGTTAAAAGAGGCGCTTAAGAAAAACCTGCTTGAGGCGGCCGGAAAGTGGCGGTTAAATAAAGAGATTGCCCTGGTATTGAAAGAGAAAAATTCCGAAAAGATTTTCAGGCGCATGGAAAAACTGGGGATGAATATCAATGGGCGCTAACAGGGCCGCAAAACTTGCGGGCACATTAAAAAAGAAAGTTAGCAGTATAATACTGGCCGAACTTAAAGACCCGAGAATAGGTTTTGTCACCATTACCGATGTCCATGTCACGCCTGACCTGCGGCATGTCAAGTTCTATTTCAGCGTTTTCGGGACAGAAAAAGAAAAAAGGGACGCGGCGCACGGCCTTAAAAACGCTACGGGATTTATAAGGCGGCTTATCGCCAAGGAGACAACGCTGCGGTTTGCGCCTGAGATCGTCTTTAAATTTGACGATACCCATGAGCACCAACAGCGCGTAAACGAACTTTTAGAAAGGATCAAACGCGAAGATGAACAAAGGGCTAAAGGGAATAACGGAAGCGTTAAAGAAACATAATAATTACCTGATAACCTCCCATATAAACATGGAGGGCGACGCCGTAGGAAGCCAGCTTGCCATGGCGGACATCCTGACCAGGATGGGCAAAAGATGCATAATCCTTAATAATGACCCTATGCCGGCGTCATTCAATTTTATGGTAGGCAAGAAAAAGATAAAGACAACGCTGGATAAGGGCGACAAATTTGAGGCTATAGTAGCCGTGGATTGCCCCGTCATTGAAAGGGCCGGAACAGTGGCCCGATATTTTAAAAAGGCAAAGGCGGTTATAAACATAGACCATCATATAAGCAACTCAAATTTCGGGGACGTATCCTGGGTTGAGCCGGAGGCGAGTTCCTGCGGGGAGATGCTGTATCATTTATACAAAGCGTTGGCCTTAAAGATTGACAAGGGCGCGGCGTTATGCATGTACGTCGCGATAGCGACGGACACCGGTTATTTCGTCTATGAAAACACGGGCCCGGAGACCCATAGAATAGTCAGCGAACTGCTCAAGGCCGGGATAAAGCCGCTTTGGGTCGCCAACCAGCTTAATGAAAAAAAGACCGTAAATGATTTACGGCTTTTAGCTGAAACCCTGAAAACGCTGGAGATGTATTCTAACGGCCGGGTGGCCATGCTGCACACCTCCCGGGCAATGCTTAAAAAGCTCAAGCTGGAACCCGAGAGCGCGGAAGGTTTTGTAAATTACGCGCGTTCCATTAAGACCGTGGATATCGCGGCCTTTTTTATAGAGCGGCCGGATAAAAAAGGGGAAGTGCATGTGAGCTTCAGGTCCAAGGGCAAAGTGGACGTGAATAAATTGGCTGCTAAACTTAACGGCGGGGGCCATCCTAACGCGTCGGGCTGCATGATAAAGGGCACGATAGCGCAGGCGAAAAAACTTATATTAAAGAAAATAAAAAAATATGGACGGTATATTAATCGTTGATAAACCAAACGGGATGACCAGCCACGACGTGGTTGATTTCATCCGCCGGCGCTTTAAGATAAAAAAGGCCGGCCATGCGGGCACGCTGGACCCTCTTGCCACAGGAATCCTTGTTGTGCTTATCGGCAGGGCGACAAAATTATCCAGCATTCTGATGAATAAGGACAAGGAGTATGAGGTAGTGATGACCCTTGGTAAAAGGACGGATACGGGCGATGCTGACGGAAAAGCCATTCTTGAGAATATGGACTGTTCTCGTATCACGCAGGCAATGATACAGGAGGCACTGGCCAAATTTTCCGGCGAGATCCTGCAGGTCCCGCCGATGATGTCCGCTGTTAAGTATAAAGGGAAAAAGCTCTATGAACTGGCCAGGAAGGGTATTGAGATAGACAGGCCCGCCCGGCGCGTAAGTATCAAAGGCCTGGACTTGCTTGACTTTAACACGCCCAGGGTTGGGCTACGGATCAAATGTTCCAAGGGGACTTATGTGCGCGCGCTATGCGATGAGATAGGGATGCATCTCGGGTGCGGCGCTTATGTCTCGCAGATAAAGAGGGTCTCCTCGGGAGATTTCACGATTAAAGAGGCGATCCCGCTTGAAAGGTTAAGAACAATAACAAGGCAGGAGTTAGGCCTGTTGCTTAAGAATGAAAATTATTACAAATTTAAAACAGCTCACTGAAAAATTCAGAAAACCTGTTGTAGCCATAGGGATATTTGACGGAGTCCATTTAGGCCATAAGAAGGTATTAAAAATGGCCGCGGAGAAGGCAAGGCGCCTTTCAGGCACAAGTATCGTCGTGACCTTTGACCCTCACCCTCAGCGCGTCCTGGATACTATAGGCGCGCCGCCCCTTTTGGTATCAACGAAGCACCGCCTTAATCTGATAAGCAAAGAAGGGATGGATGTGGCCTGCGTTTTAAATTTTAACGAGGCGGTGGCCGGGCATGCGGCGTCGGAATTCGTCAAAAAGACGTTAGTTAAAAAACTGGGCGCGCATACTATCGTTATTGGCTCTGATTTCAGATTCGGCAGGTCCAAGAAAGGCGATATTAATTTATTAAGGCGCCTTGGAAAGGAATTCAATTTTACCGTCATAGGCGTGCCGCTTCTTAAAATCGGCCCCGGCCCCGTAAGCAGCACAAGGATAAGGGCCCTGATTATGTCCGGGAAGTTAAAAGAGGCCTCAGGGCTTCTGGGCCGGCCCGTATCTATATTGGGGACGGTCGTAAAGGGGAACAGGCGCGGCAGGCTTTTGGGTTACCCTACCGCGAATATAAACCCGCATCACGAGGCTATCCCGCCGTCAGGGGTTTACGCGGTATATGCGATGTTCGAGGGTAGAAAGTATAAGGGGATATTGAATATCGGCAGGCGGCCGACATTTTTAAATGACGGCGCCGAACCTACCATAGAAACGCACATATTTGGCTTTGGTAAAAGTATATATGGCAAAGATATTGAGGTTATATTCGTAAAGCGCCTTAGGGAAGAAAAGAGATTCCCGGGCAAAAAAGAACTTGTTAAACAAATTAGAATTGACGAGAGACGGGCATTTGTGGTATTATAGTAAAATTAAGGAGGAATTACTAAATGGCGTTAACCAAAACAAAAAAGCAGGAAATAATTACAGGTTTTAAAAAACATGATAAGGACACTGGCTCCGCTAAGGTCCAGATCGCCTTATTGACAGAAAGGATAAACACCCTTACCGGCCATTTTAAAGCCCACAAAAAGGACCATGGCTCAAGGCAGGGTTTATTAAAACTTGTCGGCAAGAGGCGCAGGCTGCTGGATTATCTTAAGAGGGTAGACGGTGGAGTCTACTCCGAGATAATAAAGAAGCTTGATTTGAGAAAGTGATAATATGACAAATAAATTTTCGATTACAATCGACGGCAAGGAATTGATTATTGAAACGGGGAAGATGGCAAAACAGGCGGATGGGGCGGTTACCGTCCAGATGGGCGGCACCGTTGTCCTGGTCACCGCGGTTTATTCAAAAAAGCCGAAAGAGGAAATCATGGACATGGTCCCTCTGACCTGCGAATATCAGGAAAAGACGTACGCCGCGGGGAAGATCCCCGGAGGTTTTTTCAAGAGGGAAGGCCGGCCTTCCGGGAAGGAGATACTTACCGCCAGGCTCATTGACAGGCCTATAAGGCCCTTGTTTCCGAAAGGGTACTTAAACGAGACCCAGGTTATGGCTATGGTTGTGTCCGCCGACGGGCAAAACGACCCTGATATCCTGGCTGTAATCGGCGCTTCGGCGGCGTTGACTATTTCAGAAATCCCATTCTACGGGCCCATAGGCGCCGCAAGGGTCGGATTTATAGACGATAAATTTGTGCTGAACCCCACTTATGAAGAGCTGGATAAATCAAATCTTGACCTGGTCGTGGTAGGCAACAAAAAAGGCGTGGTTATGATCGAGGCCGGTTCTAAGGAGGTTTCCGAGGAGCTTGTATTAAAGGCGCTGGACTTCGGTTACCAGGGGGTTTTAAAATTTATAGAGCTGCAGGAACAAATGGCAAAAGCGTGCGGCAAACAAAAGGCGTCTGTCGAATTAAGGGTGATTGACCCCGCATTAGCCGAGAAGATAAAAAGCGAGGCCGCCGGAAGGATGGCCGATATTTATAAATTAAGCCAGAGAGAGCAGAGGATAGAGGCCCTGGACCTGCTGTCGGAGGAATTGGTGAAAAAACTGGCCACGGACGAATCCGGCTTCACAAAGCAGGTCGTAAAGGTGGCGCTGGCAGAGCTTGAAAAAGATATTGTCCGCAATCTTACATTAAATGAAAAACGGCGCGTGGACGGCCGCTCATTCAGGGATATCAGGCAGATCACCTGCGAGGTGGGCGTGCTGCCCAGGACCCACGGCTCGGGCCTGTTTACAAGGGGCCAGACACAGAGCCTTTCAGTCACAACGCTGGGCACAAGCGCTGATGAGCAGATGATAGACGCTCTCGAAGGGAAAGAATACAAGAGTTTTATGCTCCATTACAACTTTCCGCCTTTCAGCGTAGGCGAGGTGAAGCCCGTAAGGGGCCCGGGCAGAAGAGAGATAGGGCACGGCGCGCTCGCGGAAAGGGCGTTAACACCGGTTATGCCCGAGAATGAAAAATTTCCTTATACGGTAAGGATTGTTTCCGAAATTCTGGAATCCAACGGCTCTTCAAGTATGGCGACTGTCTGCGGCGGGACGCTGGCTCTTATGGACGCCGGCGTTCCTATAAAAGCGCCTGTAAGCGGCATAGCGATGGGGCTTGTCAAGGAGGGCGATAAATTTGTCATCCTGACGGACATCGGCGGCGTTGAGGACCACTTCGGAGATATGGATTTCAAAGTTGCCGGGACAGCCGGCGGCATAACCGCGATACAGCTGGATTTAAAAATTGACGGCATTACGCCTCAGATCATAAAACAGACTCTGGAAGAGGCCAAAGACGCGAGGTTGAAGATACTGGATAAGATGTTAAGCATAATTGCCGCGCCCAAAGAGACCATGTCCCCGTACGCGCCCAGAATTGTTGTCATAAAGATAAACCAGGACAGGATAAAAGACCTGGTCGGGCCCGGCGGAAAGATAATCAAAAAGATTATTGAGGATACCGGCGTCACCATTGATATCGAGCAGGATGGCACCGTGCAGGTGGCCTCAGTCGACGCAGCCCAGCTCAACAGGGCGCTTGATACCATAAAGGCGCTTACGGAAGAGGTTGAGGTCGGAAAGATTTATGCGGGAAAGGTAAAAAGGGTGATGGATTTTGGCGCATTTTGCGAGGTATTGCCCGGAAAAGAGGGCTTAGTCCATGTCTCTGAGCTGTCTGACAAATACGTCAAAAAGGCGCAGGATGAGGTAAAGGTCGGGGATGAATTCCCGGTTAAGATAATTGAGATAGACGAGCTTGGCAGAATTAACTTAAGCAGAAAACAGGCTCAACAAGATGGCAAAAAGAAATAAGGGCGGCAAGTTTCTTTTAGACGAAGCGAAAAAGAATGAAATCTGGGCTATTGTTTTCCTGGTTATCGCTGTATTGGTATTTGTAAGCCTTGTCTCCTTTGATATAAACGACATCTGGTTCCACACCTCCACTCCTAATACCCACGCAAGAAATTTCGCCGGCATAATCGGCGCCTATCTGGGGTGGGCCTTATACACCTTAATCGGCCTTTCCAGCTACTGCATTCCGGCCATAATCTTATTCTGGGCAATCGGCCGTTTTGTGGGGGCAAGGCCCCAGAAATTCTATATCAAACTGGTCGGCACGCTGGTATTGATCTTGGCGGCAAGTATGCTCTTTAGTATGTTTTTTTACGACGACCCCGCGGCAAGATTTCAAAAAGGCGGGATGGTGGGCCTGGCGCTTTCAGACGTGCTGACTAAATATTTCGGGAGGGGCGGCTCTTTCATAATAGGCGCGGCGCTTTTATTGCTCTCTTTACTTCTGGCAACAGAATTTTTAATATTTCCATTCGTGATGGTGCTTATAAGATGGGTTAAAGATACGGTTTCCGCCGCCAAAAAAATCACCAGGGGGCTTCCCAGGAAAGAAAAGGCCGTGATAAAAATACCTGCCAGGCCGGAAACTAAAGAACTCAGGAAAGAACCCAGGCCGGAACCAAGACAGATTGTAAAGGAGGCGGCGAGGATAAAAATAGAAAAGCAGGCGCCCCCGCCGCCTAAACCGGTTGTCAAAAAGGCGATTCCGGCGGGCGATTACAAGCTTCCTTCTCTTGACTTGTTAGAATCCCCGCCGCCGATGTCCGAAAGAAAGATAGAGGCAAACCTCCAGTTAAGTTCAAAGATACTGGAAGAGACGCTGGCAGATTTTGACGTAGAGGTAAAGGTCGCCCGGGTAAATCAGGGGCCGGTTATTACCCGTTACGAGCTGGAACCTGCCCCGGGTGTAAAGGTAAACCGCATAACAGCGCTGGCCGATGATATCGCCCTTGCTATGAAGGCGCAGAGCGTGCGCATCGTCGCGCCGATACCGGGGAAGGCCGCAGTCGGGGTGGAGGTCCCTAATTCATCCAGCGCGCTTGTATATCTAAAAGAGATTCTCGAAAGCCCTGACTTCCAGAACGCGGACTCAAAACTCACAATGGCGCTGGGCAAGGATATAGCCGGCATGCCTATCATCACGGATTTAGGCGACATGCCGCACCTTTTAATCGCCGGCGCGACGGGCTCGGGTAAGACCGTCTGCGTGAATTCAATTATAACCAGCATGCTGTTTCAGGCCACGCCTGATGAGGTAAAATTCCTCATGGTGGACCCGAAGATGGTTGAACTCGCCATATTTAACGACATACCTCATTTATTATGCCCGGTAGTCACGGAGCACAAAAAGGTTTCAGGCGCATTGGAGTGGGTAGTCAGCGAGATGGAAAACCGATATAAATTGTTCGCTAAGATAGGGGCAAGGAATATAGACCTGTATAATCAAAAGATCGGGAATAGAGAACCAAAAAAAGAGGGCGAAGAGGAATTCGCTAAACTTCCTTATATAGTCGTAATTATAGATGAGTTGGCGGACCTCATGGCTATAGCCCAGCGCGAGATAGAAAACGCCATTCAGCGCCTTGCCCAGCTCTCAAGGGCTGTCGGCATTCATATTATCCTTGCCACCCAGAGGCCTTCGGTAGACGTAATAACCGGAGTTATAAAGGCGAATTTCCCCGCGAGGATATCATTTAAGGTCGCCTCCAAGGTTGATTCGCGCACTGTCCTGGATATAAACGGCGCCGACAAATTGTTAGGCAAGGGCGACATGTTATTTATTGAACCGGGCGCGGCAAAACCTGTCCGCGCGCAGGGAAGCCTTGTTACGGACGCGGAGATAGAACGCGTTGTTAAATTCATAAAGACGCAGAGGGCGCCCCAGTATGATGAGGTGATACTGTCGGAACAAACCAGGAATATGACCATGAAAAAATTTGAAAAGGATGAGATCTATGATGAGGCGGTCAGGGTAATCCTGGAGACAAGGCAGGCGTCGGTGAGCATCCTGCAAAGAAGGCTCGGATTAGGTTATACAAGAGCGGCGCGCATTATTGACATGATGGAGCAGGAAGGGATAGTAGGGGCATACCAGGGCTCAAAACCCAGGGAGATTCTGGTAGAGGGCAAGGCCCAAAAGGTTGAGGAGAAAACGTAATGGCGGAAGAACAACAGACAGAATCCATCGGCGCCAGGCTGCATAAGGCGCGGCTAAAAAAGAAGGCCACCATAGAACAGGTGTACAAAGACATAAAGGTGCACCCTAAAATATTAACGGCGCTTGAAGAGGATAGGTATGACGAATTCTTAAACCCGACGTATATTAAGGCATTTCTTAAAAGTTATTGCAGATACCTGGAGCTGGATGCGAACAAGATCCTGGCGGATTATGACGGCTTAAAAAAGGAGCCCGCGAAAACAACCTTAAACATAACGCGGGAAGAAAAATCCAAAATCGCGCCCGCCATAAACTGGGGTATAAACTGGACGGAATACGCTAATCTAACCAAAAAATGGTTTACGCCTGTTATCGCGGGGATCTTAGCTGTATTTTTAATCCTCTTATTGACTGCATTAAGTTCAAAGGCGATAAAGAAGGTAAAGGCGATTAAACTGCTTAAAACAAAAACCGCGTCAATCGCTCAAACCCCTGCGGAACCCCGCATTTTTAAATCCCTTTCCATACCGCAGGCCCAGCCCCTGACCTTAATCGTAAAGACGAAAGGCGATGTCTGGCTTGAGGTAAAATCCGACAATAAAACACAATTTAAAAGTACCATGAAAAAAGGCAGTGTAGAGACATATAAGGCGAATGAAAAATTCCAGCTATGGACGGGAAAAGGGGAATTTCTCAGCCTGGCATTGAACGGAAATGACCTGGGCTCGCCGGGAAACGGCGTGTTTAGAAAAATAATTCTTACCCGCGAAGGCCTGTCCGTAGAAAAGAAATAGGCGTGGCGACCGTCGGTTTAATCAGCCTGGGCTGTCCAAGGAACCTGATCGACTCGGAAATAATGCTGGCCTTGCTGAAAAAAAACGGTTTTAAGGTCACGGAAGATTTCTCAAAGTGCGATGCCGCCATAGTAAATACCTGCTCGTTTATTAAGGACGCCAAGGAAGAATCCATAGACCTGATCCTGCGGCTTGTGGACTTAAAAAAAGAAAAAAAACTTAAGGCGATAATAGTCGCGGGCTGCCTGCCGCAGAGATATCCGGCCGAATTAAAAAAAGAAATAAAAGAGATTGACGGTTTCCTGGGGACAAGCGACTTTATAAAAATACCTGAGGTATTAAAAACGGTTTTAAGCGGGGGAAAAACCTCTGCTGTGTCAGGGGCCCCGTCTTTTTTAGCGGACCATACATACCCCAGGGACCTGATAACCCCGCGCCATTCCATATACCTGAAGGTCGCCGAAGGGTGCAACAACAACTGCAGTTACTGCGTAATACCGAAAATCAGGGGCGCCTTAAGAAGCAGGCGCATTAATTCCCTCCTGGAAGAAACCAAAAGAATCGCAAAAAGGCACAAGATCTCGGAAATAAACCTTATAGGGCAGGACACTACCCTCTACGGCACGGATTTATACGGCGCGCCTAAATTGAGCGAATTGATCAGGCAGCTGGCAGCCATAAAAAAAGCGCGCTGGATAAGGGTGCTATACACGCATCCGGAACATTATACAGACGAACTGATAGGCGTTATCAGGGATGAGCCGTCGGTATGCAAATACGTGGATCTGCCTCTTCAGCATATAAACGACAGGATTTTAAAATCAATGGGCAGGAAAACAAACAAAAGGGATATCTGTAATTTAATAAGCCGCTTAAGAAAAGAAATTCCGGGACTGGCTGTCCGCACCACATTTATCGTCGGGTTTCCGGGTGAAACGGACAAGGAGTTTAAGGAGCTGGCTGATTTTATAAAAGAGGCGCGGTTCGAGCGGCTCGGCGTGTTTGAGTATTCAAGGGAAGAGGGGACGCCTGCGCATAATTTTAAAAATCAAATATCCGATAATGTCAAAAAGGAACGATTTGACGCGCTTATGAGACTCCAGCAGGAGATCTCAAAAGAGGTAAACGCAGGTTACATGGGAAAGGAATTAGAGGTTTTGATAGATGAACCGGCAAACCGGCAAACCGGCAAACTCTACAACTACACAGGCCGCACTGAATATGACGCGCCCGAGGTTGACGGCAATTGCTTTGTGCGCACCAAAAAACAGCATAAGCCAGGCGATTTTGTTAAAGTAAAGATTGTTGATACGCTGGAGTACGACCTCGTCGGAGAAGAACTGTGAACCTTCCAAATAAACTTACAATCTCGCGGATTGTCCTGACATTTCTATTTATGCTGCTTTTATTCAGCCATGGCCTGACGGTAAAGATCATGGCCTTGTTCACATTTTTAGCCGCCTCTTTGACTGATTTGTGCGACGGATATTTCGCGCGCAAATATAACGCTGTTACCGAGTTCGGCAAATTCATGGACCCCATAGCCGATAAGATATTGGTATTGGCCGCGTTCTTTGCCTTTATTGAATTAGAGCTTGTGCCGGCATGGATGGTGGTGGTAATCGTCCTGCGGGAATTAATTATTACCGGGATGCGGTTGTTCGCCCTCACGAAAAATATTGTCCTGCCCGCCCAAGAGGGAGGCAAACACAAGACCGCCTCGCAGATGATCGCTATTCTCGTAATATTGGTATCGCTGATACTTAAGGAAGTCGGGATCCGATTTCCGGCGGAAGCGATATATATACTGATGCTGATCACAACAGCCCTGACGCTTATCAGCGGAAGTTCATTTCTTTATAGAAACCGGGCCGTATTTAGGGGTAATTATAATGGATAAACTAACCAGGTTCATAGCCACTCTTGGCGGATTAGGATACTCCCGCATAGCGCCCGGCACAACAGGGTGCCTGGGCGGGGCGGCCTTATATCTTTTGATAAAACAGAATCCGGTTCTCTACGGCGCGGCTACGGCTGCGCTTTTAATTATTGGTTTTTTTGTTTCCGGCAGGGCAGAGGAAATGTTTAAAACAAAAGATGCCAAGCCCATAGTAATTGATGATGCCTGCGGCCTATTGATTTCCCTGTTTTTAATCCCGTTTTCCTACACAAATTTTTTAATTGTCTTTCTGCTCTTCAGGACGATTGATATCATAAAACCATTTCCTATAAGAAGGATAGAGGGCCTTCCCGGAAGCTTAGGGATAATGGGGGATGATATTCTTGCCGGCCTTTATACAAACATCTTATACCGCCTCGCCTTGAAAATCGTAATTAGTTAGAATATCAAAAAGTTAGCAAGTTTGACTTGACAATCATAGGATATATGATATAATTATATCTAGATCACCTAAATATATATCTAGAAGGAAGGCAAAACGGCAGATCTAGGTGTAAGTATTTTAGATGGCTGAATTGCCTGATATATTGGGTTAATTTAGCCGTCTATTTTTTTCATCTATTATATGCATATCTTAAAAAGAATAAAAAGAGATTTTAATATAATGCTCCTAATAGCATCCTTATCAGTTGTTATAGGGGCATTTTTATTTAATGGTATTGTTAGCGCCGCCGATATCCTGCGGCCGAGAGCGGCGGGGGAGCGAATAGGACAAGAATCTTTCAAGGAAATGGCAATAGGAAGATTACTATCTCTTCTTAAGCTTGAAGATTCCCGCAATATACAAGGCGCAGAATATCTTGAAAGAACAAAGGACGGGGAATTAACAGTCCAAAGAATCAGGATACCTGGATATCGGGGGTTTCCCGGAATTCCGTCAGAAGGATTAGAGCTTCTTAAGCATGTCTTGCTTAATCCACAAATACACGATATTACTGAACTGGATCTACTCTATAATGAACGAGGCTATCTTATCGCCATATTTCCGGTCATACCTTCAGATACAAGGGTAAAAATAGGAAGTTATCTTTATGCAAAATTACAAGAAGAAATAACATTTGTTGATTTATCTCCCTATTATTTCGCGATGCCGCGCATAAATGATCCCGAGGCTGAAAACAAATGGCTGGAATTCGTTCAGCAATTAAAAATAGACGAAGAATTAATCGCCAAATATAAAGCTAGCGGTAGCTATCCGTTTGAAATTCTTAAAGACCCGATGGGGACTCCGTATATATGCGTCGGGATAAACAAAAATACCGGCGAATGGCATGCGAATGAATTACTCGGCATTCATTGGGACGGGAACCGAAGTCCAAAAGTAATATTTCGAAATCAACGTCTTGCCGAACTTCAAAATCCTGAAGAGTATCAGGCTGTTTTCACGGTATTACAGACTGTTTATAACCCCGCTCTTCTTAAATCCGACAGGGGGTTCCATCGCCTGATATATAGAGAGTCCGGTATACGCAAAGGAGATATTGTCTTAGATGTCTGCTCGGGAATCGGAGTAAGCGCTTGGTTAGACTGGCTTCTTACAAGAAAAAAGGTTTATGCTATTGAACTTAATCCTATTGCATGCGTTAACATAGAAGAAAATGCCTCGCGTGTCGGTTTTGAAATTGAAGTCAGGCGCGGCGATAGCATAATCGACGAAAACGGAGTGCCGCGTTTTGATATATTTTTCGATTGCGTAACGACAAATGGGCCTGAATTTGTTTTTTCTAACCCGGAGAATCCTCGCGAAGAAATGCCAGGTTCTCTTGAAGATTTGTGGGATGATGACTATATGGGGGATAAATTTTTAAGGCGTTATGCCAGGGGGTTACCTGTGGTGGGCCGCAGATACATACTATGGAACGCTAGGCCGCATGATTATATGTACGGCACAACAAGAAATCTTATTGACACAATACGGGATGAAGCAGGCGCTACTCATAACTTAGATATCAGGACAGAGCGTATAGGGGAGGGACATTACGTTTATTTTATAACACCGCATGAAAAAACAGCTCCTGCGACAAGTCAGCCGGTTGCAGAACCAACTGAACCATCAAGGCTATTTCAGGACTCCGTCCTCCGACCCAAGGCAACGGGGGAAAGGCACGATTTGGCCCTCCTTCGTTCTTCTGGTATTTCTTCCGCCGGTAGAACTTCGGAGAGGCAAGCATGGGCAAGGCCTCGGGGAAACCCGAGGCACACTAGGGGGACGACTGCTCTTACTGCCGTTTGGGCAGCGCGTCCCCTTAGCCCCAATTTGCGGCCGCTGGCTAAGGCAGAAAAAACACCTAAACATAGGGCATTAATATTATTAGAGGTTCTAAGAAGGGAATTTGCTTCTTCGTTAAAGTACCAAACTGATACCATATACATAGCATTTCTAAGACAGCGCGTTTCGTCCCAAGCTTCGCCTGATGATGCTGCAAATCGAAAAATGTGGACAGGGTTAGAATTACAAAGATTAAAACTCTACTCGAGAAAGACATTTAATCGTTTAGGAGGGGTAATCGCCCCAGAGGATCAGCAAAAGTTTTTAGATCTTATTGATCAAAAACTATTCAACCCCTTATTGAAGGCACATCTTCGAGAGTTAAGCTACATCTATGACCATGAAATATTGCCCGCAATAGACCGCCTGATATTTCAATATATGGCTTCTTCTTTAAGCGCCGCTGTTGACTCAAGGAATCGCGCAGAGGCCCAGAGCCTGGTTGACCAGATGAATGCCTTAGGCGAGGGTGCAATGGCAATACTGGTCGACTGCCCCACAATATTGGACTATCAAAAAGACGGGGAACCGATATATGATGAAAGATTCGCCATCGGATCCGCAAAGATAACGGTTTTAAACGAAGATATGGAAAAAATTTTGAAGCAATCCAACCTGGTAAATGAAGGCAGTGTTATCCTTGCCTCTACCTGGATGATGCAGGAATTCCCCATAAATATGTTGAAACACGCCAGAGATAATTTGCCAGCTGATAACAAGGGCGTACCTGCCTTTGGCGTTGTTATAGTAAGGATTGCCAGGGAACGCGACGGCGTAAGGATAGAATTTACATCCCAGGATAATGGGGGCGGCAGCAACATAGATGATTTGTTTAAAGCGGCAAAAACCGCTTCTGAGAACTTAGAGAAACCAACCGGCAGAGGCTTACAAGTGATTTGCGGTTTAGTTCTTGATAGCCCGGATGTTACAGATGGTAGTTTTACTATTATCTCCGGGTATAACGGTGATGCGCAAAATAAACTTGTATTTACAGGTTGCGTAGATGGGCATAAGACAACGGATACTTCTACCACTAAGGGGTTGCTCACGCACATAAGCTTTAAGGTTAATACCGTAACACCTTTGGAACAAATGCGCGCGCCGGAAGCGGCAGAGAATTCAATATCTTCCTCCATCCTTCGCCCCCGGGCGGCGGGGGAGCGGGAAAACAGCAAAATTCTTTTGGCAGAAAAGATATTGCAATGGGAGGAGGCGCTGCAAAATAAGGCACGATTAAAAGCAATCATCCGACAGCATAATGGAAGGGCCGCTTTTTATGTGCATACAGGCGGCGGCTATGTGGGAGAAGCGGAGGGGTGGTACAAATATGTAAATAATATTAGAAAAGCGTTAGCAGATGAAACCGGCGTAGTTTTTATTTTGGGCGGCGAATATACAACATTAAATGATATTGAGACAAGAGCGGTAATAATTGATATACCTTCAATTTTCAATTACCCCATACCATCTATCGGTGTAAGAGTGGCTCTTGATAAAATTGGAAGCTGTCAACAACCCTGGGATTTATTAATGAAAATAATGAAAGAACTCGGAGTAGAAAGGTTATCACCGTTTGGAGGGGAAATCGCTACTTTTGAAAACACAGGCCGTGTTCGAGTAGGCTATGATGACAAATTGGGTTGCGTGGGAGGAGCTATTTATTTCCTGCAAGGAAATTTCGCTATAGAGGTATTCCCGCAGCTCTGTTCCAGTTTTCCTAATAATAAACATCTATCGGCTGATTTACCGGTAACACATGGCTCATATATTTTAGGACAATATCGGTTAAAGGTGGCTTCGCCATTAGAATTTTTTTCACGGGCGGGCGGCAACGCCATGTCCTCTGTCCTGCGCCCCCGGGCGGCGGGGGATAGGTATTATTCGGGCTTGGTGGATTCGGCATGGCGGGCCCTGTCAAGAGGTCCATCTGCGATGAGTGAGGTAACCCCTCTCCTTCAAAGCCTTGAGGGACAGGCCGGATTTGCAACGCTTTTGGTTAGAGCGGAAGGCGACAAAAAAACCGCTCATCTAGTGAGTTGTGCGAGGGGGCGGACATTTGAAGCGGAATTTGATAGGCTTTGCGCGGATATCCACAGAACAAATGCGGATGAGGTGGCGCAGGAACGAGCCATAGACGCGATAGATCACCTGCTTGGCAACATAAAGTATCACTCCCCCGGAAACTATGGCCTGGTATTGGCCAGGGAATGTACGGGCGCGCGGGGTACTGTGGGGCTTGAATTGTATATTATGGATGGCGGCCCGGGTTTTGCCGATAGAGACGGAGACGGCGTTCCCGATGTTCTGGCTTCGTTAGAAATGCACGACGATGAAGAGAGCACCCTGGGATGGGGCCTGCCTTATGTAAAGGCCGCATCCACCGTAATGGAAATTACAAGCGGAGGGTATATATTTGATTGTAAAAATGGCACTTTTGAACAAACGGGAGATAATATCCCGGGCGCGAAAATAAGGGCCGTTATTTTTAAAGACCGTCCGTCTACAAACAATTTGAGATCGCTTCTGGAGTCAATTTGAGAAGTGACACCGTTACAGAAAAAGATTAATTTAATTGACAATTTGGTAAATTAGCTTATAATCGCTAACTATATGCGTTTCATCCAAAGATATCTTTGTATAGCGGCCATAGGCCTGATATTGACAATTAATCCTTGCTTGGCGCAGGAAGCAAGGCCTCGTTCTTTCTACGGCGTAGAGGCCTTAAGCGGATGGGGCCAGGCGAGTTTAAAGACAAAACAGGACTATCATTTTATCCCGTTTATCGTAGATTTTGATTTTAATCTCAAGGAATTAAACCAGGGCCTGAAATATAATTACCCGGGATTATTGCAGTTCCAGATTGAGCCCGCGTTTTCTCTGGTGTTACAGCCGAATCATAACATTGAACTCGGTAATACCTTTGCGCTTAAGGCGGGAATACTGCCGGAGACATTCGCATTCCAACCCTATATAAAAGGCGGGGTGGGCGGTATTTATATTACCCAGCACATACCGGAACAGTCTACGCAGCTCAATTTCACCGAACATGTCGGAGCCGGCGCCAGTTATTTTTTTGATGAAAAAACGGCGGTGAATTGTGAAATCCGTTTTAGGCATCTGTCAAACGGCGGATTAAAAAGCCCTAACAAAGGCATAGGTTCATACTTAACCCTTATGGGAATGACCCGTAAATTTTAAGGAAATTTGGCGAAGTGAAGCGGCGTGTATATCGGGCCTTTCGGCGTGAGATTACTTTGATAAAGGACAATTGAAGAAACTATTTGTGAGTTCCAAGTTCTATGTTCTAAGTTCCAGGTTTGAATTGCTGTCTTTAGCTGCTCTTTATTTTTTGGAGTACGCACTCGGCCAATGGTAAAGTGGGCGCTGAATTCGCGCTCCTCTTGTTGAAATCCTAATTTTTCTAATCCATCCTCGATCTTTTTTGCGATCTCTTCGGTTTCTTTCTTGCCCTTTTCGATCCCTATCCAGATTACACGGGGGTAATCCAGTTTAGGAAAGGCGCCTATACCTGAAAGGGAAAGCTCAAATGGTTTATAATCAGATGAGATTTTATCAAGGATATTTTTGACCTGGCCGGCTTGTTCTTCGGAAATCCCACCTAAAAATTTCAGAGTAAGGTGGGTATTTTCCGGTTCTACCCATTTTACATCGGCCTGGGTTTGTTTTAATTCGTCCTGCAGTTTAGTAAGCGCGGATTTATTTTCGTCATTTAAGTCAATCGCTATAAAAGTTCCCATCTTAGCAGATCCAGCGCGGCCTGGGCGGCCTGATGTTTTATTTCCACCCTGCTGCCTAAAAAGTTAAATTGGCGGACTATTGTCTTTGTGGATTCCCGCTTTCCCCGCTTTCGCGGGGACGGGAATGACAGTGAGAGGGCGATATAGACAAGGCCTACCGGTTTTGCCTTAGTGGCGCCTGTCGGGCCGGCAATTCCCGTAATGCCCAATCCGATATCAGCGCCGGCTCTTTTATGAATTCCCCCGGCCATTTCCCCCGCAACCTGGGGGCTGACCGCGCCGTATTTCTTAAGTGTCTCCTGTTTTACGCCGAGGCCCATAAATTTTGATTTATTGCTGTAGGAGACAATACCCTCTATAAAAGTCTTCGAGGCGCCCGGGACATCTGTAATCATATTCGCAATAAGGCCGCCGGTGCAACTTTCAGCCACGGCAATCGTCTTTCTGCCTTTAATCAGCATACCGGCAACATTATCCGCCAGTGTTTCCCTGTCCACGCCGTAGATATACCTGCCGAGCCTTTTTCTTATTACCTTCTCAATCCTGGCAATTTCAGCATTAGCGGACCTTTCATCTTTGGCCTTGGCCATCACTTTTAATTCAACTTCTCCCTGCTTGGCATATATCCCCACCCGGACCGCGCCGCTTAGATTCAGCAGATCCTTTACCTTTTCATCCACCGATGCCTCGGCAAGGCCTATCAGCCGTATAGACCTGGACTTTATTATTCCCGCGGCGCCTACCTTCTTCCTTAAATAAGGTATTACGTAATCCATGACCATCGGCTGCATTTCCCTGGGCGGACCGGGCAGAGCGATAATTATTTTTGACTTATGTTCGATTATCAGCCCCGGCGCCGTGCCGTAAGGGTTCCTCAGCCATTTGGCGCCTTCAGGGATAAGCGCCTGTTTTTTATTAACCACATCGGCGATTATCCGGGTGGTTATGTCGTCAACAGTAGGGCCAAGGCCGCCGGTTGTTATCACAACATCGGAACGCGTAAGAGCCGCCCTTATTGTATCGGCCAGGCGCTTAGGATTATCCCCGACAGTGGCCTGAAAATAATGGTCAATACCTGAGCCGGCAAGTTTCTCCGCGATGAAGGAGGCGTTGGTATTTACAACATGCCCCAACAACAACTCTGTGCCTATACAAATTATCTCCGCATTCATATTACATATAGTATACACTATTCTCCTTCGCAAACGCAATAGAAACTGCGGTGTTGCTTCGGAGAAATTATTCTGACAGAGAATATTTCTGCGAAGCAATACCAGTGGTTCTATTAGATTTGCGTAGCAGAATATTTTAAAAAATTTAAAATAAAAATGAGTTCTCAAGCGTCATATATAATGGGGGGTGGTTTATATGGTTGCCTAAATCTGCTTTACAAAAATAGGAAAGTTTTGTATAATAAGCCGGTGTTTCAAGGGCAATATAATAAGTATTATCACCATATAAGGAGGGTTTACAATGGTAAAGGTTAAAGAAAAAGAGCAGGCGCAGGAGGAAAAGCAGCAGGAAAAGGAGCAGAGCCACAAGGATAAGGCGCTGGATTTGGCATTGGAGCATATAGAAAAGCAGTTCGGGAAGGGGTCAATAATGCGCCTTGGCCAGGAGTTTAAAATAGACATACCGGCAATATCTACGGGGGCGCTTACGCTGGACCTGGCGCTCGGGGTCGGAGGGGTGCCAAGGGGCAGGGTTATTGAAATATTCGGGCCCGAGGCAAGCGGAAAGACAACCCTCACCTTAAGTATTATCGCGCAGGCCCAGAAGGCGGGCGGGCACGCGGCATTTATTGACGCGGAACACGCCTTTGATTCCACATACGCCAAAAAGATAGGCGTGAACTTAGACAATATGCTGATATCCCAGCCAGACACAGGCGAGCAGGCGCTTGAAATCACGGAAACGCTTGTGCGCTCAAACGCGGTGGATGTAATCGTAATTGATTCTGTAGCCGCGTTGACTCCGAGGGCGGAACTGGAAGGCGAGATGGGCCAATCACATGTCGGATTGCAGGCACGGCTGATGAGCCAGGCGCTCAGGAAATTGACAGCTGCGATAAGCAAGTCAAAGACATGCGTAATATTCATCAACCAGATCCGCGAGAAGATAGGGATCATGTTCGGGAACCCCGAGACAACTCCCGGCGGCCGTGCGCTAAAATTCTACTCTTCGGTAAGGCTTGACCTGAGGCGCGTCAACTCTATCAAAAAAGGGGATGAGGTAATAGGCAATCACGTAAGGGCAAGCGTAGTGAAAAACAAAGTCGCCGCGCCGTTCAGAAAAGCGGAATTTGATATATACTACGACGAAGGCATTTCATACGCGGGAAGCGTGCTGGATGCCGCCGAGCAATGCGGGGTAATTAAAAAATCAGGCGCGTGGATCCTATACGGAGAAGAAAAGTTAGGCCAGGGCGCTGATAACGCAAGGCAGTTCCTGAAAGAAAACCCGAAAGTGCTGGCCAGGATTGAAAAGGAAACAAAGACAAGCAAGGAACAAAAAATATAAGGGAGGTCAATTCACATGCTGGGGATTCTTAAGGGGAAAAAGGGGTTTTTATTTTTCGCGGCGCTGTTGATGTGGGCGGGGCGCGCTTTCGCCCAGGCCGCGCCGAATGAGTTTGATTTTAGGACCGTGTTCGTCAAGGTCGCTGATATGGTCGGCCCCGCGGTTGTCAGCATTTCTTCGGAAAGAGTCCAGAAAGCGCCTGTGGTAAAAAGATTTTATTTTGGGCCGGGCGGCGGCAAAGACCCCTTCGGGGATGATTTCTTTGACGATTTCTTCAAGGATTTCTTCGGCAATGTGCCTCAAAGGGAATATAAACAGATGGGGCTCGGCAGCGGCGTGATAATTGACGCCGAGGGGTATATCTTAACAAATGAGCACGTGATCAGCGGCGCTGAAAAGATTACAGTTACCCTGCCGGACGGCCGTTCTTTCAAGGGGACGGTCAAGGGCACAGACCCCAGGAGCGACCTGGCGATTATAAAGATCGACGCGAAGAACCTGCCGTTTGCCCAGTTAGGCAATTCCGACCTGTCCCAGACAGGCGAGTGGGTCGTCGCGATAGGGAATCCGTTTGGCTTCGCGGTAAATAACCCGAAGCCGACTGTCACCGTGGGCGTTATAAGCGCGATCCACAGGCAGCTGCCGGGGATGTTCGGCCCAAAAGGCGCGGAACGTAATTATCTCGACCTTATCCAGACAGACGCGGCAATCAACCCGGGAAATTCAGGCGGCCCGCTCTGCGACCTGAACGGAAAGATAATCGGGATCAACGTGGCCATTGTCTCAACCACAGGCGGCTATCAGGGCGTAGGTTTCGCCATACCGTCAAATGTCGCGAATAACATCATAGGCGACCTGATAAAAGGCAAGAAGATTGTCTATGGCTGGTTCGGCGTAAGCGTCCAGGAACTTAGCGAAGACCTCGCCAAATACTTCGGCCTGCCTGAAAAAGATGGCGTCATCGTCTCCGGCCTTGTGAAGGACGGGCCGGGACAGAAGGCCGGAATAAAAGAAGGGGACATCATAGTAAGTATCGACAATGAAAAGATAAAGGCCGTAAGGGACGTCCTAAGGATTGTAGGCGCGAAAAGGCCGCAAGATAAGGTGGATGTTACGATATTAAGGAATAAAAAGGGAATGATAATCCCTGTTGCCGTAGGCGAACGGCCCAGCGGGGCGTCCGAGGAAAAAATCGGAGAAGAGGCAAAGCCGGAGGTAAAGGAAGACGTGGTATGGCGCGGGATGAAGGTCATCGATATCACGCCGGAATTGGCGCAAAGGTACAACATAGAGGACACCGCGGGCGTTATAATCTCTGGCATAGACCCGAGCAGCCCTGCCGCCGATGCCGGATTAAACCAGGGCGACATCATTCGCGAACTCAACAAAATGCCGATTAAAAACAAGGCGGAATACAACAAACTCGTATCCGGACTCAAAGGCGACGCGCTTGTCAGGACAGACAAGGGATATATAATAATCAAAGAGGCAGGCAAGGGTGGATGATTCAGAATTAAAAAAGGCGCGGTTCTACGCCCTTAAGTCGACGGATCTTAAACCCCGCAGCATTGAAGAACTAAGGGAAAAATTAAACAAGAAGGGTTTCCCCGACGCCGTCATAACAGAGGTCCTTGCCGAATTTACAAAAAAGGGCCTGCTTGACGACTCCAAATTTTCCAGATTATGGGTTGAAAACAGGATGTATTCAAATCCGAAGGGCGAACCGGTACTGAGGCGGGAGTTGAAGGCGAAGGGCGTCGAAGAGCAGGTCATAGACAAGGCGATACAGGCAATAAAAAAGTCCTATAATGAATATGATACGGTTAAAAACCTCGCGGACGCCAGGATGGCATCCCTGAAAGGCCTTGACAAGACAACCGCCAGGCGGCGGCTCTTCGGATATTTAAAACGCAGGGGATTTGGTTTTGAAACGATTATGAAGGTGGTGAATGAAATCTGACGAAATAAGAAGCAGGTTTCTGAAATTTTTCGAGGCGAGGGGCCACAAGGCAGTGCCGAGCGACTCATTGGTGCCGACCAGGGACCCCTCGGTTTTATTTACAGGGGCCGGCATGAACCAGTTCAAGGAACAGTTTATGGGCCGCAACATAACCTATAAACGCGCCGCGGCCTCGCAGAAGTGCCTGCGCACGGCCGACCTGGAGAATGTGGGCAGGACCGCCGGCCATCACACCTTTTTTGAGATGCTGGGCAACTTTTCGTTCGGCGATTATTTTAAAAAGGAGGCGATTGCCTGGGCATGGGAATTTTTAACAGTTGATTTAAATTGCCCAAAGGAAAAATTGTCGGTTTCTGTATATGAAGAGGACTTGGAGGCCTATAATATCTGGCTAAAAGATATCAAGATCCCCGCCGGAAAGATATTAAAAATGGGCGACAAGGACAATTTCTGGCCGGCAGAGGCGAAGAAATACGGGCCTAACGGCCCCTGCGGGCCCTGCTCTGAAATATTTTATGGCCGGGGCAAGGGCGAACCGACAGAGATATGGAACCTGGTATTTACACAATTTGAGAGAAAAGGGGGCGGCCTCTTAGAGAACCTGCCGAGCAAAAATATAGATACGGGGATGGGGCTTGAACGCCTGGCATCGGTTATGCAGGGCGTTGACACAAATTTTGAGATAGACCTATTTGTCCCGATAATCAACGCCATAGAAAGCCAGCTGGGATATAAAAAGGGCGCGGACGCGCAAAAGAACGCGCATATCAACGCCATTGCGGACCACATCAGAGCCATAACATTCGCTATCGCGGACGGCGTGTATCCGTCAAACGAGGAGAGGGGATTTGTCATAAGAAAGCTGGTGCGCAGGGCCGCCCAGAGGGCATTACAGATCAAACCGGGCTGCGATCCGTTCCTGTACAGGATAGTCCCTACGGTAGCGAAGGTAATGAAGGCGCCTTATCCCGAATTAGAGCCCAAGAGAGAGGCCATCAGCCAGATAGTGAAGTCGGAGGAAGAAAGATTCCAGAATATCGTATTCGAGGTGGTGCCGTTATTAAAAGAGGAATTTGCGGAGCTTAAAAATAAAGGCGTAAAAAAGGTGCCGGGAGAGATAATATTCAGGTATTCGGATGAGAAGGGCGTATCTTTGGATCTTCAGAAAGAGCTCGCTTTAGGATTAGGCATAGAGCTTGACATGGATAGTTTTAATAAATTTCTGGAAGAGCAGAAGGAGCGCTCGAGGGTAAAGAGCAAGATTTCAAAGGATATCTTCGCCGGCGCCTCCGGGCTTGCCAGGAAAAAAGAGGAGGAATGGGATGAGGCCTCCAGGCAAAAGATACGGATGAACCACACGGCCACGCATCTTCTGCACGCCGCCTTAAGAAAGGTGCTGGGCGAGCATGCCCGGCAGTCCGGCTCCCTGGTGTATCCTGAAAGATTAAGGTTTGACTTTACGAACCCCAAAAAACTTGAAGAGGCCGAGATTGCAAAGGTGGAGGCGCTCGTCAATGAGCAGATCTCCAAAGGCGCCAAGGTAGAGCGCGCGGTCATGAAGCTGGACGAAGCAAAGCGCCAGGGCGCAATAGCGTTGTTCGGCGAAAAATACGGCGAGGACGTGGTTGTAAGGGCCATGGGTGATTTTTCAAAGGAGCTGTGCAGCGGAGACCATGTCTCCAATATAAGCGAGATACGGATATTTAAGATCATACAGGACAGCTCTATCGCCGCGGGCACAAGAAGGATAGAGGCGGTTACGGGCGACGAGGTATATTTATGGCTGACAGAACAAGCTAAAAAAACACAGGGCGGCCTTTCAGAACGGCTTAAGAAGGCCCCGGCAAAAAATGAGATCCGGGATTCGGTAAATTCAAAACTCGGGGAAATGACCGGCTGGCTGGCCAAAAAAAACGCGGCAAATCTTATTTATCAGGATCTAAAAAAATGGGCGGCGTATGAAGAGGATATAGCAAAGCTGGCCGGCCGGCTTGAAGAGCGCCTTAAAGAATCCGAGAAACAGCGCGCGCGGGAAAGGGAATTGGCGCTTCTGTCCATTAAAGACGAGATAATTAAAACGGCGAAAGAGATAAACGGCATAAAAATAATCTCATATGAGGTTAGGGGCGCGGACATTAATGCCTTAAGAAAACTCGCGGACAATATTGCGGCATCGGAGCCGGCCTCTGTAATACTTCTGGCGGGCGGTAAGGAAGAGAAGGTAAGTCTTATACTGGCAATCGGCAAGACTGCCGCCGCCAAAGGCCTCAACGCGAAGGAGCTGATAAAGCCCATAGCGGCCTCTGTAGGCGGCTCGGGCGGCGGCCGGCCGGATATGGCTCAGGCCGGCGGAAAAGACACGGCAAAGATAAAAGAGGCCCTGGGGCTGATCTATAATTTGATAAAAGAGAGGACCTGATCATGAAGGTAATAAAATTTTACAGCAAGCAGTTTATTAAATTGACCCAGAGGAACGCGGCCAGGAAAAAGCGCGTCGCGGAAAGCGTCGGCCGCATTATTGAGGACGTAAAACTGCACGGCGATGACGCGGTAATAAAATACACCAAAAAATTTGACAATGTGAAACTTACGGCGCGGCAGCTTAAGGTCACAGAATCCGAGACCTCCGGGGCATATCAGGACATATCTTCCGATTTTGTGAATACATTAAAGATTGTGATAGAAAACGTAAATAAATTTTATAGAAAACAGGTGAAAAAAACATGGAAGATGTTCGGCGGCGACGGCATAATCCTGGGCGAAAAATATTCCGCGCTGGACACGGTAGGCGTATATGTGCCTAGCGGCACGGTGCCGCTTGTGTCAAGCGTCTATATGACGGTGCTGCCGGCGAAGATGGCGGGCGTAAAAAAGATTATCCTGGTTACGCCGCCCAATAAATACTGCAGCGTTGACCCGCATATCCTGGTGGTGGCTAACCTGCTTAAGGTGGACGAGATATACAAGGTCGGCGGCGCGCAGGCCATAGCGGCGCTGGCGTTCGGCACAAAGACAATCCCCAAGGTGGACAAGATTATAGGCCCCGGGAATGAGTATGTAACCGAGGCCAAGCGCCAGGTCTTCGGGCACGTGGATATAGATATGATAGCGGGCCCGAGCGAGGTAGTGATAATAGCGAACCAGCATTCAAACCCTTCGTTTGTGGCAGCGGACCTTAAGGCGCAGGGCGAGCATTTCAAGGGGTTGGCTATTTTAATCACAAACTCAAAAAAACTGGCGAGCCGGATGAGGCATGAAGTGGAAAACGGCTATATCGTGATGGTCAAGAATCTGGAGGAGGCCTGCGACGTGGCAAATATAATCGCGCCGGAGCACCTGCAGATTATGGTAAAAAGCCCCAGGAAGGTGTTAAACAGGATTAAAAACGCGGGCGCCATATTTATCGGGCCTTATACCCCTACGGCTGTCGGGGATTATGTAGCGGGGCCGAGCCATGTTTTACCGACCGGAGGAACCGCCAGATTTTTCTCCGGGCTTAGCCTGAATGATTTTGTAAAAAGCACGCACATCATTTCATATTCCAAAAAGGCCCTTGAGCAGGCCAGGGGCTCAATAGAAAAGCTTTCCGGCATTGAGGGGTTAAAGGCGCATATGGAATCGGTTAAAATAAGGTTTGAGGAAAAGGATAAAGAGGAAAAACGGGATGAAGAAAAGAAAAAGTGAAATTAAAAGGGTTACCAGGGAAACAAGTATAAAGATCGCCCTGAATCTCGACGGGCAGGGAAAGGGCAGGATCAGTACGGGGATAGGCTTCCTGGACCATATGCTTGAGCTTTTTGCCAAACATGGCTTATTTGACCTGAAGGTTCAGGCAAAAGGAGACCTTAAGGTTGACCTTCACCATACAAATGAGGATGTGGGCATTGCCTTAGGCGAGGCGTTCAAAAAGGCGCTTGGCAAAAAGGCCGGCATACGCAGATACGGGTATAGTTTTGTGCCTATGGACGAGGCGCTCGCCAACGCCAGGGTTGTCCTGGACATAAGCGGCAGGCCGTCTCTGTTTTTCAGTTCAAAGATAAAAGGGACTCCTCCCGCGGGATACTCCCTGCAGGACGCCAAGGAATTCTTTAAGGCCTTTTCCGCAAACAGCGGCATCAATATGCACGTGGACGCGTTGCGCGGGGAAGATACGCATCATGTAATAGAGGCGCTTTTTAAAGCGACAGCCAGGGCATTGAAAGAGGCTGTTAGCATTGACAAGCGGGTAAAAGGCGTGCCGTCAACAAAAGGAAAACTGTGATCGCAATAATTGACTACGGAATGGGTAATTTAGGCAGCGTGGCCAAGGCATTTAAGGCGGTTGGCGCCAAGATTACAGTCACCCAGTTTCCAAAAGATTTAGATAGGGCAGATAAAATCGTCCTGCCCGGCGTGGGCGCTTTCCGCAACTGCATGCTCGCGCTTAAAAAATTGAAATTGATACCATCGCTGATTAAAAATATAGAGTCGGGCAAACCATATCTGGGCCTTTGCCTCGGCATGCAGATCTTATTTGAGGAAAGCGCGGAAGGCGGGAAAGTCAAGGGGCTGGGAATATTTAAGGGAAAGGTTAAAAGGTTTACAAGTTTAAAAGTTCCACAGATTGGGTGGAACCAGATAAAGCGAAAAATTAACGTAGGGGCGCGATTTATCGCGCCCGTTGACAACGGGTTTGATAAATCAAACCCCTACATTGATTGTCCGCTCTTGAAAGGCGTGCCCGACGGCGCATGGATGTATTTCGTGCACTCGTATTATGTGGCGCCCAGAGACAAAAATATTATCGCCGCGACTACTGATTATGGAATAGATTTCGCGTCAATGATCTGGAAAGACAATATATACGCGACCCAGTTTCACCCTGAAAAATCACAAAAAGTCGGGATGCGAATACTTGAAAATTTTGTTAGGCTATAAAAGTAGGGGCGCAATTTATCGCGCCCGTTGGCAACGGGTTTGATAAATCAAACCCCTACACAATTGAGATTATGTTAATAATACCGGCGATTGATTTAAAGGACGGGAAGGTAGCGCGGCTGACGAGAGGCGACTTTAAATTTGAAAAGGTCTACTCTGATGACCCTATTGGCATCGCCAGGAAATGGGAGGCGGCAGGGGCGAGGCGGATACATCTGGTTGACCTGGACGGCGCGGTCTCGGGCGAATTTAAAAATCTGCCGCTGATTGAGGAGATCCTTAAAGCGGTTAAGGCGCCTGTTGAGCTGGGCGGCGGCGTGCGTTCGGAAGAGGTCATTGAGGACGCGCTTAAAAGGGGTGTGTCGTACGTTATAATCGGAACACGGCTTGTGGATGAGAAATTTTCTAAAAAGATTATTAAAAAATACAACGATAAATTAATTATGGGCGTTGACGCCAAGGACGGCAAGGTCGCTGTTGCCGGCTGGACGAAAACCACAGAGCTGGATTATGTGGAATTTATTAAGCGGCTTGAAGGCCAGGGCGCCAAGACCGTAATATTCACCGACATAGCTAAGGACGGGATGTTGCAGGGCCCAAATATGGACGCTATAAAAAAGATCCTGGACGCGGCTTCCATAGACATTATCGCATCCGGCGGGGTCTCTTCCATAGATGATCTGCTGATACTAAAACGGCTTGAGGTAAAGGGGCTTGTCGGCGCCATAGTCGGCAAGGCGCTTTATGAAAACAGGTTTGACCTAAAAGAGGCCATTGAGACGGTAGACAGGACAACGGATTTTTAATATATGTTAGCTAAACGCATTATTCCATGTTTAGATGTAAAGGACGGCAGGGTCGTAAAGGGCGTAAATTTTATAAATCTGCGCGACGCAGGCGACCCGGTTGAAAACGCGCTTATTTACGATAAGGAAGGCGCTGATGAACTCGTATTTCTGGACATCACCGCCTCATATGAAAAACGCAAAACCATCGTGGATGTGGCAAGGCGCGTTGCCGATGTTGTGTTTATGCCTTTTACTGTCGGCGGCGGCATTAGAACGTTAGAGGATATACGGGAACTTTTAAACGCGGGGTGCGACAAGATTTCTATAAATACTGCCGCTGTAAAAAATCCGCAGTTTATTAAAGAGGCGGCGCGGAAATTCGGCAGCCAGTGCATTGTGGTGGCAATTGACGCAAAGCAAGTCACAAGAAAATGGCGGGTCTACATCAACGGCGGGCGAACGCCTACAGGTATTGACGCGATAAAATGGGCCAAACGGGTTGAAGCCCTCGGCGCCGGCGAAATCCTGCTCACCAGCATGAACAGGGACGGCACTAAAGACGGCTACGATATCGAGCTGACGTCCGGGATAAGCGAAAGTGTAAACATACCCGTCATCGCCTCGGGCGGCTGCGGCTCATTGGAGGATTTTCAGGAGGTTTTGACAGAAGGCAAGGCGGACGCGGCCCTGGCAGCGTCGGTATTTCATTACAAAGAACTGACAATTAAGCAAGTAAAAAACTATTTAAAAGAGAAAGGAACTATTGTGCGATGTTAGACAAGATAAGGTTCGACGATAAAGGGTTGATACCCGCTATAATCCAGGACATAAAATCCAAAAAGGTCCTTACGCTGTGCTATATGAACGAAGAGGCGCTTGAAAAAACAATCAAGGAAGGCAAAATATGCGTATTCAGGCGCTCAAAGGGCCGGCTCATGCTGAAGGGCGAGACCTCAGGCCATACACAGATCGTAAAAGAGCTCTATATCGACTGCGAGGGGAATTCGCTCCTGTTTCTGGTCGAGCAGAACGTTGCCGCCTGCCACGCGGGATACTTCAGCTGTTATTACCGCAGGGTCAATAAAAATGGCGAGCCTGAGATAACCGAAAAACAGGTCTTCAGGCCGGAGGATAAATACTGATGTATTACCCGGATAAACAAGAATTCATAAAACTGGCGAAAAAGGGGAACCTGATACCGGTTTATAAGGAAATTTCCGCGGATATAGATACGCCTGTGTCTTCTTTTTTAAAGATTGACGACGGAAACTACTCGTATCTGTTGGAATCCGTAGAGGGCGGTGAAAAGATCGCAAGGTATTCGTTTTTAGGCTCAAACCCCTCGTTAATTTTTAAGAGTAAGGGCCGAGAGATTGAGATAGTTGAAAGGCTACAAGTAAAAAAATTCATTACCAAAAAAGACCCGCTATACGAGATTAAAGAATTAATGGGGCAATATAAATTCGTTCAGGTAAAAGGCCTGCCTAGATTCTGCGGCGGCCTGGTCGGATATATTGGCTACGATATGGTCAGATTTTTTGAGGACATCCCTGATAAGAACCCCGGCGGCTTAGACCTGCCCGATTCCATTTTAATCCTTACGGACACCATTTTAATCTTTGACCATGTGGACCATAAAATCAAAGTCGTATCAAACGCGCATATCGCTGACGGCAAGAACGTTGAGCAGGTTTATAAGGAGGCGATAAAAAGGATAGATAAATTAGTAAATAAGTTAAAAACCTCCGAGAACCAAAAACCGAGAAACAAGAACCGAACCACCCATAGAAAAATCAGCGTTAAATCAAACCTGGCCAAAAAAGGATTTGAGCAGATAGTCGCGAAGGCAAAAAAATACATCCGGCATGGGGATATCATACAGGCGGTCCTTTCGCAGCGGTTTGAAATCAACCTGAACAGGATCAACCCCTTTAATATTTACAGGGAACTGCGCTCCGTAAACCCGTCGCCTTATATGTATTATTTAAATTTCGGGGGCTTAAAATTAGTCGGGTCGTCTCCGGAAATCATGGTAAGGTGCGAAGACGGCCTTGTTGAAGTAAGGCCTATCGCCGGCACCAGGCCGAGGGGGAAGGGCCCCAAAGAAGACAAGAAACTGGAGAGGCAGCTGCTCGCGGACCCGAAGGAACGCGCGGAGCATATAATGCTGGTGGACCTGGGCAGGAATGACATAGGCCGCGTATGCGAGTTCAAAACGGTAAAAACCGACGAGCTTATGACCGTAGAAAAATATTCCCACGTGATGCATATCGTAAGCGATGTGGTAGGCAAGCTCAAAAAAGGCATGGATATCTACGATGTGGTGCGCGCGACATTCCCGGCGGGCACAGTAACCGGCGCCCCCAAGGTAAGGGCGATGGAAATAATAGACGAGCTTGAAAATACGAGAAGAGGGCCGTATGCCGGCTGTATAGGCTATTTCAGCTTCTCGGGCAATCTGGATACCTGTATCACCATAAGGACGTTGATAATCCATGGCGGCAAGGGGTATCTGCAGGCTGGGGCGGGTATTGTCGCCGATTCCGTGCCTGAAAAAGAATTCAAAGAGACCCAGAACAAGGCAAGGGCGATTATTAAGGCGATAGAACTGGCAGGGCATTATTAACATGGGTAAACGAATCATATTAATGTATATCTCGGAAGTCTCAGGCCATCATTCTGCCAGCCTGGCCGTGGAGAAGGCGATAAAAATCCTCGACCCCGGCGCGGAGGTATTGAATATCAACGCCTTCAATTACACAAATCCCATCTGGGAGCGCATAATAAACAGGGCGTATATGAGCGTTGTAAAGAACACCCCCGAGATATGGGACTACCTTTACGACAATCCGAAGGTGCTGAAAAATACCAGAAGGATCCGCGAGATGATCCATAAATCGCATACCGAAAAACTACAGTCCCTTTTTGACGAATTTAAACCTGATGTTGTGGCGGCCACCCAGGCATACCCCTGCGGCATGGTAGCGGATTATAAAAAAACCTTCAACCTGGGCCTGCCCATTGTGGGCATACTGACGGACTACGCCCCTCACTCATACTGGATTTACGACAACATTGACGCCTATGTTGTCCCGTCGGAGGAGACGGGCGGGAAGCTTATCAGGAACGGCATCCTGGAGGAAAGGATAAAACCGCTCGGCATTCCTATAGACCCGAAATACGCTACGCCGTTAGATAAAGACGCGCTAAGAAAGGAATTCGGCCTGGACCCGAAACTGGCCACCATCCTAATAATGGGCGGCGGGCAGGGCATGGGGCCGATAAAAAATATACTGGCCGCGATCGACAGGATAAAAGAAGGTTTTCAGGTAATAGCCATTACAGGCACGAATAAAAAACTGCACCGATGGATACAGAAACGCAGGTTTAATAAAAAGGTCCTGCTTTTCAGCTATGTTGACTACGTGGAAAAATTGATGGAGGTCTCGACATTTATAGTAACGAAGCCCGGCGGTGTAACTACGGCGGAGGCATTGGCGAAAAACCTGCCCATGCTCATTATAAATCCGCTGCCGGGCCAGGAGGCGATGAATACCGATTTTCTGTTAAATGAAGGCGTGGCCCTGAAGGCTAACAACGAGGACGAACTGGTCGAGTTGATCGACTGGCTTCTGGCAAATCCGGGGAAACTTAAGCAGATTTCCCAGAAGATTTCTCATTACGCCAAACCGGGCGCCGCCATAAAGACAGCGGAATTGCTCTTGGGCCTGTCCTAAAGGATCTAAAAAATGTTATTTTTCTTGTTATACAAAATAGGGGAAATGGTGGCGTTAGCCCTGCCTATCCGGCTAAGTTACAGGCTGGCGGTCCTGATATCGGACATCAAATACTTTTTCTCATTTTACGAGCGGCGCGAGATGGTCGAAAACCTGAAACTGGTCCTGCCGGGCGCGGATACAAAAACCCTATACAGGCACTCCAGGAAAATATTCGCTAACTTTTCAAAATATCTCGTTGATTTTTTCAGGTTTAAAAAACTGGACTCAAAATATCTGGAAGAACGCGTTGAGATAATACATAAGGATTACATCGACGAAGCCTTAAAAAGGGGCAAGGGGGCGATAATCTTG
>Ga0105164_10000419_pt1 | contig 30714 bp, 28 predicted proteins | sample VDWuncwatermetaG_FD_89674 | JGI IMG/M metagenome (GOLD analysis project Ga0105164, IMG submission 89674) | Wastewater microbial communities from Netherlands to study Microbial Dark Matter (Phase II) - VDW unchlorinated drinking water | ecosystem: Environmental > Aquatic > Freshwater > Drinking...
CGGGCCCCCGTCAATTTCTTTGAGTTTTAATCTTGCGACCGTACTCCCCAGGCGGGATACTTAACGCGTTAGCTGCGTCACTAGAGGGGTCAATACCTCTAACAACAAGTATCCATCGTTTACAGCGTGGACTACCAGGGTATCTAATCCTGTTTGATCCCCACGCTTTCGGGTCTCAGCGTCAGTGTTGGCCCAGCTATCCGCCTTCGCCTCCGGTATTCCTCCTGATATCTACGTATTTCACCACTACACCAGGAATTCTAATAGCCTCTACCACACTCAAGACTTGCAGTATCAAGTGCACTTCCAGGGTTGAGCCCTGGGATTTCACACCTGACTTATAAGTCCGCCTACACCCGCTTTACGCCCAATAATTCCGAACAACGCTAGGATCCCTCGTCTTACCGCGGCTGCTGGCACGAAGTTAGCCGATCCTTTCTTGCATGGTACCTTCATTTTGTTAGTCCCATACGACAGAGCTTTACGACCCGAAGGCCTTCATCACTCACGCGGCGTCGCTGCATCAGAGTTTCCTCCATTGTGCAATATTCCCTACTGCTGCCTCCCGTAGGAGTCTGGACCGTGTCTCAGTTCCAGTGTGACTGATCATCCTCTAAGACCAGTTAGGGATCGTAGCCTTGGTAAGCCATTACCTTACCAACTAGCTAATCCCATATGGGCTCATCCTCAAGCGAAAAACCTTTAACCCCTGAATCCGCAGATCCTGTGGTCTTATCTGGTATTAGCCAATCTTTCGACTGGTTATCCCAAGCTCGAGGGCAGATTACCCATATATTCCTCACCCGTGCGCCACTAGATATTGCTACCTCGTTCGACTTGCATGTATTAGGCACGCCGCCAGCGTTTGTTCTGAGCCAGAATCAAACTCTCCAGTTAGTAAATTAAAACTTTACTGTAAAATTTAATAATTGCTTATTAATATAAAAATATGTTTTTAAAAAAACATATAAAAATTTGTCTATAACCCTTGGATATTATTCCAGAGATTATGACGATTTCCCAAAATCTTTATAACTATTTAGTTTTCAAAGAACTACAGCAAAGACAACCGTTCTATTTTAATCCAGCTACCTAGTCAACACTTTTTTTTATTATTTTTTATAATAAAAAAACCAACTAAAAAAACCGACTAAGGTTTGGTGGAGGCAACAGGGATCGAACCTGCGACCTTCTGAATGCAAATCAGATGCTCTCCCAGCTGAGCTATGCCCCCGAAGCAGTTGTGGCCCATGTAAGTCTCTTTTTTTCAAATTGCGGTCAATAGATTTTTTACTTTATTTACATATAATCTTTAAACGTCCTATTATTACCTCATATGGTATTAAATTTTAAGCAACCGCTGCTGACTGGCTAAGCAGGACTGCGGAAAGCCAGTTTTTTTCTGCTTGCATTTTAAACCCAACACTTTCTGCGCCATATAAAATGCTTTGATAAACTTTTTTTAGAATTTCAACTTCAACTTTTGAATCCGAAGTCTCTTCTGAGTCAAATAAATCCTCTATAGCCTTAGAAACACTAAGTAGATCAACTGTTGTCACCACTCGCGGAATGCGCGTTAAATCAAAACCAACCAGCTGATTAGGCTTAAATCCAACCAGAGTGTTTGTAATGAGCAGCTTAACTCCGTGAAGAAAATTTATCTGAAGAAATCGAGTGCCATCCACATCCTGTCGTATTAATACTTTTTCTATTTTTTCAAATTCAATCGAAATATTTTTTAAATCTTCTTTTTGCGTCAATTCCAACGTTTTTTCATCATATTTAAAAATAAAATGCGTGTGAGACTCTAAGTAGTTGATTATATCATTGATGTGCTGCGCGGTATTTTCCGCATTTAGTTTCTTCAAGCTGCCCTCCACGTATTTTTTTATCGACGGCTTAGGGAATACACTTTAAATTATTTTTGTCTCAAATTAAGAATAAAGGAATTATTTATGAAAATTACCCGTTGGACCGCAGAAATAGCCCCTAAAAAAGAAATTTTGATACAATTGATACAAACGGAGGGGCTACATTACTCTGAGGTTGAAATAAGATCTGGTTTAAAATTAACCAACCACAGAACTCAAATGCGAGAATTTATTCAAATAATCGATGGAGAATTGATATTTAATTTATCCGGAACACAGTTCGCCTTAAGGCCCGGAGACAAATTAGAACTGCCTCCGAACACCCTTTACTCGTACAGCAACTTAAAAAATGAGGCTTGTTGGTTTTTGAGTTCAAAAACAATCTAACCAGCTGAGTCGCAGACTATCTAACCACGCTGTTCATATTTTTTTCGGCTCCAACAACTGGCTTTAAAATTGTGGGTGTAACAAAAATTACCAATTCATTTTTAGACTTACCTTCCGCTTCACTTCTGAACAAGCGCCCCAGAATAGGTATGTCTTTTAATCCAGGCACACCCGAGTTTGCGGACCTAGCTTCGGATTCAAAAATTCCGCCAATGACGGCGGTTTGTCCACTTCGGACAATAACTTTAGTTTTGGCATTACGCTTTTCTGGCGCGTCGGCATCCACTCTGGCCAGAAACGATCTGTCAATATCCAGAGTTAACGTCACGGTACCTTCGTTTGAAACTAGGGGCGTTACCTTCAAGGTTACTCCAAAATCAACAATTTGGTTACTAACTGTTGTCACACCGTTAGTTGTTGTACTCACGGGAATTAATAATCCTGCCGTTTGAGAAATGGTAGCGCTTTCATTTGAAAGAACCGCAATTCGTGGCGAAGAGAGCACCCGCACTTTATCTTCGCGCTCACCTAATTGAAGTTGCGCGTTGAGTGTGCCCAAAATATCCAGCTGACCCCAGGTAAAGGCGGAATCTAAAACCACCGCGCCGGTGTCTAATATTGGATTGATACCAATTCGCGCCCGGTTTACTGAAGTTGCGGCATTTGGCTGACTGTTCCAGTTAACGCCTAAGCCCCGAGTGAAGCTTTCTTTAGCTTCAACTACTTTACCTTCAATTAGCACCTGCTGGGGCTGAGTATCCAAAGCCTCAATTAGTTTGCTGATTTTGATCATGTTCTCTTCGGTGTCGGTCACAATAAGCGTGTTGGTGCGTTTATCCCCCATAACTTTACCCACAGCCTGACTTCGGGCTTGAGGGGCTGCCGCTCGATTGCCTGCGCCACCACCTGCAGTAGGCGCCGGTGCGGAATCACTGGCATTCCCTTGTGTTAGATGCTCTTCAATTTTTTTTACGATATCATCAATGTCGGCATAGCCAATGAAAAATCTTTTAATGATCAGCGGCGCGCGCACTTGGCGATCTGCTTTCAGCGCAACGGCTTGCTCCTCGTCTCTTCTAAAGTCTTCTATTTTACCTATACGCAGCACGCTACCTTGTCTTTTAAAACCCAGCCCTTTTGTTTTAAGTATTAAAATCAAAGCCTGATCCCACGGAATGGATTTTAGCTTCAACGACACTTTACCCTGTATGCCATCGTCAATAATCATATTTACGCCACTTTCTTCGGCGATAAACTTAAGGGCAGAATCAAGGTCCATATTTGTGGTTTCAATACTTATTTTTTTTCCGTAAAATGTATTATTACTGATTAAAAACTCTTCTAAATTATCAGAACTCATTATGCCTTCACTGGTTAAGTCAGCAAATTCGGTATTTTGTTTTTCTGACGTAGCCGAATCTGAAAGCGATAGAGCGGACACCGGGCTTTGCGAAAGACTATTAGGCGCGCTGCTCGCAACTCCATTAACTCCGGCACCAATTACTAAAAGACTGCTTCCCTCGGGCTGAATGGTGGGCTCAGCGGAATTAGGCCTTAACTGAATGATAAAGCGCGTGATATTAGATCCAGGTTTTTGATAAATATCCACGGAACCAATTGAGGACGCCATATCTTTTGTATTTAAGGATCTTTTTAGATTGCGCGGGATAGATGAGTTTTCAACTTCAAGGACGAACTGATTGGTTACTGAGTTTAATCTGGTAACATACTTCAAAGGTTGATCGGCACTTATAACGATGGTGCCACCATTATTGTTAGTTTGATAGGTTAAGTTGTTAATGATAGCCATTTTAGCTGGTTGCGTGGCTAGCAGGGGTGAAGTTTCTTGCGTTATAGTTGCCGGTACAAAAGGTGCTTCAACCACCGGTTCGGGCACAGAGGGGGGCTCTTGCGCGATCGGCTGCGCAGCTAATTCATCCAATTTCAGCTCCTTCGTGGGCGCTGGAGTCTCCGGAGTAGCTTCTGCGCTCAGGCTGTCCAGTTCATTTTCAAGATTTGCATCTAAATTATTTTCAGACTTAGGATTTTCAAGTAAATCACCTAAAGCAGAGTCTTCGCGTCCTGCCTTTGCACTCTCTGCCTCTACTCCGGCCTCGACTGCAAATTCGTCTTCGGGTTCAATATTTTTAGTAGATGTGCAGGCCGTCACCATTAGAGTAAATAGAACTAAGCCATTGATTACGATATTTTTCATCATTCCCCCTAAATAGACAATTTCGATCTAACATTCAATCTAACATTTTAAGCACAACTTCAGTTTCTTTTTCGGCGACCTTAACGCGCCCGTTACCAATTACTTTGATTACGCCCTCATTATTACCAATGTGATCTCCAATATGAAACATATGAAGCTTTTTTTCTTTGTCGGTGATCATGGCTTTGGGCTTTTTAACATTCCAAATAATGGCCACCAAATTATAATGCCGGAGCGACCACCTTCTTTGTGGCGCTACGCTTTCATCAACGTAGCCCTCACCCGTGACTTCTCCTAATTTTTTTTTAATTGTTAAATACAGATGATTTGGCAGCATAAAAGGATCCTTGATACGATTTTGCACCTTGAGTTCAAGTTCTTTTGTAGTCAGTGGGACTGTTTTTTTTGACACATTAGCGACGCCGGCATTAGGTTCGGCCTCTGTTTTTTGCTCCTGCGCAGGCGCTTCAGTTTTATTTTGGAGCTCAAGTTTTGGCTCAAGTTTTGGCTCAAGTTTTGGCTCAAGTTTTGGTACTGCAATCGGCTCGTCGCTATGAATTTGGGCCGATACGGAAATTGAAATAAATAAGATCAGCATCTTGATTAAATTCATTTCACTTCCTGAATTTTATTGGCTAGTGCTGAGGACTGTTTATAACCTATGACTTCCCCTTTAAATTTAATTAAATCATCATCCACATCCGCCGAGTTTTTTTCAATCACAAAATTTCGAAATTTAAGAATTTTATCTTCTTTAGTCAAGACATCTAAAAACTTTAAAAACGAATTATAATCTCCCGCAATTGTAATATTAAATTTAACTTCCTCGATAAGATCTTCGGGCTTTATCGAATTGGGATCTTGCGTAGGGGGGGCGTCCTTTTCGGCGGAGGCCACCGCACTCAGATCAAGCAAGCTAACCCCAGATGTGCCAGACGCGCTATTAAGTATAAAGGACATCTGCGTGTCTTTAAATTCATTTGGTATTTTAGACTTAACGACTTCTAAATTTCGTTGAAGTTGTAATAGATTTCCGCGCATTTCTTCTTCTTTTTTCATGGTTATTTCGATATCTTTTCGGCGGACGGCCTCGGCCTCAGCTTGCGCACTTGCCGCCGCTATTTGCGTATTCAAAGTTGCGCCATCATCAAAGTAAGTAAAATAGTAGGCCACGGTGGCTAGGCCCGCCAAAATGACTAAACGCTGCATAGATAATCCGGCTATTTGCTTCAACGACTTCATTGCAAACCCGGCGAAATAAGTTGCGCCTTGACTGAAAAAACTGTGGTGGACACATCGGTACCAGCAAATCCTTTTTTACTAGTCTGATTCAGCGGAATGACATCTGCTATAAAATCTGAATTTGATAGCCTTTGAATAAATTTTTCAATTTCTTTGGCATCATAACTTTCGGCATCGATACGCAATGAATTGTCTTGTAATTCTAATTTATTGATCCAAACATTATCTGGAGTTGACGTTTTTAAATGTTCAAAAAGTTTGTACTCATTAACTTTATCTCGATCAATTTTATTAATAAAATCCATTTGTGCATTAAACCTTGCTTGTTCAATTTCATATTTTTTAATTTCTTCAGCCATGCCCTGCTTGCTGTCGTTGAACTGTTTCATGTCATTATATTTTTGATTTAATTCATTGAGAGAGGCCTGCAGCACCGGCAATGTTTGAACTTCGTAGATGTATAAGCCCAAAGGACCAAAGAGCAGCACCAATATTCTTAGGCCAACGGCACGGTAGACTTTACCTTTTTCTTCATCGTCAGAGTAGATAACTCCACCGATGCCACCCGAGCGCGAGACCTCTTTAAATGAGTTTAACAAATTAATTTTAATCATTTATCGCCTACCTGCCTGATCGCGAGGCCACAGGCAATCGATACAAATGGAGAAATTTGTTGCAAATAATTGTCGGTAAATTTTTTGTTAGCCGACTGCATTCTGGCGTAAGGGTTAAAAATCTCAAACGGCAACTTAAGCACATCCACTAAATGATCGATCAAACCTACAGTTAAACTAGCACCACCTGTGTAATAGGCTTTACTGATCAAATTGCCCTGTGCCGTTGCCGTATAAAAATCTATACTGTTGCGAATTTCTTCAGTTACATGCTCTAATGCCATATTCATGAATGTGCGAGTTTCTTCAGGCACTTCCTGCGACGAACTCTGAGAAATTTTAAGGGCCTCGGCCTCTTCAAAAGTTACCCCCATGTTTTTACTAATTTCATTAGTAAAATGAAATCCGCCAACTGGAATATCGCGAGAAAAAATAACCTCACCTTGAAGTAACACTAAAAAATTGGTGATGCTTGAACCAAAATTAAAAATGGCCACGGGCTCAGTAGTTTTTCCATAATTCAACTCAAAGATATTGGCCAGCGCTAGGCTGCTTACATCTAAAATAGTGCATTTTAATCCGGACTGATTCACTGAGCTTAAGTAATTTAAAATAAATTCATTTTGGGCCGCAACCACTAAGACCTCTAAGTTCTCAGGGTTGCTGCTAAACGACAGCAAATGATGCTCCAGTGTGACTTGACTAATATCAAAGGGCAAATACTGAGAAGCTTCGTATTTAATTTGCTCTTTTAATTTTTTAGGATCGACTTTTGGAATACTAATTTTTTTTATAATAACCGCTGTTCCCGAAAGCCCGACACTTGCATTCTTGCGTCCAAAATCATTTTCTTTAAAGCAAGCTCTGATGGATTCAGCAACCAAGAACGTATCCGTAATTTCGCCATTATTTATGGCTTGAACCGGCGAGGGAATAACTGCGAAATTTACTAATAATGCACCTTTGGAACTGAGTGTGACCTCTGCCAATTTAATAGAACTTGAACCAATATCGATTCCTAAGACCTTCTTAGATGAAAAAAACATGTTGTTAGTCCACTCCTGCCAATCTTAATTATTGAGGCTACGGCTAAGGTCTGTCAAAGATTGCAAGTGTGTAGTCTAGTTTGTTTTAAATTTCAGGAAAAAATAACTGGATATACCATATGCTTAGGGACTTAAGTCCTAATAGATAAAGCAAAGCTCCCAAAGCCAAAAAGGGGCCAAAAGGTATCATTGTTTTTAATCCATTTTCACCTTTTTTAGTAACTATTAAGCCCACCACTGACCCAATGACTGACGAACTCAAAATAATAAATGGAATGGCTTTCCAGCCAAGTAAAGCCCCAAGCCAAGCCAGCAATTTAATATCACCGCCCCCTAGCCCTTCACGTCCAGTAAAAATAAAATAAATATAGGCCACCAGCCAAAGAGAGCCGCCACCAAATAACACCCCCAGCAGGGCTTCAGTGAAATTTCTTTCGGGATTAAGGGCCGCGCCAACTAGGCCAATAACTATTCCCCCTAATGTAATTTCATCGGGCAAGATCATATGGTCATAATCAATGAAGCTTGCCGTCACCAAACCAAAAATCAAAATCAAGTACTCAAGCGTAAGCCAACTGATCCCGTACTGATTAATTATCAGGGCAAATAAACCGGCCATTAAAAATTCAACCAAGGGGTATCTAAAAGAAAACTTAGCCTGACAAAACGAGCACTTTCCTTGAAGCAAAAAAAATGAAAATAGGGGAATGTTATTGTGCCAGGGAATAACTTGGTTACAGCTTCTGCAACGACTGCGCCCCATGATGGTTTTATTGTCGGGCATTCGGCAAATAAGCACATTGGCAAAACTACCTAAAATGGCTCCAAGTAAAAATCCCATGCCGGTAGTGAATAAGCCTAAATCAAACAATTTCTTTCCTTCTGAAAAATAATGAAGCTAAAAATAACCAAACAAATGTCCATGCTAAACTATGAAAAATAGACCACAAAATTTCAGACGATGAAGGTATGTGCGTTATATAATAAAAAGATTTCCAGTTATAACGGTAAAATTGAGGCAGTAGTTTTTCTAGCACCTGAAACGCAGATATCAAAGCCTCGTCTTTTAATTTTAATACAAAAAATTGAATGTCCGGCAGTGAGTAGCAAAGAATCCAATAGCTGATGGTGGCCCCCAAGGCCAGAATTGGTCTAACAAGTAGACCAAAGGCAATAGCGAAACTTGAAATGACCATAGCTTTTAGCAATGAGCTAAAGCTTGCAAGCAATAAACCTAAATTATAGTTTGAGTGATCTGCTGAAATAATTAAACTGAATAAAAATCCGCTGCTGAATAAAAAACATAAAATCAAAATAGAGAGCCAAGAGCCTAATACGATATAACTTCGCGGAAGGGGACGCGCGAGCAACACGAACAAAGTTTTTCTGTCGATTTCACGCTGAATGGAGTGGGTGCCAATGAGGCTGGAAATTACGATGACACCTAGCTCTAAACCCGCTAAACCAAAATCATAAAGCAGGCGTTCTTGCACTGAAAAAGTTAAAGAGCTTAACATGTGGCTAAAAGCTATAAACAAAAGACCAAAAAAAATAATGATGTGAAAAAATTTAAGCCGGATCCATTCCCGCGCATTTAATTTAGCTAAAATAAAAATTGAGTAGAATTGTTTCATGCGTTTAAATTCTCTGTTAAATCTATTTTAAATTGACTGTATGCTTCTTCAAGTGTTGCGTAGTTTTTTTTAAAAATTTCAATTTCACCGGAATACACCACTTCTCCGGCGTGCATAATTAACAAATCATCACATAGTTCTTCAACGTCTTCCAGCAGATGACTGCTCATAAGAACGGTCATCTTTTTTTCACGTAAAATCTTAAGTATGCGTTTTATTAAAATTCGTCCGTCCGGATCTAAACCGGACATGGGCTCATCTAAAATTAAAAATTCTGGATTACAGATTAAGGCTTGAGCTATACCAATTCGCTGAAGCATTCCCTTTGAATAATCCTTTAATTTTTTATGTTTGGCATGGGACAACTTCACAAGCTCGAGAACCTCATCAGCTTTTATTAAAAAAAGCGCCCTGGATTTTTGCGCTAAATCCCAGTGCAACTTCAAAAACTCTACTCCCGTTAAAAACTCTTGAAAAAATGGCCTTTCAGGAAGAAAGCCAATTTTAATTCTGTGATCAAGAGAAAATTTTTGCCCAAAAAAATAGATCTGACCTGAATCCGGAAAAATCAGCTCTAGCAAACATTTAATTGTGGTTGATTTGCCGGCCCCATTCGGACCAATAAATCCGACAAAACGGCCTTGCTCAATTTTAAAAGAGACATCTTTTAAAACGACATTCGGTTTTTTATAAAAGTCTGTTTTAAATTTTTTAAATACAGATTTAACATCTAGTACTGTCATAATTCTAATTTTTTCTGAAGGTTTTTCATCATTTCCCGCACGGGATCGTACTGCCGCGAAGTTGCCGGAATAAGATCCGAGCTGCCTAAAATTTCACTTAATAGCTTATTCGACTCACTTTGTATTTCAATTAAATTATACATAATTTCTAAGGTTAATTTTGGATTTTGATCATAAAAATCTTGGCGTACTACAAATGGATCATTAGGTATAGGTTCACTGACCCAAAGCGCCTTAATTTTAAATTTTTTAGATTTTGCAAATCGATTCCAAGCTCCATTTTTAGCTTTTTCATCATCTGCAAAAACCGCAACCGCATCAACTTTTCCGGCCTCAAGCATTTCAATTGAGGCCGCATGATTACCTGAAAAAACAACAGATTTGAATTTTTTATTGTCTAATAAGTTTTTTCTAAGATGGACTTGCGGATATAAATAACCAGAAGTTGATTTTTCGTCAACAAAAGCCATTCGCTTATTTATAAGATCTTTGATGGTTTTAATTTTAGAATCCGCCCGGGTTATAATAACTGAATAATAAAAGGCACCGTTACTCCATGTTTTTCTTAACAGCACCTTAACCTCAACATCTTTTTCAGCGGCAACATAAGTCATGGCGGGCAAGATGGCTAAATCCACTTTTTTATTTTTTAGAGCCTCAATCATACTAGAATAATTTTTAGATATATACATCAAAACCGGCAGGCCTAGTCTATTTTGCAGCCTTTCCGCTAAAAGAAAAGATTCAGTTTCAATTGTTTTAGGATTGCCGCCTGGAACAATTCCGATTGTTATGCTTTTAATCTCTGCTGAAAACACCACAGATGAAAATAAAATTTCAAATAATAATATGTATTTTAACATAGCCTATAATAATAACGGAGATACCTCAATTCGTCCAGTCTTAGATTTTTCTAATGCCGTAACAAAAGCGACAGCCGCATCACTTTCCGTCAAGCAGGGAATGCTGTAATCGGTGCAAGCTCTCCGAATATCAAAACTGGCCTCAAGCGACAGCTTGCCTTGGGTTGTATTGATAACAAAAGTTACAGACCCCGAGCGTATCCGATCAACACAATTCGGACGCCCTTCATGTACTTTATTTAACGCTAAACACTCCATATTGGATTGGTTCATAAATTCTGCCGTACCGCGAGTGCCCGAAAATTGATATCCCATTTTTTTTAAGTTCCACAACAAGGGTAGCATTGGAGCCTTGTCTTTATCGCGTAACGATAAAAACACCTCGCCTGCGGCTGGCAAATTTAATGAACTGGCCGCAAAAGCCTTAACCAAAGCTTCAGGGTAATTATCCGCGCGCCCCATAGTTTCTCCGGTAGATTTCATTTCAGGACCCAAAATAGAATCACTTTCCGCAAACTTTTTAAATGGAAATACCACGCCCTTAACGCAAATTTTATTTAAATTGCGCCAATTGTACTGACTCACTTGTTCTGCAGTTAATTCTTCACCCATCTGAGCTTTAATCCCTAAGTCAATCAATGGAATTTGCGTGGCTTTAGCTAAGAAAGGTACCGACCTTGAACTTCGGGGATTAGCTTCTAATACAAATATCTCATCCTTTAAAATAGCTAGTTGCAAATTTAGGTGTCCAAAAATATTCATTTTATCTGCTAGTTGCTCACTCATTCTTTCAATCTTTTTTAAGGTTTCAGGTTTTAATCTTTGCGGTGGAATTACCGCCATACTGTCACCTGAGTGAATACCGGCCGCCTCGATATGCTCAAGCACGCCCCCCATCACCATCCAATTTTTACCTCGAACCAGATCAACATCCACCTCAATAGCACCTGACAAAAACTGGTCCATCAAACAAGGATTTTGGGGTCCGATAAAATCTTGGTGTCGCAAAAAGTATGAATGCAGCTCTTGTTTGTTGTCGACAACCTCCATCCGCCGTCCACCTAAAACATAGCTAGGTCTACAAATCATGGGATAACCCACTAGTGATTCACTAGCCATGGCTGCTTCTGCTGACCCCACCATGACGGACTCTGGAATTCTTAAATTCAACTCTTTGCAAATTTTAGAAAACAATTTACGATCTTCTGCCTGATCCAGCGATTCCAGCGAAGATCCTAATAACTTATAACCATTTTTTTCAAGTTGATAAGCTAAATTGATGGGCGTTTGCCCGCCTAATTGCGCAATAAATCCAATAGGCTTAATCAAATCAAATATCTCAGTAATATATTCAGAGGTTAAGGGTTCAAAAAATAAATAATCAGAAGTGTCGTAGTCTGTCGAAACCGTTTCCGGGTTGGAATTAATCATGGCCACTAAAAAACCCTGCTTTTGCAAGGCCTTAACACCGCGAACACAACTGTAGTCAAATTCTATACCCTGACCAATTCTATTCGGGCCACTGCCAATAACGGCAACAATTGATTGAGTTGGTTTTTTAACCTCTGCATAGCTCCAATATGTCGAATAGTAATAAGGTGTTGTAGATAAAAACTCACCAGCACAAGTGTCCACCTGCAAAAAAGAAGGCCTTATTTTTAAACTCAAACGAGCATTCTTAATTTCACTTTCCGTCGTTTTTTTTAATTTTGCTATTCTAGCATCTGTAAAGCCTTTGCGCTTGGCATTGAGCATAACCTCATAATTAAGCTCTGATATTTTTATTTGTTTTTCAAACTCTACAAGTGAATAAATTTGCTCCAAAAACCACGGATGAATTTTTGTCAGTTCATTAATTTCTTCTATCGTTAGACCCTGCCTAAACGCCTGAAATATATGCCAGATACGCAGACTATTGGGATAGGAAATTTTTTCTAAACTAAAGTGAATATCTGGCACCCCTTCTGAGTTGGTTTCAAGTGCCACAAGAGCCTTCATTAGGGACTCTTGAAACGTCCGCCCGATCGACATAACTTCGCCCACACTTTTCATCTGCGTCGTTAATAAGTCTTTTGAACCTGGAAATTTTTCAAAAGCGAATTTGGGAATTTTTGTAACTACATAATCCAGTGCGGGCTCATAACAAGTTGGCGTGACTTTTGTAATATCATTTTTCAATTCATCAAGTTGATAGCCCACGGCCAAAAGCGCTGCAATTTTAGCAATGGGAAATCCGGTAGCTTTACTTGCAAGCGCGGAAGACCGCGATACGCGCGGGTTCATTTCTATCACGACACGATCTTGATTTGTGGGATGCACGGCAAACTGTATATTCGCGCCCCCCGTTTGCACACCCACACGATTAACAATCTTACAGGCCTCATCACGCATGGCTTGATATTCTATATCCGTCAGCGTTTGCTGCGGTGCCACGGTAATGCTATCACCGGTATGAACTCCGCAAGGATCAAAATTTTCAATTGAACAAACCACCACAAAAGTGCCTGAAGAATCACGCATGACCTCAAGCTCGAATTCTTTCCAACCTAAAATACTTTCTTCAACTAAAACCTCGGTGGTTGGGCTTTCATGTAAAGCCTGCACCAGCATTTTAGAATACTCTTCAGGCGTATAGGCAATGCCTCCGCCCCCGCCGCCAAGAGTGTAATTGGGTCTTAAAATTAACGGATAACCCAGCTTATCTGCGGCACCGAGGCCTTGTTCAAAATTTTTGACCATTTCACTTTTAGGATATTTAGCCCCTAATTCATCTAAAATACTGCGGAACTTTTCGCGATCTTCAGCCGCCTCAATCACACTGGGCGTTGCCGCTAGCATTTTAACATTATGGGTTTTTAGCACTCCTTTTTTATCAAGCTCCAGTGCCAAATTAAGCGCGGTCTGACCACCTAAAGTTGGTATAAGTGCATCGGGCTTTTCTATTTCAATAATTTTTTTTAAGTACTCAAATTTTAACGGCTCAACATAAGTGCGAGTGGCTAGCTCAGGGTCAGTCATAATTGTGGCCGGGTTGGAATTGACTAAAATAACTTCATATCCCTCGTTCATCAGTGCTTTACAAGCTTGAGTTCCTGAATAGTCAAATTCACAAGCTTGCCCGATTTGAATTGGGCCGCTACCAATGATCAGAATTCGTTTAATATCTGCAATTTTTGGCATTGTTAAAGTCCTACTTATTGTTATTGGTGTAAATGAGCTCTGGCTTAACATGTCTATACAGTTCAAATTTGTAACGCATTTTATTTAATCGCAACAAAAAATCCTCCAAACTTAAGTCTGGATTTTTTTGCAAAACCTTAATTTCATTCATTATAAACTTTTGCGAAGATTCCGGATGAAAACAAAAACTGTCTAAAAAATATTTTTTATCCTCGATTTCAATAATGCGTGCCTGAAAGTACTCTTTACTATCGAAACCAAAAACCAGTTCGCTCTGATCGATTTCCATTTTTTTTTCGGCTAATAAATTTTTAACAATGACCGTTTTGTTTTTTATTTTGATGTATTCAAACAATAGATGTTGCTGAGTTTTTTGCAAGATATCAATGACGCGAAGATCCTCTTCTGATAGCCGCAAGTTGCGGTGTTGATCGCATACTGATACCGGAGTCTTCATATAATTTTTCAATGGACGGCTTAAAAAATACCATTCATAGAACTGGTGCATGCGAAGGTTGTAATGGGGTTTATTTTCATCAAGAGCACCGGAACTATCAAAAAAATCTTTTTTTGCCAAACTCAGCTCTGCAGAAAAATCCGGACCGGTATAGTATCTGATTAGTTTTTGCAATGACGCCTTAAAGGTATTATAATTCATTATTAATCAATTCTGCTTTTTTTACATTAAGCATATCAGTAATAAAATAATCAAAGAGCCTTGCTGCTTCGTGAGGCCCCGGATGACTTTCGGGGTGATACTGCACACCTAAGCAATTGAATTTTTTTGAATAAAATCCTGCAACAGAGTTATCGTTTAAATTACGATGAGTTACGACAATATCACCTGGTAGCGAGCTATCTTCCACCGCATAGCCATGATTTTGACTAGACATGTAAATCTGCTTTAAAAGCTCATCTCGAATGGGGTGGTTGACTCCACGATGTCCAAATTTCATTTTATATGTTTTAGCTCCAAGGGCTAACGATAAAACCTGATGCCCCATACATATACCAAATATAGGAATTTTACCCAAAAAGGCACGAATGGTTTCAGGTGCCACCAATACTGCGGCGGGATCGCCGGGGCCATTGGTTAGCATCAGTGAATCCGGATTCCAGTCGGCTATAACTTTGGCCTCGGTTCGAGACGGAAACACTCTTATCTGGGAACAACGGCTTGTAAGTTCACGTAATATATTCTGTTTAGCCCCAAAATCTAACACCGCCACCCTCGGTCCCTTGGCTTTTTTTCCGGCAATGTCTTCAATTTTTTTACGTGAACATAAGTAAACCCAGTCAGAATCTAATTTTTTTTGTTTTTCAATTAGAGTCTGCGCCTTCGTTTGCGCTTCAGTTTCAGTTAGTGCTGTAACAATTGCCCCCCATGGCGTACCCAGCGATCTTAATTTAATAACCAGCCTTCGGGTGTCGACCTCGGTTAATATCGGAACATTATTTTCAATTAAACTCGTCATCCACGAATGCTCACGTTTTGTGTTTTGCATCTGGACACAAACAAAACCTTGAATCCACATCTGATTTGATTCCCAGACATTTTTATTCACTCCGTAATTTCCCTGCATGGGTGCCGTCATTACAAGAATCTGCGAAAAGTAGGAGGGATCTGTTGCTATTTCTTCGTAACCAGAATGAGATGTGTTAAAAACCACCTCTCCGGCTTTTTCAGTAAATAGGTTTTGCTCAGCTAACTTTACACCTTCAAAAGTTTCCCCATCCTGCAGCACCAGAAAACTCTTTAGAAAATTTTTACTCATATTATCTCTCTGTCCTTAATCCATAGTCAGTTACTTTTCGAATCAGCGCTTCTCGCAAAAAAACACCGTTTTCGACTTGTTTTAAAATTACACATCTTTTGTCATGCAAAACGTCAGACTCAATTTCAACCCCATAGTTGATGGGTCCGGGATGCATAATGAGCGCCTGAGATTTAAGATTTTTTAAACTTAAATGATTCAGACCAAAATTTTCGCGATAGTCTTCTAGCAAAAATAAATTTTCATTGTCATGGCGTTCTTTTTGAACTCTTAAGGCCATGACAACATCGGCCCATTCAAGCGCTTCATTCAGTTTTTTAAATTTTTGCACGTCCTTTTGCATGACTTCAGGAAAAAATTCTTCAGGGGCACAATAGCCAATATTATACTTTAATTTTTCAGCTAGCTCTAAATGTGAAGACACCACACGTGAATGTTTAATATCACCAATAAATAAAATATTTTTGTTTTCCAAAACCCCTTGTTTTTCAAAAATAGTTAGGGCATCCAGTAGCGCTTGCGTGGGGTGCCCCTGCTGCCCCCAGCCTGCATTAATCACCGGAACTGCTAGCTCCAAATCTAACTTCAAAAGATCTACCCGAGCATCGCATCTAATAACAAAAAAAGACGGCCGCATTGATTGTATGTTGTAAATTGTGTCTTCTATTGTTTCACCTTTTTCAAGACTGGTGCCAATTCCACCATCTAAAATTAATGCATGAAAACCTGCGCGGCTAGCAGCGGCTTCAAAACTAAAGCGCGTGCGCGTACTGGGCTCAAAAAAAAGTAAGGCCGCTGTGCCTTTATAACCAGAATCATTTGCACCAGAACTATTTGGATTTTTTTGTTCATGCTGATTAAAATTTTTCTTAAGATTTAGCGCGTGAGAAAATAAGCTATCGATAAATGATTTTTCAAGATTATTAATTGTTATCAGAGAGCTTTTGCTCGCAGGCATTGCCTTGAATGCTAATGATTTTAATTGGCTTTGTCAAAATTGGATTTTGATTTGCTAACTATTTAATCAATAGTCAGCTTTATTCTTGATAATTAAAATATCAGCCAGTAGGTCAAAATCATTTAATTTCGACTTCAAGCCGATTTTGCTAGGTTGATTAGCAAAAACTTGAATAATTTACATTTTATTTAAGTCTGTCAAAGTTCGAACATACTTAATTTTATTTTTATACTGGCCTTGCAAAAAAATACGGTCGAGCTGTGGCCACATTCCAAAATGCACATTCCAAATGGTTTTAAACAATTTAATAGTCTGCGGAATCGTCGATTCAAAACAGCCCGCTGGTAGCTCTGCTCGTTGTTCACGCGTAAGCAAACCCTTTACTTGCCGCTTGATACACCACCAGTAATTGCGCCAAAGCGGCAAGCGAATAAAAATCACCACTTCTGACTTTTGAAAGCGATCCTCAATGATTTTAAGCGGACCAAAACCGTCAATAAGCCATTCGTTTTGGCTTGCCAAGTCTTCTAAAATTTTTCTGGTTTCACTGGGGTCACGCAGTTGCATACCAGACAAAAATTGAATACTATCCACGTGCGTAAGCGGCAGATTGTATTTTTTTGCTAGCTCGCGGCTGAGCCTGGTTTTTCCGGAGCAGGCGTTACCTATGACGGAGATTTTTTTCATTTAGTTTTTTGGATTAAAGTGAATGGGGTGTACATACATTTGTCTTACTCCTTGTGCGGTGAAGTTACACAATTAACATACTGCCTTATTTTCCCCTAAGCCATTCTCTTTTGCTGAGTTCCCAGACTTCCTGCTCTGTGTATTGAAAATCTACAAAATTGGCAGGTTCGACTCTAACTAATCGGGCTCCGGACTTTTCTTTAATGCGACGTGATGCCTTATTTCCGGCAGCATTTGCAAAAACTAATTTATCAAATTTTAGCGAAGTAAAAGCATAGTTTGTTACCGGCTCAATGGCTTCAGTCATTAAACCTTGCCCCCAATATTTTTTACCTAACCAAAAACCCCGGTTTTCTGGTCTTCCGGCTCTCCATAAATCAACTACACCAATTAATTCAGATGGAGCTTCTTTAAAACAAAGGGCCCATGACCATCGATCAATACCTTGCCTAGGAAGAATGACTTTATTTATAAAGTCTGCCACTCCATCTTCTGGATAAGGCCACGGCACAGCCGCAGATAAATGCCTGATAACTTCATAATCTACAAAATATTTTTTGTACGAGGGCGCATCGCTAATAGAAATTGCGCGCAGGAGCAGGCTTTTTGTTTTAAATTCCGGAATGGCTTCAAAAGTTGCTTTCATATTAGCTCTTTAATTGATACCGGCTGTGCTCTGGTCGAGATTAAAATTATTCTTCCGCAAATTTTTTATCATTAACTGACATGGATTACCCTTCTCCCAAAGGGATTCAAATTCTTCTAGAGCAACAAATCCATTTTTCAAATAGAACTTTCTGGTTTTAGCATAGTTTTCATCTTCACGAGACTCTGAGAGCGTCTTAACTTGTAGAAATTTAAAACCTTCAGGTATTAAATAATTTTCAGCCGTTTCAATCAACATTTTGCCAAAGTTTTTTCTGTGATAATTTTCAAGAATTGCCATCACGAAAATTTCAGCCGAAAATATATTGTGTTTTTTTATCGAAATAAATCCAATGACTTCATTTTCAACTTCTGCGCTCCAAGTTGACATGTTCTTCACATCATTTACATAATCAACTATGGCGGTTTCAGAAGCTAAATCACCGACATAAATTTCAAGCGTGCCTTCGCCTTCCCAGGTGCCGGTGGGGCCAATTTTATAATCAAACTGTTTTAAATACTCGCTGGCCTTAATAGCGTTTGGCACCAGAAAAGCAACATGGTTTAAGACTGGTTTCATTTTTAAATCCTGCAATAGTAATTTTGTACTACTTTTATCAATTTACACCGATATTGGCAAGAAAATTGTCATATAATCAAATTATAACTACGTTTTTAGCGAAGTATCCGCAACTTGGCTCCGCTCTAAAAATCAATAGCTGTACAAACTTAATCTTCTATAATTAATCTCATACGTATTGAAAACGTATTTGCAATAAAACAATCTTGGGAATTAGCTCAGACCGGTAAAAATCCAAAACGAATAAAACCATTGGAGTAAAAATGAAACTAGGACAATCTATTAAAAAAATTATAAAGTCGCATAATAAAAAACTTTAAGTTTTTTATATCCTTATTTTAAAACTAGTTTTGTCTTGCTACTTTTAACCTCTATTGATTTTTGAAAATTATCAACAATCACCTGCACATCGAGATCTTTAATTTTAGGAAATTGTTGCTGAAAATTAAAAATGAGAAGGCTCCCCATTGGGGATTTATCACAAGTTACTGTATAGGCCGCGACAACGTCACTGTGCCCAGATGACTCCGCTACGACCTCAATTTTATCTTTGATGATTTTACAATTCAATGCCGCTTCAAACTGTAGCATTTCAGAAATTTTAATTTCTAATCTTGCTAGAGCTTCGTTTCTTTGTTTTTTGTCATTCTCTGATTTAGCTGCATATTCAAAACCAAATATACTTCCGCTTGAAATTTTAAATTCGACATGGCCTTTTAAGCCTTCAAAGGCTATTCCCAAAGCACCCGCGCCATGCTCATGTGCGTGATAATGGCGTTGTTCGTGTTTTTTTTTAGATAATTTTTTAGCTAACGCGATTGTAGTTAAAAATAAAATGATAGTAAATAATTTCATAAAATCTCTTTATACTTTCATCATCCACTGTCTTTTAGTTTCGCCTAGTGCCAAGGCTGCGGAAACCGAAACATTGTAACTGGCATTTGGTGAAAGCTGGGGAATACAAACCAGCTCGTCACAGACTTTTTCAGTTGAGGTTCGCAAACCTTTATCTTCGGCACCCAGCACCCAAATTACTTTTTCGGGTATTTGAAGATTGTATATAGTTTTTTGTGCCTTATGCGATAATCCAAAAACCCAGAAACCAGATTTTTTTAAAGTTTCAAAAGTAGTGGCAAATTGATTTGTACGATGCACGGGTACGTGCTCCGCGCCACCGCATGCCACTTTATGCACAGTTGCAGTTAAGCCGACTGCGCGGTCTTCGGGTATAATTATTCCGTCAACTTCCATAAGCCAACTGGTTCTTAAAACTGCGCCGAGATTATGAGTGTCTTCAACTCCATCAAGAGCTAAAATTAGGCCTCGATGCCCCCACTTATGAGTGGAGTAATCAAAATTTAAAGTTAAATTTGAAAAAGCCACGGCCCCTTGATGCGACCTTGAAATGTCTTGCAGTTGTTGATCTGATTTTTCTTCGATTTTTATTTTTTTGCTTTCAAGTTTTTCGGCTAGAGCACGAAGCTCCGCAGAAGAACGCCAGTTCGCTTGCAACAAAACAAGCTCTACACTTTTAGCATGAAGGCTCATCAATTCAGTAATTGCATGCGTTCCGGCAATTTGTCTCCATTTTTTTGGATATAAAAATTTTTCTGATTTCCGGTGGTTTTGCGGCTGAGTATTAACTTGCGGTGATGATTTTATTTTTTTCTTAAAATTATTTTTCCTCATGCCTTGCAACTTTCTAGTAACTTTTGAATTGTTTCTCGTGGATTTAACGCTTGTAAAATTGGCCGACCAATGACCAGAGCTGATGCCCCAGCCTTTAATGCCTGCTCAGGTGTCACCACACGCTTTTGATCTTCAAATTGAATAGCTTTTGAATCTGACACAAAACGAATGCCGGGAGTAACTATAAACATGTCAGGATAATTTAAATATTCCAGCTCATGACCTGAGCAAACTAGACCACTTAAGCCCGAACGGTAAACTTCGCCCGCTAAAATTTTTACATGATTTTCAATCGGCCAAGAGTGAAAACTTGCAGGCATTATAGATTGATCCCAACTGGTCAATAGGGTCACCGCTAAAACTTTAAACGGGCGAATTTTATTAAGTTCCGTTTCTAGTAGATAAAGTTCACTTAATGCCGCAGTTCCGGCCAAGGCATGAACCGTAACCAGTGTGGCGCCAGATTCAAAGCTAGCGCGAACGGCTGATACCATAGTTGAGGGAATATCAAAATATTTATTATCAACAAAAACAGGTGCCACGCGAGCCACCTCAGAAATAAATTCCGCACCATAACGATAAATCAGCCGGGGTCCTAATTTTACCGCGCCAATTAAATCTCCAACCTCGGTTAAAATTTTCAAAGATTCGGTTTTTGTATCCACATCTAAAGCCAATATTAAGGGATTTTTTAATAATTTCATTATGCAACCTTAATTTAGCAACTCAAAAACTTTTTGAAACACCTGGTTTTTGGGTAATTTAAAAACTTCTTTGGTTTTACGCTGCACCACTTCGATTTGGTCATTTTCGTAACCTTTTTTACCTACAACAATCCGCACCGGAAAACCCAGTAAATCTGCATCTTTAAATTTCACTCCTGGTCTTTCATCTCGGTCATCAATGAAGACCTCGATATTTTTTATTTCAAGAGCTTTAGTTATATCATCGATATACGAAGCGGTCGCTACATCTTTGGGGTCTAAATGACAAATATGAACATGAAACGGCGTAATTGCTTGGGGCCAAATAATGCCGTCTTGATCGTGGCTTTGTTCAATGCAGGCCTGCACCGTGCGTGTTACCCCAATGCCATAACACCCCATTTCGTAAAATTGCGATCTGCCATTTTTATCAAGAAAAACACCATTCATTTTTTGCGCGTATTTTTGTCCAAGATAAAATACGTGACCCACTTCAATACCCCGAAAAGCTTTTAATCTGCCGTTAGACTCCGGGCATTTATCGCCCTCTTTGGCCATTCGAATATCTGCAAACTGGGTGATTTGGTAATCTCGCGAGTGATTAACATTTTTAAAATGAAAACCATCTTCGTTGGCACCGACTATATAATTTATTAAATTTTTAACGCCATAATCGGCATAAATAGGAATTTTTAATCCGATGGGGCCACAAGAGCCCGCACTTGCACCTGTCACTACATTGATATCGTGATCACCAAGCATCATAGGTGCATTAGCCATTTTTAAAATGTTTTTAAGTTTGATTGAGTTCACTTCATCACTGCCACGCAGAAGCACAGCAAAAGCCCTTAAAGGTGTATCATTCGTCTCTGCAAAAAAAAGAGTTTTAACCAACTCATTTGCCGGAACTCCTGTAGCTTTTTCAAGGTCCGCAATAGTTTTTTGCCCCGGTGTTGCAAACTTTTCAAGTGGCAACTCTGTACTGTAAGGCGAAGCATAAGCCACCGCATCTAGAGCCGGACACACCTCTATATTTGCCGCAAATTGGCTTTGATCACTAACTAAAAGTGAGTCCTCCCCGGCATCAGCTAATAGTTGAAACTCATGGGTTTGACTGCCGCCAATATTGCCAGCATCAGCTTGCACGATGCGGTATTGCAAATGCAGTCGCGCAAATATTCTTTGATATGCCGCGTACATCGCCTGATAGGTTTTTAAAGCCCCCGCCTGATCGGCGTCAAAACTGTAAGCATCTTTCATTGAGAACTCACGCCCGCGCATCAAACCAAAACGCGGACGAATCTCGTCACGGTATTTGGTTTGAATTTGATAAATATTTTTAGGTAAATCTCTGTAGGATTTTAAATCATGACGAACATAATCCACTACGGCTTCCTCGTGCGTAGCGGCTAAGCAAAATTCGTGATTATGGCGATTTTTAAATTTTAGAAGACCTGCGCCCATCTCATTCCAACGATTTGTTTCCATCCATAATTCTTTAGGATGAACAACCGGCATTAAAATTTCAATGGCGTCCTCTTTTGCTAACTCTTCACGGATTATATTTTCAAATTTCCGAATGGCTCGCAGGGCTAACTGACCATAAGTATAAAGGCCGGGCGCCAATTTTTTTATAAACCCAGATCGCACAAGTAGCTTATGAGAAGGAATTTCCGCATCGGAAGGCGCTTCTTTTAAGGTGTAAATATGGCTTTTAGTCCACTTCAAATGTTGATCTCTATTTTGACTCATGTCCGGCCTCAATTCCGTAAACTTTAATTTTTCGGTGCAAGTAACTTCTTTCTAAACCTATAGCCTCTGCCGTTTTAGAAATATTACCACCGAATTCTTGAATTTTTTTTATTAAAAATTCTTTTTCAAATTCGGCGCGGGCCTCGCGAAATGTTGAAAAATCATTTAAGTCTGCTATTGAATTTGACGATTTTTTATCAATGAGGCCTGCGAATTTTAAATCATGTATGTCAACAAAATCTGAAGGAGTTAAAATATAAACCCGCTCGATAAAATTTTGTAATTCGCGTACATTGCCGGGCCAACTATGCTTAAGCATAAGCTTAAGACCCTGTTCGGATATAGTCTTCCTGAGTGAGGCCATTTGTTTAGCAGCAATATCGCTAAAATGTGCAACTAAGGAATAAATATCTTCAGATCTTTCACGCAATGGCGGCATGAGCATAGTCCCGTCATCGAGTAAAATCGCGAGATCTAAATGCAGTTTATTTTTATTTTTTAAAACGGCTAAACTTGCTGTCGAAGTTATAATAATTCTTGTATCACTGTTAATTTCAACTGAACTCCCAAACCTTTTAAATTTTCCGCTTTTAATAAAATTCGCTAATTTTTCTTGAAGAATCATTGGTAGCTCTTCAATTTCCTCAACAAGCAAGGTGCCATTATTCATCAATTCTATTTTGCCACGTCTGGGCTTATCAATTCCGGGTAAGATTTCTTTTTCAATACCAAACAATTCAATTTCAATTAAATCTTGTGGAAGCGCGCTACAATTAATTTCAGAAATTGGACCACTGGCACGCGAACTCATATAATGTATATTTTGGGCGGCCAGTTCACGACCAGAACCAAGCTCCCCTTCGATAAGTAAGGGCACGCTGTTTTTTGCAAATCGAGTTACATTTTCTCGAATTTTTTGCATTTGCACAGAGCCTCCCACCAACGCAATTGTTTTACGAAGCTTGTTGAGTAAGGCATTTTTTTCGTCACGCTCACCTTTTAGCTTAACAATATGATCGATAGAAATTAAAACTTTATCTAGTGAAAGAGGTTTTTCAATAAAATCCCACGCGCCAATTTTTGTAGCCTTAACCGCCGTTTCAATGGTGCCATGACCAGAAATCATAACAAATGAGGTGTTCGGATACAGCGGCACGGCCTGACTTAAAACCTCAATGCCATCCATTTTTGGCATCCAGATATCTAAAAAACAAATATCAGGTGAAAAACTTTTAATTACAACTAAGCCTGATGGCCCATCTGCCGCAACCATCACCTCAAAGCCGTCATCCCGCAAACTTTCAAATAAAACTTCACGAATGGGTGATTCGTCATCAATGATCAAGATTTTAATTTTGTTTTTATGCGCATGAAGCTCCACTTCAAACTCCTTCTACGGCTAAAATTGGTATCTCGATATACATCTTTGTACCTCTGTTGTTGTTTTCTAACACTCTAATTATTCCACCATGATCTTCAATAATACTTTTAACTATCGGTAGCCCCAGCCCCGTACCTTTTTCCTTAGTTGAAAAATACGGCTCAAAAACCCGAGCCCTGTCCCGAGGTGAAATTCCCTCTCCATTATCAGAAATAGAAAGTTTCAGAATCTGCTGAAATTTATTATACTCTGTTTGAATTCTAATGTTAGCCTTAGGCTCATTCTGCACAGCCGCCACCGCATTATCAATTAAATTAACAAAAACTCGCTTAAGCTGATCCGGGTCAAAACTAAATTCAGGCACACAGTTATCAAGTAAAATTTCAAATTTAATATTGGATTGGGTGTCGGCATAAATCTTCGCGGTTTTAGTTAACACTTCATTTATTTTACCCGGAACAGTTTTAATCTGAGGAAGCCTGGCAAATTGGCTGAACTCATTGACTAGCGCCTTCATGTCGTCAACTTGAGTTATTATCATTCGGATTGAATCTTTAAAAGCAGGGTCGGTTATTTGCGAACCAAATTTTTTAGCCAATCTTTCTGCGGAAAGACGTATTGGGGTAAGTGGATTTTTTATTTCGTGGGCAATTCTTCTGGCGACTTCGGTCCAGGCCGCAGCACGTTGAGCATTTACAATAGGCGTCATGTCGTCAAACACCATGATCCGACCAATTTCTTTATTGGCCTCATCCTTTAAAATTGAAATATGAACTGATAATGGAACAACTTCAGTTCCTACCATTATCCGAAGTTCTTTCTGTAAAAAAACCAATGAGTTATCTTGCATTAACCGAATTATTCCTGAAAATATTTTGTAGTTTTCTTCACTTAACAGCGTGCTAATATGTTTTCCCACGCTGCCTGCCGTATCAATTTGCAGGAGTTCGCCTGCGCGGCGATTAATTGTTGTCATGTGTCCGGTCATATCCACTGAAATAACTCCGGCACTGACATTTTTTAAAACAATTTCAACATAACGCGTGTACTGATTTAAATTTTTTATAGTTTGCTGTAACTCTAACTCTGAAGTTGATAAATTAGCTATCATCTGGTTAAAACTTCCAATTAAACTGCTAATTTCTTCACTGCCTGATTCAATTTCAAGCTGCGTGTAATCACCTGCGGCCACCCGCTTGGTGGCCCGTCCCAATTGCACCAGCGGAATAGCTAATTGCCTGGCCAGATAAAAGCCAAACCAGACCGCCGCAAATAAAATAACCAACGTCATCACTATGAGCATAATAAAATAAATAGAGCGCAGTGGATATTCAACTAAGGAATTATTATGAAATTCTTGATAGGCTCCAACGATGTCATCAAATTTAGAGCTCGCCGTCAGATTTAAAAACTTAGTAACGACAACCGCTCCCGTATGGCCATTTTTTCGAACAGGCACCATTATTTGTAGTAAATTATAGTCTCCAAATATTTGAATAGTACTGGCTTCATCGTAATTTGATATGGCCTTTTTTAAAAATTCGCGATTTAATGTTGGTATTAATTCGGAACTCAGCTCTTCATCTTGAGAAACTAACCGCCTACTCACTAAATTGTCATAATACTCGACCGCATCCAACCTGTAGCGTTTTCTGAATTTATCAAGTTGCAACGTACTGGGCTTATTCGACATTTTAATTATGTCTTGCGCAACTAGGCGTGAGTACTCATACCCACGTTTTTTTTCATTTGCAATAAAAGTGTCAATTACCTCAGAGGCATTTCGCAGCACCGATAGCATTCTTTGTGAAAACCATTTTTCAAAGCTGCTATTTAAATAAAAAACAGAAATTATAAAAACCAAGAGTGTAGGAATAACCGAAAATGAAATAAACGAAATCATCAGCTTTGATTTCAGACTGGAGCCAAATACCTTTCCCCTTCTTTCAATAAAAACTTTAACAACATTTCTAAAAATCAAAAATAACAATAGTAGAATTAAAATTAAGTTAACATTCACTAGACCAATAAAAAACAAAACATGCGTTGATGGCAGGTTCTGTCCAGATCTAAATATATAAACTTCAAGCCCCACCAAAAATGCCAATAAAATTGAAATTGAAAAAATTGAAAGCATCTCTCTTTGCCTTTTACGCAGTTCAAGATTTCTTTCGTTGCTAGAGTCTTTTGTTTTATGAATTTTTAATTTATTGATTATATTCATCTGTTTAATTTAAAATCTGATAAAATCTCTTCAATTGGGCAGTTGTGCATAAGTTGTAATATGTAGCACATAGAGTCTTATAATGTGGCGCCTGTCGCGCTGCGCCATAAGTTTGTATTTTACTTAATTTATATAGTTATTTATTACTCAAAAACTACTTGCCCCTTATTTAGGCCAACCCTCACGCTTGATTTATTTTTAAAATCCTGAGCAATGATTTTTTTTGCGAGTGGATTGAGCACCTCTGACTGAATCAAGCGTTTTAGCGGCCGCGCGCCAAATTGTGGATCAAAACCTTTTTCGGCTAGCCAGTGGCAGATCTCATCAGAAAATTGAATCTCAATTTGTTTTTCTTTAAGTCTTACAACGACCTCTTGAAGTTGAATTTTTACAATAAAGCTCATGTCCTTCATTTCAAGAGAATTAAATTCAATGATGTCATCAACACGGTTTAAAAATTCAGGTCTGAATGCCTGCTTAAGTGCGGCCCCAATTGCCGCAGAGCCTTGCCCCGCACCTAAATTTGAAGTCATGACTATAATACAGTTTTTAAAGTCAATGGTTCGGCCTTGACTGTCTGTTAAACGTCCCTCATCAAGCACTTGCAATAAAATATTAAAAACATCCGAATGAGCTTTTTCAATTTCATCAAATAACACGACCGAATAGGGTTTTCGCCTGACGGCCTCGGTTAGTTGTCCGCCTTCTTCAAAGCCCACATAACCTGGAGGGGCACCAATCAAGCGAGACACCGAATGTTTTTCCATGTACTCACTCATATCAAGGCGGACAATAGACTGCGAATCATCAAAAAGAAAGTCCGCCAGGGCTTTAACAGTTTCTGTTTTGCCCACCCCCGTGGGGCCCACAAAAATAAAACTTCCCATTGGTCTATGAGGGTCTGAAATCTCGGCCCTAGATCTACGGATAGCATCAGAAATAACTTCAAGAGCTCGACTTTGCCCGATGACCCGTTTTTTTAATTCTTCTTCCATTTTTAAAAGCTTTTGCATTTCGCTTTCTAGCATTTTAGAAACGGGAATTTTAGTCCATCGTGAGACAATTTCTGCGATGTCTTCTTCGTCGACTTTTTCTTTTAATAGCGCGGATTTGTTATTTTTAATACTTGCTTCAAGTGCTTTTAATTTTTTTTCAAGTTCGGGAAGCTTGCCGTATTTTAATTCAGCGGCCCTTGCAAACTGTGCATCACGCTCGGCGCGGGCAATAAGGTTTTTAGTGTCTTCAATATCTGTTTTAACTTTTTTAACATTATCAATTTGGCTGCGCTCAGATTGCCACTGCTCTTTTTGCAGTTGCAGCTCTTGGGTTAACACCCCAAGTTCTGCAGAAATTTTTCCACGGCGATCTGTTGATAACGCATCTGTTTCTTTTTTCAGGGCTTCAAGTTCAATTTTTAAACTTAGCACCTTGCGCTCAATTTCATCTATGGCTTCGGGCACGCTGTGATTTTCAATGGCAAGCTTACTTGCCGCTTCATCAATTAAATCAATGGCCTTATCGGGTAAAAATCTGTTGGTGATGTAGCGGTGAGATAACTTAGCGGCAGCGACTATGGCCGCGTCGGTAATTTGCACAGCGTGATGCACTTCGTATTTTTCTTTTAGACCGCGCAAAATCGTAATGGTTTCGTCAACTGAAGGTTCATCCACTAATACAGTTTGAAATCGCCTTTCTAAGGCGGCGTCTTTTTCTATATGCAGCCGGTACTCGGTTAACGTTGTGGCCCCGATGCAGCGTAAATCTCCACGCGCAAGGGCGGGTTTTAATAATTGCCCGGCATCCATGGCGCCTTCCCCTTTACCTGCCCCCACTAGGGTGTGCATTTCATCAATGAATAAAATAATTTCGCCGGCACTTTCGGTGACCTCTTTAATTACAGCCTTAAGCCGATCTTCAAATTCGCCTCGGTACTTAGCGCCCGCAATTAAGGACCCTATATCCAGTGACATCAGCTTTTTTCCTATTAAATTCTCAGGAATATCTTTTTTTATAATTCGCAGCGCCAGCCCCTCTGCAATAGCTGTTTTTCCCACGCCGGGCTCGCCAATAAGCACAGGGTTGTTTTTTGTTCTTCTTGATAGCACCTGTATCACGCGCCGAATTTCTTCATCACGTCCGATAACGGGGTCCAGCTTGCCCTGTTGAGCGAGTTCAGTTAAATCGCGCGCATATTTTTTTAGAACTTCATATTGATTTTCGGGTTCATCACTTGTCACTTTTTTGTTTCCTTTGATTTTATTTAGAGCCTGTTTAATGGCATTAACCTGAATATTGGCTTCTTTAAATAGTACCTTTAGTTCTGATTCATTCGAGCCGAGCATCGCCAATAAAAAATGTTCGGTGGAAATCAGCTCATCCTGATTTTTTTTTGCCTCAACCTCGGCCTCTTTAAATATTTTTTGCAGGCGATTGCTGGCATAAACTTGTTGTACCGGCGCCGTAAGTTTAGCCATCTTAGCAAATGATTTAGCCAGAACTGCGGATACAAGCTGGGGCTTCACCTGAGCTTCCGCTAAGAGACGGGGCACTAATCCCCCCTCTTGCTCCACCAACTCTGAGAGCAGATGTTCAGGCTCAACCACGCTGTGTTGAAAATTTTCTGCCAATTTTGCCGCCGCCTGCATGGCGTCTTGGCTTTTTTTTGTCATTTTTTGTACGTCATCTGCCATATTGAATCCCCGTAATTTTTCCTATGACTTAAACATGAGTTATATGTATAATTTGTCAATGCATTCGCAAAATAAAAAATCCCTAAAGCGAATAGGGGCCTCTATATTAAAAGAAGGTATTAACGCCGCTGACTATAATATATATAAGTTGCCATTTTCATGTGAAGACTGTTCGCATTTTAAAAGTGCAGATCAATCTTGTACTCTCGGCATGCCCACGGAACCGCATCTACGAAAAAATCAAATTCACTCTTATAATCTCTCTGGAAAAATAGCTCTTTGTCGCATTCAAGAAATTGACTAGATCAAGACTGGGCAGAAGCCTTAGGACGCGACCTGTAACGTGACTAGTGTCCTGAAAACCACGACTGAAGCCAGATCCAGAATTTCATTTCTCGACTAAAAAATCTACTTTTCTATCCTTGTGTCCTGTCAAGAATGCCGCATTTACCCCGATCAGTAGTTATACAATTAACGATGAGGCAGGAAGTCTCAGAGCGGTGATGCTCGTACTCACATTGAAAGGGGAACTCAAGGAAGACTTTAAGGAAGATTAAGAAAATTACGGAAGAAGCATAAAAATAAACTTTGGCTCGGATGCTGAAGTTAAAAAAACAAAAAATAACTCACGGAGGAACTAATGAAACATTTAATAATTTAAAATAAAAAACGGAGATTACAATGGGAATGAGAATTACAACAAACGTAGCAGCAATCAACACACAAAGAAACTTAGTCGGCAGCCAAAGAAATATTCAGAACTCAATGGCGCAATTATCCAGTGGTTCACGGATCAATAAATCAGCTGACGATGCCGCCGGTCTGGCTATTTCAGAAAATATGAAGGCCCAAATGAGATCATCGGCCCAAGCCCGCAGAAATGCCAACGATGGTATCTCGCTCGTGCAAACGGCTGAAGGTGCCTTAACCGAAATTTCAAATATCGCCACCCGTATGCGAGAATTAGGCATCCAGGCCGCATCTGATACTGTGGGCGTAAGGGAGCGCGGATACATTGACCTTGAAGTGCAACAACTAAAAAGTGAGATGGACCGTATTGCTAACACCGCGAGCTGGAACTCAGTTAAATTACTAGATGGAACAACCCCAGTTTTTGATTTTCAAGTAGGTCTTTATGCTACAGATAATGATGTGATCTCTTTTGATTCATCGAACAATGTGGCTACTTTAGAGGCACTGGGCTTAGGTCAGATGGAATTTTCAACTAAAGAAGGGGCCCGAATGGCTATTGACACCCTAGATGAGGCCCAGGCCACTATTAATGGTATCAGATCCAATATCGGTGCATTGCAGAATCGCTTAACCTCGACTGTTGATACTCTTGCCGTAACTGAGGAAAATTTAGCCGCAGCTAATTCCCGCATCCGCGATACAGATATAGCCGCAGTGTCTTCTGAAATGGCCAGAAACAATGTATTATTACAGGCCGGAACGGCCACCTTGGCGCAAGCCAACCAAATGAGTCAGTTAGCACTTAAACTTTTAGGCTAGTATTCTGAATAAAACTCAATTAAAAATAAAAGCTCGGGCCAAAACCCGAGTTTTTTATTGTAGTATTTCGCATAGAGCCAAAAATAAAAATAAGACAATTCTATTAATTTAATGTATATATTGTTTAACCTGCTGAGGCAGGTGGTTTATTAATTATAATGCGCAAATAATTTAATTATTGTTCGCACTATCAAGTCAAACTCAAAGAGGAATTTATGGCTAAAAAAAAGAAAACAAACAAGAAAACTGCAGCAAAAAAAACAAAAAAGAAATCTAACAAGAAAAAAAAAGAAAAAAAACCAGATAAAAAAGATGGCAAAAA
>Ga0105164_10000420_pt1 | contig 30646 bp, 28 predicted proteins | sample VDWuncwatermetaG_FD_89674 | JGI IMG/M metagenome (GOLD analysis project Ga0105164, IMG submission 89674) | Wastewater microbial communities from Netherlands to study Microbial Dark Matter (Phase II) - VDW unchlorinated drinking water | ecosystem: Environmental > Aquatic > Freshwater > Drinking...
AAATAATATTTTGGGTTGTGGTTGAATTGATGGCATTTGTTTAAAGAGGAATTGCCTGACTAGTAACTACTGCAGGTAACGTTACACTAAATGTTGTTTCACCGACCTTACTTTTTACTGATATTTCACCTTTGAGTGCAAGAACTAATGACTTCGTTATAAAAAGACCAAGACCTGTACCTTGAGCTTGTCTTGTTAATGGATTATCAAGTCTTCCAAATTTCGTAAAAATCTTTTGTTGGTCAGATTCACCGATTCCAATTCCGTAATCCGTTACTTCTATCTTTAAGCGATCTTTAATATTGTTTTCATTTTTTAAAGAGCTCGCTTTTATGTTTACTTTTCCTTTATTTGGAGAATATTTAATAGCGTTATCGATTAGATTGGTTAATATTTGTTCTAGTCTGTCTGCATCTGCATAAACGTTTGGAAGGTTTTCTTCAATATCTTTAATTATTTTATGAGTAGTCCACTTAGCACTTAAAGATTCACAGACTCTATTGATATATTTTTTTAAATCCAAGGCTCTTATTGTTAATTGTTGACCTTGAGATTCCAATCTTGAAACAGCAAGAAGATCTTCAACAAGTCTTGTAAGTCTATCTGCTTGTTCTTTGATTATTGCTATATATTTTTTCTTATTTTCTTCTGTTAATTTTTCTCCAGATCGAATTAAGGTTTCTGCAAAACCTTTAATACTGGTAAGTGGAGTTCTTAGTTCATGACTGACGGTACTAACAAAATCAATTTGAGCTCTATCTACTATGGAGTCTAAAGAACTTTCTGTGTAAAAAGTTGTGAGATATCCACCACTACTTATTTCTATTTGCATTGCTTTAAGGGTAATTCTTTTTCCATCGTTTCTATTAAAAATTGCAGCCTGAGGTTTTATCTCTGATTCACTGTCAGGGTTTATAAAGCTTTCGGGGAGAGAAAAAAGTTTTGACACATCTTCATTGATTAGCTCTTGATTGCTATATCCTGAAATCTTTTCAACAACACTATTTACAAAAATAATTTTCCCTGACTGATTGGACAGTACGTAGCCATTTGGAGAAGACAAAAGGATTGCATTTAGTAATTCTTCTCTGTTAATAGTCATCTTGTATGGATATCTTTCATTTTATATTTTCATGATAGGACGATTGTTAAAAATCTCAATTAAAATCAGTATTTTCTTAATAATTTTATCTATTTATAGCATCTTAGATAAACTAAAGAAAAACAATAATCTTGCCTTTACAGTTTACTAATCATCAATTATTCAGATAACAACTAAATCATTTGAAAAGAATTGGTAAAGTATTGTAGTATTTAATTCCGCATAATTTATATATAGGGTGCAGGGAAAAAAGGAAAAATGCCTACAACAAATCAATTAATTAGAAAAGGTAGAAAGAAAATAAAAGTTAAGACTAAGTCACCAGCTTTACAAAGCTGTCCTCAGAAAAGAGGAGTTTGTACTCAAGTTAAAACTACAACACCTAAAAAGCCAAACTCAGCACTTAGAAAAATTGCAAGAATTAAATTAACTAATGGCATTGAAGTTACAGCTTATATACCAGGAGTTGGACACAATTTACAAGAGCACTCTGTTGTTCTAATTAGAGGTGGAAGAGTTAAAGATTTACCTGGTGTTAGATATCACATTATCAGAGGTACTCTTGATGCACAGGGCGTTAAAGGTAGAAAACAAAGCCGTTCAATGTATGGCGCAAAGAGAGAAGTTGTTAAGGCACCAGCAGCAAAATAAAGGCAGGGTTTAAAAGAAGGAAAGCTATGACTAGAAAAGATACAGGCGATAGAAGAAGAAAAATTGGGCCAGATCCAAAATTTAAAAGTCCACAAATTCAACGTTTTATAAATAGAATTATGAAAAGTGGTAAGAAATCTACTGCACAAGGCATCATTTATGATTCGTTTGACATAATTAAAGAAAAAACCAAACAAGATCCTATTGATATTTTTAAGAAAGCTCTAAAGAACGTTACACCATTAGTTAAAGTCAAAGCAAGAAGAATTGGTGGAAGTACTTATCAAGTTCCTGTTGAAGTCGGAAGCTTCGAAGGTGAATCATTAGGCTCTAGGTGGTTAATCATTGCTGCTAGAAAAAGAAATGGCAGATCGATGAAAGATAAGTTAGCTTCTGAATTCTTAGATGCTGCAGCTGGTCAAGGAGCTTCAGTTAAGAAAAGAGAAGAAGCACATAAAATGGCTGAAGCAAATAAAGCTTTTGCTCACTATCGTTATTAATTTTATAAAGCAGCATGCCAGGACCTTTGATTCCCTGATGTTGCATCAGTTTGGATAGTAGTTTGCCTCCTCTTTATATTTTCAGGTACTGGATCAGGGTAATGTTCTTTTAATTCTTCGGGAGCAGTATGTTCTTGATGTGCATGTGGTTTAACTTCTCCATTGAACTCTACAACTACATTTCCACTATTGTCTAAAAAATATGATGGTGGATTACAGCCTAAGAACTCGAAGATTCCTTTTAAATGCTTTCTAAGACCATCATTTCCATTCTTAGCTTCAGTGCCAATTAAAAACTTTAAACTCTTTTCATTAAAAGGGAAACCTAAAGAATATTTTAATTCTGGGGATTTCTTTTTGGAAGAAAGTGCTGAAAGTGGGTCTGAAATTATATTTATGGTTTTTTGAAGACCAGAGCTTTGAAATCTTTCAGGTAAGAATGTTACTTTTCCTTGGTCTACAAATGTATCTAATCCATCAGCAAGTGCTGAATAAGTAATTCCAATATCTACAAGAGTTTTCACTGGTCCAAAATTTAAAACCCAAGGTACAACAGAAAGTAATCCAGACTCTATTATTGCTCTTCTATCTGCTTGTGCACTTGTTAAGCATGTTCTATGTTCACTTTTACTTTCAACACCATCCCTATTTTCTTTATTATATGAAACCATTAGCAAAAGACTTTTTTCCATATATGTAGAAGCTAATGAAGCAACATTTACTAAAGAAGAACCACTGAGAGCAATTTTATTAAACAATGATGTGTTACTGAAGTCTTCCTCTTCAGACTTAAAAAAGAAATGTTTACCTACACTGAGAAGCCCTATTGCTCCTGCTACTACCTGAAACCAGGCAAGGGCACCCTCTTTAGCATTTTTAGATAATTTCTCTGATCTTGAAACTACAATTTGTGTAGATTCTAATACTGTGGAAAATAAATTTACTAATGTAGGAAGTCCAGGTAAGCATCTTGCTAATGAAATAGCACTTACTGTTTCAATTACTTTTGAAGCAGCTTCAGGACCTAGTGGATAATTATGAAATTCTCTAAAATATTTATCTGCTAATTTTGAATTAAATTCTTCTGGCGTAAGTCCATTGCTAGTATATCTTTTTGGGTGGCTTGCAAGAATAGCTCCATTTTTGTCATAAACGGTTCTTGCAATTAATGCCATCTACAGTTTTCTCTCAAAGATCATTCTTTATCACCTAACCTTATTAATATATTTTTACAGGATATAGGCAAAAAAATGTTTACTATTAGAAGAAATCTTTTGAAAAAGTTATGTTAGTGAAAGTTGTTTGGATTGTATTTGTAATTTATCTGGATGAAGCTACTCTAGCTGTTCTATGTGTAGGCTCTGCTTCAGGTTGAGCTTGCCCACTAAAGCTTGTAGAATCAGTTTGAGGCTCGGATATTGGGCTGCTTGATTCATTTTCAGTTCTAGCATTCATACTTTCTGATTCAACTTCACAAACCACTTCTCCTCCTCTTATATAGACTTTAGGAGGTTTAGAGCCTGTTAGTTCTAAAAATGGAGCGATATACTTTTCTCTAATACCAGGCTTACTTTCTGTTCCTAGATAAAGCTGCTTGCCAAAATTCCATCCAAATACATTGCCCATTAAGTTTTTCCCAGACCCTGTTTTATCTTCTTTTCCAAAATTCCTGAAATATTCACTACCTTCCCATGTGGCTTTAGCACTTATTCCAAGGTCAAATATGTCTTTAATACTAATATTCTTAAAGCTAAAGTTCTTAAACCAGGTGAAAAAGACCATTCCTGTCCATTCTAGGAAACATCTAAAATCACTTTCTGCATTTTTTCTAATGCTATTTCCATGATCAAAAATAGGTTGGAGTTTTTTGCCATTTTCATTTTCTAGTCCTCTATTTTCCATAAGATTTGAAATAAGGGATTTTTCTCCAGAAGAAAATAGCATGAGTCCAGCATTTACTAAAGAGGCTGCACTTAACCAAATCTTGTCAAAAAGAGATATTTCACTTTGTTCATTTTCATTACCAGAAAATTTACTACCTAGGCTAAATAAGGTTTGAATACTACCTGCTACACCTGCACCCAGTTGAACACCAGAAATGTACATTTCTGCTTTTTGTTCAGATCCTTTTTCTTTACTATTCCAGGCACTGATACCATCTCTATTTTTAAATCTTTCAAGTTTAAGCTCTAGTTCTTCTTGTTTTTCTGGATTCTTTGTCATTGAATTTCTTTCAGCTTCTAATTCAAGTCTTACTTTAGCCTCATCTTTATCTTCTAAAATGTTAGTACCACCAATAATAGTTTCAAAAAGTTCTGCTCCGCTGGTGAGAAGGTTAACAGCTGTTGCTGCACTAAATGATTTGAAGGCAAGAGCTCCGGCACCAAGTAACTCTAAAATTGCAGTTCCAGGTCCTACACCAAATCCAAAACTTTTTTTATCTGGGAGTTTGTTTATCCCATGTTTAAAATATGATTGAATGGCTCTTGCATGAGGAGCTCTTCTTTTTGCTTCATTAGATTTGTTTGAGCCAGAAGGAATTAATGCTTCACCAGTTAGTGAATAAGTGGCCTGAATCTTTCTATTTGTTTGAGTTATAGCTGCTGTCATTAAACTCTCTTGATAATTATTCTCAACAATTACTATTAAACTGCAAATCTTTCTCATTTGGAAGACTCTATTGATATTATTTCTCAAAAAGTTATAAATGATATGCATTGCGTAATACATTGATCTCGTTATACTGTAAAGATAGTTTGTTTCCTTAGTTAGGAACGTTGTATACAACGTTCCTACATACAAATACCTTTGTAACTTTAAGTTAAAATAGCATTCTATGACAAAACTTATCTTTGAAAAATCAAAAAAAGGCAGAATTTGTGCAAACTTGCCTAATCTGGAAGCTGAAGAAAATAAAGAAACCTCTTCTTTATTACCAAATGGTTTTTTAAGAGAAGATCTAAATCTTCCTGAAGTTTCAGAACTTGAACTTATAAGGCATTTTACAGAACTTGGTAGAAAAAACTTTTCAATTGATTCTGGATTTTACCCACTTGGTTCATGTACCATGAAATATAATCCAAAAATCAATGAACAGATTTCAAGAATTGAAAAAATAAATAACTTGCATCCGTATCAGCCTATTGATCAAGTACAAGGTGCATTAGAAATAATGTTTACCTTGAGTGAATATTTAAAAGAAATTAGTGGATTTAAAGGAATTACTTTGCAGCCAGCAGCAGGAGCTCATGGTGAGCTTACTGGTTTGTTAATGATAAAGAAATATTTTGAAAAAATTGGAGATAAAAAAAGAATAAAAGTTTTAGTCCCAGATACTGCTCATGGTACAAATCCAGCTACTGCAGCAATGTGTGGATTTACAGTAGTAGAGCTAAAATCAAACTCTAAAGGTCAGGTTGATGCTGAAACATTAAAAGAAAATTTAGATGATACTGTAGCTGCTTTAATGATGACTAATCCAAATACTCTTGGAATCTTTGAAGAAGATATTTTAACTATAAGTTCTCTTGTGCATAAATCCGGTGGATTACTCTATTATGATGGAGCTAATCTGAATGCAATTATGGGCTTAGCAAGACCTGGAGATATGGGCTTTGATGTATGCCATTTAAACTTACATAAGACTTTTTCTACTCCTCATGGCGGAGGTGGTCCAGGAGCAGGTGTAGTTTGTTGTAATGAAAGACTAGAACCATTTCTTCCAGTGCCTATTCTTAAGAAAGAATCAGATGGAATTTATGGTTGGGATTATGACAGAAAAGATTCTATTGGAAAAGTAAAAGCTTATTATGGAAATTTTGGAATGTATGTAAGAGCACTTACGTATATTCTTGCAAATGGAAAAGAAGGAATTAATCAAATTAGTAAAGATGCTGTTTTAAATGCTAATTACTTGAAAGAAAAATTAAAAGGGACCCTTGATCTTCCATACGATATTCCTTGTATGCATGAATTTGTTTTATCTGGGAAAAGCTTAAAGAAAAGTGGTGTTTCTACTCTTAATTTTGCAAAGAGATTATTGGATTATGGAGTTCATGCCCCGACTATTTATTTTCCTCTTGTTGTCCCTGAAGCCATTATGATTGAACCCACAGAAACTGAAACAAAAGAACAACTTGATGAATTTATTTCAATAATGAAAAAAGTAGCTGATGAATCAGTTACTAATCCAGATATGGTTATAAAAGCTCCCCATACTACACCAGTAGGAAGAGTGGATGAAGCACAAGCAGCAAGAAGTCTTAATCTTTGCTGGAGTAATAGCTGTAATTAAAATGAATAAACTTGTATATTTTCTAATTCTGATATTTATCAGTTTATTCCCATCACTTGTTTATGCTGTAGATATAAAAATTGGATTAACAACCTCTAGTAATCAAATTAGGGTTGGTGCAGATGTAAGAGCTGATTTAATTAATCAAGCCACACAAAAAACAATTGGCATTGTGAATAAAAGAGAAACTTTATATGTTGTGAATAAAAATGGACAAATTTCAGTTTTCAATAAAACAAAAAATCTAAATTTGGGGACATTTACAGTACCAATTCTATTAAAGCCCACTATTAACAATGGTCTGGTTTTTTGCCAAGATCGCTGGTATAGAGGTAGTCTTTTGATTTTTACGAATGCAGATGCAAAGAATTTAACAATTGTAAATGTTGTTGATTTAGAGAATTATTTACTAAGTGTTTTACCATCTGAAATGCCATATAAATGGAATCATGAAGCACTAAAAGCCCAAGCTGTTGCAGCAAGATCTTATACATTAGGATATCTTGGAAGAAGAAAAGATAAAGGATATGATCTTGAGTCTACTGTTGAAGATCAGGTTTATACGGGTATTATAGCTGAAAAATGGGCAACTACACGAGCAGTAAAAGATACAAAAGGAGTAATCCTTTTAAATTCTGAAGACAGTCCTCTTATTGCACTTTATCACTCTAGTGGCGGTGGTTATACCGATAGTATTGAAAACCTTTGGGATGAAACTCCTTCCCCACACATACAGCCAAGACCAGATTATGATGATAGGTCTCCTCATTTCAAGTGGACAAGAACTTTCAAAATATCTGATTTAAGTAATTCTTTAAGTTGCCTAAATATTGGAGAAATTAAAAACATAATTCCTCTATCAGTAAGTGTTTCTAAACGAGTAACTATGCTTGAAATTGTTGGTTCGAAAGGCAAGACCCAGATTAGGGGTGAGCAATTAAGAAGACTTTTAAAACTTCCAAGCTCAAAATTTAATTTAGCAATTTCTAATGGTATTGTAAATTTTGCTGGGAGAGGGTATGGTCATGGGCTAGGACTTTCCCAGTGGGGAAGTAAATCACTGGCAGATAATGGGTTTAACTTTAGGCAGATATTAGCTCACTATTACACAGGGGCCAAATTGGTAAAGGTTGAAGATTAGGTTACGTAGTGTAAAATAATATCTGTCATATGAAAACGCATAAGAAAAGCTTGGTTAGCATGGCTGATTTCTCAAAAGAGGATTTAGCTTCTATTCTTGATTTGACAAAAAAAATTAAATCAAAGCCATTATCGAGGTCAAATATATTGAAAAATGAATCTGTTGCACTTATTTTTGCAAAGCCCAGCTTAAGAACAAGAGTAAGTTTTGAAGTAGGTATAAATCAATTAGGTGGTAGTTCTATAACTATTAGGATGGATGAAATAAGTATTGGTAGTAGAGAAAATGTAGAAGACATAGCAAAAGTTCTAAGTAAGTATGTAAAAGCTATTGTTATAAGAACTTATGAACAAAAACAAATATCTGATCTGGATAAATATTCAACTGTTCCTGTGATAAATGCTTTAAGTAATGAAGAGCACCCTTGTCAAATTGTAGCTGACTTGCACACTGTAAAAGAAACCTTTGGGAAATTAGCTGGTCTGAAAATTGCTTATATTGGAGATGGGAATAATGTAGCTCAAAGTTTAATTATAGGAGCTGCATTAACTGATATGGACATTAGCATTGGTTGTCCTGAAAAATATAGCCCAGACCCAACTTTTGTAAAATTAGCTAAGAAAATCAATCCTAAAATAAAAATTGAAATTGTGAAAGATCCAAAAATAGCAGCAAAAAATGCTCATGTTCTTTATACAGATGTTTGGACCAGTATGGGACAGGAAAAAGAGTTTACGAAGAGAACAAAAATATTCTCAAACTATCAAATTAATGACAATTTACTTAAAGTAGCCCATAAAAATACAATTGTTTTACACTGTTTACCAGCTCACAAAGGACAAGAGATTACAGCAAAAGTTTTTGATAGATTCTCAGAAGTTATTTATAGGCAGGCTGAAAATAGGCTCCATGCTCAAAAAGCAATATTAATAAAACTATTGGAAGGATAATATGCATGTCCCTGTTTTATTAAATGAAGTTATTGAAGGTCTAAGTATTAAAGAAGATGGTATTTACGTAGATTGTACTTTAGGGTTAGGTGGTCACAGTAAAGAAATCCTAAAAAGATTATCTGACAAAGGGTTACTAATAGGCATTGATCAGGATGAAGAAATACTAAAACAGGCAAAAGATAACCTGAAAGACTTTAAAAATGTACTTTTTTTTAATGAAAACTATACTGCTTTGCCAGAAATTTTAAAAAAATCGGGAATTGAAAAGATAACAGGTGGAGTTTTGCTGGATTTAGGTGTTAATTCATTACACTTCGATATAAAAGAGAGAGGTTTTAGCTTTCAAAATGAGGCTCCTCTTGATATGAGGATGGATAATAGATCTGAATTTACTGCCTATGACATTATAAATCACTACAGAGAAGAAGAGATTGCTGACATTATCTATAAGTATGGAGAAGAGAGGTTTTCCCGAAGAATAGCTAGAAAGATAGTAGAAGCAAGGAAAAGGACAAAATCCATTAAAACAACTACTGAATTATCTAATATAGTTCTTTCTTGTTATCCGAAAAGCAAGTGGTTTAAAACTCATCCAGCTACGAAAACCTTTCAGGCATTAAGGATTGAGGTTAATAAAGAGTTAGAGGTACTTGACAAATTTCTTCGTTTTATTCCGGAACTACTTTGTGAGAAAGTCCGACTATCAGTGATATCTTTTCACTCATTAGAGGATCGGATTGTTAAAAACTTTTTTAAAGGTTGTGAAGAATTTAAAATCATAACCAAGAAGCCAATCACTCCAACTGAAGATGAAATGAGAGATAATCCAAGAAGCAGAAGTTCGAAATTAAGAGTTGCGGAAAAATTATAGAAGAGTTATTATGCAAAAACCTATTTTAAGCTCACTAGTAATTAATACACCATATAAGTTTGATGAAAGTACTACTTCTCCAAGAATAGGAAAAGTGTTTTCATTGCCATTCGGGTTTAGAGCAGATGCCCTTGCGATTTTTAAAACAAGTTTTCAATTTGTTTTTTCAGTGTCATTATTTATGGCTGTTTCATCTATCTTTATAATGAGCCTTTATTTGCCATTACAAGCACAAAATAATTCAATGTTAAAGAGTGCAAAAAGCTTAACTAATAAACAATTTAGCCTTCAAGCTAATCTTCAAGAAACCTCAAGCTATACAAAACTGTATACAAATGCAGAAGGATTCTCTCTTAAGGATTCTGAAGAAGTGATTCACGTGAACAATTTAGCTCCTGTAAATATTGAAGAAAAAGAAAATCTAATCACATTCAATAAATACCCTACTCTCCAGTTTGCAGGATTCTAATTTTTATTGTGTCATTCCCATGAAAATGGGAATCCAGAACAACCGTAATTTCTAGATTCCCTCTGGAGTTTATCCTCGCAAAAGCGGGGACGGGAATGACATTAATCCTCGATTTGTTAGCACAGCTGATTAGCTATAATAAACATGTGTTAATTAAATATAAATACCGGCTTTATTTCCTTCAAGTAATAATAGTTTCCTTATTTGTACTAATTTGGATTCAATTGTTTAATCTACAAATAATAAAATCTCAGGGCTTAATATCTAAAGCTGAAAAACAATTTTACGAAAAACCTGTGGCATTAAGAGGAGATATTAGAGATAGAAATGGAAATTTACTGGTACTGGACATTGTTAATTATGATTTATATCTTAAAGTAAAGTCTATTCAAGAAATAAAAGATGAAAGAATAAATGAACTTGCTGAAGTTCTTAAAATTGACCCAGTAAAACTAAAACACAAAATTTCAAATACTCGTATAAACAATAGAATATCTTCTGGGATTTCTGAAATTACAAATAGTAAAATCAAGAAAAATGATTTTGATTTTGTATACCTACATCCAGTTGTTAAAAGAGTTTATCCACATAAAAGAATGGCTGCCCAGGTTGTTGGTTTTATTAATAATGATAGAGAAGGTCAACATGGTGTTGAATATGCACATGAAGATCTTTTAACTAAAATCTCAGAAAGAAACAGCAGAAATTCTCTATACCAAAAAGGAACAGACATTGTTCTTACCATTGACTCAGCCTTACAAGAATATGCAGAAGAAGAGCTGGCAAAAGCTGTTTCAGAATCCAGGGCATCAAAGGGAGCAATAATAGTAATTTCACCTAAAACAGGTGAAATCTACGCTTGGGCTGTTCAACCAAATTATGACCCCAACGAATTCTTTAAAGAAAAAACAATTAAAAATTGGTCAATTACAGATATTTATGAGGCTGGTTCAACTTTTAAAGTTCTTACTGTAGCAAGTGCTCTTGAAACAATGTCCATCACTGCAAATAGCACCTTTTATGATCCAGGGTTTTTGAAGGTAGGAAAAAGAACCATAAAGAATCATAATCGTGGTAAACCTCAACAAATTACTCTTCTTGAATTGTTTAAACAATCTAGTAACGTAGCTAGTGCACAAGTCGGATTGAAAATGGGACCTGAGAACTTTTATAAGGCAATTAAAAAATTTATGATAGGTAAAAAAACTGGAATAGACTTGCCTGGTGAATCACAGGGATTATTATTAGACTTTCATAAATGGAAAGAGATAGACTGTGCTACTACAGGGTTTGGTCAGGGGGCTGTATCTGTCACGCCTATACAACTTGTTTCAGCAGTATGTGCTATTGCAAATCATGGACTTTGGGTACAACCCCATATTCTAAAAGGCACCTGGGAAGGTGAATATAACCTTATAAATGAGACCCCAATGCAAATTAAGCAAGAGCAATCTGTATCTAGTGAAGTTGCTGATTATGTGTCAGATCTTTTAAAACAAAGCGTTCAAGAGAATGTCGAGGCTATGGCATATATAGCTGGTAATGTCCCTGGCTATAATGTGGCAGGTAAAACGGGTACGGCTCAAAAACTCAGACCAGATGGAAAAGGCTATTGGGGTGGACATACTGTGGCTTCATTCATAGGTTATTTACCAGCTGAAAATCCAGAAATACTAACTCTTGTTGTAATTGATGATCCTAAGACTGGTGGTGGGTGGGGAAATACTGTTTGTGGACCAGTTTTTAATAGAGTAGCCAGCGTAGCCGCACAAATTTATATAGAAAAGAAAATTAGAAAGGATGAAAATAATAATGAAAACTAAGGAGCTTGTAGAAACATTTTTAAAAAAAGAAGAAGAAGCAATTAAGTCTTTAAAAAAAGAAAAAGGCAATCTTATTAAAGCTATTAGTGAAATAAGCAAAAGAGTAAATAAAAAGGGAAGAGTCATTTACATAGGAGCTGGAACTAGTGGAAGACTTGGAATCCTGGATGCTGTAGAGTGTAAACCTACTTTTAGCACTGATTTGTTTTTAGGAGTTATTGCTGGGGGAAAAAATGCTGTTTTCAAGTCTAAAGAGGGTGCTGAGGATGATGAAAAACTTGGTGTTAGCGATATGAAAAAATTAAAATTGAAAAAAAATGATGTAGTTATTGGAATCTCTGCAAGTGGAGAAACACCTTATACAGTTTCAGCTATTAAATATGCAAATAAAATTGGAGTTCTAACTGTAGGCATTGCTTCAAATCCAAAATCTACATTAGTAAAAATATCAAAATATAAAATTGCACCTTTAATTAAAAGAGAAATAATTCAAGGATCAAGCAGGTTGAGTTCAGGAACTGTACAAAAAATAATATTAAATATGATTAGTTCAATTTCTATGATTAATGCTGGTAAGGTTTATGGGGATTTAATGATAGATGTTCAACCTACAAATAAAAAATTAGTTAAAAGGGCTATTAATATAATTGCCACTGTATGTAAGATTTCTTTTGATGAAGCCTTAATACTATTTAAAAAATCAAATAAAAATACAAGAACAGCAATTGTAATGCACTACAAAAAATGTGACTTAAACACAGTAAAAAAGCTATTATCAAAACCAAACTTTAACTTAACCTCAGTAATCACCTGAATAGTGTAGGAAAAACATAAACTTTCATTTCAAGACGACTTAATTCCTAGTGACTTAACCATTATTTTGGGAATAGGTGTATTAAGCCGTAGTTTAAAGGATTTTAAATGATCTTAATAAGCCAAATATTTTTAGTACTTTCAATATTAGTGTTAACTATTGTTTTTATATTATTTTTTGAAGCAAGGATGGATGAGTTTGATAAGGCTGAAAATTATGAATGATGAATTAGATATATTGTTTGATAGAAATTATAATGAAAACGATTTTAGAATAGCTTTAAACTATCCTATTATTGAAGAAAAGCCAATTCTTGCTCCTGGCTCAATTTCAAGAGAAGAAGTAAAGAAAATATTTAATGTACATGCACTTAGAAGTGCAGTGTGTTTTTTAGCAACTAATTTCTCGCTACCTAACGGATAACCTAAGTTACAAGTTGCCAGCTGTAAGTTTCAAGGATAACTTAAAACTGGCTTTATGCGGTTCTTCTTGAAACTTGTAACTTACAACTTGAAACTAAAATGTGGGCCACATGGGATTCGAACCTATAACCTAACGCTTAAGAGGCGTGTGCTCCACCATTGAGCTAGTGGCCCTAATGGGCGATAGAGGACTTGAACCTCCACGGTTGCCCACATGATCCTAAGTCATGCGCGTCTGCCAATTCCGCCAATCGCCCATTTTAGATCTCAGTGATCAGATATCAGAATTTTTATCTGTTTTCTGATTTCTGACTTCTGATTTCTAGAATGCGCGCTCGAGACGATTCGAACGTCCGACCGACCGCTTAGAAGGCGGTTGCTCTATCCACTGAGCTACGAGCGCAAAAAAAATAGAAACATTAAAAAAATGCATCTATTTGACAAAATACACCATATTATAATAATGCTTTCCTTAACCAAGTGAGGAGAAAGTAATAAAATAAATAATTTTTTTGATTTCTATATTAAGGTCATAACATAGGTTAAGAAGTAATATAAACCCTTATTTTCTATAGAGAAAATTCTTGCACATTAAAGCCTAATTTAATACAATGTATCTGTACGCTTAGGTGTATATATTTCAGACTAGTATAATCTAATATTACGTAATTCGTATGGAAATCTCTTCAGAGGCAAAAGTTCTCGCTGGGCCGACTTCACTTAAAAGTGGTGTCGGTAACGGTGCATTTCAAAGCCGTAGTTCTTCTCGTCAGCCACCTAACTCAGAAGTTGAAGTTAAAAAAACAGTTGAAGATAGAGTTTCAGAAGTTAAAAGCTCAAGATTGTTACTTGGTGGAGTAGCAGGTCTAGCTGGATTAGCAGGATTTGCTTTCAAGGATGGTTTAGACAATGGATTTGAAAAGATAGGGAAAACGGCTGAAAGTCTAAGTAATGTAGTTTCTGTCCCTTTTTCTATCCTTTTTCCATTTGTAACATTAAAAAATGAATATGACAATCTTAAGGGAAAAACTAAAACAGAAGATGACAATCTTTTAAATAGAATGGTTTATAGCTGTGCAAGCGTAGGATTTGCACCTCAAACATTTGCTGAACCTATACTTGCATTTACAAAAGGGGGATTACATAAACTAGCTACTATAGCAAACCTACCGCATCTTTTATTTACTTTATTTTCTTATACTGGTGGAAGAGCTATGGGTGCTATAACCACATTTAGAAGAGCTTTTACAAAAGATGAAACTCAAAAATATAGGTTAGAACAAGAATTTAATTCTCTTTATAATCTGGGGAATATAGGCAGCGCTCATGCTTCAGTTTGTGTTATGTCTGAAAACTTTGCAGATGGCTGGAAAACTTTAGGAGATATTTTTACAGGTGATTTTGCATCAGCATATGAACGATTTAGAGAAAAGCCGTTAGCAATAGGATTAGGTACTATTTTTAATAGCTGGTTATTCCCAGCTGAGTGGGCTGCAAAGTTTTTTGACACTAGTATCCGATGTGCTGAAAATGTAGATAACTTTAGAAATGCTATTGGTAATAATTCAATAATCGTAAAAGCATTAAATAAATACAAAAATTTCTGGGCAGAAAACTCTAACAATAGAGATTCATTGTTGGGAAAAATTTTGTATCATGGAAGAGAATTTGCAAAAGTAGAATCACTTCTTGTTCCACCTATAGGCATGGCTACAGTAGTCTTGCCTTCTTATGATAAGTTTTTACGTGGTGATTTCTTTAATAAAGAAGCTCAGGCAATAGGTGGAAGTATAGGATTCTTTGATAAAGTCACTAGCGCTATTGCCTTTTTTGGGCATACTTTTCATACAGGCTTATATGGCTTAACTATTAGACTTCCTCAAACTATTACCACGGCTACTTTTTATCTGACCAGTCTACGAAATAAAATAAAAGGAGTGAAACATGGTGATAAGGGATATGTTGATGCTATAGATGTAAGGGATAAAATCTTTAATAGAAAACTATTAAATAAACTTTCAAATTGGGCTGAAGGGAAGTTGAATAAAATTGAAGACGAGTTACATGGAAGTAAAGCTAATAAAGTTAATCCTGTAACGAAAGAATCAAAATATATTAGAAATTATACGACTATAATGGCTCAGGAAGTAGTCTATGAACAAATTAAAGAAAAATATTTTTCAAGAATGGTTGAAGAATTGAATGGCGTAAAACCAGGACAGAAAGAATGGGGTGAATATTTGAACAATAATAAAGTTCAAATCCTGGAAGAGTTTGAACCTAAATTGGAGAAATACTATAGAAAATCAGAAGTGTTTGATGATAGCCAGATCTCATATATGAAATCTGGAAAAGGAAAAGAATATTGGAATAATATAATTTCTTCTGCTAAAGAAATGCTTGATCAAGAAATTAGTACATGTTTAAGTTCTGATGAATCTAAAGAAGAAAAACATACTCCTAATAATGTAAAATTACCTGATACGTTCTTAGGTCTATTGTCTAATCCTAAAGCACTGTTAGAAGTGGCAAAATTACGGACTTTCCATGTTACAAATTCTATTTTGCCTATGTTTGTAAAAGGATTTGTAAATGTAGTAGATTTTGGTAAAAAAGATGACCCGTTCTGGCTTAGAAATCACTTGGCTCAAAAAACTGGTATTGCTGAGGGAGATTTACGTCAGGCTACTGATAGGGAAGCTTGTCCAGTATTTTGGCTTAATTTCCAAAATGCAGGTAAAGGAGCAGCAAAATTCTATAATGCTATAGGGAGTTTGTTTGGAATGGCTGCGTAACATTCACGCTAAAATACCTTTGTGCTAAGAAAATTACACTTATCAAGTCTAATAATAGTCAATGAAATTTTCTTTATTGAAAATGGAGCTTTATTGATTGAAGGCTCTAAGATTATTAAAGTAGGTTCTAAATCAGATTTTGGTGATTTGAACAATTATGAAATTGTTGATCACGGAAAATCATTAATTTGCCCCGGCTTTATAAATCTACATAGCCATTTACTCTATTCAAATTTTGAAAAAGAAAATACTTCAGATGGCTTATTTCCCTGGCTTGAAAATCTTTTAGATAAGGTTCAAACAACTGATGAAAACACTTTTAGAGACTCTGTTAATCGTGGAGTTGAAGAAGCCTTATCTACTGGAACGACATATATAGTTGAAAATACTCCATCTGTTTTAAGCATAGAAGAACTTTTAAAATCTCCTATTAAATCACTTGTAGGGATAGAGGTTTTTGGATCTGATGAAGAAGAATCTAAGGAAATATTTAAACAAATTGAATCACAGTTTACAGTTCTTAGTTCTAATTCCACATTCTGCACTCCGCATTCCGAAATTACCCTCTCCCCCCATGCAGCCTATGATGTAAGTAGTCCATTGTGGAAGTTGTTAATTGATTGGGCAGAGGAAAACAATAAATTACTTCTTACCCATTTAGAAGAATCACCAGAAGAAAGATTTTGGTGGCAAGAAAAAAAAGGAGAGGGAATTAATTTTTGGAAAAAGATCAATAAACTTGATTCAAAATTAAAATACTGGAAACCTTATAGATCAGGGGTAGATTTTTTAGATCAAAACAACTTACTTTCAAAAAATATAATTGCTACTCATCTATGTCAGGCTTACAGGAAAGATCTTACAGCACTTAAAGAAAATGGTGTTTCGCTCGTTCATTGTCCAAGAAGTAATTATTACCTTTCAAATGGACTTGCTAACATTGCTTTGTGGGATGAATTGGGTGTTTTATGGGGCATGGGAACAGATAGTTTAGCTAGTAATGATAATTTAGATTTAATCGAGGAAGTTAAATTTGCTATTAACCATCAAAATTTATATAACGGTTATAAAATCTCAGATTCTTCAGCTTTTAGTGCAATAACATCAAAATCTGCCAAAATATTACATAAAGATATCGGGTCTTTAAAAGATGGATATTTTGCAGATTTTTTGGTTTATGATATCTCAGGTAAGGATTCCAGTACACTTGCAGACCCTTATCATTTATTGATTTGGGAAATGAAAAATAAGATTGATCTTAAAAAAGTTTATATAAATGGGGAAAATGTCTGGTCTAATCATTATCAAAAGGAATTATGTTAGCAGCAACATATGACAAGCTTAAAAGATTAAAGATTACAGATGTACCTATGCCTGAAATCAATAATGATGAAGCACTTTTAAAAACAAATGTATGTGGTGTTTGTGGCTCAGATTTAGTTAAAATGAAAAGTAATTTAGTAAGTGAAGGTACTGTGCTTGGGCATGAAGTCGTCGGCACTATAGTTGAGATGGGGAAGCATATAAAGAACTGGTCAGTAGGTCAAAAAGTGGTAGTTGCTCACCATGTCCCATGCATGGGTTGTCATTTCTGCAAATGTGGAAACTATTCCATGTGTAATCAGTTCAAAAATACAAATATTATCCCGGGTGGATTTTCTGAGTTTGTAAAAGTAAGTAGGGGGCACCTTGAGCAAACTACTTTTTTAATACCAAAGGGCACTGTTTCTGACTATGAAATAGCTTTAACTGAGCCTTTAGCTTGTTGCTTAAGGGCTGTGCAAAGAGCACAAGTTTCAACTAGTAACTTGATCTTAATTTGTGGACTTGGTTCTATTGGAATTATGATTGGTAAATTGTGTATTCAAAAAGGGGCACATACTTTTGGAATAGATTTACTTGAAGATAGAATAGCTATTTCGAAAGAAATGAATGCTATTCAAGAAGGTATACAAGCTAGTAGTAAAAATTTAGATGAGTGGGTTCGTGAAAAGACAGAAGGAAGAGGATTTGATACTCTATTTCTAGCTAGTGGTAGTGAAAAGAGCTTAGCTGACTCATTAAAGTATGTAAGAGCCGGTGGGAAGGTTGTTGTTTTTACAAGTATATTTAATGATGAAAAAGGATTCCCAAATAATGAAATCTACTATAGAGAACTTACTGTTCTTGGTAGTTATTCGCCTTCTCCAATTTGTTTAAAAGAATCCTATCAAATGATAATTACAGGTAAAATAAAATTAAAAAGTTTGATTACTGATATTGTGAAATTGAATGACCTGCCAAAAGAAATTGATAAATGTTTTAATAATAAGTCACTAAAGATGATGGTGGAACCGTAAATTACTTATAAAAAATCAACAATGCATTAGATATTTTTCTCTCATGGTGTTCACTCAGTGTATTAATAATCTGTCCATCTGCAACTAAAGTGGTGGAGCCGCCTCCATCTAAATTGATAGCATCTTTTAAATCAAGTTTTTTTAAAATCTGAGCAAGTTCTTGAAAAGTAACACCTACAGAGTATCCATTATGCCTACCGTCTACAGCAATTAAATACAATTTTTTATTTTTCCCAATACCTATAGCACTTCTGGGAGCATAAGCATCTTTACTTCCAAACCTGAATTTTTGTGCAGACTCATCTACAAAGATCTCTCCATCTTTTATAAGATATGGACCACCGCTTACTGCTTCAGTAACATTAGCCCACCCGGAAGGATTATTTATCCAGTCTACTCTCAAACAATCTTTTCTTTTTAACTTATCAAAGTGGTAAACATCACTAGGAAGTAAAACGTATCCATCTTGTGGAACTTCAATAGTGCCACCATCGATTTTTTTAATACATCCTTCATTAACTATGAAAGCATCTCTATGTTTAGGAATATGAAGTTCAGTATCAAAATCTGTCGTAAAATACCCCACTTTTTTATAAAGCCCAAAAGGTGTATTTAAACCATCAATTTCAAACATTGAAATAACTTTTTTACGAAATCCTCTTATTACCGTAACATTACCAGTGAGCATAGCCTTATCTATAAAAACTTTTTTATCTTCTGTAAAACCAATAGCTACTCTATCGTAGATCGGACCTGTAACCCATAATCCATCAGTAATTAAAGCTCCTAGAGGGTTCCCCGCTTTTACATCGAAAAAATTAGCATTAATCCCACCAAAAGCTTTTTCAACTTTTACCAGTGTGCTTAAAGATTGCTTGGCTTTAATTTTTTGTTTGCTTGGCATTCCAACTTTTATTGAAATATTTTTATTCTCAAGATCAATTTCTAAAGCATTTGCAACTATGGGACCTCTTTCAACTTCAGCCCTAATGAAATGTTTAATAATTCCTGGTTTTAATGTGGATGACTCCTTTACGAAATAATTTCTTGGGAATTCTAAAACTAAAAGATTTTGATAATTTATTTTTTTAAAATTCCCAGGACTGAAATGTTTTCTTTTAATCTCAAAACTAGTAATATTTCCGTTTGCAGTCCAGCTAATACTATTTAAAAAAGCATTTTCTTCTTCTGGAATTATTTCATACCGGACCTGACCATTTAAGTCAGTCTTTTTAATTTTCTCACCAAGTTCTTCTGGTTCTTTATATGGAATATCTAAATCAAAAGTAACAGTTTCAAGAGTACTCATTAATGAAGGCACTTTATCTGTGGACTTTGTAAACTCGATAAATAATTGGGATTTATCTTTATCTTGAGAAATATCTATGTTAATAATTTTAAGAGGAATATTTTCTTCTTTTATTGAATCAGGGATAAAAAATCTTATATCATCCAAAGCAAATGCTGGTGATGAAAACAAAAGAATAAAAAGAAAAAATAAAACTTTCATTAGTCTTTATAGACAACTTTACCTGAGACTATAGTGTAAACCGCCTTACCCTTTAAGTCTCTTTTATGGAATGGAGTGTTCCTGGACTTTGAAAAAGACTTACTGCTATCAAATTTCCAGCTCTTTTCTGGATCAATAATGGTTATATCAGCAATATCTCCCACTGAAATAGAACCTCTTGGAATATTCATAACTTTTGCAGGGTTTGTAGTAAGCCTTTTTATGAACTCTATTGGTGTTAACTTTCCGCTATGATAAAAGATTTCCATATAAAGTGGTATAGCTGTCTCAAAACCAATAATTCCAAATGGAGCTTCCATCATTGATCTGGACTTTTCTTCATTAGTGTGAGGAGCATGGTCAGTGGCAAAAGTATCTAATGTGCCATCTAAGACACCTTCAATTAAAGATTTCCTGTCTTCTTCAGATCTAAGTGGAGGATTCATTTTTTTATTTGGGTTATAGTCCTGTAAGCACTCATCAGTTAGAACTATATGATGAGGAGTAACTTCAGCAGTGATATTTAAACCTTCTTCTTTAGCAGCTTTGATTAATTTAACTGCTTCTTTTGTACTGATATGAGCAAAGTGAATTTTCCCTTTTGTTTGTCTGACAAGCTCAATTTCTCTACTTACACAAACTGCTTCACTCGATGAAGGGATACCAGGAATCCCTAGTTTATAAGACCAGTATCCTTCATGTACTGCTCCACCACAGCATAAAACTGAATCCTCAGCATGACTTACAATATTTGCATCAAGCATCTTTGCATATTCAAGAGCATGTTTTAAAAGCTTTAGATTTTCAATAGGCCTTCCATCATCTGAAAATCCAATCGCGCCAGCAGATTTCAACTCTTCCAGTGGAGAAAGTTCTTCTTGTCTAAGTCCTTTACTTACAGAAGCAATCTGAAAAATATTAACACAGCCTATTTTTTCATTTGTTTTTTGAATGTATTCAATTAATGCTGCATTATCAATCACTGGTTTTGTATTTGCCATGGGACAAATACTCGTAAAACCACCAGCAGCAGCAGCTTTTGTTCCACTTTCAATAGTTTCTTTTTCTGGGAATCCAGGGTCTCTTAAATGACAATGTATATCAAGTAATCCAGGGACTACCCATTTATCCTTAGCATCAATTACTTCTGCATCAGCAATATTTATATCAGTAATATTTATTTCTTTTTTTAAATCGACAATTTTTCCATTTTCAATAAGAACATCTAACTTTTCATCAGTATTAGTTTTAGGATTTATATATCTACCATTTTTTATCAGTAGCTTTGACATTGTAATTTAAATATATCACGCCAAACAATTTCCAGACGGTACAATAAAGAAACACAGAAATGAAATTTACTGTAGAAAAAAAATCTGAGAAATTTGAAGCTAGAGCAGGGAAATTAGAGCTACCTCATGGCACTGTATTTACTCCTGTATTTATGCCTGTAGGCACAAATTCTACAATTAAGACTTTGACAATGGATCAAGTAGAATCTACGAAAGCTCAAATAATTCTTACAAATGCTTATCATATGTATCTAAGGCCAGGTCCTGACTTGATTGAAAAAGCAGGTGGACTTCATAAATGGTCTAACTGGCATAAGCCTATACTTACTGACTCTGGTGGTTTTCAGGTTTTTAGTCATGGAAGATTTGGAAAAAGTAAAATTACTGATGAAGGGGTTATGTTTAAAGATCCCTGGAGCGGAAAAGAACATTTTATAGGTCCTGAAAAAGCAATTGATATTCAAAATAAACTTGGTGCTGACATCATAATGGCATTTGATGATTGCACTGCATTTCCTACGACATTTAAAAATCTGGAAGTGTCTTTAAATAGAACTCATGAATGGGCAGTTAGATGTAAAAATGCTCATAAAAAAACTGATCAATCTTTATTTCTTATAGCTCAAGGTGGCACTAATGAAGAGCTTAGACAAAAAAGTATTGATTTTATTACAAATCTAGATTCACCAGGAATTGCTATTGGTGGAGTAAGCGTAGGTGAAGCAAAAGAAGATATTTATAGAATCACTGCTTTCAGCTTTAAGCAATTACCAAAAAATAAACCTAGATATTTAATGGGTGTAGGAACACCTGAGGATTTGATATTTAGTATTCTATGTGGTGCAGATATGTTTGATTGTGTTATGCCTACTAGAATTGCAAGGCATGGAACATTTTACACAAGTGAAGGAAGAAAAATTATTAAAAATGCAGAGTTTACAGAAGATTTTACAAGCCTAGAAAAAGACTGTAAGTGCTATACATGCCAGAATCACACTAAAGCATATATAAGGCACTTATTCAAAGCTAGTGAACCTACTGGTCCTACTCTGTTGAGTATACACAATATTTATTTCTTAGTTGATTTGGTCAATCAAATTAGAGAATCTATATTAGATAACACTTTAGAGAAATTTTTAGCTAATTATCGTCTTACACCTCATGAGATGATAAAACAATTCCTGGGAATGGATTTAAGAGAGACCGTACAATAGTAAATATAATGAAATATAAAATTTTACTTATTATTTTTATTGCTCAATATTTGTTTTTCTCATTTAATGCTTTTGCACAAATTAGTGAAAATAAAATTACTTCTATTTCTTTTGAAAATAATGCTTTAACAATTAACACCTTAGGTAAAATTACATATACAGAGTCAAGATTAAAGGATCCAGACAGATTAGTTATTGATATTTTAAATTGTTCTTTAGAAAATGAGAACTTACAGAAAGATTTCAGAAGCCCTCTGGATGAAAATATCTCTATTGCTGAGATTGCTAAAGGGCATGTACGAGTTTTATTTTTTGGTAGAGCCTCTATAAATAGAAAATCTTTTCTCTCGAACAATGACAGAACTCTTGTAACAAAAATTGTAAGAATAGATGCTGAACCAGATAAGCCAGAAGCAAATAATCAGCAAACATCTCTAGAGAGAGAACTTCCAGGGAAACTTAAAGATGTAGTGATAGAGCATAAAAATGATGAGAGTGAAATCCAAATTACTACATCTAAATCAACAAAATTCAACACTTACTTTTTAAAAAATCCAGATAGATATGCTGTTGATTTGTTAAATATTTCTCCTCCTGAGAAACCTCTTCCACAATTCAGTTCAACTCCACTTATTTCAGGTCTTAGAGTGGGAAGGGCTGCTAATGGAGTCGATGCTACAAGGGTTGTCGTTGATTTATCTAAGCCAGATCTTGAATGTGCTGTTAGTTCTACATTGATAGGAAATAAAATAAAAATAAAAGTTAGAGCAAAAAAACAAAAAGAAGGAAGTGCTAAGAGTTCAAATATAAAAGTGGTTATTGATCCTGGGCATGGGGGATATGATACTGGAGCACAATATGGTGGCTTTGATGAAAAAGATATTACTCTCAGCATTTCAATGAAATTAAAAAAAGAATTAGAAAGTAGAGGAGTAAAAGTTTTTATAACAAGAGAAGATGACAGTTTTTTATCACTGGCTGAAAGAGTGGATATTACAAACAGTGTTAAACCTCATGTCTTTGTAAGTGTTCATGCTAATGCTATGAAATCAACAAGAACAATTAGAGGGGTAGAAACTTATTACTGGACTAGAGGTAGTCAGAAACTGGCGTATTACATACATAAGAGTATTTTAAATAGCATAAATATTCCTGATCACTTTATTAGAAAAGCACAATTTTTTGTAATCAAACATACCTCTGTCCCTGCAGTTTTATGTGAGCTTGCATTTCTAAGTAATCATGATGATAGAAAACTTTTAACATCCTCAGCAATGCAAGAAAACTATGCAAAAGCTGTCACTGATGGTATTTTAAAGTTCTTAGACATTGATACAAGACCCATAGAAATAAAGAAGCCTGTGCCTGTGAAGGAAGACACAAAGAAAAAAGAGGATAAGAAATCTAAGGTCTAGGTTTTCTAGCTGCTGGTAAAGAAGTTAAATCAAATCTACAAAGCCTGCTGAAGCTTTCCGCATTTTCAGATGGAATATACATAACCTGTCCAACGGCACCATTTCTTGTGGCATTAGCATGATTTCCATAGATTAGAAATATATCATCGTCTCTGAAATCTATCGCACATCCATTATCTTTAAGAATTTCTCCAGCACGATACCTAAGACCAAAACTAGCACATTCACCATTATCAAAAACATTAATACCAAATTGTTGATTGAGTGTCAAATTATCTAACATTAGGTCTTTTAAATCTCTCCATGAAATCAGTTGATCTTGTTCTGATGTTATATAGTCAGTATTAATAGTAAATTGATGAAATCCTCCAAGACCAGCAATCCTGCTTTGAAATCTATGAGCTCTTGTGGGAAGTGCTCCTGGGGAAAGTGGTGATGTTACTGAAGCCATATAATTCCTCCTTAAATATAATTAAAGTAATACTAACAAAAAACAGTTTTAATTTCCAATTTTTAATCTTTGTTTTATGTTTAAGCATGATTTTAGCCTAATTCGTTAAAATCCATTAGAATAATATAGGAAATTCTAAATATAAAATTATATGAATACAAATGGTCCTATTTGTTTATTTGACTCAGGAATCGGTGGACTAACAGTTCTAAAAAAATTAGCTAATGCTTTTCCAAATGAAAACTATATTTATTTAGCTGATTTAGCTCGTGTACCTTTTGGAGATAAATCTAAAGAAGAATTAACAAATATAGTAAATGAAATTATTTCATGGCTAGAGAAGTTTAATCCTAAAGCCATTATTACTGCCTGTAACACCAGCGCGGCTTTATTACAGCAGTCAGCTCTCAGCTCTCAGCTCTCAGCTCTGATCAGTATCATAGATCCAGTAGCAAAAGAAATAGCATCTTCTAATTATAAAGAGGTTACTGTATGGGCTACGAAATTTACCATTGAAAATAATGCTTATAAAAAAGCTATAAATAAATTAAATCCAAATATAAAAGTACAGGAAATATCATGTCCTAAACTGGTTCCAATGATAGAAAATCTAGAGTGTTCAATAGAAGAAAAAACAAAAATTATAAGTGAATATATGGAACAGATTTCACCATCTTCAGATGCTCTTATTTACGGATGTACTCATTATCCACATATAGATGAAATGGTGAAGAAACAAAGAAATATAGTTACTATTGATCCAGCTGATGCTGTGGTGAAAGAGATCTTTGCTAGAGACGTTGCGCGCAACGTCTCTACAGGCAGAACCCCTTCCATTTCGCTGTATACGACTGCACAGAAAGAAAAACTAGAAAGATTTGCAAAGCTATATTTATGTGGTGATTATAAGGTGGGTTTGGTTACTTTGAAAGCCTTAGTTTGATTTAAATGATTTTGCAAAACTCTTTAATTTACCCATAGTCTTACCATTTGAGCTTTCTAATAATTTAATAATGGCACTTCCTACTACTACTCCATCAGCACCCATCTTTAAAACTTCTTTTGCTTGTGTTGCATTACTAATACCAAAACCTACTACTACGGGCGTATGACCATACGCCCCTACAGATTTAATTTCTTTTATTTTATTTTTTAAAGTACTGGATAGGTTTCTTCTGACTCCGGTAGTCCCAGTGACAGAAACCAGATAAATAAATCCCCCATTGTGAGGCATACCATGGCATGCCTTTACGATTCTCTTCACCTTATTTTTATTCGTATTCGGGGCGATTAACAAAATAAGATTTAGATTATATTTCTTAAATAGAGGGAGATATTTTTCTGCTTCTTCTAAAGGTAAATCAGGAATAAGAACACCGTAAAAAAGTGGTTTTGGTAAATCTTTTAATAATTTTTCTAAACCATAATTGAGAACGGGGTTTAGGTATGTGAATAGGATTAGTGGTTTGATTTGCGTAGGAGACATGCCATGGCATGTCTGTACTATCCATTTAAGCGAAACTCCATTTTCAAGAGCAGCTTTTGAAGACATTTGAATAGTGGGGCCATCAGCCAGAGGATCAGAATGAGGTACACCTACTTCTATAAAATCAGCACCGTTTTCAGATAGTGTTTTTAAAATAGGCAAGAATAGCTTTTTAGAAGGAAATCCTGCTGTTATATATGGGATAAATAGTTTTTTTGATTTACTCACAGGAGTATTATAACTTGTACGGTAGACCAATAAACTTCTATAGCTAATCCCCATTTTAATTTAAAGCGAGTCAGACCCAATTTTTTGTGCTGCCGGACACTTGGATTGGAAGGCAAGCAAAAATTTTGGGGTCTGTGAGCAAATTAAAATGGACTGCATTTACGTATTGGGTGTAAAATATAGAAATGATTGATATAGAAAAAATCAAAGATGCTAAAAAGAAAAAGGACGGCTGGTGGGCATCTCTATTTAGTGGACCTGCTGCAAATTTACTTCTTCCCTATGTTGCTGAGGTTGATTGGATTACACCAAATTGTGTAACTAGTTCTTCTTTATTTATATGTTTTATTGCTTCAGCATTTATAGCCACTGGAATATCTAGCTTTTTAATAATAGGAGCCATTTTAGTTCAGCTTGTTTTTATTCTAGATTGTCTTGATGGACAATTAGCACGATATCGCAAAGCCGGTACTAATTTTGGTGCTTGGTATGACAGAGTTACAGATAGAGTTAAAGATTTTTGTATTTATTTTTCAATTGCATTAGGTCACTATAAAATATATGAAGACTGGCTTATATGGCCACTAGCCATGGGAGCACTATTTTTTGTTTATCTTTTTGATTACTATGTAAATCAGGATGTGAAATTGTTGCCGAAAGAACAAAATGTTGCTGAAGATGGTGGTGAGAGTTCGCAAACCACCAGTAAAAAAGCATTATTAAACAAGATGTTTTCACTGGGCTCTGCAGTCTATAAATCTTGTCCATTACTTCAATTTCATATAGGTGAACAATATTTTCTAATTTCATTTTTCTTATTTTTCAATCAAACAAGATTGTTTTTATATATGGTTATAATGCTTGGTTTCTTTTATGCTTTTTATTGGCCTTTGGCTCAGTATTATGGGAAGAAGCCTAGTACTTAATTGAATACGTATTATTAGAGAAGATTAATATAAAAATAATATAAAAAACATATTTTAAACAGTAAAGCTCAGACTATATTAAGTCCTTTATTGAAGGATTATATTAATGATATTAATTACTTTAAGCTCTATTGCAGGGGATCCTTCAGGTTCTTTTCGAAAAAAAATTCTTGAAATAAAACCAAAAACTTTGCTGGAGTTAAGGTTGACTGTAAGAAATAGAACCTTACATGAATACATCAGAGTTGTTGCATTACAGGAACTTGTAAAGGTTTTAAAGAGAGATAAATTACTCCAAGCAGATTACAATGCCATTATCTTTGTAATAAAGTTTTTAGTAGATGAAAAAGAGCCTAGTCTTGTTAGGTTGGAAGCAGCGAAAACCTTGAATGAATTAGAGCTTAAATTGATTGACCAAGTTTAATGCCAATGGTAAAAACCAAAAACCCTACTATTACACTTAAAAGTATGTTTACAAATGCTCTTAAAGTGTCTCCATCTTTAATGAGATTATAGCTTTCATAAATAAAAGTAGAAAATGTAGTAAATGCTCCACAGAAACCTACCATGAGAAGAAGTCTCAGATTAGTGTTTAAGACTATTTTTTCATCCATGAAGCTGGCAAAAAATCCTACTAAAAAACAACCTAAAATATTTACTGCAAATGTACCATATGGAAAAGCACTTCCAAATGCTTTATAAATTCCACCTGAAATAAGATATCTGGCTAATGTGCCAATGATTCCGCCAAGGATTAGGTTTAGGATTTGGATCATGACTGCTGTCTACCCCTTCGGATCTAAGATATCCCTTACTTTATCACCGACTAAATTAAAACAAAGTACTGATATAAAAATGCATAAAGATGGAATTAAGAGTAACCATGGTCTGACAATCATATTTGATAATTCTTTCCCCTCGGCTAAGATATTTCCCCAGCTAGGGTCTGGCTGCGTAATTCCTAATCCTAAAAAACTAAGTGCACTTTCACCTATTATGAAACCAGGAATAGATAGTGTGGCTGCAATGATAATGTAACTGGTAGTTTGTGGAAGTATATGTTTAATAATAATTTTTATATCATTCATGCCTATTGCTTTTGCTGATTGTACAAACTCTTCTTCTTTAATAGCAAGAACCTGACCGCGAATAACTCTGCTGAGCCCAGCCCAGCTGACAAAAGATAGAATAACCGTAATAAGTAAAAATCGCTGTGAGTTAGAAATGTTTGCTGGAAGAATGCTAGCTAGTACAACAATTAAATAAAAGTAAGGAAGACTCATCATTGCTTCAGCTATTCTCATCATAAAGTTATCTATAGATCCGCCAAAATAACCAGATATTCCTCCATAAATTAATCCAAGTGGAAAGACAATTAAAAGTCCTATAAATCCTATGGTTAAGCTGGGTCTGCCGCCATGTAGTATTCGTGAAAAGATATCTCTGCCATTTTTATCTGTGCCAAAGATATATATTCTTTGCCCTTCATCAGTACCAAATAAATGGAAATCAGGAGTAAAAAATCTTATGTAATATTTTTTTGATTTATCCTCGATAATCTTTTTAGTGAATGTGTTTTCATCAAAGGTATAAGAGCTTTTGTAAATAAAAGGGAAGTCTAATTTACCATCTTCAAAAATATAAATTTTAGATGGTGGCATATAGCTGGATTTTGGATCTCTGGCATTAGGGTTATACGGAGATATAAAGTCACAGAAAGAAATTGAAAGATATAAAATAACTAATAAAGATAAACTTATTCTTGTAATTGGATCTTTTAATATAGCTTGTAATATATTCATAGTTTAATTAAATTGAATCCTTGGGTCAGATACTTTAAGTAAAATATCAGCTATTAGATTCCCTGCAATAAGCATAATTGCTCCAAGCATTAAAGACGTCATTGTTAGATTTACATCAAGTTTTCTGGCAGCCTCTAATGTTAATGCTCCCAATCCAGGGTAAGAAAGAACAGTTTCAGTAAGAGCTGCCCCACTAAGAAGAGAGGCAAACTCAAATCCAAAAATTGTTATCAATGGATTTATTGCATTTCTAAGTGCATGTTTATAAATCACTTTATCTTCTGGTAAACCTTTAGCAATAGCTGTTTTAATGTAGTCTTGTTTTAAGACATCAAGAAGATTTGCTCTCATTTGTCTTTGAAGACCAGCCAGAGAAATGATAGTTAGAATAATTGTAGGTAAAATTAAATGTTTGATAACATCTAAAATCTTTTCAAAGAAATTAAGATCATAAAAATATACACTTGTTAAGCCACCTACAGGAATAATTTGTGTATTTAATGCAAAAAGTAATCCAAGGATAGCCAATACAAAAGTAGGTACTGACATTCCGCAAGAAGTAAAAATAGCTAAAGATTTATCAATTAATTTGTCTTTGTTAATTGCTGCCCAGATGCCTAATGGGATTGCAATTAACCAAGTAAAAAACAATGTACAAAGACTAAGAAGCAAAGTATTCAATATAGGTCTTTTCATTACCTCTGCAACAGATTGGTTTTGTTGTGTTATACCTAAATCTCCGTGAAAAATACCCTTTACCCATAGCAAATATTGAATATGCCAGGGTTCTTTTAATCCAAGTCTTTTTTCTTCTTTCTCTAAAACTTCTTTACTAATGGATGGGTTAAATCTTAATTCTGCCAGAGGGTCTCCTGTTTTTAAGACTATTTCTTTGATGGGAATGTTTAATGGAATATTATTTGCTGTGAAAGTAGAAATAGTGATAAGTGATATTAATACAATAATTTGAGGGGTGTAACTGGATTTGCTTATAAAAGACTGTAACCAGTAAATAGTTAGTAGTGTAAAAATAAAGAGAAAGTTTAAGAGAAAGCCAAAAGGTAATATTAGAAATCCTGCCAATGAAAATGAAAATATTAAGATTGAAAAAAGAGAAGAGGTTCCGAGGAAATACCAATTTTTAACTTTTAAAAGAAAATAAAACAAAATCATGGCAATTACAGGAAAAATGAAAAGACTTAGATTTATATTTCTAATCGTGATATTTAGTCTTATAATGGCAAAGCTAATTACTGATACTATTAAAAGCAGGGGTATTGAAGCTAAAAATCTTTTTAGAATATAAGATCCTGTACCCATAGACCTATTATAATGGAAAATATAAGAAATTCACAAGGAAAGGATCCGTCCGATTTACTCGGCGGATCCGACCGAGCGGGAAATAAGGACAAGAGAGATTTCAGCTTGTCTGAAATCAGATTAAACAAAAGAATTGCAATGTCTGGTCTTGCTTCCAGAAGAAATGCAGATGAATTAATTAAATCTGGGAAGGTAAAAGTTAATGGAAAGATTATAAATGATCTTGGTTTTAAGGTATCTTTAAAAGAAAAGATAGAAGTTGATGGGAAAGCTTTAGAGATAAAAACTTTTAAATACCTACTTTTTTTTAAACCTAAAGGCTATATAACTACAGCCAAAGATGAGCATGATAGAAAAACCATATATACTCTTCTTCCCAATGAATATCATAATTTAAAGCCCGTTGGTAGGCTGGACAGAGACAGTGAAGGACTTTTACTACTTACTAATAATGGTGACTTTATAAATAAAATTTCTCACCCAAAATATAAAATCCCTAAAACCTATCTTGTTAGCATTGATAATTTCAAGAAAGAAAACCTGAAAGAAATTAAAGCAAAGCTATTAGAGGGCGTAATATTAGATGGGGAATGTCATAAAGCTGATAAGATTGACCAAATTCATAAGGATAATTCGTATAAAGGGAAACAATGGAATTTCGAAATCGTCATACATGAAGGTATCAATAGGCAGATTAGAAGGATGTTTCAGAATATTGGTTACAGTGTAACAGCCTTAAAAAGGATAAAGATAGGATCATTGAATTCATATAAGCTTGAGAAATTTAGAAAGCTTTATGAAGAAATAGACGAAAAAGAAGCATATGAC
>Ga0105164_10000425_pt1 | contig 30402 bp, 23 predicted proteins | sample VDWuncwatermetaG_FD_89674 | JGI IMG/M metagenome (GOLD analysis project Ga0105164, IMG submission 89674) | Wastewater microbial communities from Netherlands to study Microbial Dark Matter (Phase II) - VDW unchlorinated drinking water | ecosystem: Environmental > Aquatic > Freshwater > Drinking...
ATAGTAAATACGGGTCTTTCTATCGTAGTTCCAAACAGGCCTGCGAGCTATTGATTGAGAATTATAACGAGGTCTACGCATTGCCATATACTATCCTGCGTTACGGCTCCCTTTATGGTCCGCGCTCGGATGAGCGCAATTATATTTATCATGTCCTTAAGCAGGCTTTAGTGGAGGGTAAGATTATCCGGGAAGGCGACGGAGAGGAGATCAGGGAATATATCCATGTCTGTGATGCCGCCCGCTGCAGCGTGGATATCTTGTGTAAAGAGTTTGTTAATCAACAGGTCATTATTACCGGTAACCAGCAATTAAAGGTCAAGGACCTCTTGGCTATGATCAGGGAAATACTTGGCAATAAGATAAACATAGAATACACAGACCCAAGGGATAATTATCACTACGAAGTCTCTCCCTATACCTTTATGCCTAAATTAGCCAAGAGAATAGTCTCCTCGACCTATCTTGACCTGGGGCAGGGGATCTTCAAATCCATTCAGTCCATGTTTGAGGAATTAAACTCCCCCGCAGTTCCCAAAGGGCTGATCATCGAGAAGCAGCCGCAAAAAAAGCCGAAATGCGCCAAGGCCGGCACAAAAAAATGATACGGGCGGTTATTTTTGATTTTGACGGTGTATTGGTAGAATCAACCGGCATAAAAACCGGGGCCTTCAGGCGGTTATTCGCGCGCGAGAAAAAAGGCGATATCGCAAAGATCCTAAGTCATCACATCCTGCATGGCGGCGTTTCGCGCTTCGACAAATTTGAATATATTTACAAAAATATATTGAAGCGGGAGTTGTCCGCTGCTATCTCCAGAAAGCTCTCCGGTGAGTTTTCAAAATTAGTCAGGGAAGAAGTGATCGCGGCGCCTTTAGTGCGCGGAGCGGCTGATTTTCTAAAGCGCAACAGGGCGGCTTACCGTTATTTTGTGGCATCGGCTACACCTAAAGCTGAGCTTGTTGACATCATAAAGAAAAGAAAAATGACGCATTTTTTTGACGCTATAACCGGTGCGCCGGAGACCAAAGACAAGGCAGTCAAAAAGGCGCTAAAAAAATATAAGAAAAATGAGTTAGTCTACCTGGGCGATGCCTTAAGCGACTATCAGGCCGCGAAAATTAATTCCATAGATTTTATCGCCAGGATCCACGATAACACCGATATTTTCAGGGGTATTGATTGCTATCGTATCAAGGATCTAACGGAACTCAAAAATATGCTGGATAAATTATCATGCAAGAGATCCTCATAGGCTCGCCGGAGCAGATCCGGCGCTACGCACAGAATATCCCTGAAGGCAGTGATTGGAAATGGGCCTACTTCGGAATAGATATCAAAAGCAAGGAATGTTTAGAAGGCGCGCTTACGTCAGAGCGGCGTCATTTTTATGGACGCCAACTGAATTCGATGGCTGCGGACCTAAAGCCGGTGTTCATAGAGTGGGTGGCCGGAATAAATTCCGTATATGGCCATGACCCGAAATGGTGGGCGCAAAGATTTGCCTCCAAATCACCGTTTCAGGGCGATTTTTTTCTCCTGTTTTGCTGCTTTCATCTTTTAAAAGAGTGGCTAAAAGAGATGCCCTGCGCCTCTAAGAAGCTGTTAGTGGCGGTTGAGGATCCTCTATTCCAGAGATTTTTAAAGGAGCAGCTTGCGCCTTGCAATGGGGTATCTTTGAGAGTATTAGATAGCCGGCAAGGTGTTTGCGCAGCGAATATTAAATTCTTCTTCAAAATTAGATCAGCATTTTTGCTGTTTTTGTTCAGGATGAGCGCTTCCAGCCTGGTGAATTTTTATTTAAGGACGCGTTATCACAGTAAGATGCGTACGGGGCAAAGCGAGTCAACGCAGATATTGATATATACCGAAGCAGAAGACGCATCATTTGAGGAGAGAAAGTTTGAAGATATTTACCGCATGGACAGAATCGCCTCGCTCTACCGGGAAAAAGGCTACATGGCAACACTTGCTTTTCAATTCGGAATAAAGCCGCGCTTAAGAAAGAAAATATTAGAGGGGATCGATGAAAGATGTTTTCTGCCTGACCTTGCTCTATCCGCTAGCCAATGGCTGGAGGTTTTATTTACCGTTCCTATGCGCGTCGATTCAAAGGCATGCTCTACTATCGGTGCCGCGGATTTTAGCCGGCTATTATTGAGGGAACATCTTCAGGAGAGATCATCGACTTCATTCTGGTCCAGGCTGTGTTTATACCAGACTTATAAGACTTATTTTGAGCGCACTTTGAACCTCAAACTTTTTATCTATTTATTTGAAAACCAGGCCTGGGAAAAAATGGTGCTAATGGCTGCCAGGGATAGCCAGGCCAGAATAGTCATCGCCGGGTACCAGCATGCTTCAATATTATCCCTGGAGCTGAATTACTTTTTAGGCAGGGCCGAGCAAAAGATTTCGCCGCAGCCGGATTATATCATCTCTAACGGTGCCCATAACGCCGGCCTTTTGCAGAAATCCGGTTTCAAAAACTCCCGTATACTAAATGGCGGTTCGGTCAGGTTTTCTGACTGTGGCCCGGTCAATCAGTTACTTAAACAAAGGCTGGATAGGAAACGAAAGAATATCTTGTTTCTCCTGCAATCTCAAATCGCGCGCAGTATGGAAGTCATTGCCAGTATGGATAAGGTTGTTTCGGAAAAGTTTGATTTTGAGCTGTTTGTAAAACCGCATCCGGCTTTTTTTAACAGGAGGTTAGCGAGGATGATCAAAACAAAATGCCCCGCAGCGCGGATAGCGCATCTTCCTTTGAATGAACTGCTGCCGGATATGGATCTGGTGGTATATTCCTCAACCACAGCGGCATTAGAAGCCGGCTCAAGGGGCCTTGCACTTTATAAAATAGATTCAGAATTGATAGACGCCGATATTATTGAGGAGTTGGGCCTTAGCGCTTACCGGATGGATGAGTCAGGCCGCATCGATCTGGATAAAGTGGATTTTTGCGCGGCACCTCATGTTTTGCAGGATAATACGATCAATGAACCGGTAAATGCGAGTACCTGGTTGTCTCTTTTGGAGGCAGAAGTATGAGCATGGATATCCCTCTGCCTAAAAGAATAATGCTTAAACTGATCAGGCAATTCAGTCCCAGGTATGCACACGAGCTGATGGTCAAGGAAGTTACTAAGTCCCACAATATGTGTTCGGATAGCGACGAAGAATTTTACGGCAGGATTTATCTTGAATTTATTAACCGCGCCTTATCCGGGCGTGGTTTAGGCAGCCTCAAGATTCTGGATGCCGGCAGCGGCGACGGCCGTATTTGTCTGCCGCTGGCTAAGTCCGGGCATAAAGTGGATGCTGTGGATTTTACGGGCAGGACACTTTCTAGGATCAGGCGTTTTGCCGGGCCCCAAACAGCGAACATATCCTTTTTTTTCCGGGAGATATCGGAGTTTCTCGCGGATTCCCCGGACTGTTCTTATGATTGCGTGATTTGCACGGAAGTCACCTATATGCTGAAGAATTATGATCAGGTCATCAATGGTTTAGTCAGGGTCTTAAAGCCCGGCGGCATGCTGGTATTATCGGTCAGGCCGAAATTGTTTTACTGTCTGGACAAGATCCGCAGCAATGATCTTCTTGATGCGTTTTTTGTCTGCCGCAATAGAGACGGGCATGAGAAAAATTGGTTTTTTAACTGGTACCGTGCCGATGAATTAAAACAAAAATTAGCCGCATTAGGCATTTTGGATATCCGGTGTTTCGGCATCGGCGTCTGTTCCGGCATAGAAGGTGACCCGCAGGCAGGATTTTGCCGGCCCTCTAAATTGGATGATCAACAAAAGGCGCGGCTCTTTGAAATTGAAATGGAATTAGCCCCGCTTTATCCGGATTACGGCCGTTATATATTGGCCATAGGCAAGAAAAGATAATCTTATGCAAATTGTCTCATCCCCAAAAGTAAGCGTTATTATTCCTACCTATAACGGCCGGCGTTATTTGGCCGAGGCAATAAAAAGCGTACTGGCCCAGACCATGGCTGATCTTGAAGTCATTGTTATCGACGACGGATCCATCGACGATACGCCCGGCTTGGTCCAGGATTTTATCAAGCGGGATGCGCGGGTGCGTTATTTCAGGCAGGAGCGGAAGGGGGTATCGGCTGCCAGGAACAGAGGTATTTGCGCAGCCCGGGCTGAATATATTGCCTTTATTGACCATGATGATCTTTGGCTCTCCGAGAAATTAGAAAAACAATTGGCCCTTTTTGCTGCTGATCCCGGCGTGGCCCTGGTCTATGCCCGCACCATGATCATCGATGAATTCTCTAAACCTAAAGGCATGGCCGGCGGCCTGGCCAGGCCCCAGAGAGGAAATTGTTTTGCAAAACTTCTGGAGGGAAACTTTATTCCTTTATCCAGTGCGGTAGTAAAAAGGGAGGCGCTGGAGGTTTTGGGTGTCTGGTTCGTGGAAGAATTGGAGATGCTTGAAGAGATAGAGCTGTTTCTACGATTGGCGTGCGGTTTTAAAATTGATTACTGCGGCTCAATACTTGCTCAGTGGAGGATGCATAGCAATAACGATTCTCGATTACGCCGTAATCTGATGATCAAGGAATACGGAATCATATTAGAGAGGCTTGCCCGGCATATCCCGGATTTTGAAATAAAATATCGTAGCCAGATCCGGCGCATAAAAAGATGGATGGCTTTTGCCCAGATAGAGGAGGCTTTTGCCGAAGGCAACCGGCGGCTCGCCGCGGATAAGTCCCTGATTTTTATTAAAACTTACGGCATAACCGCGAAAGCTATAATTAAATTTATCCTGCTTAGTATTTTTGGTTATCGGCTTCTTGATAGAATGAAAGTTGAAATATTAAATATATTGAATAAGGCGCGGCAGCAGAAAAAATAGTATTTCTTGCGTAATCACTTATCCCATATGATGTTACGTAAACTGTCTACAGACATAGATGAAGAGACCGCTGATTGCTATGGCCGGCTTTGGCGCGCGCATCGTGCTCTTCCGAGAGAGCAAAATTATCACTTCCAGGCAATGCAGGAGGTTTTCCCTGAGAAAATAGTCAGGGGCGGTATAGGGCTTGAGGTGGGATGCGGTTCGGGCTGGGATACTTTTGCTATGGCCTCGAGCAATCCCGGTACCAGGATGATTGCCTTGGATATCAGCGACGGTGTCTTTACCGCCAAAGAGGTGAATAAGGATCTGCAGAATGTTTTGGTGATAAGAGCATCGGCCTGCGAGCTGCCCATAAAAAGCGGAACTTGTGATTTTGTTTACTCTTTCGGCGTCCTGCACCATCTGGCAGACCCGATGATAGGTTTTTCCGAAATATCACGCGTCCTTAAAATTGGCGCCCCTTTTTTTGTCTATCTCTACGAGGACCACCGGCAGAATCCGCTTAAATACTGCGGCATCAAACTTACTTCCTGGCTGCGCAAAATCACCACAAGATTTCCGCCGCGTGCAGTAGCCTTCTTTTCCTGTTTATTATCCCCGGTAATTGTGATATTATTTTCCTATCCGGCAATGGTCTTTAAGCGCTTCAAGCCGACCTACTGGATATACGATTTGATGCCTTTTAATTTCGGCACAGGCTTATTTTCACTGCGCGGTGACCTTTATGATCGTTTTGCAGCCCCCCTAGAACATCGTTTCAGTGACGGTCAGGTGCGTGATGCCTTTCTGAAAAATGGTTTTTCAAATATCCGCGTAACACGGCTCAAAGCTGCTGCCGGCTATGCGGCGCAGGCCGTAAAAGATAAATGATAAAAAACAAAGATATCATCTGTATTTCAAGCATTGACTGGGATTTTGTCTGGCAGGGGCATCAGGAAATAATGTCAGCCTTTGCCAAAGCCGGGAACCGCGTGTTATTTATTGAGAACACCGGCATCAGGGCCCCGAATTTTTCCGATATGACCCGCTTAAAGAAAAGGGTCATTGCCTGGTTTAAGAGCGCCAGGGGTTTTCGTAAGGAAGCGGAAAATCTCTATGTTTATTCGCCGCTCATCCTGCCGTTTCCTTATTCGCGCCTGGCGCACTGGTTTAACCGGCGGCTGCTTACAAGGCCCATCCGTAACTGGATGAAGGTGATGGGATTCAGCCGTCCGGTGGTCTGGACGTTTCTGCCCACGCGCACGGCTTTAGACATCGCTGACAGGGTGGATAGAAGTTTTTTGGTCTATTACTGCATCGCTAATTTCTATGAATTGGCGGATGATTCCCGCAAGGTCAAGAGGACTGAAGATGAATTGATCAAAAGAAGCGACATAGTCTTTGCTCAGGGAGATGCCTTGTATGATAAATGCCGCGCCTCCAACAGTAATGTGCATATATTCCCCTTTGGGGTCAATATCGAGATTTTTGACAAGATGTCTTCCGGAAGTTCATCAATGCCTGCGGAGTTAAAGAATATCAAAAGGCCGATCATCGGTTATATCGGCGGGATACATAAGCATATTGATTTTGGCTTATTGGAATATATCGGCCGCCATCACCCGGAGTGGTCGTTAGTTTTAGTCGGGCCGATACAAACCGATATTTCCCGTCTCGCTGGATTTAAAAATATATTTTTTCTCGGTAAGAAGGATATCTCGGAGCTGCCCCTTTATATTAAAGAATTCAGCGTGGGAATTATTCCTTATGCTAAGTCGGAGTATACGGCTACTGTGTATCCTACCAAATTAAATGAATATCATGCCTTGGGAAAACCGGTGGTTTCCACTGATTTGCCGGAGGTAGAAAATTTTAACCGCCGTAATGGCCATTTGGTGGGGTTGGCTTCTACCCCGCAGGAATTTTGCCGGCGCATCGTTCAAGCAATGCAAGAGGATTCTCCTGCTTTGAGCCAGGCGCGGGTTGTAAGCGCCGAGAATAATAATTGGTCAAGCCGGATTAATCAGATGAGTGATTTGATGGAAGATGCCATCAGAAAATTAGAGGCCCAGCCGGATCACTGGCGGGAAAAGTTCGTCAAATTGTACCGCGTCTCGCGCAGAAAGATCATGAAATTGACCCTTATAGCGGCCGCGGCATACTTAGTAGTATTTTATACGCCGCTGGCCTGGTTTGTCAGCAGTCCCTTGAAGATGGCACAGCCTCCTCAAAAAGCCGATTGCATCGTAGTCTTTGCCGGCGGGGTGGGTGAGTCGGGCCAGGCCGGACAAGGATATGAAGAACGGGTGCAGTATGCGGCGGAACTGTATAAATCAGGTTATGCCGCGCATATCATATTTTCTTCCGGATATTCCTATGTTTTTAGCGAGCCGATGGTAATGAAAGCGCTGGCGGTTTCATTAGGTGTGCCGCAGGATGCCATCACGCTGGAAGATAAAGCCGCTAATACCATGCAGAACGTGGAATTTACCCGCGATATCATGCTCTCGCGTAATTGGCATAAGGCGCTGTTGGTAAGTTCACCCTATCATATGCGCCGGGTATCCCTGGTGATGAAGAAAAACGCCTCCGCAATAGAGGTTATTTATACGCCTATACTTCACAGCCGTTTTTACAGCCGTGAAAATTCCGACGGCACCAGGACCTGGAAACAGATAAGCCTCAAACAAATAGAGGGCCTGATGCACGAGTACGCGGGTATCGTGTATTATTATTTTAAAGGATATATTTGATCCGGGTAAAATTTAACTGTAGGGGCGGGTTTGAAACCCGCCCCTACAAATTCCGGGAGTACTTTATAAAATAATGGCAAAAAAAATCGGTATTCTAATCGTCTCTTACAACGCCGTTAAGACACTGGCCCCTACTATCAGGCGCATCCCGATAGAGGTGATGGAAAAGGTGGAAGAGATCTTTGTTTTTGACGATTGCAGTAAAGACAAGACCTATGAGGAGGCGCTGCGTTTTAAGGAACAGAGCGGGCTGGATAAGCTCAAAATTTTCCGCAACCATAAAAACCTCAAATATGGCGGTAATCAGAAAAAAGGTTACCGTTACGCCATAGAGCGGGGCCTGGATTTAGTCGTACTCCTCCACGGCGACGGACAATACGCTCCGGAGGTGATGCCGTCTTTGCTGGAGCCGCTGGAGCAGGATCAGGCCGACCTGGTCCTTGGTTCGCGGATGATGACGGAGCACAGCCCGTTGGCCGGCGGCATGCCCTTATATAAATTTTTTGGCAATAAGATCCTTACCTCCATTGAAAATTACCTGCTCGGCATGCGCCTTTCGGAATTCCATTCCGGATACCGCGTCTTTAGCTGTAAAGCGCTTGCCGCCCTGCCGTATGAATTATGCTCCGATAATTGGCATTTTGATACCGATATCATCATCCAGTTCAAAGAAAAAAAAATGCGTATCGCAGAAAAAGCCATACCTACTTATTACGGCGACGAAATATGCTATGTTAACGGTATCGCCTATGCCTTCCGCTGCCTGGAGTCGGCAGCCAGGTATAATCTGCATAAGGCAGGATTGATTTACTGTGATAAATTCGATGTCCACAACCGAAGAGATATATCAGTTTAAGGCCGGCGCCTTTAGCAGCCACCGCAGGATCAGCGCGATCTTGAAAAAAAATCTGCCCGGTGCGCGTATTCTGGAGTTAGGCACTGCCGCGGGTTTTATCGGCCGCTGCCTTGCCGGAAGCGGTTATGAAATCACCGGCGTAGAAATTGATGCTTCTCTGGCCGAGCAGGCCAGGCCATATTACCATAAAATGCTGGTGTTGGACCTGGAGAGCCGGGAGTTGCCGCAAGGCGTGTGTTTTGACGCGCTGGTTGCGGCGGATATCTTAGAGCATCTGCGCCGGCCGGAGACTGTTTTGCGCAGCGCGCGTCAGTTATTAAAGGACGGGGCACAAGCGGTCATATCCCTGCCTAATGTCGCGAATATCTTTCTGCGCATCGGGCTCTTATTTGGCAATTTTAATTACGCGGAGCGCGGAATATTGGATAAAGGGCACTTGCGTTTTTTTACCCTTAAAAGCGCGCGGAAATTCATCGGAGATTGCGGGTTTAAGATCACCGCGGAAATCCCAACGCCTCCGCCGTTTGAGCTGATAGTAAAGAACCGGTTGTTATCTGCTTTCCTTGCCGGATTATATTATCCTTTTGCACAGGTTTTTCCGGGATTATTCGCCTACCAATTTATATTTGTCGCAGAGCTACTGCGTGACCCGAACGAAAATATGCCAATATGAACGAGAAGTCTAAGCAATCCTGTGGTCTGGCCGCGGTTTTTTCTGTCGCCTTTGCCCTGCGCCTGGCTGCCATTTTAATACTGCCTGCGCAGCCCTGGGAGCAGGAGGCCATTGCCCTCAATATATTGAGCGGTAAGGGATTTACTTTCGCGCATCTGGGTGGAGTGATCTATAGTTCATATTGTGAGCCGCTCTATCCGTATTTATCGGCGGCAATATACGCGCTGACCGCGCATAATGTCTTTGCCTTGGAAGTTATTCAGGCGTTATTTTCTGCCGCGCTATGTCTCGTGGTTTTCTTTTGCGCCAAACGAATATTTTCAATGTCTGCGGCATGGATCGCGGCTTTGCTTGTAGCGGTGCATCCGGGCCTGATCGTCTATAGCGCAAAACTCCATCCTTTAAACTTTGATGCCTTTTTTATCAGCCTGACTTTATTGGCATTGATGCGGTTGTCAGAGGACACCGGATATAGGAATTTGATCATTGCAGGCTTAGTAAGCGGTATATGTATGCTTACCAGACCTACGATCATCGTCTTTATACCTTTGGCGCTGGCCTATATTTTTAGCGTTAATAAGCATGTTTTTTTTAAGTGCGTAAAATACACTGTAGTCTTTTGCCTGTTTTTCGCGGCGGTATTTTTACCATGGGGCCTGAGAAATTACCGCTTGCACGGCCAGTTTATGCTCACGCGCTCCAACGGGCCGTATGTTTTCTGGCTGGGGAATAACCCGCATAATTTTTCCGGCTCGGCCCTGGATAAAAAAGGGCGCGACATATATGATTTGGCTCCGGAAGATTTTAAGAAAAAAGTTGAAAGTCTAGATGAGCTGGGTCAAAACAGGTTGTTTGGGAAGGAGGCGTTTGCCTATGTTCGGCGTCATCCTACGGGCTTTTTAGCCAGGACGCTAAAGAAATTCTACTATTTTTGGTGGTTTAGTCCGCAAGCCGGGATTTTGTATCCTAAATTGTGGCTCGGAATATACAAAATTTTCTATGTCTTAGCCCTTATTTGTGGTATACTTGGAATAATACGGGCTTTTAAGCAGGATAACCGCCGCCGCGCCCAGGGATCAGCTGCGCTCGCGGCGCTTTTAGTTATTAGCGTGTCGTTATTCCAGAGCCTGTTTTATGTTGAGGTCAGGCACCGTTGGGCAATAGAACCGGTATTCTTGATCTTTGCCGCGGGAGGCCTGGTGTATTGTTTTAAAAGGGTTTTTTGGAGAACAAGAAATGAAAATCATTGACGAAAAAGGAAGGTTGTTTGGCAGGATCAATATCATAGATTTCTTGGTTATTCTAGCTTTGTGCGGGCTTATACCTTTATTTTATTTTGGGTATCGCATCCTCAATAAGCCCGCGGTGATCGTGGAAACGCCGAAGGAAATAAAGGAAATTGAGATAAACGCTAAGTTTATCAAATTAACTCCCGAGACAGTGGCGCTGTTGGCTGTCGGCGACAAAGAGATGGACCAGCAAGGACAAGTGATGGGACAGCTGACTTGGCTCGGCACAAGCGCGCCCTACCGGTATAATTTTGACTTCGGCCAGAGCAGAATAATCGCATTAGAGGACCCGAAGTTGAAGGAAATCGCCGCGAAGTTTAAATTTGCGGGGGAAGTAAGAGACGGCGGAATATATTATAAAGGACAGCGTGTCAATATAGGTTTGCCGCTTGAGTTTAAAAGCGAGAAATATAAAGTTCAGGTTATCCCTATGGCAGATCCGGACAGCATGCAGACAATGGAGAAGAAGCCGGTCTGGCTGGATTTAGACGTTACTTTCACGGGGCTGAATGAAAAGACAATCAAACTAATCTCTACGGGTGACAAGGAGATATCCGCAGACGCCAGTCTGATCGCCGAGATTATCAAGACCGGAAAAGTGGCAAACCAGAGTTACGATCTTTTTCTTGGCGAAGGTTTTTCTGCAACCGCCGAAGACTCCTCGCATAGGCAGGTTACTGTTAAAATGAGAATGCTGACCAGTACCGCGGACGGAAAAAATTTTTTCTTTAAAGATTTCAGGATCACCAAAGATTCGCCCATAATATTTACTACAGATAAGTATAGGGTGGAGGGCAGATTGGCGCGGTACTTCGAGGCCCCTGTTGTTCCGTTGCCGGAAAAATGGCTGAAGGTAAAAATAAGGTTCTCCGATTTGATGCCCGAATTAATCAGGGTCATAAAAGAAGGCGACGAGGAAAAAAACGCGTCCGGTAAAATTGTGGGTAAATTGGGCCTTATGCTTGCGAACAAACCTTCCGATGTGTTGATCGTGCAGGATAATAAGATGGTAAATATCGCTAATCCGTTTACTAAAGATATAGAAGTATTTTTTTCGTTATTATGCGTGGAAAAAGAAGGGGCGTTGTGTTACAAAAATTACCCCGTTAAGATGGGGAACCCAATAATTTTCAGCACGGATATGTATTCCATATCAGGAGTGATCATCGGAATAGAAGGTTAAGCCGTTTTTACGGGAAAGGCAGCATGATGGTCTATACAGCCGCGGAAAACAGCATCTTTCTAAAATCGTTTCGCAGGATATACGGAGTGTATTGTTTTTTTGAAGAAAAGGTATTTTTCTGCTATAGTCAGAGTCGCACGCAAAGCAGATTATCCGGCATTATTAAAAAATCTGCTATAGTATTGCGGTTCAGTTTCTTAGGCAGGCTGGCCGCGGTAAAAGAAAAGTCGGTGGTATTAGAGAATAGCAGGGTGGTCCGTTGTGTAATGCGCTTTGCTGCCGCCTGCCGGGGCAAAACGGTATTTTATTTTCACCGGTCGCGCCTGGCTGATTTTTCGCTCCGAGTCAGCACGGGCCTGTCCGCATCTATTTTTAACGCGGGCGGCCTGATACTTATTACGGCGGTTTTAACGGATATAGCACTTTCCGTAATTTTTAAAAGAAATATTTCGGCGTCAAGATGGTTTGTACTGGTGGCATTTATGTTTCTGGGTTTCTGGGGGATGTCCTGTCGTGCCGGCTGGGATGAAGTAAAAAATACAAGTGTCTTTTTAAGGTGGAGGCTCGGTAGAAAATGACTTATTTAATCACAGGTGGTGCCGGATTCATTGGTTCGCATTTAGCCGAACAACTGCTCTCTATGGGGCAAGGCGTAACGGTATTGGATAACCTCTCCACGGGCAGGCTGGAAAACATAGCGCACCTTAAAGCAGATCCTAATTTCAAATTGGTCATCGGTTCTATCCTTGACGAGAAACTTCTGGATAAACTGGTTGAGCAATGCCAGGTTGTTTTTCACCTTGCCGCCGCAGTTGGCGTGGAGTTGATCGTCAAAAAACCTTTGGAATCGTTGACTACCAACATCCGGGGCAGCGAATTAGTGCTGGAGATGGCCCACCGTTACCTGAGGAAGGTTCTGATCACTTCCACTTCCGAAATCTACGGTAAAAACGTAAACGGCCCGCTTAAGGAAACCGACGATAGGATCCTCGGCTCGCCGCTTAAAACCCGCTGGAGTTATTCTACGGCCAAAGCCGTGGATGAGATGCTCGCCTATATTTATTGGAAAGAGAAGTCGGTCCCCGCGGTGATCGTGCGTTTGTTTAATACCGTCGGGCCCAGGCAGACCGGCGCCTATGGCATGGTCATGCCGCGTTTTGTAGCGCAAGCCCTGAAAAACGAGCCGATCACAGTCTATGGCACGGGAAAGCAGAGCCGCTGTTTTATCCATGTCGGCGACGTTACCGCGGCACTTATAAAACTTATAAATGACCCTAAAGCCGTGGGCGAGGTTTTTAATATCGGCAGTCAGGACGAAATCACTATGGATGACCTGGCAAAAGAGATAATCAAGATTACCAAGAGTTCTTCAAAGATAGAGCACATACCCTACGAATTGGCCTACGAAGAAGGTTTTGAAGATATGCAGCGCCGTGTCCCCGATACAACCAAGATCAGGAATTTGATCGGTTTTAAGCCCACGTACACCTTGCCTGAAATAATCAAAGACATCATTGGTTATATAAAGAATAAAAAGTGAAAAAAATTAAGATCCTGCGCATCATTGCCAGGCTCAATGTCGGAGGGCCGGCGATCCACGTCGCGCTCATCAGCGCCGGCCTGGATAAGAGCCGTTTTGAGACTGTGCTTGCCTGCGGCAGCCTGGGCAAGGGGGAAGCCGACATGTCCGATTACGCACGCTCAATGGGGGTCAATCCCCATATTATTCCGGAATTGGGCCGTGAATTGGATTTCTTCGCCGACCTGAGCGCTTTTATAAAAATATACCGCTTGATCCAAAAAGTCCAGCCGGATATAATTCATACGCATACGGCAAAAGCCGGGACCCTTGGCCGCGCGGCAGGCATATTCTATAATTTGACGCGGCCGTCCGCCTGCCGCGCCAAACTCATTCATACTTTTCACGGACACGTATTCAACGGATATTTTAATGCCGTTGTTTCCCGTTTTTTTCTTCTGATCGAACAGATACTGGCGCGTTTTACCTGCCGGATAATCGCGGTCGGCCCATCTGTAAAAAAAGAATTAGCCGCCCGCGGAGTTTGCCCAAATGCAAAAACCCATGTAATCCCGCTCGGTTTTGATCTCAGCGCGTTTTTATCCCTGCAGGAGGCCCGCCGCGAGCCGCAAAATATAGGCATTGTCGGACGGCTTGTGCCGGTGAAAAACCATCGCCTCTTTTTGGAAGCCGCGGCATTGCTTGTTCTAAACCGCCCGTATCTGAAATTCAAGGTTATCGGCGGCGGAGCGCTAAAAGCCGGCCTGATCGATTACGCTAGTGCGCTGGGAATAGGCGGGCGGGTTGAATTCCTGGGTTGGCAGAGGGACCTTGCCGCAGTCTATTCCGGACTGGATATAGTTGTCTTGACCTCATTGAACGAAGGCACTCCCGTATCCCTGATAGAGGCGATGGCTTGCGGCCGGCCTGTTGTCGCAACCGATGTCGGCGGCGTGCCTGACCTGCTTGGTTTCGCTCAAACTGATGTAAATACCCGGTCAAATCAACCCCGTAGGGACAGCATAATATGCTGTCCCTACAAAAACATGACCGGTTTTTATACCAGTCAAAGAGGTATCCTCGTCAGTTCGCGCGACCCGGCCGTCTTTAGCGCCGCGTTGGAATATCTGATCAGAGAAAAAGAGGTGAGAGAGCGTTTCATCGCCGCCGGACGGGAATTCGTCAGGGATAATTTTAGTAAAGAGAGATTGATAAAGGATATAGAAGAGCTGTATGCCGGGCTTTAGAATAATGGGGACGGTTCTATTTTTTCCGAAAGATAAACATAAAAAAAATAGAACCGTCCCCATTATTTCAAAATATTTCGCGCGTTCACTGTAGGGGCGGGTTTCAAACCCGCCCCTACAATTCAATTTACATTACTGTTCCCTTTGTTATAATGTAGGCTATGGACAAAGCTAAGGCAATCAAATACTGCGACAGGGCCATTGAGATATCACTGTGCGCAATGGCTTTTTATATACCGATCTCAAACGCCCTTATAGAAAGCTTCGCGGGGCTGGCGATTACAGCGTGGCTGGTAAAGAAAATAATTTTCGGTTTTAGCCTCAAGCGCCTGTTCCCGGGCAATTTTTTGAGCCTGTCGGTCTGGGTATATGTCGCGGCGATGTTTTTATCCGCGCTTTTCAGTTCCGCCCACATCATTAGCGCAAAACACTTTGTTTTTAAGACCGTTGAATACGTTTTATTGTTTTTTATCGCCGCTGAAATCGCCGACCTGCGTGTCTTGCGCAACGTTTTGATCGCCATGCTCTTCGCGGCCTGCCTCACAGGTATAGACGGCATCCAGCAGTTTTTCACCCATTTCGATTTTTTAAGGCACCGCAACCAGGTTATTGTCTGGCGCATAAACGGGCCATTCACTACACCGAATGATTTCTCAAATTACCTGGCAACGCTCCTGCCTTTGGCCGCCGTGTTTAGTTTTATAAACTTTAATAAGAAATGGATCCGTCCGGCGCTGCGCGTGTTGTCGGTAATACTCTTTGTCTGCCTTGTGCTTGCAGCGACGCGTTCTGCCTGGGTTGCGGTATCTGCCAGCCTGCTTCTGGCACTGTTGTTTGGCCAGATCAGGTTGTTTCTGGCCGGCGTCTTATTGATCCTGTTTGTATTTTTGACGTTTCCCTTTTTGCCGGCGGAAGTCCGGTACCGCGCCACGCATTTTTTTTATTTTCATGAGGCCGGCGCCTATTTCCACCGCAAGGTCCTTTGGGATATGGGTGTAAATATGCTGGCCCAAAAGCCCATCTTTGGGCAGGGGCTGGGGACTTTCATGTATAATTTTGAAAAATTCCAGCCGGCATATTACCCTTCTAATTGGGAGATCTCCTACGCACACAATTGTTTTTTGCAGATCGCCGCGGAAACCGGGATGTTCGGCCTTTTGTCATTTATGGCGATGGTCTCAATGCTTTTTTATACCTGTTTTAGGCGTATCTGGTCAATGGTTAAGGGAAACCTATCCTATACGGTATGCGGGCTTTTATTGGGGATATGCGCGTATCTGGTCGCCAGTTTTTTTGACACCTGCCTTTATTCACTGTCTTTGGCAACGTTATTCTGGATGATGATGGGCCTGACGGTAGCCGCGCTAAAGTTGTCGGGAAATAATGAAAATAATATAATGGTGTAGGGACAGCATAATATGCTGTTCCTACAGTATAATGTAGGCGAGGTTTAAACCTCGCCTACATAACCTCTGGTAGGGGCGGGTTTGAAACCCGCCCCTACGCGAGATTAAAACCATATGGTTAATTATTCTGTATTTTTTCTGGTGCCTTTCGTGCTGAGTTTGATCTTCACGCCCATTGTCCGGCGTATCGCGGTAAAGCAGGGGCTGATATCCTATCCGCGCGCCGACCGCTGGCACAAGCATCCGACCGCCATCCTCGGCGGCATCGCTATTTATCTGGCCGCAGTGTTCGTTTTTATATTCCTGCCAATTAAAAAGAGCGTCCTGGGATTATTAGCCGGCGGCACATTTTTATTTGCCGTAGGGTTTGTCGATGACCTGCTGCATCTGGCGCCTTACATAAAATTATTCACTCAAGTTGCGGCAGGCTGCATAGCGGTCTTTTTTGGAATAGTCCTTGGTCTTCCTATAGATGGGGCCTTGGCCATTCCGCTGACCCTCTTGTGGATCATCGGTATCACCAACTCCTTTAATCTTCTGGATAACATTGACGGCCTGGCCGCGGGCATTGCCGCGATATCGTCTTTGATGCTCTTTTTTTCATCGCGTATGTTCTTTAATAATCCTTTGGAGATCTATGCCTTGGTCCTGGCTGGGGCATGCCTTGGGTTCCTGCCGTATAATTTTAATCCCGCCAGGATATTTATGGGCGATTGCGGCAGTATGTTCCTGGGTTTTTGCCTGGCAGTTATTTCCGTGGCCGGCACCGGCCGCCATGCCTCAAATTTATTAATGACCCTGGCTCTGCCGGTCCTGATCCTGACCGTGCCCATCTTTGACACGCTGTTCGTGATGGCCTTAAGGACTCTGCAGGGCAGAAAAATATTTGAGGGGGGAAAGGACCATACCTCACACCACCTTGTGACGCTGGGTTTATCTCAGAGAAAAACTGTCGCAGTACTCTATTCCGTAAGCATCACTTTCGGGCTGATAGCCGTGTTATGCTCCCGCCTGAATTGGTTCGTCATTTCGGCGATCACTTTCCTTGCGGTGGTCATATTACTGTTCCTCGGTATTTTCTTGATCGACCTGGACCGCCGTAAGAACGGCTCGATCAACGCTCCGGCCCAGGGCGCAAAGAAAAACAGCGCGATTACAAATGCCGTTATCATGCACAAGCGCAGAATAATGGAGATCGCCTTGGATTTCATTTTTATCTGCATCGCATATTACTGCGCCTACTTTTTGCGCTTTGAAGGTACACTCTTGGCCGGCAACATAGACCTCTTAAAGGAGTCATTGGCCTGGATAATATTAATAAAATTGTCGGTCTTCTTGATCTTCGGCCTTTACCGCGGGGTCTGGAGGTATGTCAGCATTACCGATCTCTTGACCATATTCAAAGCGGTGAGTTTGGCCTCCGTCGCATCAATATTGTTTGTGACCTTTGTTTTCCGGTTCCGCCTTTACTCGCGCGCGGTATTTTTTATTGACTGGTTATTATTGTTTTTGCTGACTTCCGGCTCGAGGATAATGTTCAGGATGTTGGGAGAATTCTTCAGCCGCGCGCGCGAGAAAGGGACCAATGTCCTGATCTTTGGGGCAGGGGATACCGGAGAGATGGTTATCCGCGAGATCAAGCGCAACAAGTCCCTGAATTATACGCCCGTAGGTTTTATAGACGACGATCCTTTTAAATCCGGCAGCAGGATCCAGGGTGTCGAGATCCTCGGTTCCAGGAATAACATCAGGTCTTTGGTCAGTGAATATGAAGTAAAGGAAATTTTGATCGCTGTTCCCTCAATGGGCGCTGAAGACTTTCTGCAGATCACCCGTGTCTGCCAGGAATGCGGGATCACCTACCGTAGGATTAAAGGTATCCTGGATAAGGATAAGGCTGGCGGGTTCATTTCAAATTAATCCTAGTAGTATCGTCTTCCGTCGTTCGTCAAATGTTGTTAACGGAATACGGTATACGGACGACGGACGACGAAATATCAGATACGCATTATAAGATGAAGCGAACGGCAATTTTTCTTGTGGTATTCCTGCTATTATGTTTCCTCTCCAGCCCTTACCTAAGCCTCGTTTGCTCCGAGCGCCTGCGTGACCACACCTACCGTGAAATCTTGATGCATGTCGTAGCAGTCCGCAAGACGCGCGGCATAAATTCCCCTCTTGAACGCGCGCGCAAACTCTTCTATTTCTGTTTTAAAAATAACATTCAGAACCCCGGCGACCTGGCACCCTATGACGATAAGGCGCTTGGTTATTTGATCAACGGCGCGGTTTATTGTGATTATGTGGCGGACATTTTGGCGGTATTGTGCGCCCATAGCCAAATGCCGGCGCGCTACTGTATGTTAATGGATAAAGACGGCGTGTCCCCGCACACGGTAACCGAGGCCCTGATCGATAAAAAATGGCGGATTTTCGACGCTGCCGACGGTTATTATTACACGCTAGGAAATGGCGAGCTTGCCGCGCTTGAAGATCTATCACGCAATCCGGATCTAATTTTTCAAAGTAAGAGATTATTAAAAATTAAAGAAAAGGATCCAAGTGCGTATAGCGCTAAGTGCGCCTGGTACGCAAATATTTTTCCCGTTCCTCATGCTCCCCAGCGTTCAAAATCAAAGACTAAGCGCATCACTATATTTGACAGGGTAGGCATTCTATATTACGACATCTTCGGGATGAAATTTTTGCGGCCCTACCAGGACGCGTATTTGAGCCTGAAGACCAGGGATATGGAGCCGGTGGAAGCGCTTTATTATCTGGCGCGGAATTATCAATTGACCGGCAGGCTGGATGAGGCGATAGTACTATACAATGAATTCTTGCGCTCATTCGCCGGGCTAAAGGGCAGGGAAAAAGCGCTCATATTTTTATCGTTTATTTATATGGATGAGCTTGGCGATTTGGGCAAAGCCATTGTAACGCTCTCGCCCTTGGCCGTCGATCCGCGCAATATTTACGCTAAGTACGCGCTTTATTATACCGGCGCCTGTTATCAGGCGCTGGGTGATTCCGTTAAGGCGCAGGAATACTTTGACAATTCGGGAATAGCAGTCTATCTGGATCCGGAGCTGGCAAATTGAATGCGATAATGGTATTGTCGTTCGTCGTCCGTATATCGTATTCCGTTAACGCATTTAACGAACGACGAAAGACGAACGACGGAAGACGAAAATGAACGTGTTATTTCTCTTGTTGATTTTTTTCACCGGCGCAAGCGGGATCGCGGCACAGGTATTATTATTGCGCGAGCTGCTGGTGAATTTTAACGGCAATGAATTGACCATCGGGATCATCATATCTAATTGGGTGATCGCCGAAGCCGCCGGCGCGTTTTTCGGCGGCCGGTTGAAATATTCCAACGTAGGGACAGGTTTGAAACCTGTCCCTACAGGCACGCATTGTAGGCGAGGTTTAAACCTCGCCTACAATGAACTATGGCGAAATAGGCCGCTGACTCTATTTTTCGGTTTACAAGTTTTTTTCTTTACATCCCTGTTCGCCTCGCTCTATTTCTCCCGGATTTTTAAACAGATACTCGGTGTTGGTTTCGGGGAAGCAGCGGGCCTGGGCCTGGTTATTTTTTCTTTTATCATCACCTTACTGCCGGCATTCATTCACGGAGCGCTTTTTAGCCTGGGTTGCTCGTACTTTCGCGGCCTGGAAACCGCGCCCTTAAGGGCGCGGATGAGTTATGGCCGCTCAAGTATTCCGCTTCAGAAACCCCGGGCTTCAGCCCGGGGAGCTTCATTGTATTCATCTTTAGAAGAGGAGGGGGCGCGTTCTATAGGCAGGGTCTATGCCTGGGAAACATTCGGTACACTCTCAGGCGGCCTGTGCCTGGCATATTTTTTTATTCCCTGGTTCAACCCATTTGCCGCAACCTTTATCATATCCGTTTTTGTCTTTTTGGTCTGTCTGGTCTTGATAGTAAAGAGGGGGGCGAACAGCCGTTCGCCCCTACGACAGAATAGGTCGCTGTCCCAATTTTTTGCGGCAGTCTTTTTGGTATATCTTTTTTCTGCCCCAAACATAGTTGAGCGCCTGGAAATCAATTCCCTGCATAGACAATGGTCAGGTTACAATCTGCTGGAGAGCCGCAATTCTATCTACGGCAACATCAGTGTGACGAGCTTACCCGGGCAGTACACTTTTTATTATAACGGCCTGCCGATCATCACTGCTCCATATCCTGATCAGCAATTTATCCGGGACCTGGGGCACCTGCCTTTATTGTTCCATCCGTTACCGCAGGACATCCTCGTCGTCGGAGCGGGCGCGGGCGGCCTACTGCATGAGATGCTCAAGCATAACGTCGAAAAGATAGATTACGCCGAAATGGACCCCGCTCTTATCCTGGCCCTGAAGAAATATCCGACGAAACTAACCGCAAGCGAATTCTCTGACCCGCGGGTCAGGGTGATAAATTCAGACGGGCGTTTTTTTATCCGGACATCCCCGCGTAACTATGATCTGATCCTGGTGGGTGCTGTAAGCTCCGCGGACTTGGGTTCTAACCGGATGTTTACCGCGGATTTCTACGCGCTGGCAGCCAGGAGGCTTAAGCCCGGCGGTGTCGTCGCTTTCTGGCTTCCGAGAGAGGAATCATATATGGGCAGGGAGCAGGCCCTGGTTTACGCCTCAATCCTTAGCTCCTTTAGGGAAAATTACCGTTTCATCCGGGTCATCCCCTGTGATTATTATACAATTTTTCTTGGTTCAAATTATATTGATATGGCGCGATTTACGCTAAATACTCTCGCGCAGAGATTGGCGCGGCAGGGGGTAGAAAGTAGTGTTTTTCCACCGAGTTATCTTGAATATCTGATGGCGCCTGATAGAGAGAAAAATTTCCTGCGCCTTTTGCCTGAAAGCGAAGTTGTATCTAACAGAGACCAGCGGCCGATCGCGGTTTTTGAGATGCTCGCGTTTGCCGGCAAGAAATATTTCGGCCTTGCGTCATGGCTCGTTTCTCTTATGGGTAGATTGGGCCGCTTTGAAGTTTGCGCCATTGTATTGCTGCCGTTTTTTATAATACCGGCCTTTTTTTTCCGGCGCAGCTCGATGAAGCCGGCCATTTTATATTGTATTGCCACAACCGGTTTTTTCGGGATGCTCGCCAGCCTCTTATTAATGTTTATTTTCCAGGCTTATTACGGCTATGTATTCACGGCATTGAGCATATTCATTGCCGTATTCATGGCGGGTGCCGGAGCCGGGGCGATTGTTGCGGTGAGGCGCGTTAATATATCGGACCGCTCCGGTGTAGGGGCGGGTTTCAAACCCGCCCCTACAGTACGCGCAATGATACTCCTTGAGGCGGCGATGATTCTCTTTTGCCTTGCGTTGGCTATTCTGCTCGGCAGTTGGGCCGGGTCAGGGGACCATGCTTTACTAAAATTCGGATTACTTTTTTTTCTGTCCGGCTTTTTTGTTGGCGCGCAGTTTCCTCTTGCCGCGGCATTATTTAGCCGGGGCAATGTAGGGACAGGTTTGAAACCTGTCCCTACAGATGCCGGCAGGGTATCCGGTGTCCTATACGGCGCTGACCTTGCCGGCGCCTGGATCGCCGGAGCTGCCGGCGGCGTTATTCTATTACCGGTCGCAGGCCTGTTCAATACCTGCCTGTTAGTATCTATCCTCAAGCTTTCCAGCCTGATATGGTTTTCCGCAGTAAAATCCAAAAAATAGCTTGACTTTTTCGACATATAACATATATTAATATATAACGTAGCTTTTGAAGGTGTTGGTATATACAATTTTTATGTAAGTGACGCAGTGACAGTGGAATAACGGGGATAACGGCTATTTTGAAGATGCCGTTATTCTTCGAGGGGCTCGGGGTAGGCTTCGCGAACCGAATGCAACATACGCATATTCTTCGAGCGAGCGCAGCGAGTCGAGAAGAACACGTTTTGCCTGCCTCGAGGTTATCGAGAGGTTCTCGACTCGGGGCTTCGCCCCTCGCTCGAACAGTATTTGGCCTTCGGCCTCGCTCGAACCATATTGACTTCAGGGTAGTTATTTTCAAAAAGTTTTTTTTAAGAAGGAGCAGTGAAGGTAAATGGATAGAAATTTCATATCGCTGAAAGAAATCGCGCAGTTGTTAGGATTATCCGGGGCGACCGCTAACTACTACACGAATATGGGATTGTTCAGGATAAGCAAGAGGAAAGGAAACTGCCGCCTATACGACAAGGATGAGACCCTGAGGCGTTTTGAGAAGATCAAGATGTTGAGGAGCCAGGGTTATTCATTGGGCCTTATCCAACAGCAGTTTCTTAACAGCCCGCCGGAACGCGAGAATGTTGCCGGCTAACATAACAGCTACGTAACAAACCTGTTTCAAAAAAAATAAATGGCCAGCGGTGTCCACGATCGCCAGGCGGTATCAGGTTGGGCCTGGAATAACTTATGGTCAAGTGAATTAGAATCACAATCCTCCCATCTCCCGAAAAAAAATATCTTTAGTATCTTTAATATATTTAGTAATACGCCGTCCGTAAAAGGCGGCGCCTCCCCGGTTGTCGTAGAGATCGATCCCTCATGCATCAAGTTGGCGCAACTTGCCCCCGATAAAGAAGGCCTCCAGATCACTTCGATTGTTTACCATCCCCTGGCTGAAAACGAAAACACGCCCCAACAACTTAAACCAATCCTAGAAAAAATTTTACGCGCCAACCACCTGCGCGGCCGGGGCATTGTCTTATTGCCGATGAACTCAATGCGCGTTTTTTCCTGCGCCTTGCCGAGTATGCCTGAGGCCGAAATTGACCAGGCGATCACCTGGAAATTAAAACAGAGCCTGCCTGCAGATGTCGCGATTGAGAGTATATCTTCTGATTACATCTGGCAGTACTATTCAAGCAACAACTCCGCCAAAGAGATCAGGGGCCTGGTTTTTTATACCCAGCGTTCTCTGGGCCAGGAACAGGTCCAGTTTTACCGCAAGCTGCCGCTGGAGTTGACCGCGATCCAGCCTCATCCTTATTGCGTGTTTTTACTTTTGGATTGGCTGGAGATGATCCCCCAGGAAGAGAATGTCCTGATTATTTCCATCGGCAGGGATGAGTCGGCGGCGATCATGGTCCAGGGAGGCTGGCCCTGTCTTATCCGTCCGCTCGGTGTTTCCGGTAACGGCTTTACCTCGGCCATTGCCGCCTACCACCGTATGGACCGCCAAAAGGCTGAAGAGCTAAAACTTAACGAGGGCCTGGTTTGTTCTGAAGGGGACTCGCTTTGCATGGTGGCTTTATCCGGCCAGCTGGAAAGCCTGGTAGTGGAACTTGAGCATGCCTCCAGGTTCATGCCTGGGGGCGGCGAGAATATTTCGTTTGCAAGAATAATACTTTGCGGCCAGGCCGCGGCATTGCACGGGCTGGATAAATTTTTAAGCCAAAAATTATCCGCGCAGGCCGCCCTTTTTGACCCGCTGGCCTACGACCGGCTGCACCTGGGCATAAAAGCCGACCCGTACGTTGCCGATAATTGTTATGATTTCGCCGCGGTGCTGGGCGCTGCAGTGGGGCTAAAACAATGACCGGAAAAAAAACCATCAATCTTATTCCCAGGGCGATCGCAAAGAAACCGGCTAAAAAAAGCGCGCCGGGATTGCTTGGCCGGCATAAAATAATCGCTACCTTTGCCGTTCTGGCGCTTATACCCGCGGCGCTCTTTGCAAAACAGGTGTATGAGATCGGTATTATGGAGGCGAAATTAGCGGCCTCAAAAAACAAGGCCCAGCAGACAAAGGTGAGCCTGAATCAGACGCAGTCGCAGTCCCTCCAGCTGGAAAAACAGAAAAGCGACCTGCTCAAGGAATTAGCTACGCGCAAACAAAGCCTTGAACTTTTACTCTCCACCACTCCCGGGAACCAGAATTATGCCGGATTGCTGGAAGCGCTGGTGGGATTGATGCCGCAGGACCTTTGGCTCGGCCAGATCGTGCTTACTGATGGCCGGATACAGTTGACCGGAGCAGCCTTAAACCCCGAGTTGATCGTGCAGTTTACGACGCAGATGGATAAGTCGGGAGAGTTTAAGAACAGTGCCCTTGCTTCCAGCGAACGACAGGCGCTGGAGTCGCGTACGATTTACAATTTTAAGGTTGCCGCGGAACCTGTATGGGCTGCTTTGTCCGGGAAGAAATAAGCCATGGCATCGTCCACAGATTTTCTTAGTAGATTCAAGGAACTTAAAACCCCGGAACGGCGGATGCTCGCCGCCCTGGTGATAGTAGTCGCTGGAGTTATGTCATATAACGTTTTACTCAAGCCTAATATTTCCAAGATCGCCGCCCTGCAAAAGCAGGTCAGAGAGGCTGACGCGCGCTTGAGCGGGTTATCCGGATCCTCTACGCAGGGAACGCAGCTTAGCCAAGAGCTCGACGATCTTACAAAAAATATTAACTCGGTCAAAGATCGGACCAAGGACGCGGAAACTAAATTACTGGGAGAGTCTGATGTGCCGCGCCTGGTCAACGAACTGATAAGATGCGCCCAGGGCTTAAGTATTAATTTTGCATCTGTGGCGCAGAAAACAGAGCAGGATAAAAGCGGTTTATCGCGGCAGTTCGTGACCGTCAAATTCGACGCCGGCTATGCCCAGATGCTGAATTACCTGCGCAAAGTTGAGTCTGTCTCGGGTTTTGTTAGAATAAATGAAGTCAATATAATCCAGTCTAAGGAAGCCGGCCAGCAAACCGTTTCGGCCGCCATAACTTTAAGCATACTTCTGTCCAACAACCCTGAGGCGCATGGCGAGATCAATTCCTGCGGCGCGGTATCCGGGCCGGGATCTGCGGTATCGCGCGACCCGATGGGCAGTTCGGTTAAGATAGAAAAACCGGCCAAGATGCCGAAATTTAAAATAATCGGTATCACCTTTAGCGATACAGCGGCTCAATCAACCGCCATCATTAACGACAATGTGGTTAAACAGGGCGAGAAGATCGAGGGTTATACGGTCCAAGAGATCCGCAGGGATGCGGTGCTGATGGATGGCGCAGCCGGCCCCATAACTTTGACGGTAGAAAGAAACTAATGCCCAAAAAATCCTACAAAATAATAATCAGCCGGTGTATCGCGGTTTTTATATTTTTTTCCTTTTTTATCTTTACCGCGCGCCCGGCAGCAGAGAGCCAATTGCCGCCTCCGGCAGCGGCCGAGCCTGTGATCAAGGCAGCGGAAGCGCCGGTGGGTGACCCCTTAAAACAAAAAGTCACTCTTGATTATAAAGACACGGAACTGGCCACCATCTTGAGGTCCTTCAGTTACACCTACGGCTTGAACCTGGTCACCTCTACCGAAGTAAAAGGAAAGATCACCGTGTCCCTGCATGACGTGACCCTGGCGGAGGCGCTGGACGTGGTCCTGGGCACAAACGGTTATAATTATACCCGCAAGGGTAATATCATTTACGTGACACCCGGCGCAACCGAAGGGGCGCAGTTGGTTAGCGAGCCGATCACCTTAAACTACCTTAAGGCCGGTGACGCGCAGAACCTTTTGCGCAAGGCCCTTTCCCCGAAAGGCGATATTAAGGTAGACGACGTATTTAATATACTGGTAGTTACAGATTATCCCGCCAACATTGAAAAGCTTAAATTTCTGCTGGAGAGCGTGGACCGTCCGCCTCAGCAGGTATTGATTGAAGCCAAGATCGTGGAAATCACTTCCAAGGACCTGCAAAACCTGGGAGTTACCTGGCAAATAAATTACAGCCCCGGCCAAGGCTTGTTTGGCCGCAGTACTGCTTTTCCGGAACAGATGAAAGGCACCGGTTCTTTCTCGGGCCCGTCAGCAAGCCTTCCTGCCGGCCAGTTCAGGCTGGATACTTTTATTTTAAAGGGCTTGAGCGCCACCGCTACTATTGACGCCCTGATTGAGGACCAGAAGGCCAATCTCCTGGCCTCACCGTCTATCGCCGTATTGAATAACCGCGAGGCGCGCATCATCATCGGTGAAAAAGTCCCTTATAAAGAGCGCACCCAGACTACTACCGGCACAACCGAGACTACCAAGTTTGTGGATGTGGGTACGACACTGCGGGTCATACCATCCATCAACACCGACGGATATATCACTATGACTATCCATCCGGAAGTTTCTTCGGTCACGGCAATTTTGGATGCCGGCCCGCGCATCACCACACGCGAGGCCGACACTATGGTGCGGGTTAAAGAGGGCGAGACCGTGGTTATCGGAGGCCTGATCAAACAGGAAGATAATAGTTCCAATAGGCGCACGCCTGTCTTGGGTTTTATCCCATTTATCGGCGCGTTATTCGGCAGCCGCAGTAAGGACCAGGCACAGACGGAATTGACCGTATTCATTACACCTAAGATCCTGCGCTCGCGCGAAGAAATGTATAAGGAAGGCAGGAACCGCTATCAGGAAGAGGCGTTCGTGAATATTTTGACTACCGGCCGGCTTAATCTGCAGAAGCAGATGATGGACAGGGCCTTAAACCTTGAATATGATGCGGGCCTTGAATCGCGCAGAAAAGACAGCTGGCAGACTAAAACCGAGGCCATAAATATTTATGAGAATATCCTCTCGCAGTTTCCCGATGAGCCAAAGGCCGCTGAAGCCGGGTTCAGGGCCGCGCGGATTTATTACCAGGATATGAATGAGCCGTATCGCGCCAGAGAACTTTGCGCGATCGTAATTTCGACTTATCCCAATGATCCTTATGCCGCTGACGCCAAGGAATTATATAAGACCATTACCATCGGCCTTGAGAAAGAAAGGTTCAAAAAAATTGAAAAAGACCGGGAGCAGCTTTTAGGCAGGCGTGCCGGCCGTGAAGAGGAAAGTGCGGCCGCGCAGAAGCCGCAAAAAACGCCGGAGCAGGCTGAATACGAGCAGCATCGCAAGGCGGCAGAAGAATTGCGTAAAAAATCTGACGAAGAAGCCGCGCGTAAGGCCCGGGAAGATGACTCAGCGGCCAAGGCCAAAGAAGAAACCGCGCGTTCCGCTAAACAAGAAGCCGAACGCAAGGCCAAGGAAGACCAATTGCGCAAGGCTAAAGCTGAGGCCGACGCGGCCAAAAAATCGGTGATGGAGGAGGTCCAGAAGAAGGAGCAATTAAAACGCCTGGATGAAAACATAGCCAAGGAGCAGCTCAGACAGCGCGTTCTTGAAGACGAAAAGCTGAAGTTAAGGGCTCAGCAGGGAGCCCGTTTGCGCGCGCGGCTCCGCGAGCAGGAAGAAAAGAGGTCCAAAGAAGCAGCGCAAGCCGCCGCGAAGGCGAAGGAGGATGATAAGGGCCGGGCTCAAGCGCAAATGCTGGCCGCAAAAAAAGCCAGGGACCAGGCTGAAGAAGAGATGGCGCGAAACGCAAAAATTAAATTAGAAGAGATCAAGCGGGTAGAGGCGCAAAAATTGGAAGAGAAACGTAAACAAGAGAGCCAGGCAGCAGCCCTTAAAGCAAAAGCGGCTCAATTGATCAAGGAAGAACAAGAGCGCAAGGCAAAAGAGCAGGCCGAAGCCGCGCAGAAGCTTAAAGCAGGGCAAGAACGCAAAGCAAAAGAAGAGGCGCTTGCAGCAGAAAAAATCAAAGCGGAAAAAGAGCGCAAAGACAGGGAACAGGCGGAATCGGCCCAGAAGGCTAAGCTTGAGCAGGAGCGTGCGGCTCGCGTTGAAGCCGGCCGCAAAGCCCAAGAAGAAACCCTGGCCGCCAATAAGGCAAAAGAGCAAGCCCGCGAGGCCGCCCTGGAGCAGCAAAAGAAAGAAGGGCAGGCCCGCGTTGAAGCCGAGCGCAGGGCAAACGAAAAAGCAGAACAGCTAAAACAACTGGAAACTGAGCAGCAGAAACAAAAAGAAGAACAGCAAAAACAAATCGTCTTATTAAAAGTTCAACAAGAAAAGAAAGCCAAGGAACAGGCAGAAGCCGCGCAGAAGCTTAAACAAGAACAAGAACGCAAAGCCAAAGTGGAAGCTCAGGCAGCGGAAAAACGTAAAGCTGAACTTGAGCTTAAAACTAAAGAGCAAGCCCGCGAGGCCGCCCTGGAGCAAAAGAAAAAAGAAGAACGGGCCCGCGCCGAGCTTGAACGCAAGGCAAAAGAAAAAACAGAACAGCTCAAACAGCTGGAAGCCCGGCAAGACAAACTCAAAGTTGAACAGCAAAAGCAACTTGAATTATTAAAATCTGAGCAAGAAAAAAAAGCCAGGGAACAGGCGCTGGCAGCGCAGAAACTCAAAACAGAACAGGAAGCTAGAGCTAAGGAGCAGGCGCAAGCCAGCCAGAAGGCCAAGCTTGAAGAGGAGCGTAAGGCCCGTGCCGAGCTTGAACGCAAGGCAAAAGAAAAAGCAGAACAGCTTAAAAAAATAGAAGCCCAACAGCAGAAACAAAAAGAAGAGTTACAAAAGCAAATGGCCGTATTAAAAGTTCAACAAGAAAAGAAAGCCAAGGAACAGGCAGAAGCCGCGCAGAAGCTTAAACAAGAACAAGAACGCAAAGCGAAAGTTGAAGCTCAAGCAGCAGAAAAGATCAAAGCAGAAAAAGAACGTAATGCCAAAGAGCAGGTAGAAGCGGCCTGGAAGGCGAAAGTTGAGCAAGAGCGTGCGGCTGGCGAAGAACGCGAGCGTAAAGTACAAGAAGAGGCGCTGGCGGCAAAGAAAGCTAAAGAACAGGCGCGCGAGGCAGCCCTGGAGCAAAAGAAAAAAGAAGAACAGGCCCGCGCTGAAGTTGAGCGCAAGACAAAAGAGAAAACAGAAGAGCTGCAAAAGCAAATGGCCTTATTAAAAGCTCAAGAAGAAAAGAAAACCAAAGAGCAGGCATTAGCAGCACAGAAACATAAAGCAGAGCAGGAAAGCAAAGCTAAAGTTGAAGCTCAAGCGGCAGAAAAACGCAAAGCTGAACTTGAGCTCAAGGCGAAAGAACAGGCGCGCGAGGCAGCCCTGGAGCAGAAGAAAAAAGCAGAACAGCTTAAAAAAATAGAAGCCCAACAGCAGAAACAAAAAGAAGAGTTACAAAAGCAAATGGCCATATTAAAAGTTCAACAAGAAAAGAAAGCCAAGGAACAGGCAGAAGCCGCGCAAAAACTTAAAGCAGAGCAAGAGCGTAAAATAAAGGAACAGGCGCAAGCCAGCCAGAAGGCCAAGCTTGAAGAGGAGCGTAAGGCCCGCGTCGAAGTTGAGCGCAAGGCAAAAGAAAAAGCAGGGCAGTTTGAAAAGCTTAAAGCTGAATTGCGTAAACGCTCGGCTGCGGATGCGCGCCAGGCGGCTGAACTTGAAGCAGAGCGTAAGCGCCAGGAAAAAGCGCAGGAAATGGAAATGCGGGAGTTGGAAGAGCGGACACGATAATGCCCACATATAATTACAAAGCTCGAGACACCGGGGGAAATCTGGTGCAGAATAAACTTGAGGCCGAGAACGAAACAGAGGCGGCCGCGCGCATCGCTGAAATGGGGCTGGCCCCTATTACCATCGCCGTCGAGGCCGCGAGTGCCCGGTTGAAATCGGTATTTTCTCCGCGCCTGCGCAAGGTTTCCCGGCAGGAGATGCTTATTTTTACCAGGGAGCTGGCAACGTTGATCTCTACAGGTATACCATTGATACAAGCTCTGCAGAGCGTCGCGGATCACGCCGCCAATGTCAGATTCGCTCAAATACTCAACGAGATCGTCGTTTCCATAAAGGGCGGCGCCAGTTTTTCCGCGGCACTCTCCCGCTATCCCGAAATTTTCAATAACCTCTATGTCAGCCTGGTAAAAGTCGGCGAGGCCGGCGGCCTGCTGGACAAGGTCCTTCTGCGCCTCGCGGAACTGGGCACGCAGGATATTGACCTGCGCAGCCGCGTGCGCTCCGTGCTTATATATCCGGCGGTCCTGGCGCTGATAGCTTTTGTGATCGTTAATTTTGTTCTTATCGGCGTTCTGCCAAAGTTTGTCACAGTTTTTGAGGCCTCTCAGGCAAAACTGCCCATACCGACGCAGATATTACTTGGCGCAAGCGGACTTTTAAGAAATTACTGGTGGGCCTTGATCATCGGAGTAGTCGTCGCGCTGAATATATTCGGCTCCTATTATCGCAACCCCAAAGGAAGATTAAAGTTTGACGCTCTTATCCTGCGTATGCCGCTGTTCGGGCCGTTGATCCTTAAGGTAATGGTCACGCGCTTTGCGCGCTCAATTTCAGCGCTGACTAAATCCGGTATTCCGATCTTGGAGGCGCTGGGTGTTGTTGAGGGGACTGTATCCAATATGGCCCTGCAACAAGTCATCGGTAACGTCAGGGTCGCCATATCGCGCGGCCAGAGCCTGACCGAACCGTTTGCCGCTTCAAAACTGTTTCCGCCGATGGTCATACAGCTGATCAATACCGGTGAGCGCAGCGGAAAGATTGACGCGATGTTTGAGCAGATAGCATCTTTCTATGAGCCGGATATTGAGTTTACCATTCGTAACCTGACGAGTTTATTGGAGCCGATAATGCTTCTGGGCATGGGCCTTGTGGTGGCTTTCATAGCCCTATCGGTCCTGATGCCTATTTTCAATTTGATAAGTGTGGTGAGGAGATGATGAAAAAAAGGGGACGGTTCTATTTTTTAAGCTGCTTGAGAAGACGGAAAAATAGAACCGTCCCCTTTTTTTAA
>Ga0105164_10000426_pt1 | contig 30388 bp, 20 predicted proteins | sample VDWuncwatermetaG_FD_89674 | JGI IMG/M metagenome (GOLD analysis project Ga0105164, IMG submission 89674) | Wastewater microbial communities from Netherlands to study Microbial Dark Matter (Phase II) - VDW unchlorinated drinking water | ecosystem: Environmental > Aquatic > Freshwater > Drinking...
CGAGAGTCTCAGCCGCTTCTAGAAGCGGCTGAGACTCTCGGTGGGCTAGACAAGCTCGTCGCAGGGCGCAGTTTTATAAACCAGCCCTTCTCCCATGCAGCAGGGGCCGAAGTGAAAACAGGTAGAACTTTCCTGGCTGAATGGGCTCGAAGGCTCTGGAAGAAAAACAACCCAGGCAATCCGAAGATCCCAACTACTGATGAATTGCTATCTGAAGAAGGCTATCGGAAAAAGCAGGTTATCAATCACTTTATTGTGGAAAATGGAGGCACTCCGAAAGTAAGAAAATCCAAGAAACTGCCACCCAAATTCCTAAATTCTATTCCACCGGACAAGGAAATCAGCGACTACACCGATGAAGAATTACGCAACGTACTTCTAGATGCGGCTGAGACTCTCGGTGGAATAAACAAGATCGTCGCAGGCGAAAGTTTTCTAAGCCAGCCCTTCTCCCATGCAGCAGGGGCCGAAGGTAAAACAGGCAGAACTTTTCTGACTGAATGGGCTCTAAGGTTCTGGATCAAAAACAACCCTGACAATCCAAAGATTCCAACTACAAGAGAAATTTATAAACAAGAAGGCTATAGCCAAAAGCAAATCATCGACCAGTTTAAAGTTGAAAATGGAGGCACTCGAAAAGAAAGAAAATCCTCCAAAGTCCTAAAGTCTATTCGCCCCGACAAAGAAATCCGAGATTACACCGACGAAGAATTACGCAATGTACTTCTAGAAGCGGCTGAGGCACTCGGTGGACTAAACAAGCTTTCAACAGGTCCAAGTTTTATGGGGCAGTCGTTTGCCGCTGCTAAAGGGGTAAAAGATAAAAGAGGCGAAACTTTCCTGACTGAATGGGCTCTAAGGTTCTGGATCAAAAACAACCCAAACAATCCGAAGATCCCAACTACGGGGGAAATTTTTAAACAAAAAGGCTACAGCCGAAAGCAAATCATCGACCAGTTTAAAGTTGAAAATGGAGGCACTCCAAAAGAAAGAAAATCCGCCAAAGTCCTAAGTTCTATTCCCCCGGATAAGGAAATCCGAGATTACACCGATGAAGAATTACGCAACGTACTTCTATCGGCGGCTGAGACACTCGGTGGCGTCGACAAGCTTTCCACAAACTCCGTTTTTATATCACAGCGTTTCTCCCATGCAGAAGGGGCCGAAGGGAGAACAGGCGGAACTTTCCTGACTGAATGGGCTCTAAGGTTCTGGATCAAAAACAACCCAAACAATCCGAAGATCCCAACTACTCATGAAATTTATAAACAAGAAGGCTATAGCAAAAAGCAAGTCATCGACGCCTTTAAGGCTTCCCTCCCTTTTAAGGGACGGTGACGCCGCGACGCATGGCCTCGAACATAGCTCGGAAATCAAAGTCGATCGGGTCGGTGCCCCAGAATTGGAGTTGGGGGTCGGTGTACAATCGGCGAGCAGGGTGATCGGGCCTGGAAATATCCAAGAGGAAATCTGCGGCGAGATTCACCCTATCTGAGGTAATGGGACCGGGGTCGAAGATAGCACCAGGGTTTTGTTCGGTAGCAGGGGTGGTGGATCGTCCGTCGCCCATTTTGGGCTGATACCGACTTAGCATGGCTTTTCGGGCCTTTTCAATTATCTCAGGTGTGAGGTCTTCAAATTCAAGGTCTTAAAAGGTACCTACTTACTTGCGGGCCCTAAAGGTATGCAGTGCGAACCGCACTGCATACCTTTAGGGCCCGCAAGTAAGTAGGTACCTTAGTGGGCGGTGACGCCGCGGCGCATGGCCTCGAACATAGTTGGGAAATCGAATTCGATCGGATCGGTGCCCCAGAATTGGAGTTGGGGGTCGGTGTACAATGGGCGAGAGGGGTGATCAGCCCTGGAGATGTCTTTGAGAAAATCAGCCGCGAGATTCACCCGATCAGCGGTGATTGGCCCCGGGTCGAAGATGGCGCCAGGGTTCTGTGAGTTTGCGGGGGTAGAGGCTCGCCCATTACCCATTTTCGGCTGATATCGGCTTAGCATTGTATTTCGGGCATTTTCAATTATTTCGGGCGTGAGGTCTTCAAATTTAATATCTTTAAGAGCTAAGAAATCCTTCACGAGTTCAATTGCAGTGAGGCGCTGGGAGTATTCGATGGGATCAAGCGAACGGGCTCGATTCATTTTTTCTTGAATGGGTGATACTCGGTCGACAACAATCCCTCCTGGTCGCGCCGGAGGCGGCTGAGATTCTAATGATGTAAAATATTCTCCCAAGGTCTTAAATTGTTTCCCGCGTTCTTGCCAATGGTTTACGAGATCGTATTTAGCGTCCGCGGCATTGAAGGTGGTTTTATTTGTTTTCGTGTTGGGGTCCCATTTCTGTGATCTCGAATCCGCGAGGTTTGCGATGATCAGTCGGTGCGCTTCGTTATGAGCGGGGTCCAAGCCATTTGTTGTGAGATGGTCCGCGATATCAGGTTTGAACTGTAGTTTAAAGGCGGTATTGAAATCATTTGTTTCTGAAGGATTTCTGAGAAGAAAGTCTTCAATGAGTCCTGCGGCATTTCGTTTAATATCATTCTGATGAAGGAGTGATTGGGCCCCAAGCTCACGCGGGTTCGCAACAGGCACTTTGATTTCCTCACCCAAACGTGTGTGAAGGTTCATCGTTTTGGAACTCTTTCCGATGCCTAAGCTTTTCCCAAGCCACTTCGCCCATTCAGGGACGGCCCCCGGGATGGAATCAGGTGTCCCAATGCCATGATTGATCTGGTTCAGCGATTCGGGTGCAAGGCCATGTTGTTGGCTAATGGCTTCAAGATCCACAAGCTCCTGAGGGTGGAGATTGAACATTGTGGAGACATCGCTCAAGACCTCCTCGGGTAATGTATCGGTTAGGTCACGCCGTTTTAAATACTGGTAGGCCCCTTGGTTTGCCTGATACCCTTTGGTATTAAATTCTTTGTGGGCTCTTCGCTCGTTCATTCCAGCCTTAATCGGTCCCGCGACCTTATTAGAGGGAATTAGAGATTTTAGGTTAAGAAGACTGGGCTCCCAAGTTGTAGGGAACCAAGTCCGCACCTCCGCAGGTGTGATGGTGCCGTTTCGAAAGAGTTTTGCGTATCGCTGGGCGCGTGTGGCGCCTGACATCGAGCGGGAAAAATAGGCGGTGGTAATTTTTCCAAATACAGATTGCACCATACTGGTCGCTTTTTCTTTTTGCTTATCAGCTTCCGACTTCGTTGCATTTCGAGAAAGTTCCGCTAATTTTGCGTAAGAATCCATGCCCAAAGAATGGCTCAATTCCTCTCCAAGTTTATGGCCATATTCCATCGCGAAATAATGGGCAGCGGCGTCGGCGGACCTTGAAAGTCCGGGAACCTTATCAATTTTACTGAGCCACTTCATGGGCTCTTTTGATGTACGGTACAGTGCCGGCCCCGTGATCTTTCCGACAACGCCTAAGGCTGCGCCCCCAACAAAGGAGACGAAAGTATCATTCGCAATCTCGGAGTAGGCGCTATTTCTTCCGATACCACGATTTCTCGCACCTTCTCCTTCTGATCCGCCTGCCATATAATTTGTCCCTTGGTAGATCCACTTATTTAAGAGCCCTGTCGCTCCGGTTGCGCCGGCAAAGCCCCCGGCCATTCCACTCATATGCCCAGCGGCGAACCGTTGCGGAATTTTAAACCCAAGCACGCCTGCATTCCCCATGACGAGGTTCTGGAATTTTCCAATCGCCCAGAAATTAAAGGCGCCTTCTGCGACGGAGCTCGCAATTTGATTAAACTCCAGCAAGCCTCGTTGCCCATAGCATCTTGGTTTTGGTTCTTGGTCCGCGTCGAGGACTCCATTGCCATCGCAATCTAAGTATTGGTAGTACGCTTGAAAGGATGTTTGGTCTTCGAGGCTTAGATATCCGCCTGATTTTTTTCGAAGCTCTGCCATCTCTCGAGCCCTCTCAAGGGCGGAGTTAACTTGTTTATTATGATCCCACTGTGCGGCGCCAAGCCCAATCCCCGACAAGGCACCTCCAAAAAGTAGGGCATGATTTCGGCTCGCAAATCCCTTAGTGGCACTCCAAACAGCCCCCTTGGAGGCCTGACTCTTCACTAATTGCTTTAAGCCGACTTTTGCGATTTCTTTTCCGCCGGCAAATAGGGCCTTACCCCCTGAGAGTCCGGCAGCGAATTCAATCGCGGCAAGGGCCCAGATATCGCGATGAACTTTATCGATATCAGATTCCACTTCCTTAAGATGTCGGTAAATATGGCCGTCGGTGAAACTTCTTGCCATTTGGTACGCAGATTGAGGGGCTCCTTTATAATCTGTCCCTGCTCCAATCGCGTCATAACCCCTGAGTTGCTGTAAGGACCGCATGACCTCAGCGTAAGCTTTGGTATATTCTTTTTGCGTCTCAGTGTCGCCAGCACCAAAAAAATAATCCCACGTCGACATGGTTTCCATAGTATGGCCTATCGATCCCATCTTCATTCGAGCCGATTCAAGGTTTCCATATTTATCGTGAAATACTTTTCTAGCCGCCGCCTCTTCATTGCGAGCCTTTTCAGCTGAGATGTAGGAACTTATCGTTGGGACTTGGGTTTTGGGGTCGATCGTAATCTGGACCGCAGTCTTGGGTGAGAATTCAATTTGGTTACCGCTACCAATCCAATTATCTCGTAATTCAATTTGCTTCTTATAGACGGTTTCCCTAAGGGCAAGTGAAGGTGAAAGATACTCCGCTCTGGGTCCTTCTGGGTCCTCTGACCCGAAAGAGAGTCTCACGCCATCGGCCGCTAAGTTATCAAGTTGCGATTCGACCCAACGGTTATCATGACCAGATAGGTTAGTACTGGCTGCATAGGTCAGCGTACGAGTCAGGGGATTCCATTCAAACCCCATTCTCTTAAAAGGCTTAATCTTTTCTTCAAGCGCTTGATGACTTGTCGCAAGTTTCTCGGTTGCGGTCTTCTGGGCTTTAGCTAATTCGACATCGAGTTTCTCTTCCGTCCATTGTTCAGTCGGCGAGGCAACCTGTAATTTTGCCAGTAAGTCCTTTTTTAGATCCATCAACCCTTGAGTCGCGATCTTTCGGCTCGCAGCTTCGGCTAGGGCAGTGCCAAGGGACTCGATCTGCTGGGGAAGGGTTTGGTTCTGAGATGCTAGGCCAATCACCTGGGATAGAAGTTGTTGTCGTCTCGCAACCCTCTGCGCATCATTTTTGATATCCTTGGGTTCTTCTTTAAAATACGTATCGAGAAAGGTAATCGAGTCCTTCGCTAAGCCGCGTCCTAATTGCATGTATTCTTCAAGGGCTTTAGTTGCGATTTCAGTTTTACGCTTTCTCTCTGACTGGGGTTCATTAGCCGTTGCGAGGAATAGATTCACCCACTGCTTAACTAATTCTTCCTGATTCGGTTCTTTGGATTGGAGTAACTGTCGAAGGTGAGTGAGCCGGTTCAGAGTATCCTTAACGACCGAACTATTTTCTGTGCCAGAATCCGAAAAAGTTTTAAGATTGGCGATCATCGTATCCATGAGTTCGATACTCGAGTTTCCCCCGTTTAGACGGTCTACAATCACGGCTAAGACGGTGTTAGCAGATTCGTTGCGGAAGTTATTATTGTGATCGTTAAGGGCGTTTAACGTCTGTTCGGCTCGAATTTTTGTGCCGACTTCTTTGCCCTTCTCATTTTCTGCTTGCAGGGCACTCATATCAAGATCCTGGGAATCATTATGCCCCTTTCCCGTTCGCTCATCGAGAAAGGTACTGTCTTTCGCGGCAATATCTGCCGCCTTGGCTTGAGTTGGAGTCATAAGACTGCTTATCTGATGTTGCTTAATGGCTTCTGAGCTCTGATAGCCACTGGAAAAGGCTAGGTCCTGATAATGCTTACTCAGGGCGAGAGTGAGTTGGGTCAAGCTCTTGCTATCGGTCTTTGGCGATTCCGCTCTCGATTTGGCAGTGACATCAGACCAATGCGCGTTAAATTTATCTTCGACGTCGTTGGCTTCAAGAAGCTGGTCGATAAGGGCAGGGATATTCGCATCTTTATGGTCGTCCATTCCCCTCAGGATCGTTTCAGCCCTTTCTCGGCGTGCCTTTAAATCAGGCTTAGGTTCGCCAGGCCAAAGAGCTTCGGTGATTGGAGTTGAAGCGTGATCCGAGAGGAGATTCTGAATGCCACGGTAAACATGGCCGTACTCATTGCTGATGATGCCCTCAACCTGTAGACGATTGGCCTCGATATCAAGTCGCCTTGCTGCCAGTTCTTCTTTTGTCAGGGGTGCTCCCTCAGGGCCTTGTAAGTTGTTTTGTGCAAATTGATTCTGCTCTTCACGTAAGGCCTTCTGCCAGTTTAACAATAGACTGGGATCTCTATCCTGGCGGATGAGCTTATCGTTGAGTAGGCGATCCTGTTCTTTTTGTGCGATGACATTCGCTGAATTTGGAAAGATTCTCTGATAAAGCTGATCAAGGGCGTCGGCGGTTGGGTTTAATAAGAATTTTCCGTAGGTTGTGGACGCTGAATGTTCTTTGCTGGCAAGGATAGCTTGGTGGAGAGCGTCCCATTTTCCAATTTGTTCAGGGGTTGCCACACTTGAGAATTCAAGCAAAGAATTTCGAGTGGCTGACGGGATCCCTCGAGAGCCATAGAACGGCAGGAAGCGTGCGAGCGGACTTTCGGGCTCAGTCGAGTTACTCAAATGAAACGCGTCTGCTTGGGGATTGGATTTTAGCACGTGAGCAGGATCGAAGGGGTCTTCACCCCCATCTAAGGGGTTCACGGTATCTTTTGGGTAACCGCGGTGATCGATTGAGGCCAGGATAGCGGACGCAGCGCCCACTTCCGTTTCCTCTCGGCGCCAATCCTTATTGAGGCCGTTCAAAGCGCCTCTGAGTTGCATAGGCGGGAGCTTTTTGACCGGAGGAAGTCTTAAGTCGTGTTCGGTGAGCACTTTGCTTAGAATCTCTTCCGGCTCCGACTTGGGATTATTGCCGAGATTAATTTTTAAAGCGTTCATGAAATCATCGACAAGGGTTTTATTAGATTCCGGATTCTCCTCCTGTATCGCATGGATAAACGAGGCTTCAAGGTCATTGCGAGTTCGAGCTGGTCCATTTTTAATCCTGATGATCTCAAAAAGGGTTGCTCGCAATTCAGATTCTTGTATTCCATATTTCTTTAAAAATAGCGCAAGTTCTTCGGCGCTCCCCATGGCGGCTTGAATAAGGTCTTTCGAGGGGATCATTTTTTCTCCAACTTTTAGAGCCCCTTCATTAAACGCGCTCGCCAATTGAGTGAGTGCTGCCTCTTTAAACTTAGCGTTCCCTAGGGATTTTTGGATAATCTGCTGATGAGAAGGTTCTTTTAGTAAATCCTTGATAAACGCAATATCAGTTTCTGAAACCGCTGAGGACTTAAGAAGGATTGCTCTGATCAGTTCCTGATGCGCTGCGGAAAGCCCAAGGATCTGCTGAGATTGGTTAGAGGTGAGTGGGATTCCAAGCTCGAGAGATCGCGCCAAAATAGCATCCAACGCTTTGAACTTTGATTGCGTCGCTGGCACTCTCGCATTGCTGAGCTGCTGTTGCGCATTCATCAGATAATCTCCGTACTCGACGCGTTCTGAAATCAGATAGTCTTTCTGGACCGATTCATCGAGAAGATGCCCCAGTCGAGAAAGGCCATCCATGGATGTCGCGGTATCCAGGTTGAGCGGCTCAACACTAAATTCCTTTTGCTTGCGGTGCACCCAATCCAGAGCCTCGGCTTTTTCTTTGGAACTCATATTCCTCAGCTGCTCTTGGATGAGGTTCTGATAATTCCAAGCTTCGGGATTATTTGTCCAATAGTGGGGCCCTCCCATCCAATGGTTGGAATCCCTTGGGGTTGAGTTTTTTAAATGTTGGCTGAGATAGCCAGCGATCTTGGTTCGCTCAGGCGGGAAACCTTTCGTGTCGGAAAGGATATCGATAGGTTTCTTAATCCCGGCGCTTGAAACCGTACCGCCTCGTTGCGCAAAGACCATTCGGTAATAGGAGCCCAACCGAGTTCCGATCATTAGATCCAAACTATCATTAGCGTGAAAGAGGGCCTGGACTAGCTCGGTGTTAACGGATTCATTCTCGTCGAGGGATTTTCTATTTTTCTTAATTTCGTCTTCAAACTCCTTGATTGGCTTGGGGTCATCCTTAGCCATTTGGGATCGCTGGTACTCATTGAGTTGAAGGATCAGGGCCTTTCGGAAACTGGGATCGACTTTAGGGTTCGTGAATAGGCTCGATGATACCGACATCAGTGATTCCATTTTCTTCTGCATTTGAAGAAGGTGGGATGAAGCTTTTCGCCCAGGAGGCGATGGGATTTCCTTCCCATCAGGCTGGAAGAGTTTAGAGAGGAGGCTTGGCACGATTTGGTTAAGTTCGAGAACACTCTTTGCTAGAGGAGAAAGATTCTCGCCGTCCCCGGGGCATTCGAGCGCGCGGACCAAAAGCTGAAGGTAGCGGCCCTGGAATGTCGCGTGGTAATCACGCGCGCCAATACGGTTAATGGCAGCAAGGTCATTCTTTCCCGTAGCGTACTGGTAATCGATTGGGAGGTAGGCATCTTCCTTAGTGCCTCGGGAATTACCAAACATGGAACTAAAACCATTATTGATCGGGTGCCCTAAATAGAGGAGCGGGAAATCTTTGGTAATAAAATCTTTGGCTAGCGGCTGGTCGCATTTAAGGGCACGGACTTTATGATCAAGATTGGCTTGAGGGTTACTGTCTTTCAGAGTCGGGCCAGATTCCGGACGGGAGGGTCCATTATGTTCAGTGATTGAAGGGCCGCGTATGAACGATTCGCCGCGTACGGCAAAGGGGATTACCGCAGTGAATCCCATGATTAAGGTGAGTAGAGTGTGCCTATGCATAGCGCTGATCGGTTCCTAGGTTATCCCTCTAGGAATGCAAGACCCCCGCCACACCTAGGGTGATTTAAATAAACCGTATTATTCCAAAGAGTTAGTGTGTTTTTGGCTCCGGAAATATTGATGCTTTCATGCGGGGGGGTGCCCGATTACGCAAGGCTGATCAGTCAAAGCGCTATAAATCGGACAGATCGAAGAAGGTAATGGCTAACTATTTAATATCATAAAATTTATCATTAGTTTTAGGGCCTGTTTCAGGCTGATCTCAACAAAACTGTAAAAAATACCGACAGTTTAGGTAGGCAGAAGACCGTGAGTGTGACGCTCAATACCACGATAGAAGATGTGGTATCGTGATTGCATGCTTAGTCCATGAAATCAGGTCGGGCGGTTTTTTTGTGTACGCCGCTCGTTTGAAACTTAAATAGGGGACGATTCATGAAAGCGACTCGCGGATGGATGATTTTAAGTTCAATCACTTTATTGTTGGCATCAAGTCCAGCGTTTTCAGAGTCTGGCGGCGGGGCAATGGCAAGACCAAAAAACACGCCTAAGCCATTTAAGAGTACAACTACTAGTCCACCAGCTTTGCGAACTCTGCCTACGGCGCGTCCTTCTTCTGAAGCACAACGTACTGATGTTCCTACTTTGCCTCGGACAAAGGCAGTTGAAACAAAACGGACTTCGGCACCTGTTGGTAGTTCGCATCAGCCTGCGACGGCCTCACCGGCGGCTCCGGATGCTCCTCAGGCGCACTTTACGACGAAGCAAGTCCCGGTGACCAGTCAAGAATCTGTGGATTTTATCGCTAGGGCTACGAGCACGTCTGAAAGCGTGCCTGGCGGGATTAAGCTTGCGATTTCGAGTGATGCCAACGCGGCTGAAGCCTTAACGAGATTGGTTGGCCTATCGAAAGACTCAAAAAATGATATGGCCGTTGAGGGCGAAAATTTATTTAATGAAGTTTATAAGTTGGCTGGGGAAAAAGCAGAAGACTTTGGCGAGGTGATGGGGGATTTTACCGGCACCCTAGCCTTGGCCAATACCCAAGGGGGCCCAACCGTGAAAGAAGTCGCCGGTGGGCAGGCAGCCCTTGTTGCAAAAATAAATGCGGAAATGATTAAGGGCGACAAATCAAAACTCGAAGATGCTGAGCAAAAAGATATTATGAAATGGCTTACAGAGCACTTAAAGGGTTTAGAAAAAGCGAAAAACCTCATCTGCAACTGCGCTTCAAAGAAGATCGCTGCGATGATGAAAGTCGCTGGTTGCCCAATCAATAGTCCGCGCCCGATCGCGAAGTAGTTCGGGGGTTGTGGTAGAATAATATCTACTCCATGGCTTTTCCTAAATCGACGACTGCGCGCGTTCAACCTGATCCGGGTTTAACTAAGCTTCTAATTTTTGAGACGCACCCCATCCAATACCGAGCCCCTGTTTTTCAATCTCTGGCACAGCATCACCCCCAACTCAAAGTGTATTTCTTTGATGAGAGCTTTAACGCGAACCGTTGGTGGTTTCATGAGGTGGGTAAGAATTCTTTCCCCGATTGGCAGGCCAATTACCGAGAAGGCTACGAGAGCGAAACCCTTGGGTTGGCTCGATTATCGCCCTGGCGTCGTCTTAGAAAATTGGCCAAGGTCATCCGAACCGAGAAGCCCAGTCATTTGCTTATCTATGGTTACTACCTACCCGAGCACTGGATGCTCTTTGCCTTAGCTAAGCGCTACAGTCTTAAAATTATTTTTGTAGGGGAGACATTTTCTGAAGGCCATTCTCCGTTGCGCCGCCTCGCAAAAAAGATTCTTCTCAAAGCTTTCTTCAAAGGCGTAGATACGTTCATCGCAATCGGCTCAAAGACATCGGACCATTACCAGCGTCTTGGGATTCCACTTTCAAAAATCGTTCAGGCGAAATACTGTGTCGATACTAATCTATTTGAATCCTCAGTGGCTGAAACTATTCCAATCCGAAAAGCTATCCGGACTTCGCTTGGGATCGGGGAGGAAGCCTTTGTCCTTCTCTATGTCGGCCGACTCTTTGAGCGAAAGAGGCCTTTGGATCTGGTGGAGATTCACCGCCGGCTCTTAGCGAAACACCCGATCCACACGATTGTGGTTGGAACGGGTGACCTATCGAATGATCTTCGACACAGAGCTCAATCCTTAGAGCACTTCCATATGGTTGGTTTTAAGGACCAAGCGGAATTAAAAAAATACTATTATGCATCCGATATCATCGTAATTCCGTCTCAGTATGAGACCTGGGGGCTGGTCATCAATGAAGCGTTCAGCTGTGGACTGCCCGCGATCGTGACCAACCAATGTGGCGCAGCTCATGATCTGGTTCAGCACGAGACAACTGGCATGGTGTATCCCGTAGGTGATACCGAGCGTGCGGCGTGGTACGTACGAGAGCTCATCGAAAACCCACTCCTGCGACGGACGATGGGAAAGGCTGCGCAACGTCTCGTTACCACCGAGTACCGCCCCGATACCTTTGCCGAAAAAATCCTAGGCATTCTTAGGCAGGACTCGCCGCTGGTATCGGCGATGCCGAAAGACACCCAACCTCCCCAAAAATCCTTCAAAACTGCAACGCAGAACTCCAAGGCCGTAAGTGACGCTCCGGCGAAAACTGATTGAACTTGCCTCTGGAAAGTATTTCGTGGGGACAGAAATCTCCCCAATTTTTAGTCCGGCAAGATGACACTGGACTAAAAACTCATTATCAAAAACAAAATCATCGCTATTCAAATCAAAAGCAATGGACTCAAGCGTGTGCCGAGAATACGCCCGATACCCCGTATGGTATTCCGAAAGTTTCTGTCCGATCAGCAGGTTTTCCACCAAAGTGAGTAGCCGATTTGAGAGGTACTTATAAAGAGGCATCCCTCCCGCCAGGGCCCCGCCTCCAAGGATTCGAGAGCCAAGCGCGACATCATAGACACCACTTACAATTAGCCCTGTTAATGAAGGCAGTAGTTTGGGTTCGTACTGATAATCTGGGTGCAGCATCACAATCACATCCGCGCCCGCCTTGAGCGCTTCCGAGTAGCATGTTTTCTGATTACCACCGTAGCCTTGGTTATAATCATGTCGGATCACCGTGATCGGGTACTTGTCAGCCAGTCGCTTGGCTGTTTCAAGAGTGTCATCTCGCGAACAATCATCCACTAAAATATATTCATCCACCACGCCGAGAGGAACATCCAAAAGAACTCTTTCTAAAGTCTGACTCGCATTATAGGCGGGCAGCACACAGACGATCTTTTTCCCATTTTGCATACGTCACAACGCAATATTAATCGCCGAATCTATTGTCAAGGTTAGTGCGACTCACAGCCTGCGATTCTGCTCTTAAGATATTCCGCCGCAATTCGGTACGCGGTCTTGTTAGGGTGGGAGTCCATGAGCTGGGCATGGAGGCGACTTGCCGAGATTGGTTGGCTTTGAAATGCTGGGAGCAGGTCGACACACTCGATTTTCAATTCATGGCATGCAGCTAGAATCGTTTGGTGCGCCTTAGTCATGGGGTAGGCCCTGAAATCCGCCATCAGTGGAAAGATTGCGACGATCAATTTCTGCCTATTTTCCTGTGTGATCTCAGCCAACTTCTTCAGATACCGTTTGGATATTTCCCAGCCTTTATTCTCATGAGTGAACGCCCAATCATAATAGTTAAATGAATTTCTCGACGGCTTAAGACTATCCCACCTTGAAAAGAGGAACTTTAAAAAGAGAGAACGTTGAGTGAGTGATTCACGAAGTCGATTGGGAGTTTCATTGCTAACCGGGGGTTTGGAATCACAGAATGAGGTGCACTCAGCGTCATTGAGGACATAAACATGGAGCACGGTTGAGGCCTTAAATCGAATCAGTTCTTTTTGATATAACATGAAGGTATCGACGGTATTATGACCCCACTGTCCGCAGTTAATCACTTCGAGGTCTTTCGAACATGATTTCTGTAATTGCGCGGAGACGGTTTCGTCCTGAGCCACTCCATCTCCATACACAAAGGAATCACCTGTCACGAGGATCCGACCGTTCGGATACTGCTTCGGATCAGGGGTCTCTGCGAATTCGTCGTCTCGGCATCCCCATTGGTTAATGCTGACTTTCTGCCCCCCATGCACTGCCGTCTGAGACGCTGCCAATCTGTGACTTGCCCAGCGCCCATCAGGTGAATCAGACTCTAAAGTAAGTAGTTTGGGATCATCTGTTTTTGTGGGAACGATACTACGTATCAGGGTCTCGGCTAACACGACGGCCACGATCAGTCCGAAAAGCAACAATGAAAAATTTTTAAAGAAATGCACGCGGGGCTGAGAATATTATAAAGGGTCTTAGTTCACAATCTTGGAGGGCATTGAATTTTAGTAGCAATTAGCCGATAATATGTTAACAACAGGATTGCTTTAAAAAGCCATTTGGCCGGCCTAGAGCCTGCGTGCCCTTCTGGAAGTTTTGAAGCTCTCGATTCTTGAGCTATTCACGATATTGAGTCCTAATCAAAAAAAGCACGCGCAACATAAAACACGCTCCTTAACTGTTGAGCGATAATTGGCCGTGCTCTAGCCCGTACAATTAAGAAAGTAATTATATGCAAACATTTCAATCATTTAGTGACCTTGACTTACCTAAGCCGCTTGCGGCGGCCCTACTCAAAATGAAATTCACCGTACCGACCCCGGTCCAAGCGGCGACCATCGGGCCGGCCCTTAAGGGTCGAGATATCCTAGGGATTGCTCAGACCGGGACCGGAAAGACAGGCGCCTTTGGAGTGCCACTTCTTGCGGCGCTTTACCCGAATCCTGGAAAACAGGCGTTGGTTTTGGCTCCGACTCGTGAGCTAGCAGCTCAGATCAAGAAAGTTCTTGAGAAGATGAGTGTTGGGATGAAATTGAACGGCACTCTCTTGGTCGGAGGGGAATCCTTTAATCGTCAAGTCGCCGAGATTCGAAGGGGAGTGGATTATATAATCGCAACTCCGGGACGATTGAATGATCATCTTGAACAGAGAACGGTTAACCTCTCGCAGGTTCGGATTTTTGTCTTAGACGAAGTGGATCGCATGTTGGATATGGGCTTTGCACCGCAGATTCGAGCGATCTTAAAATATGTTCCTAAGACTCGGCAGACCTTACTCTTTTCTGCCACGCTTCCTCAAGAATTGAATGGCGTGATTAATGGGATGATGAAAGATCCCGTGAAGGTTTCGTTGGAGCACGTGGTTGAGACAGCGCCGAAAGTTACCCAAGAAAAGGTAGAAGTCTCTGAACCTGCTAAAATGAAACAACTTCTAAAGGAAATTGATACGAGAAAGGGTAGGATTCTTATTTTCGCAAGAACTCAGTCTCGGACAGAGAGAGTCGCTCAGCGCCTATATGATGAGGGGCACGATATCGTTTGCATGCACGGCGGTCGTAGTAACGGGCAACGTAAAGAAGCCCTTCGTCGGTATCATGCCGGTACCCATCGGATCATGGTGGCGACGGACCTTGCAGGACGAGGCATTGATGTGGATGATATCGCACATGTCATCAACTACGACGTGCCTGGCAATCGAGAAGATTATATCCATCGGATTGGACGAACCGGACGTTTCGGTAAAACTGGAATCGCAATCACCTTTGTGACGCCAGTCGATGTCGATGCGGACTATATTATCAGTGGAAAAAAGAAGCCTTCGCGAGTGGTTTTCAGTAACCGTCGGTGGGGTCGTCGTCGGTAGATTCTATTTTATCCCAGGGATAAATGGTTTCTGGTTTTTGAAAGATAACCATTGATCGTTTGGAATTATTCAAAGTTCGGTATCTTAGAACATAAGCTGGCGATTTAAATCCAGCCCGAATTCCTAAGCGGACTAGTTTCTTTGGCTCAATTCGTTCCATTTTGGCAACGGTATTGTTGATTTTGAATTCAATGATTTTAGAATAATCAGCCTGCTTAGTTGGGATCTGAGACTCGACGGCTTTATTAGGCGGGTTAATGTTGATATCTAAGATTAAAATGCCACCCGGTCGCAGGAACTGATACATGCGACGAATTACCTTATATTTTTCAACACCAATGAATTCTGTGATCGTTGAAAACATCATGAGGACTCGATCGACTCGCTCATGAGAGGGGAGACTAAGCTTCAAAAGATCGGCTTCCTTGATCGTGACGTTCTGTCTCGACTCTATAAACCGATTCTGTAGGTGCCTAACGAATCCTGGGTTACGTTCTACCGCGATGATTCGAGATTTGCCTGTAGTATTTTCAAGTAAGAATTCAATCTCCCGCCCAATGCCCGCTCCCGCGATTAAAAATGAATTATCGTTTCCTCCATGGGTCTGACTAGTTTTAGCTAAATGATCCCTAACCAAAGTGCTGAGACGATTGAAGTCTTCTGCTGAACATTTTCCTGTCGAGAAGCCTGGGGTAACTCGATCAAAATACCGCTTCATTTTGGAGACGTGGCGGGTGAGGTTAGCAAACGATCCGTCTCCGATGAGAAGTGGGTAAACAAGACTGAGATCAGGACAGCCGCTGAAGATGTCGAACATCTGGGTGTGTATCAATTGCTGGTCGAATTGTTCAGGCGAGATTTCTAAGTAGATGTCCCGATTTAGCTTATTGCTCCACGCTAAGTGAGCTCCTGGAATTTGGCAGTCTCCTCGATCAGCGGCTATCAAATCCGTTAACGGCACGACAGATATAACTACTGGAATAATAAGGAAAAATGCGCCAATCCAACTAAAATAAGTACCCTCGGATTTTGGGATTCTAGATTGCTTTTGTAAACCAGCTGCCATATACCCCACTTAATACGTTCGACATCTTAGATCGTCGGTGAGTCACTTGCTGAAGAACAAGTAGAGGGATCAAAGGTGAATCAAATCGATACCCAGGCTGAGAGAGCTTCTAAAAGCCAACCTATGGTTAGTAGCACACCCCAAAAACTGGCACAAGAGTGGGATGGGGCGCAGGCCGAAGAGCTTTACCGAGTCGCTATCCAATCAACCAAACATGTGAAAGAAATGATTGATTTAGCGCCTATGCCCGTTGTCTGCACTTCGAGTAAGGGGATTGTGGTCCAGTGGAATCCAGAAGCTGAGAAAGTGTTTGGTTGGACGGAGGCTGAGGTGCTCGGAAGGGTGAGTCCGTCAGTTTCTGAAGACCAATATGAGGAGGCACTTGGACTTTATTACCAGCTCATTAGTGGAAAACCCGTGTCGGGTTTGGAGACTCGAAGAATCCGAAAAGACGGAAGTTACGTTTATATTCGGATCTATGGAATCCCACTTTATGGAGATGATCGGCAAATTGTTGGGTTCATGTTTACCCTTTTCGATATGACCGTAGAGCGTCAGACTCGTCTAGCCAGAGAACAGGCAGAAAACGCCCGCAATCTATTAATCGCCAATGTGAGCCATGAGTTACGCACGCCAATTGCGGCAATTCTTGGGGCAACTGAGTATCTTAAGATTGATGGAAGCTCTAAGCGCGCGGAACAATTTGTTCAAATCATTAAACGCAGTGGTGATCATTTACTGTGTTTGGTGGATGATCTTCTGGATCTTGCCAAACTGGAAGCGAATCAGCTTAAGATAGATTTGATCTTATTTTCGCTTCAGGATTTGTTGCAGGAGGTGAAGGCGTCTCTTCTTTGTGAAGCAGATAAGAAGCGTATTCAGTTGCAGTTATCGGTGTCGACGAGTCTACCTAGTTTGATTAAGTCAGACCCTCTTCGGGTGAAACAAGTTCTTTTAAATTTATTGGGTAACGCCCTTAAGTTTACCGATATCGGCGAAGTGATTGTCCGAGTTGGATTTATTGCAACTGAGCGAGCCATTCGAATTGATATTTCTGATACGGGTGGAGGGATAGAGCTCGAGCTTCAACCTCAGATTTTCAGAAGCTTTGTCCGGGGTTATCCTCGGAAATCTGGGCCGCGTCCTGTTGGATCGGGCCTGGGGCTGGCGCTTTCAAAGGGACTTGCCAACGCTCTTGGGGGTGATGTCCAACTACTGAAAAGTGAATTTAATGTTGGTTCGACATTCCGGTTTCTATTGCGAGATCATCAGTTGGTAGGGCCGGCTCAGGCAGGTGACATTGTAACTTCGAAGCTTCTCGTCATGAATTCTGATGCGCTTAAGGGTGTTAGGATTTTATTTGCCGAAGATTCTCCAGACATCTCCGATTTATATCAGACGCTACTGTCTCATTATGGCGCGCAAGTGGAATTATCTTCTGATGGAGAAGATGCTATCGCTAAGGCTCTGGCTGGAGATTACGATATTGTGTTGATGGATATTGAGATGCCCGTGCTGAATGGCCTTGAAGCGACTAAGCGTCTTAAAAGCGCGGGATATGATCGGCCCATTGTTGCGCTAACGGCCCACGCTTTAGGTGAAGAGCGAGCCCGGTGTTTGGAATTTGGCTGTGAAGATTATTTCGTGAAGCCGATGCCAATCGATCTTTTGGCGAGCTCGATCCTGTCAATTATTCGGAGAAAATAGCATCCCAAAGGTACGGCCTTACTTCAGGATCCGTTTGTCATTTTTCTACTGGGAGTATATTTTAAAAATGGCGAAACGTCCTTCAGTAAAGAAAAAATCAGAGCGCGAGACCACTCACTCTTGGCGCCTATGTCCCGCTGGTGAACACTGGCGGCGAACGCATCCTCTAAGCATACCACCGAGCAGGAAAAATCCATCAGGTGGTGTCACGACTCGTCATGGCCATTGTGTCCTTAATCTCACCGGCAAGGATCAACTCTACCCCGATGAAATTCAGGAAATGGCGGAGCAATACTTTTCGACGATTAAAGAAAAACCATGTCCTATCGATTTGGGGTTTAAAAATAAAGGAAACCATTACGATGATCTTATCGCGGGTTGGACGAAATATTGGAATGATGTCCTTAAGCCTGAAACTCCGCTTGTCCCTGACATCGTCAAAGCACTAATTGCCAGTGAGTCAGGGTTCAATCCAAAAAACTTGGCCAACAAGAAAGACAGAAACAGCTTGAGTCAGGGGTGGGAACAGCAAAAATAACATTTGATGTCCTTCTTGGAGTACTTTCAGCTCTTGGCTATGAATATAAAATCATTTCTAAGCGTGTAGCCTGATATTTGCCCGTAAAAATGGCTCCCGGGGAGGGACTCGAACCCCCGACAGGGTGGTTAACAGCCACCTGCTCTACCAACTGAGCTACCCGGGAATAGTGGGTGATTGTGGCAAAGCCTATGCGACTTGTAAAGCAAACGGATTAGGATCGTAACGATTTTAGGATCTGTTTCGAGATGGATTTGAGTGTGTCAAAGACGCCCACTCCTGTGGTGGCAATGCCTTCAAATTCTTGGGCATCAAAGGTGTTGAGTTGGTCATGTAAGACTTTGATGGGGACGGGGTTGGGGAGATCTCTTTTGTTCCATTGGAAGACGAACGGAATTTGGCGGATATCGTAGCCCTGTTCTTTGAGGTTGGCGTCTAGGCTTGCAAGGCTATCAATATTATCTTCCATTCGGTCAATCTCAGAGTCGGCGACGAAAACTAGGCCATCCACTCCCTTGAGGACGAGTTTGCGGCTGGCGTCGTAATAATGTTGTCCGGGGACGGTATAAAGGTGGAATCGTGTTTTAAACCCTCGGATTTCACCAATGCTGAGCGGAAGAAAATCAAAGAAGAGGGTGCGCTCGGTTTCGCCGGTGAGTGAGACCATTTTACCGCGGTCATCGGGGTTAGTTTGGCTATAGATGTACTGAAGGTTAGTCGTTTTTCCGCCCAAACCCGGGCCGTAGTAGACGATTTTGCAGTTGATCTCTTTGGCAGCGTAGTTAATGAACGACATTTTCCCCTACAAAGCGACTCGGTTCTGTAAAGCTTTTCCCAATGTCGCACTGTCCAGGTATTCAATTTCAGCCCCTACGGGGATTCCATGGGCAATGCGGCTGACTCTGACTCCATTGTATTTGATCAGTCGGGCAATGTACAACGCTGTTGTGTCCCCCTCAACTGTGGGGTTGGTGGCTAGGATGACTTCGGTGATTCCACCTGCTTTGAGTTTTTCCTGGAGTTGTTTGATTTTGAGCCGTGTTTCATCCATGCCATCTAGGGGGGATAAGACGCCGTGCAGGACGTGATATTTGCCCTTGAATTGGCGGCTGCGTTCGAAGGCAACTAAGTCGGACGGGCTATCCACGACACAGATAATCTCAGTGGACCGCTCTGTGTTAGAGCAAATCTTACAAAGGGTGGATTCGCTGAAGGTAAAGCATTCGGTGCAGGTGTGGATTTTTTTCTTAGCGTCTAGGATTGCCTCTGAGAGTGCATTAGCAAAGGTATCTGGTTCTCTTAGAATGAAGTAGGCGAGCCGAGTCGCTGTTTTCTCGCCAATTCCAGGAAAGTGTTTGAGTTCTTGGACAAGGTTGCTCAGGATGCTTTCCATGTCGGAAGAGTTCAGGCTCATGCTTTAGGCTCCCTCAACCTGAACATCGATCAGATCTGCTCCGAGAATATCTTGGGCTTCCTTCACCATGGGGTGTTCAATGGCTTCAACTTTGATTTTTTCAGTTTCAAATTGCTTCACTTCTTCCAGGCTTGTTTCACTGTGCTTAAGCTTTTCAGAGAACGATAGTTGGGTGGCTTGCCCAAAATAGCTTTGGAGCAAGTCTTCAATATCTCGTTTGGCTTCTTTGGCCTGTCGTTCATAAAATGAATCAGGGGGGAAAACTAAAATGACTTTCTTTTTTCCGTCGTCCGTCATGACAAGGCGGTAATTGGCGTGGGTTAAAAGAGTTCCAATTAGGGGGCGTCGTTTCATGACAGCATCGACAAATCCCTGAAACGACTTGTTGGCATTGGAAGGCGTGGGCCGTTGCGCGACGATAGGCCTGGGTGGTTGAGATTGGGGCGTTGGGGTAGCGCAGGTAGTGGCCACAGTTTCAGTCGGTTGATTAGGAGGATTTACCGTCGAGCCCTTTAAGAGTGCCTGTTCAATCTGGATGAGATTATCTAGTCGAGTCATTCGGATGGCGGCCATTTCTAGAACAAAACGTGGGTGGCTGCACCAGTGGAGTTGGCTGATTGTCTTAGTGAGAATCTGCGCCATTCTCTCAACTTGGATGAGATTCGCCGACAATGCCATCTGGGTGAGGCCTTCGAAGTGGGTCGCGGCCACATCAAGTTGCTCAGCCGTGAGGGTTTGTTTTTCCTCGTTCGCAAGTGTGAGCATGTAGATAAGTCTTAATTCCTCCAAAACGCGTTCCGTAAAGTGTTTCAAGTCCCCGCCTGAGAGGTAGAGCTCTGAAATAAAGGGGATGATCTTTTGGGTATCTTTCTCAAACACCGCTTTAAGGAATGCGGTCACGGTGCTCTGTTTCTGGATTCCCAATGCCAAAGTGATTTTCTCAACTGAGTGGTTAGCTTCGGGGTCATGGCTTAAGTACGAGAGAACCTGATCCAGCAATGAGAGCGCGTCTCTTAGGCTGCCATCAGCATGCATGGCCACCAACCTTAGACCCTCTTCGGGAAGGGATACTTTCTCGGTGGCTAAAATGGTTTGCATGCGGTTTGTGATTTCTGTCGACGATAATCGACGGAATTCAAATCGCTGACAGCGAGATAAGATAGTCAGGGGGATTTTTTGGACCTCGGTGGTAGCGAGGATGAAGATCACGTGGGGTGGTGGTTCTTCAAGGGTCTTTAAAAGAGCATTGAAGGCACTGACGCTGAGCATATGCACTTCGTCAATAATGTAGATCTTATAGAAACCAGAGGAGGCACCGTAGGCGACGTTCTCTCGAATCGTTCGGACGGACTCAACTCCATTATTAGAAGCACCATCGATTTCTACCACATCAATCGAGCGGCCTTCGCTGATGGCGGTGCACTCAGAGCAAGTGTTACAGGGGATGGCATTCTTGGCTTCTGGGCAACGCAGGGCTTTAGCAAAAATTCGAGCCACGGATGTCTTTCCAATGCCCCTGACGCCACTGAATAAAAAAGCATGGGAGATTCGTTCGAAACGGATCGCATTCTGTAGAGTCTGAACGACGTGAGATTGCCCCACCAAGTCTTCGAACGTACTAGGACGCCATTTTCGAGCGATGGCCAAATAACTCATTGATTGCCCTCCTACTCTTTTTGGTCAGTTTTGACTGAAATGGCAACCCTGAAACCGTAATAATCAGTGAGCCCAAAAAAAGAAGGCTCGGGTGACCTGTGTCACACGAAATCTATAAGCTACCGCTGCTTCCTTCCGGACCTGACGGGATTCGCAAAGACTTGTTGCACAGGGCCGAGCCACAATGAACGTAGCTAATTTATAGAACAAGAAATCACCTGCATGCAAACATATTCCATGCTTTAATGCGGCCCTTAATCATTTATGGCATTGCATTTTTTTAAAAATTGGTCCACGTGGTGGACAAAATTAGGGGTGAAGGGGCGTTTTGCCCCAGTTCTGCTTCTGATCGCTTACTGGAATGGCCTTCAAGCCGTGGGCGGTCTGAAGGGCGACCTAGTCTTCTGCAGTTCCGTGGCAGTGGTGCTGTATTATCTCGGGCCTAGTTTTCGTCGAGTTTATGGATTTCTCCTGCCTCTACTTCTCACGGCAATCCTCTATGATTCCCAGAGGTATTTTGCGGACCTAATTCGGGGCCCTATTCATGTCGTAGAACCTTATGAGTTTGATAAATTCTTCTTTGGAATTAAAACCTCGACCGGAGTTTTGACCCCAAACGAATGGTGGCAACTGCATACCTATCCTTTTTTAGATTTAATCAGTGGAGCGGCTTATATTGTCTTTATTCCCGTTTATCTTAGTGTTGCGGGCTATTTCGTCTTTTGGTTGAGTCGGCGAGGAACGAAGCGGGTGTCGGCTGATTCGATTCGAATCCATTCGCCTCAAATCATGTGGGCGTTTCTTTGGGTTAACCTTATCGGTTGGTCGACCTATTACTGGTATGCCGCCTCGCCACCATGGTACGTGAGCCTCTATGGTTTTGGGCCAGCAAGGACTGATATCCCCGCAAATCTTGCGGGTTGTGCGAGATTTGATGCTCTTCTAGGCATTCCCGTATTCCTAAACTGGTATGGGCATAGTGCTGATGTGCATGGTGCTATCCCTTCCTTGCATATCGCCTATCCCTTAATGTCCGTCTATTATGCCTTTCGTTTTGGAGCCCTTAGGGTCACTACCACGGTGTTCTTCATCTTGATGTGTTTCTCAGCCGTGTATCTGAACCACCACTATATCTTGGATATTTTGTGGGGGGCATCGTACGCAATGGGTGTGGCGCTTGGGTTTGATTTGCTGTGGAATCGAAAATTAAAAAAATCCCACCAACTACTCGCGGATCTTAAGACATTTCCCAAAGCCTCTCTTTAGCGACCCAATCAAAGACGTCTTTCATGACGGCCACGGATTCATCAATCGTACCGCGGTCAATATTCATGGAAGGTTGAATTCGAAATCGAGGAGCATAGGACATCGTGAGAAGCCCACGTCGAAGATGGGCTTCGAAGATTTTATCCGTAACTTTCTTAGATAGCGGCACTTTAGTCGTTTTATCTTGAACCATTTCAATCGCCAAAAAGAGTCCCTTGCCGCGGACTTCTCCAATGAACGGATACCGTTCTTCAAAGGGTTTGAGTTGATCGAGGAAGTACTTCCCCATTACGTTTGAGTTATTAACGAGCTCTTCTTCTTCAATAATTCTGAGCGCTGCTAAAGACGCGGCCGCTCCGAGAGGGTTTCCCCCATAACTCGACGACGATCCCGACGGATTGGACCAAGGCTTTGCGTCCACAATAGGTTTTTTGGAGAGTACCGCGCTCATGGGGTAGCCGCCGCCAAACTGTTTCCCAATCGTGGCGATATCAGGGCGAACGCCTGAGTGGTTTGCGCCCCACATTGTCCCCGTTCGTCCGAACCCTGTGATCATTTCATCCACGATAAGCAGCGCGTCCTTTTCTTTGGCAATGGCTGCGATTGCTGGCAAGAAATCATCCGGAGGAATCACGTTGCCTGCCGTGCCCTGCATCGGTTCGATAATGAAAGCCGCTAGGCTGCCCGCTGAAGCATTCTTTAGTTGTTCTCGGGCTAAATCTGCGCAGGCTAAGCCGCAAGAAGGATACTTGAGTTTGAGCGGGCAGCGGTAACAATCAGCGTAGGCGACAATGTGGGAGCCCGAAACCATGGGGCCAAAGCCATGCTTAAATTCAGAACCCATCAGGGAAAGCGCACCCATGGTCTTACCGTGGAACCCGCCCCAGAAACTCACCATCTCATATTTATTTTTAAAGCATTTGGCGAGCCTCAACGCGGATTCGACCGCTTCGGCGCCACTCGAATAAAGCTGAACGCGGTCGAGACCAATGGTTCGGCTCATCTCACCTATTTTGGTGAGTAGATCCGTACGCGACGCAGAACTAAAGCTTCCAACTGACGCTCTAGCCACTTGGTCCTGAATGGCTTTTACCCATTTGGGGTGGCTGTGGCCTAATCCGTTAACCCCAATTCCGCCGATAATATCAATGAATCGATTCCCATCAACATCGGTAACTGTGCTGCCTTGGGCGTGGTCGACGGTAATCCCGGCCATCAAGGCGAAACCCTGTAATCCGGGTGCTAAATTCTGGTCTTCCTGAGAGCGAAGTGTCTGGCTCTTAGGGCCAGGGATATCCGTTTTAAGTTCAATGTGCTTAGGGTCACTCATTGGGCGAGGTTAATGCCCAATGGTCTGAATGCTCCTCTCGGGCGGGAGTTTCCAGGGGCTCAATGGACAGATCAGTTTCTGGCTGTGGGCCAACGGCAACGAGGTGTTCTCGTTCGCGAATGACTCGGCCTATGGTCCAAAGTCGTTCAATGGCAGAAATATTTGCCAAGACTGCGACAAAGAAAGTTGCGATGATAAGTGGGTATCCCATGATGTGGGTCGATGGAAAAAGAGATTCCAGAAAGGGCATTGGGATAGGAGACAATGCAGCTCCTAAGATTAAGTAGAGGGCCCGTTCAGGGCGTCTCATGATTCCCGGTGGAGGAGGGATGTGGAGAGCTTCGGCCTTTGCGGTGGAGTAACTGATCATAAAGGAGCCCGCTAGAGCCGCCAATCCCATCGCCTGTAGCCAAGGGGAAAATTGATAATAAATGATCAAACCTGCTAGAAAAAAGAACTCAACGTACCGGTCGACAGCGGCGTCTAAAACCTCTCCCGCATCCGAGCTGACGCCTGTCATTCGAGCCACAATCCCATCCAGAGAATCGAGTAGGGCCGAATAGGTCGCAAACAGAGCGGCAAATCCAAAATATCCGTAAGCGAGGGCTGTTCCCGCGATGCCGCCAAACACAAGCGAAGTCCAAGAAAGCTGATTGGGAGTGAACCCTAGTAGGATCAGAGCGCGAGCCAGCGGTTGGAGGCTCCAATAGACCATCTCCATCAGGCCTTTTCCGAGTAGCACGCTGCTGCCCTGTCGTTGGATGCGCTCGTAATGGACTCGTCCTTTAAAAAGAATTCGGATTCCATAGGCGACACAGATCAAGCCGAGTAGGCTGATCAAAGCGATGGTATTGATGAGATCATAAGCCAACATAAATATTCGTACATTATTACTTGAAATATCCCCTCAAAGCAACTTGTCTGCCGCGCTAGGTCGATGCGTGAGTTCAAAGCTCGAGAGTTGAACTTGTGTGAGTCCTTTTGAGCACTTATGTGATATAAACCTGACCCGAGACCCATTAATAGATTAATTGAGGACCCATGGCTAAGCATATCAATGAAAGAATCCGCAATATCGCGATCATCGCTCACGTTGATCACGGCAAAACGACTTTAGTAGATGGCCTTCTCTGGCAGAGCGGGATGTTTCGTGAAAACCAACACGTTCAAGAACGCGCCATGGACAGTATTGATATTGAGCGTGAGCGAGGGATCACCCTCGTGGCGAAGAATGCGGCGATTCATTACAAAGGCGTTCGCATCAACTTGGTCGACACTCCTGGACACGCGGATTTTGGTGGTGAAGTGGAACGCGGTCTACAGATGGTGGACGGAGCCTTGCTCTTAGTCGATGCCGCAGAAGGGCCACTGCCCCAAACAAGATTCGTGTTGAAGCATGCTCTTGAGCGAGATCTCAAGATCGTCGTTGTGATGAATAAAATAGATCGCGCCGATGCTCGCCCCAAAGAAGTTATGGACGAGATTTATCATCTATTCTTTGATTTGGATGTGAAGGATCACCAACTTGATTTTCCGGTCATCTATACCGACGCTCGCAAGAGAATTGCCGTTTTAAAACCCGAGGATCGTGAGCAGGGAAAGGATTTGACTCTGCTCTTTGATGCCATCGTAAATACTATCCCAGGCCCCATGGTTGACGATGATGGTGGCGTTCAGATGCTGATCACCAACACCAATTACAGTGACTACCTTGGTCGGCTTGCGATTGGTAAAATTACTCGAGGTAAGCTCAGTGTTGGCGATACGGTAAAGCTTTCGCAAGAGCAGGGACTTTCGCAGGATATTAAAATCACAGCGCTGTTCGCCTATGATTCCATGCAGACTGTTCCGGTTAAATCTTCCGAAGCGGGTGATATTGTGATTGTGGCTGGAATTGACGAGCTTAAGATCGGTGATTCCATCGTTGATCCGATAAATCCTGAACCGTTGCCTCGCATTACGATTGAAGCGCCGACGATGTCCATCGAATTAATTGTGAATACGTCGCCATTTGCCGGGAAAGATGGCACTCGGCTCACTTCGCGAGTGATTTGGGATCGTTTGGAACGAGAGCTTCGAACCAACGTGTCGTTGAAGGCGCTGAAATCAGATTCAGCGGATACGTTCATTTTAAAAGGACGCGGTGAGCTCCAGTTCGCAGTTTTGGCCGAGCAGATGCGAAGAGAGGGGTACGAGTTTGCTCTGGGGCGACCTAAGGTGATTACCCGCGAGGTCAGTGGTCAGGTTGAAGAACCGCTTGAACACGTTGTGATTGATATTCCAGAGAACTGCGTTGGGTCAGTGACCGAAAGATTAGGCATTCGAAAAGGTGAGATGACTCATCTGCAGAAAATGGGGACTGATCGAGTGCGTGTAGAATTTGATATTCCTTCGCGCGGATTGATTGGTTACCGGGCGGAATTTATGACCGATACGCGTGGGCTTGGCCTGATGAGCTCCTATTTCAATGGTTACACGCCGTGGAAGGGGCATATTATCGATCGAGTGAATGGTGCCCTTGTCGCGGATCGTACCGGCAGAACGATTCCCTACGCCTTATTTCATTTAGAGGACCGCGGAAGGTTGATGGTCACTCCCGGGATTGATGTGTATGAGGGGATGATTGTGGGCGAGAATACCCGAGGCAATGATATGAATATCAATGTCTGCCGTGAGAAAAAGCTGACTAATATTCGAGCTGCCGGAAGTGACGAGAATGTGATCTTGACACCCGTTCAGCCCGTTACTATTGAGAAAGCCTTGGCGTGGATTGGGGATGACGAAATCATTGAGATCACTCCAAAGACAGTTCGGTTGCGTAAACGAATCTTAGATTCGGGGAAGCGTTCCATTATTCGTGCGCCCAAGGAGAGGGATACTGACGAGTAGTTGGGGAATACGAGGGGAAATTGGGGTCTGGGGTTCGGTTTGTTTTAGTTTTTGGATTTATCTTAAGTTTCTTTAATGAGGATCTTTTTGCTTTAGTTGCTAAGAACTCCTCTGAGGCTTGGCTTCGGTTTGAATACCGCCTCGAAATCTCGTCCGAGACTAAACCAAAAGCAGATTATGTTCGTGAGAAGATTAACCATCAACTCCTCTATCTCTTCGGTACCATGGCAGCGAATCCAAAGTACGGCGTTCCAATTGGTCAGCACACCATCTCGATTCAATCGATCGAACGCAAAGCAGGGTCGGAGGACGTATTTGTCGCCAATTACGGGTACGAGGGCCTAGTTCATCTCAAGAAGGGACCTCTTAAGAATTATCAAGTGATTCTTCCTCGAATGATTGATCAGTCCATTCTCTTCGCCGACGGATTTGTGGGGTCTAAAAACCGCTGCACGGATCCTCATTACTTCGATTTTGAGGATTATTGGTACTACTTTAATCCCGGTCAAGACGGCTGTCCCCTGGTCGAAAAAGTTCATTACGACCGTATTGACGCTCGAATTGAAAGGATCCCAAATTCGAAGCGGACCTATCCGGAATATAACCGCCTGCCATCCGACGAAACGGGAGAGCTGAACATCTACGCCTTTATTGGGCTAGACGATTACACCCATAGCCGCAATCCAATGAAGGGGAAAGATCTCAATGCCTTTGCCTATCGAAAGATTAAGGCGAGGCTCATTGAGCTAGGGTTTGAGTTCGAGCGTCTTAACCCTGTCGAGATGTCTCGAATCTTAAAGAAGCGGAAATTCAGACGCCCCTATGTCGAGGTTTTTACGAAGCAGGCAGAGCGAGCTCCCCTTAGGGTTTATCTCTACTTTGGGCCGACTGGGATTGACGAGCCAAGTAACGCCTTTCATTACTTTTATAAAGAAGCCAACGAGAAAGCCTCGATGATTGTCTTCGACGGCCATTCAGGGCTCGGCGGAAATTTAGATTTTAAAGCCATTGAAGAACTCCAAGGTTTTAAATTTAATCATGCACCGAAGCAGTACCAAATATTTTATTTTAATAGCTGTACTTCGTACGCCTATTACAACGCGGTCTACTTCTACCGAAAATCTCGAAACAATGTTCGAAATCGCACCAAAAACCTTGATGTCCTAACCAATGGACTGGGCACCGATTTTGATGGGGAACAAATCGCTAATTTGGCTTTGATTGAGGCGGTGGTTTCGTGGGCGAGCGGTGGCGATATTTTGAGTTATCAAGAGCTTGCTGACGTGATGGATACGGATAATCTTTTTGCTGTGAGTGGCGACGAAGATAATCCGGAATACGAGCGCGACGTTCTGTAAATTACGTGGGAACTGGGGTTCCTAGTTTAAGTTCTACGGAATTCTGCTGGGACGAAGCATAAGCCTGCTGAATTAGTTCAATGCAACGAAATGACGAGATGGTTTGTTCGCTGACAAAATTATCTTCGCGGATGGCATCAAAGAATTCATTGAAGAGGGATTTAAACCATTGGACATGGCTCGCGTCCATCCAATCAGAAGCGATGGAACGTCGCGAGACTGCCCATTCAATGGCACCTTGGGCAACGTCTGGCCCTTGAGTTTTTATTTGGGTCGCAATCTCAATATTATCGTCGTCAACCGTAATAGCACCCTTATCGCCCTGAATCGTATAGATGACTTTACGGACTCCTGCGGTCCAGCTCAAAGAGACATGAGCCACGCCACGTGGGAAGGTCAGTACGGCTGCGAAGTTGTCTTCAGTATCGTAGTGCTCGATATCCAGATTATGCATTTTTGCGGTGATATGGGTCGGGTAGCTACCGAGCCAATCAAAAGCCAAATAAAATGTGTGGCTCCCATGGTCCATCGCAATGCCACCGCCGGAATACTTATGCTCTCGTCTCCAATGGGAATGCCACTCCGTCACCCCTTTGGCATGGGTATTTCGGAATGTCGAAAGCGTGACGCTTCGGACGTGGCCGATTTGGTTGGTATCTAAGATTTCCCGGATGGCCTTAATCACCGGGGCATGGCGATAATTATGGCATGGATACAGCACTCGTTTGGCGGACCTTGCAGTCGAGATGATGCCTTTGGCTTCCTCCAACGTCGTTGTTAGCGGCTTTTCGCACAGGACATGGAGGCCATGTTTAAGCGCCATGTCGGCGATTGCAGCATGAAATGCAGGGGGAGTGCAGATATCAATGAAGTCGATTTCTTCAGCTTCCTGCTCGATTAAGATTTCGGCGGTTGGATAGAGCCGAATCTCCGGATGGGCCTGAAGCACGATATCTCGGCGCTCGGGGCAGATATCTGCGATGGCAACGATCTCAACGTCGCCTGTGATCCTGGATCGCTCCGTGTAAGCGGGCAGATGCCCCTTCGAAGCAATGTAGCCATATCCAATGATTGCGCCTCTGAGTTTTTTATTTGCCATGGACATCGGGATTACCTCAATTCTATAGAAAAGTCAGCTTCTACACTAATGGCAGTACTTCTCGGGGCTTACGACGTAGTCATTGAGCCACGGGCTAAGGTGGCCGGCTAAACTCTGAGTAAAATCCGTCCAGAGTGCCGGAGTCCCCTGGGTAATCTTGTAAGCAGAGCACATCGCTAGCGATTGAAGTCGTGGTTGATCGCTTCTTTGGATGGCTGTTTTTAGAGAACTAAGCGACGAGGGCATTTTAAAGTGAACGAGAGCTTCAAGGGCGGGAGTCAGCGACTCAATACAATCGGATTGATTGACGATGGATTCGTAAAATAAGACCCAAGTAGGTTTGTCAGCAGGTGCAATGGGTTGAAATGCGCTAAGTTTCCAATATTTCTCTAGCGCCATAAGAGCGATGACCTGAGAACGAACGGTGGGGCCATAGGTGACTAGGTTGCGCCACGTGTCGAGTGCGTCGGAAGCAAGTTGATTAACGTTGGCAAGAAGCACTAATTCCATGTCATGAAAAGCGAGGGAGTGTCTCGCCTGTTGAACCGATTGGAGTTGTCGGGAGAAAAGGTTGGGTGAGAGAATGTCACGGCAGTTGGATAATCCGTGGTCTATGGTACGCGCGGAGATTCCTAAGTAATGAGGAGCGATTAACGAAGTTTCAAGTAGCGTCCGCCACTCGGATCGCATGACGAGGTCCTTTTCGTTAGCAGCGCTCTGGCATCCGGCTTGGATCATGAGCCACCAAGCCTCCGCAGACTTCAGGTCCGCCGTCGCTATTTTCCATTCCGAGGGTTTTAGAGACCATCGGGATGAAAGATTAAGAGCGTGGATCTGTTCGTTGGAATTCAAAGCGTTAAAGAGTTTGATTTCGCTCACGCCAGTAGGCGCCAGAAATTCTGCCAAGATTGCGTTGGTATCTTTGCCTGTCCAGGAAATGGAATCAAGAGCGTGGGTGTCAGTGGGATCAAATGAGAGCATGACGGTGTTTCGAATATCCAGCTCAACACGATGATTAGAAAGTAATGAGTCAACACTTTTGCCGCCAAGCCCTTCATGCCGAATGGCTTCTAAGGGGAGTATCATGATCTCGTCCGGGTCTTTAATCTCAATGTGTAGACGAGTCGGATCAAGGTGGGAGACGTCTATTTGAGGTAAAGTTTTTCCTAGGATTGCTTTTTCAACCTTACTGGTCATGAGAGGTCCAAGCGGCCCAGAAAAGGCCTGAATAAATTCTGCCGTCGATATGGTGCCCAACGCGTGGTCATTGAGGATCTGTCTAAGGGTTCCCCAAAAAATACTTTCTCCAACGGATCGTCGGATTTGGGTGAGAAGCCAAGCTGATTTGCCGTAGGGGCCCGAGGCCAAATATAACTCGGGCCCCTACGGCAAATCAGCTTGGCTTCTCACCCAAATCCGACGATCCGTTGGAGAAAG
>Ga0105164_10000428_pt1 | contig 30328 bp, 27 predicted proteins | sample VDWuncwatermetaG_FD_89674 | JGI IMG/M metagenome (GOLD analysis project Ga0105164, IMG submission 89674) | Wastewater microbial communities from Netherlands to study Microbial Dark Matter (Phase II) - VDW unchlorinated drinking water | ecosystem: Environmental > Aquatic > Freshwater > Drinking...
ATCACGGAGGGCGCGATCGATGATGCCTTGCGGCATTCACTCACCAAACTCAGCCATCTGCATGTTGTCGCCGCCGAAGCGTACGCTCGGCGTGTCCGGCAGATGGGCGAAGAGTCCTGGCGGGTCATCGTCTCTGGGGCCCCGAGCCTCGATACCCTCCGGACCATGACGCTCCTCGATCGGCGTGAGCTGGAAACACGGTGTGGGTTGCGGCTCGATGTCGCACCGCTGTTGGTGACCTACCACCCTGTGACCCTTGAGTACCAACAGACGGAATGGCAGATCAGCCAGCTGCTGGCCGTCTTGGGAGTGATCGATCTGCCGATCGTCTTCACAGCCCCCAATGCCGATACCCATGGAAGGGTGATCCGGCGCGCCATCGAGGCATTCATCGTCCACCATCCGACGGCGCAACTCGTGGAGAACGTCGGTCCCCAAGGATACTTCAGCCTCATGGCGCTCGCCGCGGCGATGGTCGGCAACTCATCCAGCGGCATTGTGGAGGCGCCCTCGTTGGGTCTTCCTGTCGTCAACATCGGGACACGGCAGGAAGGGCGCCTCCGGGCGGCGAACGTGATTGACGTCGGCTACCACCGCGAGGACATCGTCCAGGCCATTCGGCAGGCCATCAGCCCTGCGTTCCGTGCCGGACTGCGCGGACAATCCAATCCATACGGCGACGGCCATGCCGCCGAGGTGATTGTGAACTCGCTCAAACAGATCCCGTTGGACGATTCACTCCTTCGGAAACGCTTTGTGGATCACCGACCTGATCCGCTCCAGGCTGCTCACGACAAGGTGTCCGTCCATGCCGGCTGATGGAGCCCCACGGGCAAGGCGGTGGTCCCCTGCTGAGGTTCCAACCGACTGCGACGCCGAATCACCGGCGAGGCGCGGATGACGATTCGAGTGATCCCCCGGCTCGACATCAAGGGACCGAACGTGGTGAAGGGCATTCACCTTGAAGGGCTGCGCGTCCTGGGCAAGCCTGAGCAGTTCGCCCGGTACTACTACGAACAGGGGGCTGACGAGCTGCTCTACATGGACGTGGTCGCGAGCCTCTATGGACGCAACAGCCTCGTCGACATCGTTGAGCGGACCTCGAGAGAGATCTTCATCCCGCTCACCGTTGGGGGCGGGTTGAGGACGCTGGAAGACATCAGAACCGTGCTGCGGGCCGGGGCGGACAAGGTGTCCCTCAATACGGCGGCGATCCGACGGCCTGCGCTCATCCACGAAGCCGCGCAGCGGTTCGGATCCTCCACCATCGTGGTCTCGGTCGAAGCGATTCGGAAGCCCGACGGGAGCTACGAGGCGTACACGGATAACGGGCGGGAGCGAACCGGGGTCGATGCCTTCGAGTGGGCCCTCCGCGCGGCCGAGCTCGGTGCGGGGGAGCTCTTGGTGACCTCCATTGACCGGGAGGGGACAGGCAAGGGGTTCGACCTCGAGCTCACCCGGCGCATTGCGGACGCTGTCTCGATTCCCGTGATTGCCTGTGGCGGGGCCGGGACAGTGGAGCACGTGCGCGAAGTGGTCACGGAGGGACATGCCGACGCGGTCTGTGTCGCATCCCTCCTGCACTACCATGCGGTGAAGCAGTGGGGGCTCGCAGGCGATTTCTCCGAGGAAGGGAACATCGAGCACCTCAAGCGCCGGCGAGGGTTTTCGAACATTCAGGACTCGACGCCCCCTGAGCTCAAGTCCGCTCTGCTCGCGCACGGGATCCCCTGCCGCAGCGCCGTCACGGAGTCCGCCCATGCCTGAGCAATCCTACGTGGCGATCATCGACTACGGGATGGGGAACCTCTTCAGCGTCCAGCGCGCCTGTGCGCAGGTCGGCCGTCGCGGCATGATCACCTCATCCAGAGAAGAGCTGCTGGCGTCGGAAGCCGTCATCCTCCCGGGCGTGGGGGCGTTCGGCGATGCCATGGCGACGTTGCGGCGGCTCGATCTGGTCAGCGTCCTCCGGGACATCGCGGCCTCGGGGAAGCCGCTGGTGGGGATCTGCCTCGGGATGCAGCTCCTCATGAGCGAGAGCGAAGAGTTTGGCCGCCATCGGGGCCTGGGCATCATCCACGGCGATGTGGTCCGCCTCCAGCCGTCCATCGCTGATGGCCGCACACTCAAGGTGCCGCAGGTTGGGTGGAACCACGTGGTCCCCACCGACGGAGCGACCTGGACCGACTCCTTCTTGGACGGCGTGATGGACGGGGAGTTCATGTACTTCGTCCACTCGTTTTACCCGCGTCCTATCGATCCCCACGTGAGGTGCTCCCTGACGACGTACGGGCCGACGACGTTCTGCTCGAGCCTGTGCCGCGGCAACGTGTTCGCCTGCCAGTTCCACCCGGAACGGAGCGGCCCGCAGGGGCTGCGGATCTATCGGAACCTTGCCGCACACGTGCTGCGAACACTCGAGGGGATCAGGTCATGAGGGCTGTGGCTGAGCGGGAGCCTCTGGAGGCGAAATATGGCCTGCCGCGCGAGGTGATCTTCTGCAAGCGCTGTGTCATGTCCAACCAGCGACCGGCTTCGATCCCCGAGTTCACACACACGCCAGACCGCCGCGGAGCGAAGTACCTCCAGATCAGTGAGGAGGGAATCTGTGACGCCTGCCGTGTCGCTGAGCACAAAGAGCAGATCGACTGGGCCAGACGGGAGGAGGAGCTGCTGCGCCTGCTCGATCGGCACCGCCGTGATGATGGCGGGTATGACTGTCTCGTCCCAGGGAGCGGCGGCAAAGACAGCGGGTTCGCCGCGCACCTGCTGAAATACACCTACAGGATGCATCCCCTCACAGTGACGTGGCCCCCCATCCTGTATACCGATATCGGCTGGAAGAACTTCCGGAACTGGATCGAGGTGGGTGGCTTCGATAACATCACCTTCAAGCCCAACGGGCGGGTGCATCGCCTCCTGACCCGCTTGGCGATTGAGAACCTCCTGCACCCGTTCCAGACGTTCATCCTGGGGCAGAAGCAGCTTGCGCCCAAGATGGCGCTGCAGTTCAACATCCCCCTGATCTTCTACGGGGAAAACGAGGCGGAGTACGGCAACCCCATCGCCGACAGCGCCAGCTCCCTGAGAGATAAGGCGTACTTCACCATGCAGCGCCTTGACGAGGTGTCCCTGGGGGGCTGCCCTGTCCCGGCGCTCATGGAGCGACACCAGCTCTCGCTCAACGATTTGAGCGCCTACCTGCCGGCCGATGCGCAGGCGCTTGAGCGATCGCGGATCGAGGTCCACTACCTCGGCTACTACGTGAAGTGGACGCCGCAGGAAAGCTACTACGATGCGGTTGAGCACGCCGGGTTTGAGGCCAACCCGGTTCGGACGGAAGGGACGTACAGCAAGTACAACAGCCTCGATGACAAGATCGACGGGCTCCATTACTACACCACCTTCATGAAGTTCGGCTTGGGGCGAGCCACCTATGATGCGTCGCAGGAGATCCGCAACAAGCACTTGACCCGTGAGGAGGGCGTCGCGCTGGTGCGGCGCTTCGATGGGGAGTTTCCTGAGAGGTATGTTCAGGACGTCATGGAGTGCCTCGGGATGAAGCCGGAGCGCTTTCTGGAGCTCTGCGATACCTTTCGCTCGCCACACCTTTGGAACAAGGAGCACGGCCAATGGACGCTGCGCCATCAGGTCTCATGAGGGAGCTCGGATGTACGCTGACCTGACCACGCTCTGCATGCACGAGGCGAACTCGTTCCGAGCCGCCATCGCCCACATGGACCGAAGCCGCCTGGGCATCGTCCTGATCGTTGATGAAGACCGGCGACTCCTCGGGACCATCACCGATGGGGATGTCCGCCGCGCCATCCTGGAGCGGACGACGCTCGATCAGCCCGTGACGGGGTTCTTAGCTCAGAAAGCAGGGACGCGCTATGCCAACCCGATCACCTCCTCTATCACGGCCGGCCAAGACGCGTGGCTGCGGGTCCTGCAAGAGCACAAGATCCTTCACCTGCCGCTCCTTGATGAGGTGCAGCAGGTGGTCGGGTTGGTGGCGATGGAGGAGTTTCTCCCAAGCCGGGCGTTGCCGCTCCAGGCGGTGGTGATGGCGGGGGGCCAGGGGAGCCGGCTCAATCCCTTGACCGAAGATACCCCGAAGCCCATGCTTCCGGTCGGTGATCGACCGCTCATGGAAATCGTCATTCAGCAGTTGCGGGAGGCGGGGATCCGGCAGGTCAAGGTCTCGACGCACCACAAGCCGGAGAAGATCGCAGAGTACTTTGGGGACGGAACAAACTTCGGGGTGGATCTCTCGTACGTGATGGAAGAGCGTCCCCTGGGGACGGCGGGGGGGTTAGGGTTGTTAGAGGTGCCCAAGGAGACCACGCTCGTCATCAATGGCGACATCCTGACACAAATGGATTTCCGGGCCATGCTCACCTACCACAAGGAACACCAGGCCGACCTGACGGTCGCCGTCCGGCACTACGACGTCAAGGTGCCGTATGGCGTCGTCGAGTGCGAAGGCCCGCTGGTCCGTCGCCTCAGCGAGAAGCCGGTGTTGGAATTCTTCGTCAACGCAGGCATCTATTTACTGGAGCCTGTGGTGTACGGCTTCATCCCGAACGGGCAGCGGTATGACATGACCGACCTCATCCAGTGCCTGCTCCAGCACGGCCGGCCGGTCGTCAGTTTTCCCGTGCGGGAGTACTGGTTGGATATCGGTGAGCGGGAGCAGTACGAGCAGGCCCAAGAGGCGGTCAAGCAGTGGGGGGTCCGATGAGGAGCTGGAACGGGACCCATGTGCTCGTCACCGGGGCGGGCGGCTTTATCGGCAGCCACTTGACCGAGCGCCTGGTCGAGCTAGGGGCGAAGACGAGGGCGCTGGTCCACTATCGGTCGGATGGCTCCTGGGGCTGGCTGGATCGTTCTCCCGCGAAGCGCGACCTCGAGGTCGTGGTTGGGGACATCCGGGAACAGGAAAGCGTCGCGCACGCGATGAACGGGGTGGACATCGTGTTCCATCTCGCGGCCCTCATTGCCATCCCGTACTCCTACCAGGTGCCGGCCTCTTGTGTCCAGACGAACATCACCGGGACGATGAACGTCTTGCAGGCGGCTCGAAGCGTCGGGGTTCAGCGGGTGATCCACACGTCCACGAGCGAGGTGTATGGAACCGCCCGCGCGGTGCCCATCCCTGAGACACATCCGCTCCAAGCCCAATCGCCCTATGCGGCGAGCAAGATCGGCGCGGATAAGCTGGTGGAGGCCTTTTCGCTCTCGTACGGCGTGCCGGTGGTCACGGTCAGGCCGTTCAACACGTTTGGTCCTCGCCAATCGGCCCGGGCAATCATTCCGACGATCATCACGCAGTGCCTCACCGCGCGCGTCGTGCGACTCGGGAACCTCAGCCCCACCCGCGACTTCAACTACGTGCGCGATACCGTGGAAGGGTTTGTGCGGGCCGCCGAAGCCCCGGAAGCCATCGGCCGGACCATCAACATCGGCTCCGGACGGGAGACCAGCATCGAAACGCTCGCCCTGATGGTGGCCGAGCTCTCCCAGCGGACCATTGACATTGCGCGTGATGCAGAGCGGGTCCGGCCCGCAGGGAGCGAGGTGGAGCGGCTGGTTGCGGACACCACGGTGGCCCGGGAGGTCCTGGGCTGGGAACCGTCTGTCTCGCTGGAGGAGGGCCTGAAGCTGACCATCGACTGGATGCAGGAGCACCTTGATGGGTACCGCCCGGGCGTCTACGTCCTCTGACGAGATGGCCGGCTCCGCGGCGGCTGGTGTGGTCCCGCTGTGCGCACCAGCATTTCGAGGCAACGAATGGGCCTACCTCAAGGAGTGCCTGGACACCGGGTGGGTCTCCTCGGCGGGGCCGTTTGTCGATCGCTTCGAACGCGAGGTGGCGGCCTACGTGGGCGTCGCACATGCGGTCGCGGTGGTCAACGGCACCGCGGCGTTGCATACGGCCCTCCGGGTGGTTGGGGTTCAGCCGGACGACGAGGTGCTCGTCTCAGACCTCACCTTCATCGCCCCGGTGAATGCGATCCGCTACTGCCAGGCCCATCCGATCCTCGTGGATGCGCACCCCGGCACCTGGCAGATGGATGTGGGCAAGGTCGCCCAGTTTCTCGACGAGATGTGCGAGGTGCGCGACGAGGCCTGTTACAATAGAGAGACCGGCCGCCGCCTGCGGGCCATCGTGCCGGTGCACATCTTGGGTCTGGCCGTTGAGATCGATCGCCTCATCGAGGTGGCCCATCGGTATCACCTGCGGGTCGTCGAGGATGCCGCTGAGGGGATGGGGGTGCGCTTCCGCGGTCGGCACGTGGGGACCTTCGGCGACGTCGGGGTCTTGAGTTTCAATGGCAACAAGATTATGACCAGTGGCGGAGGGGGCATGGTGGTGACGGACAACGCCGGTCATGCCGAGTACGCTCGCTACCTCACGACCCAGGCCAAGGACGATCCCATCGAGCACCTCCACCACGAGGTGGGGTACAACTACCGGATGACCAACCTCCAGGCAGCCGTCGGGCTCGCCCAGCTTGAGCAGCTTGAGCACTTTATCGCGAGGAAACAAGCGATCGCCAGGGCCTATGACGAGGCCCTCCAGGGGCTTGACGGCGTCACCCGCATGCCGACACCCTCAGAGACCCAGGCCACCTACTGGCTCTACACCATTTTGTTGGACGAGGGGATCACCCTGGCGGATCGTCAGGCGACCATCCGCCAGCTCCAGCGTGCGGGGATCGAGGCGCGTCCCTTGTGGCATCCGATCCATGGGCTCGCCCCCTATCGTCAATGCCAGACCGTGGCCATCGAGCACGCGATGCGCCTGTACGAGCGAGGGCTGAGCCTGCCGTCCAGCGTCGGGTTATCGGACCAGGAGTTGCAGCGATGCGTCGCCGCGTTGAAGCGCAGCCTGACGACAAGCCTCCATGTACTTCGTTGAGTACCTGACCCTTCGCACGTGGTGGTTCATAGTCCTGCCATGCCTGCTGTGGCACCGGGCCAGAGGAGGGGGGCAGACGTCCTGTGACGTGTTTGAGGGATCTCGAGCTGCCATGGCATGCGCACGCGCCACGGCATGGATGGCCCGGGCGTCGGTTGAGCCGCTTCGCTACCGCCTGCTGGATGTCCGCGATGAACAAGGGCTCTTGCTCCGGCTGAGGATTGCGTATCAGGACCTTGCCGAGGCGCAAGCGCAGGCCATGGAGCACCCCGTCTTTCAGGCTGCCGTCAGGGAGAGCTGGGGACAGGATCGATTACCGAGCTACCTCTCGAAGACGATCGCGACGATCGGGTTTTCAGAGCGAGGCCGGCTCTGGCGCGCCCTAATGAGCATCCAGGTGTGCGTCTGGAAAAGCCGGCGGGAGGGGACACCGGGGCAAGCCCCTGTGCTGTTCATGGAGCGGCTGCCCTGGTTTGGGGCGATTGCGCGCTATGCGGCTCGATGGGGGCTGATCGTGCTGCCGACCCCTGCGGCGTTCAATGTCAAACAGTGGGTACGTCGCCGCCTGCCGCTTCTGCTCGTGGCATGGATCCGCTACGTGAAGGCCAGGCGGGCGTCCGCTCACTTGCGGCCGATCCCGACGCCACCCGCCCTCCAGCAGCCCCAAGGAGGCCCGCGCGTGGCGGTGTCCTACTACGGGTATCTGAATCTTCATCAGCCCGAACGGTATTCTGACCTCTTCTTCTGGCAACAGTCCTCCTTGTCCGGGAAGGATGTCCTCATGGCGTTCGCCCTGCCCAACGATCCGCTTGACGAAGGCAAATGGGCTGCATTGGCTGAGCACGGAATCGGCGCCATCGCCCTCAGCCCGCAGGCCGCGACGCGCCCAGCCGCCCCGATCTTCCTGCCCTCCCCCCGCCATCACCGGCGGCGTCGCATCCCACCGAGCCGGCTGCCCAACACGTGTGAGGCGAGGTGGCTCACCGACCAGGTGCGCGAGTACTGGGCGCTCCGAGACTATTGGGCCGCGTTCTTCTCGGCCACCAGGGTGAAGGTCTACCTCTCGTGGTTCAAGTATGACGCGACACATTGTCCGATCGCGGATGCGCTGCGGGATGTCGGGGGGCTGATGGCGATCTACCAGCGCGCGTACGAAGGACTGCCCTCTGCGGAGACCGCGGTCGATGTGGATGTCCTCTTTGGGTTCTCCCAGGCTTCCGCTGAGGTGGAGCGGCAGGCCCGCTCCCGGATCCCGTATTTCGTCACGACGGGCTATGTCGGGGACCACCGCTTTGGCCTCCTGCGCGCGCAGGCTCAGGTGATCCGCGAGCGGCTCCAGCGGCAAGGCGCCCAGCGCATCCTCGCCTTTACCGATGAGAATTCCCACGACGAGGAGCGATGGGCGCTCGGGCATGTCAACACGCGGGCGAACTACGCCTTCCTCTTGGAGCGCCTCCTGCGCGAGCCCTGGCTGGGATTGATCGTCAAGCCGAAGCGCCCCGCGAATCTCAGGCGACGCCTCGGTCCTGTGGCGGATCTCTTGGCGCGCGCCGAGGCCACGGGCCGGTGTTTCGTGTACGAAGAGGGGATCTACCACGGGGCCTTCCCTCCGGTCGCCGCGGCGCTGGGCGCTGACGTCATGATCCACGGCCATCTCAGCGCCGCCACCGCCGGTCTTGAATCGGCCCTGGCAGGCATCCCCACGTTGCTCATGGATCGTGAAGGGTGGTCCCGGAGCCCGCTCTCTCACCAATTAGGAGTTGGGCGGGTTGTGTTTACAGAATGGGAGGCGTTGTGGACGGCCTGCCAAGCGCACTGGGGCAGCCCTCGCGGAGCCCCCGGCTTTGGGGATTGGTCGCTCGTGCTTGATGAGCTCGACCCGTTTCGGGACGGACGCGCAGCGGAGCGGGTGGGCACGTACATCCAGTGGCTCCTGGACGGGTTCCGGAGCGGGCTGGGCCGCGAGACCGTGATGGCGGATGCGGCCCAGCGCTATGCCGAATCCTGGGGCAAGGATACGGTGCAGGCAGTCAATATGCCGATCGATGCGGGGGGTCCGCCGAATCGCTTCGAGACGGGAGCAGAGCCAGCCGTCGTGCAGAGCGCTCACGGCGCCGTGGATCCTACACGAGCAGGAGCGGCTCGCTCATGACAGGCGGAGGCACAACCGGAGGCCGCCAGGCGGTGTTCCTGGACCGTGATGGCACGATCGCGTACTACACGGAGTACTGCAGCCGACCAGAGGATTTCCGACTGCTCCCCACCACCGGAGCGGCCATCCGCCTGCTCAACCAGGCGGGACTGATGGTGATCGTCACGACGAACCAATCCGGCATCGCGCGCGGGCTGTTCACGCGGGAGACCCTGGACGCGATTCACCAAAAAATGCGCCGGGAACTCAAGGGGGCTGGGGCGCGGGTCGACGCGATCTACATCTGCCCGCACCATCCTGACGACGGCTGTACCTGCCGGAAGCCCGGGATCGCGATGTTCCAGCAGGCCGCGGCCGAGCTCGGTATTTCGCTCGACGACTCGTATGTCGTTGGGGACCGGCTGCTGGATATCGCCTCAGGACACGCAGCAGGCTGCACGACGGTGCTGGTCCGCTCAGGCCATCCACCTGAGCCCGACAACGGCGTCCTTCCAGACGACGAGGCGGCGACGCTGGTGGAGGCGGCCCAGTGGATCCTCAAGCGGCAACGGCGCCAAGGCTCGCGGGCCCCTCGGATCGCCCTCAGGCGCGGACGTGCGCAGATGGCGATCCGATGAGCCCCGTGTCGCACCGGATGATTCTTCAGCACCACGAGCTCTTCGGGCAGTGGCATGTCCCGAACCTGAGGGCGTATGTGCCCCATGAGCGGGGCTACTACGTCGTCCGGACGAACAGCGTCGGAATGCGCGCGAGCCGCAACTACGCCACGGTGCCGCCGGTCGGGGTCAGCCGGATCCTCCTCTTGGGTGACTCGTTCACGGCGGGGGAAGGGGTGGACAACGAGGAGCGGTTCTCCGATCTTCTGGAACGCAGGCTCGAGGGGGTCGAGGTCTTAAACTTCGGGCTCGACGGCAGCGGCACAGACCAGCACCTCCTCATCTTCGAGACGATCGGCAGCCGATTCGGGGGGGACCTGGTGCTGTACTGCCCGCTGGTCGAGAACATCCGCCGCGTCACGGTGCCATGTTGGCCCGTGCTGGATCGGACGACAGGTGCGACCGTGTGCGTCCCGAAGCCGTACTTCTCGTTGGAGGGCGACCGGCTTGAGCTGCACAATGTGCCCGTGCCCCGGCAGCGCCTCGCGCTCAACGAGGCCCCGCCGGAGGTCCGGAAGCTGTTGGGGACAAACGGGCACACCCATCACTTGACGCAGCTCATCAGGCAGGCGGTGGCGCCCTTGAAGCCGGCGATGATGCGCGTACGCCACTATCAGCCATTCCCGCAGTATGCGTCGCCGGATCATCCCGCGTGGCGGCTGACGTGGGCGCTCCTCGAGCGGCTGATCACAGCCGCAGGCGATCGAACCGTCGCCATTGCGCCGTTACCGCTCTACTACTATATTGAGCGACTCAGCCCGCCGGTGTACCTCGAGCGGTACCGGGAGTTCGCGACGGCGCACCCCTCGGTCCATGTCATCAATCTCTTGCCCCACTTTCAGGCCCTCTCGCCCGCGGAGCGCCGACGGTGCCGGTATCCGCGCGACGAGCACTACACCCCCTTCGGGCACCAGGTCGTCGCCTCGGCGCTGCGGATTGAGCTGGCCCGTCGAGGGCTGCTGCGCCATGAGGCGGTGGAGGCCGTCTGATGCCGCGCGCCGTGTTGGGCATTTCATGTTTCTACCACGATGCGGCGGCCGCGATCGTGGTGGACGGCGACATTGTCGCGGCGGCCCAGGAGGAGCGATTCACGCGCGTCAAGCATGATCCACGATTCCCCCTCCACGCCATCCTCTACTGCCTGGAGGAAGCGGACCTCAAGGTCGAGCAGCTTGACGCGATCGCGTTCTATGACAAGCCGTTGTGGACCTTCGACCGGCTGCTGTCGAGCTACCTCGCCGTGGCCCCGAGGAACCTGCGGTCGTGGCTCGCCGCGATGCCCCGATGGTTGGCCGAAAAACTGTTTATCCCGCAGCTCATCAGGCGCACGCTCCGTTACGAGGGTCCGATCTATACCACCCCGCACCATCTGGCGCACGCGGCGAGCGCCTACTTCCCGTCGCCGTTTCCTGAGGCCGCGGTGTTAACGATGGACGGCGTCGGGGAGTGGGCGACCGCCACGTACGGGGTCGGGAACACCAACCGCCTCCGGTTGATGGGGGAGCTACGCTTCCCAGATTCCCTCGGCTTGCTCTACGCGGCCTTTACGTCGTTCTGCGGATTCAAAGTCAACTCCGGGGAGTACAAGCTGATGGGGCTCGCCCCCTACGGTGAGCCCCGCTACGTCGAAGCCATCTTGCAAAAACTGGTGGACTTGAGGTCCGACGGTTCCCTGCGGCTCAACCAGAAGTATTTTGGCTATGTCTCAGGTCTCACGATGACCAGTGAGGCGTTTGCTGAGCTCTTCGGTGGACCGCCGCGCGCCCCTGACGCTCCCATCACCCGACGGGAGATGGACCTCGCCGCGTCGATTCAGCGCGTGACGGAGCTGGCCGTCTTGCGGATGGCCAGCCATGTGGCCCAGGTGACGGGTCAACGGCGCCTGTGCCTGGCAGGAGGTGTGGCCCTGAACTGCGTGGCGAACGGCCGCCTCCTGCGCGAAGGGCCCTTCGAACAGGTCTGGGTGCAGCCCGCGGCGAGCGACGCTGGTGGGGCATTGGGCGCGGCGCTGGCGGTCTTCCATGGCTGCTTGGGTCAGCCGCGCCTCACACACGCAGACGGGGATGCCCAGCGGGGCAGTTTCTTGGGTCCCGCCTTCAGCGAAGATGAGGTGGGGGCATTTTTGCAGTCGTACGGCTATTCCGCTCGCCGACTCACCGGGGCGGAGCGGGCCTCCACCGTCGCCCGGTGCGTCGTCGACGGCGGCGTCGTCGGTTTCTTCGCGGGACGGATGGAGTTCGGGCCGCGCGCGCTTGGGGCCCGGTCGATTCTGGGCGATCCGCGGCGCGACGACACGCAGTCGAGAATGAACCTGAAGATCAAGTTCCGGGAGTCCTTCCGGCCCTTCGCCCCCTCCGTCCTCGCGGAGCACGCTCGCGACTACTTCGATGTGGACGGAAAGAGCCCGTACATGATGTTCGTGGCCCCGGTGCTGCCCCACCGTCGGTTGCCGCGCGGCCTGATCCCCGACGATGGGAACCTCCTGCCGGCGATCAGCCGGCGCCGCAGCGATATCCCGGCGGTGACTCACTGGGATTACTCCGCCAGGCTCCAGACGGTGACCCAGGGAGAACAGCCGGCACTCTACGAGGTCCTGCGCGCGTTCTATGCGCTGACCGGCTGCGCCGTCCTCGTGAACACGTCGTTTAACGTGCGGGGCGAGCCGATCGTCTGCACCCCCCAGGATGCCTACCGGTGCTTCATGCGCACGCAGCTCGATGCCTTGTATCTCGAAGGGTTTTGGCTGCTGAAGGAGGAACAGCCGGCATGGCAGGAACCCGCCGATTGGCGGGCCGCGATGGCACTCGACTAACAACCGTGATCCGTGAACCGAGTGACCGACGACTGACCACTGAAGGCAGATAGCATGAGGCGGCTCGTCTTGAATGCGGGACTGACGATGACGTACCTGGCCCTGGTGACGCCATTGGCGTGGCTGCTCAAGTTGATGGGGCGAGCTCCGCTGACCATGGGGAGGGATCCCCGGGCCTCGACGTATTGGAACCCGGTGCAGATCGACTCCGGGGATCGGCGCCTCTATCAGGAGACGAGCCTCTGGCGCTCGCTCTGGAGCCTGCGGGAGGGCGCCCAGGCCTGCCCGGCACTGAGCGGGCGAGCCCGTGGGATCGCGAGGGCTGCGATCCTGCTCTCGCTGTTGCCCTGGAAGCCATTGGCCGCAGAGCCGAAAGGCGCCAAGCTCCGTCACGATCTGTACGTGATGTTCTAACAGAGGGAGGGGAGACGGATGAAGGTGTTATTGCTGTATCCAAATCTTCCGGGGGTGAAAACGTTGCCCACGGCCTATGGGCTGTTTAATGCGCTGTTAAAGCGTGATGGGCATCGGGTGGATCTCTTCAACACCACCAACTACGCCGACCTGTTCGGGGTCATGAACATCTACAAGGAGAAGTCCGAGAACCTCAACGCCCGCCCCTACGACCCGAGGTACAACGTCAAGGATCTCCTCTCCTCCGATGTCTGCGAGGACTTCAAGACGAAGGTGCGGGAGAGTTCGCCGGACCTCATCGCCATCTCGTGCACGGAGGATATGTACGCCATCGCCGTCCCGCTGCTCGCGGCTCTGGGAAAGGATCGCCCGCCCGTCGTGGCCGGTGGAACCTTCCCCACGTTTGCGCCGGAGCTGACCATTCGGAAGTCAAAGGGCGGCATTGACTGGTGCCTGATCGGGGAGGGGGAAGACACCCTGCCGGAACTCTGCCATCGGCTTGAAACCGGCAACGACATCACCGACATCCCGGGTCTGTGCCGTTACAGTGCCGACGGCACGTTCCAGCGCAACCCCTTGCCACGGCCGGCGGATCTCACCACGCTGCCACTGCCGGACTTCAGCATCTTTGACGATGATATTTTCTATCGCCCGATGCAGGGGAAAATCTGGCGGATGATCCCCTCGTCCACCATCCGGGGCTGCTCCTATACGTGCGCCTATTGCAACGCGCCGTCGACCATGGAGAGCTACCGCTATGGCGGGCTCAAGTATTTCCGCAAACAACGGATCGATCTGGTGCGCCGGGAGATTAAGCACTTCATCGAGACCTATCACGCCGATTCGATCTATTTCTGGGCGGAGACCTTTTTGCTCTGGAACCCCCGGGAGTTCGATGAGTTCTGTGAAATGTACGAGGAGTTCAAACTGCCCTTCTGGATTCAGACCCGGACCGAGACCGTCACCCGCGAGCGCTTCGTCAAGCTGAAGCGCCTGGGGTGTCTGCGGATCGGCTTCGGTGTGGAGCACGGCAACGAGGAGTTTCGCGCGACCATGCTGCGCCGCAGCGTGAAGAACGACCTGATCGTTGAACGCCTCAATATCATCGCTGACGTCGGGATCCCGATCAGCGTCAACAACATGATTGGCTTTCCCACGGAGACCCGAGCGCTGGCCTTCAACACCGTGGAGCTCAACCGTCGGTTCAAATCCGATGGCATCAATTCCTACACGTTCGTGCCGTTTGCCGGAACGCTGCTGCGGAACGTCTGCGAGGAACTGGGATTGATCGATGCCGACACCCTGGTCGGGAGTGTGATGGCAAGATCCGTTCTGAATATGCCGCAGTTTCCCCCTGAAGAGATCGAGGGGATTCGGCGCTGTCTTGTGCTCTATGTGAAGATGCCACGGAATCGGTGGAAGGACATCAAGGAGGCCGAAGCCTTAACCCCCGAGGGTGATCGCATCTACCAGGAGCTGAAAGCTGAGTGTCTGGAGAAGTACATGTTTTACGGCGACTACGATCAAGAATTGAGCAAGGACGAACGGGCCCCGACACAAGCTGAGTCAGCTGGAAAACTGTCACATCTACAGGACGTGAACTTGACCACGGAGCCCATGTGTTGACCAGCTCCTCCTCAAGGACTCCATGGTCTCAAGGATGACGGATCCACTCAACCGTTTCTACGGCGGACTCAACCGGGTTCGGCGGCTGTGCCCGGATCTTCCGGTGCTCGCGATCCAGTGGATGGCCGTCAAGCATCCTCTCTATGCGGTGCAAGAGCGCCTGCTCAAGGCCTCATCGATGCCTGAACCGGCCAGGCCCTTCAGACGACTCGCCGGGCGGCGCCCCATCCTGGAGTTCGGGACGGTTGCGGCTCGCCTCGGTGAGCTGCCACGGCTGGCAACGTGGTGCCTCCGGTGTCTGGCCCACGCCGCATCGCTCAGCACGATCATTGCGCTCCTGCGCTGGCAATTGAGGCGGGAGCTAGCGACCCTGAAGCACCAGTCGTTTGCGCTCATTGCCAAGACCTGGTGTTTCGGGCCCGAGCGCTTGCCCGGCGATCGTGATTTCTACTATGGAGATCTGCAACGACGGCTGGCAGGTCGCGGGGTCCGGATGCTGCTCTTATGCGGGAATGCCAATTGGGGTCGCGCCACACTCCGTGGGTGGCGGACCTTTGCCAGGGCGCACAGTCAGCTCGGGGAGGTCCCGCGGCTTCCGGCCTTGAGCCTCTCCCCGCTGTTCGCTCCCTTCCGGATCGCGGCGCAACAGGTGCGGGCCTCCTGGCGCCTGGGCGCCATCGCGCATCGTGCGCGGTCGCCGCTCCTTGCCGCGGTCAGCCTGGCGGCCCGCCGGGATGCCTTCAGCCCACAGACGATGGACAATGCGCTCCTGTTCTGGATCGCCAAGTCGGCGGTGGCGCGGTGGCGCCCGCAGGCCTTCGTCGCGCTCTACGAGGCGAACAGCTGGGAGCGCTGCGTCTGGTGGGGCGTCAAGACGGCGCACGCCGCATGCAGGACGGTGGGCTACCAGCATACCGTGCTCTTCCCGTACGCCCGGTCACTCCTGCGGCCCTATGTGGACGCGCGGGCGCGATCGCTCCCGGATATCGTCCTCTGTCTTGGGCGCGCCACGCGCGAGCGCCTGCGCGAGCACCATGAACCGCATGGGGTCAGCTTGATCCCCTTCGGGAGTTTTCGGCACAATGGGGCGACGCCGGCGACGTCTGTGCCGATCGACCGACGGACCATCCTGGTCGTGCCAGAGGGGATCCTGTCGGAGGTCCAACTCCTGTTCGGCTTCGTGGCACGATGCGCCGGGCGATTGCCGGAGTACACGTTCATCCTGCGCTGCCATCCGCAGATCCCGATGGTCGAGGCGTTGGAGCGCATCCCCCATCGCCTCGCCGAGCTGCCCAATGTGGCGGTGTCGGATCGGCAGACGATCGAAGAGGATTTCGCGCGCGCCTCGATCCTCCTCTATCGGGCCTCGTCAGCGGTGCTCTACGGCATCCTGCACGGTCTGCTGCCGATTGCCCTGCATGGCGGATCCCCGCTAGAGCCGGATCCTCTCGACGGGCTGACGGCGTGGCGGAGGCGCTGTTCGACGCCAGAGGAGCTGGAAGTACTCCTCAGGGCGCATGAACACGCCGGGCGCGATACGCTCGAGGCGGAGTGGCAGACGGCGCGTGGATACGTCCGGGAGCATGCCGGCGAAGTGGAAGAGTCCAGCATCCGCGAGCTGCTCACGGCCGTCGGTCTCGGGGGCTCCTAGCATTCACCCCAACCCTATGTCAACACCACAGTGGTGTCACCGGTGATGCACTGCCTCATCTTCGGTTTCGGCTACATGGGGAAGATCCGCTACCACATCTTGCGGCAACACCCCGCCGTGCACACGATCACCATCGTGGACCCGGAGGCGGATTGCTCCACGGTGGGGATCGAAGGGGCGGTGTTGCGTCCGGGAGAGCCGATTCCGTGGGGCTCGTGTGATGCCGCGTTCATCTGCACGCCCAATAACGTGACGGCGGATTTGTGCGTGGAGGCGCTGCGCCGGTGCGGCCGCGTCTTCTGCGAGAAGCCTCCGGGCAGACACTGGGAGGACTTCTGCAAGATTGCCGAGACCGCTGCGGCGACGCCGGCTCACACCCTCATGTTTGGGTTCAACCACCGGTTGCACCCATCGATCCAGGCGGCCCACGCGCTGATCGGGAACGGTGGACTGGGAGACATCTTGTACATCAAGGGGACCTACGGAAAGTCCGGTGGACTCAAGTACCGGCAGAGCTGGCGGAGCCACCCGGAGATCGCCGGCGGCGGCATCCTCCTCGATCAAGGCATCCATATGCTCGACCTCTTCCACCTATTCCTGTGGCCGCTCACCGTCGTTGACGCGGTCCTCGTCGATACCTTCTGGGGCACCGGCCTCGAAGACAACGCCTTCGTGCTCCTCCGGTCGGAGCAGGGGGTCCCCGCCTTCCTGCACTCCTCCGCGACGCTCTGGAAGCATGCCTTTCGGCTCGAGATCGGCTGCCGCAACGGCTACCTCACGGCCAGCGGCCTCTTGTCGCAGACGGGCAGCTACGGACGCGAGCAGCTCGTGATCGGGAAGCGCCAGTTTGAAGATGAGGCCCTCGCGCTGGGCAACCCCCGCGAGGAAATCATCCACTTCGACCGCGACGACTCGTGGGAGAACGAAGTGCAGGAGTTCATCGCGGCGGTCACCGCCGGCCGGCCGGCGACCCACGGGACGCTCGAGGATGCGCGACGGGTGATGCAGGTCATCCGCGACGCCTATGCCATGACAGAGCACGCCGTAGCGGGGAGGAAGGACTGATGCGAGTGATCGAGACCAGCTCGACCTTCCCGCTGTCTTCCGTCAAGCCGCTGGAGGGGCTGCTGCGCTACCGCGCGTACTGCCTCTCGGCGACGCGCAACGCCCTCAAGGGCGCGGCGCGTCGGCGCGAGCGGTCAGCCGTGAGCGACAGGCACCTGGAGCCCTTCGGGGATGTCGACGGCATCGCCTACCTTCGGTGCCCCGAGACCGGCAGCCTCTTCCTCGCGGATCTGCCGGAGCCCACGGTGTGGGCGAGGCTGCTGGCGGACGTGAGTCGCTACCGACACTCCTCAGAGGCCTTTCACACCGGCCTCGTGCAGTCGCGGACCGACAACGTCTACGCCCCTAAACTGGAGTGGATCCAGGACACCCTGCGCCTGCAGGGGCTCGAGAAGCCGCGCATCCTTGAAGCGGTGACCGCGCCGAGCCACTTCACGAGGCTCCTCCAGGAAAGCGGAGCGTTCGCCGAGGTCCTGACGGAAGACGAGATGGACTTACGGATGGGCGGGCGAGCGTCGCAGGCCGAGGATCCCGTGCACGCGGCGGTGCTCCTCGAGTCGCTCGATCGGGTCGATGATCCCGCAGCCCTCCTGCGCGCGGTGACGGACCGCCTCGCGGTGGGAGGGGTGGTGTTCGTGACCGCCCTGGTGGCCTCTGGCTTCGACATGGCGGTGTTGGGGCTGCGCAACCTCTACCTCTATCCGCCGGATCGCGCCAACTGTTTGACCGTGCGTGGGCTCTCCATGCTCCTGGAGCGAAGCGGCTTGACATTGCAGGAGGTCAGCACACCAGGGGTGCTGGATGTCGAGATCGTCAACGCCCACCTGCAGCGCGATCCCTCGCTCCCGCTCCCCGCATTCGAACGGCAGTTGCTCGGCGCCGATCGCGACACGCACGAGGCGTTCCAGGCCTTCTTGCAACAGCGGGGTTTGAGTTCGTTTGCCCGTATCGCGGCGAGGAAACGGTGATGGCCCCTGCCTTTCTCCACCGATACTTCGAAGAAGCCGCGGACATCGCCCGGCGGCTGGAGATCGCGCTGATTGACCGGATGGTGGAGCGGCTCGTCCGGCTGCGGGACGAAGGCGGACGGTTGTTCTTGTGCGGGGTGGGGGGCAGTGCGGCCAACTGCAGCCATGCGGTCAACGATTTCCGGAAGCTGGCAGGGATTGAGGCGTATACACCGGTCGATAACGTGGCAGAGCTCACGGCTCGCGCCAACGACGAAGGCTGGGAGACGGTGTTCGCGGCGTGGTTGGCCACGAGCCGTGCCGGTGCGCGCGATGTGCTCTTCGTGCTCTCCGTCGGTGGCGGAAGCCGTGAGCGGCGCATCAGCACGAACCTCGTGGCCGCCATCGATGAGGCGAAGGCGCGGCGGATGGATGTCCTGGGGATCGTCGGGCGCGACGGGGGATACACCAAAGAGCGCGGGGACCTGGTCCTCGTCATCCCCACGGTGAACGAGGCCTGTGTGACGCCGCACGCCGAGGCCTTCCAGGCGGTCGTCTGGCATGCGATGGTGTCCGACCCCCGCCTCATGATCCACGGGAACAAGTGGGAGACCGCCACGGCGCCGGCGGCCCATCCCTGATGCGTGGAGCGGAACGGACGTTCGGCCTGAGCGTCGGTGTGGTCTGCGGCCTCGTGGCCCTGGCCTTGGTCTGGAAGGGGAACGCCGCTTCGGCGTGGCTGAGCGGCCTCGTGGCGCTGGCGTTACTCATCCCGGCACTGACGAGGCCCGCACTGCTCCGGGTCCCCAGCGCCATCTGGTGGCAGGGCGTCCACGTCCTGGGCTGGCTCAATGCGCGCGGGCTGTTGTCGGTGGTCTTCTTCCTCCTCTTCACCCCGGCAGGACTCCTGGCCCGGGCGGGAGGATGGGACCCGCTGCATCTGAGGAGGCGGCGGGCGAGCGGGTGGGTGCCGTTTCCTGCCCGGCGCCACGACGTCACGCACTACGAGCAGATGTATTAAATGGGCAAGCTGCGAGTGCTGAGAGAAATGTCGGATTTCCTCCTGCAGGAAAAGAAGTACTGGCTGATCCCGATTGTGGTGGCGTTGGGGCTGTTGGGGCTCTTGCTGGTCATGGCGCAGGGCAGTGCCGTGGCGCCGTTCATCTACACCCTCTTCTAGAAGTGTTGCGAAGCAAAATTTATGCGGATCCTGGGCATCTCAGCGTACTACCACGATGCGGCCGCCTGTCTGCTGGAGGACGGAGCGATCATCGCGGCCGCGCAGGAAGAGCGCTTTAGCCGGAAGAAGCACGACGCCCGCTTCCCGTCGCACGCGATCGCGTACTGCCTCAGGGAAGGCGGGGTGACGGTTCAGGAGCTCGACCTGGTGGGATTCTATGAGAAGCCACTGGTGAAATTTGAGCGTCTCGTTGAGACGTACCTCGCCTACGCGCCGAGGGGGATCCGCTCCTTCTTGATGGCGATGCCGGTGTGGCTGGGTGAGAAGCTCTGGCTCGCCGACACCATCCGCGAGGCACTGGGCTACACGGGGCGTGTCCTGTTCGGGGATCACCATGAGTCGCACGCCGCGTCCGCGTTTTATCCCTCGCCGTTCGAGGAGGCGGCGGTCCTGACCATGGACGCGGTGGGCGAGTGGGCCACCTCGTCGTATGGGTACGGCAAAGGGCACGAGCTGACCCTGCTCAAGGAGATGCGCTTTCCCCACTCCCTGGGGATGCTCTACTCGGCGTTCACCTCCTTCACGGGGTTCAAGGTCAACTCCGGAGAGTACAAAGTGATGGGCCTTGCCCCATACGGAGAGCCGAGATACGTGTCGCTCATCCGCGACCGGTTGGTGGACATCCATGAGGATGGCAGCATCACGCTCGACCTCGACTACTTTGACTTCTGCACGGGCCTGACGATGACGGGTCGCACGTTTGAGCGGCTGATCGGGGGACCGCCACGGAGACCAGAAGAGCCCATCACGCAACGGGAGATGGATCTGGCCCGTTCCATCCAAGAGGTGACCGAGGAGATCATGCTCCGCATGGCCCGACACGTCCACCGCGAAACCGAGCTGCCCTACCTCTGTCTCGCCGGAGGGGTGGCGCTCAACTGCGTGGGGAACGGCCGGATCCTGCGCGAGGGTCCCTTCACCGAGATCTGGGTTCAGCCGGCCGCGGGAGACGCCGGAGGCGCCTTAGGGGTGGCGCTCTCGTTATGGCACCGGTACCTCGGAAAACCCCGGCTGAGCCCTGAGCGGGAGGGGAGCTGGCGAGCCGCCACGGAGGCACGAGCCAGCGCTTCTGGCCACCTCGCTGTGGCGGGAGGCTCCTCTGGCTCCAGGGCCCCCTATATAGAGGAAGGGACCGCTGCAAACGGGCTGCCGCCGTACGCCGACCGGATGCACGGTAGCTTCCTCGGGCCCTCGTTCACCGAGCAGGAGATCGGGTCCTGGCTGACCCAACACGGCTATCCGACAACACGGTTCAGTCGGGAGGAGTTGCCGCAGCGCGTCGCCCAGCTCCTTGCGGAAGGGAAGGTCATCGGCCTCTTCCAGGGGCGCATGGAATTTGGCCCCAGGGCGCTGGGCGGGCGCTCGATCATCGGCGATGCCCGCTCTCCCACGATGCAGTCGCTCATGAATCGCAAGATCAAGTTTCGGGAATCGTTCAGGCCGTTTGCTCCCTCCGTGCTGCGAGAGCACGTCAGGGGTTGGTTCGAGTTCGACGGGGAGAGTCCCTACATGCTCCTCGTCGCCGGTGTGGCCACCCATCGGCGGCGGGCCATGACCGAGGCCGAGCAAGCACGCTGGGGGATCGATCGGCTCAACGTCCCGCGGTCGGAGATCCCCGCGGTGACCCATGTGGACTACTCAGCGCGCCTCCAGACCGTGCGCCGGGAACTGAACCCGCTCTTCTACGACATCATCGCCGCCTTCTACGAACGTACCGGCTGTCCCATGATCGTCAACACCTCGTTCAACGTCCGCGGGGAGCCGATTGTCTGCACGCCTGCGGAGGCCTACCGGTGTTTCATGCGGACCCAGATGGACGCGCTGGCGCTGGAGTCGTTCCTGCTGGACAAATCCCAGCAACCCGCAGGGGCAGGCGACGAGGCATGGAGGACGGAGTTCACGCTTGACTGATGAGCGAGCCATCCGGCACGGTGGCCTAGCGGGAGGCGAGAGGAACATGAACACCCTGACGGGGATTTTCTTGGACACGGGTCGCCTGGAGGAGATTCGCACGTACCATGCCCTGGGCATCATCCGTGGCGTGACGACGAACCCGACCATCCTGAAGAAGGAAGGTCTCGTTGGCGGCTGGTCGGGCGTCGAGCAGCGCTGCAAGGAGATCGCGAGGCTCGTGGATCCCTTGCCGGTGTCGGTGGAGGTGACGACGAACGAGCCGGAGGAGATGCTCGAGCAGGCGAGGACCTTTCGGGGCTGGGCGGAGAACATCAACGTCAAGATCCCCATCCACGGGCCGGAGGGCGGAACCGAAAACCTCCAGCTCGTCCATCGCCTCGAAGCCGAGGAGGATATCCGTGTCAACGTCACCGCCATGATGAGCGCGCCACAGTGCCTGCTTGCGGCCGCAGCAGGGGCGACCTATGTGTCCCTCTTTGCCGGCCGGGTCAACAACATGGGCTACGATTCGCGCCAGGAAATCAGGCGGCTGCGGATGCTGCTCGATGCATTCGGCAGCCCCGCGAAGATCATCGCGGGCTCGACCCGGGAGGCGCTCAATATCATCGAGTGGTTTGAAGCGGGAGCCGACATCGTCACGGCGGTGCCAAGCCTGCTGGAGGTCATGCTCGTGCACCCCTACAGCAAGGAGACCGTTCGGCAGTTCTTGGAAGACGGGGCCAAGTTGCAGCGAGACAGGCACAAGTCTGCCGGGGCGTTGGCATGATCCCACACCTCCTGGGCTCAGACCCCCACGCTCACACCCCACGCGCGGGGTCTGACCCCGTACTCCTCCGCAGAGGGGTGCGATGAGGCTCCTGCTTGTCCTTGGACTCGCAACCGCAGCGGTGGAGATCGCGCTTCGGCTTGTTCGGCTCGTGAAGCGCGGTGATCCGCTCGGCACGCCGTGGCGCATGCCGTCGGCAAAGTTGCTGTCGTTCGAAAGCCATCCGTACTGCCTGTACGTGAAGAAACCAGGCTCAGACGGCCTGTACCCATCGAACAGCCTGGGCTATACGGGCAAGCGGGAATTTGCAAGGGCCCGAGGCGCGAACTCGGTTCGCCTCTACTGCGTGGGCGGGTCCACCGCCGAGGGGCACGATCCTGCGCGAGGGCCGGATTCAAGCTGGCCCGGACAGTTGCAGGACCTCCTGAGCGTACGAGTTCCCGGGACCACGATCGAATGCATCAACGCGTCGGCTGCCGGCTACACCTCGGCAGAGTCGCTGGTTGAGTTCCTGTTCCGCGGACTCGATCTCCAGCCGGACATCCTGCTCGTCTACCACAACGTCAACGACGCGTGGAGCAGTCAGATGGTCGAGGGGTTCACATCTGACTACTCCCATGCGAGGCGGCACAAGCCCTGGAGCCCGGGCCTCATGAACCGTCTGCCGCAGCTCCCCTGGATAGGATCCTACCAGCTCGTCAGGGACTGGCTGACGAGACGGTTCGGCAAGGCCAACGCACTGCTCTACTGGATCTCGGATCCGCCGTGGAACACAGCCCCGTCCTTTGATTCGCACATGGTCGAGGCGTTCGAGCGGAACGTCACGAACCTCGTCAGCGTCGCCAAGACAGGGGGCTGTGCCCCCGTGCTCATCCAGTGGGAATGCGACTGGTCGGCCAGGCACCTCCCCCCGTATCACGAGCGAACCGAGCGGGCGACGGCGCTCTACTTCCAGTTGCTCCGAGCCAACAACGACGCCTTGCAGCGCGTCGCGGCCAGGTTCGACGGGTGCACCTACCTGGACGTGGGGCCGTTTGCGCCGTCCCAGTTCTCCGATACGATCCATTTCAGTCCGGAGGGCCTCTCGGAGATGGCGCGACGGGTCGCTGACGGCATTGAATCTCTCGTGAGATCTGTGATCGAGGGGCGGCGTGCCGGCCAGTCGCGTCCCGTGGGCGTGATGCGCAACTCAACGAACGAGGAGGACGGTGGATGGCCACGTTCCTGAAGGCCCTCAAGCGCTGGCTCGCGGCAGTGGGCACCGCCATCAGGCCCTCGAAGCGCAGGACACCGCGCTCGCGTCCAGCCGGCGAGCACCAGAAGAATATCTACCCGTTATGGTAAGGGACAGCGGGTCTGCGACCTTGGCCATCCCACGACCTTCAGCCCATCCCGGGATTGTCCTGGGGGTGATCCTTGCGCTTGGCATCGGGTATGCCCTGACGTTCTTCCCTGGTCTTGAGTGGCACGGGGGATATATTGGCCGTTCGTATAAGGTCTTGCATCCAGAGAGCTTCCCCGGTGACCCGTACATGAGTTCGAACAACGTGACCAACCTCTCCAGTTACTACGTTCTGGTGCGCCTGATCGGGGATCTCTGGCTCGATGACCGGTTTACGATGGCGGTGTATGTGCTGCTGGTCGTGCTCGCCTTGATCGGGGTGGACAAGACGGTCCAACTCTTGGGGGTCAACGACCTGGCCGGTCGCCTGGCGGTGCTCTCGCTGATGGCGGTGCCCCATCGATTTCGAAGCGCCCTCCCAGAAGTGGTCACCTGGGCTGACTTCTACGCCGGCTCCTTTGCCGGGATGGTCATCGTCTGGCTGTTCTATGTGGTGCTGTCTGGGGCGAGGCTGTGGCGGATCGTGACCTGTGTGCTGCTCTTGTGGTCACTGAACGTGAAGTGGGCGTGGTTTCCCACCGTGATGGCGATGACGGTGGTGTGTCGGGAGCGTCTCACGGTTCGCCAGCAACGACTCGCCCTCCTCCTCCTCGTCCTGGCCGCGGAGGCGCTGTATCTCGTGTACGTCTCCTGGATCCGGCCGCCGGGTCAGGAGCATGTCTGGCTCTTTGACCTGTTGAGGCAGGAGGAGAACAGGGAGGCCAACCCCTTCCAGGACTCTCTCCTTGCGAACCTCGCATACTTTTTCCTGATCGGTGTCGGGATGTGGATCCGTCCTCCATCAACGACCCAAGCCAGACGGGTACGCACGTTCGCTGTGCTTGGAGCGCTGCTGTGGTTGCTGGGGGGGCTGTACTTGACCTACGCCCCCGATGCGCTGAAGATCCCGTATCTCGTTCCCCTCGCGTTTAATCGCGCCACCCAAGGTCCTATCTATCTCTTATTGCTCTCGATCGGTGCGGGTGCGCTGATCCGGATGGGCGCCATCTCGGCCCCGCTCAGGACACGGTGTGGAGCGCTCGTGCTCCTCGGGACGTTGTACGCGACGTTTGGGCCCTCCAGGATGGTGAAGATCGGCCTCCTGTGGGGTCTGGTCGCGCTGGCCTCCTTCATCGTGATGAAGGGGCGTATCCGTCCAGGTGTCCCCATGCTCCAACTGATCAGACAGCTTGGGGAGCGGTGGCTGGTCCCCATCTCAGCCACCGCCTTGGTGCTGGCGACGTTGCTGATGTACGGCAGAGCGACGATCAAGAGACTTCCTGCTCTCCGCTACCTGGCGCGCTATGGGGTGATGGGCGATAACCCGAGTGCGAAATGGGTCGGGGTCAATGAGTACATCAGGAGAGAGACCCCGCCCGACGCCATGATCCTTCCAATTTCCACGTCGAGCTACCCGTGGCGCAGGGGGCTCACCTACGATAGCTGGCTTAGGACAAGGACGGGGCGGTTGACGCCGGCCGGGCCGGAGTACTCCGTGTTGCTCAATTACGACCAACTCCGGCGGCTCCAGGTTGAGAACTCCCATGTGCAGCGGTTGATGGCCGCGTGGAAAGCGCGGGATCGCAGGATGGTGGAAGAGGGGCTCGCCCATTTCGGCGTGGACTATCTCGTCGTCGAAAACAGCGAGGCCGAGTGGATCAAGGGTCGGCTCGGTACGTATCGGACGGAGACGGTCATCAGGGATTTCACCATTTTCCGCGGAGACCGATGATGTCAGAGCGCCAGCAGGTTGCCTTGATTGGCTGCGGTCAATGGGGCCAACACCTCGCCAGGAATCTTGTGAGCCTGGGGGCGCTTCGGATCGCCTGTGATGCTAATCCGGAGACGCTGGAGCGGATCCGCGCTCTCGATCGCAGCGTGGCCACCACCACAGATGTGGGGACCGTCTTGGAACGTCCGGAGATCACCGGCTGCGTCATTGCGACCCCTGCGGCGCTCCACTACGAGTTGGCCGTCCGATGTCTCGAGGCGGGGAAGGACCTGCTGGTTGAGAAGCCGCTCGCGTTGACCCTTCGCGAGGGGGAAGCCCTGGTCGAACTGGCTCGGAAGCGCCGACGCATCTTGATGGTCGGACACCTGTTGGAGTACCATCCCGCGATCGAGAAGCTCCGGGAACTGGTCAAGACAGGCGCGCTCGGGAAGATCCACTATGTCTATTCGAACCGGCTGAACCTCGGGCGGATCCGAACCGAGGAGAACGCCCTGTGGAGTTTTGCCCCGCATGATATCCATGTGCTGCTGCGCCTGTTGGACGAAGCTCCCGTTGAGGTGACGTGCCAGGGGGGCAGTTACCTGAGCCATCAGGTCGCCGATGTGACGATGAGCCTGATGCGATTCGCGAGCGGGGTGCGCGGCCACATCTTCGTCAGTTGGCTCCACCCCTACAAGGAACAGAAGCTCGTGGTGGTGGGAAGCCAGAAGATGGCGGTCTTCAATGACCTGGTGCGGCAGAAGCTGGAGCTCTACCCACATCGCGTGGACTGGGTTGAGCGGGTCCCTGTCGCGGTCAAGGCAGCAGCCGAACCGGTGCCCCTGGTCGATGCCGAACCGTTGGAGGTGGAGTGCCGGCACTTCTTGAGCTGTCTCAAGACGCGTGAGCGGCCGCGGACGGATGGCGAAAGCGGCGTGCGAGTCCTCAGGATCCTCGAGGCGTGTCAGCGCTCATTGGAGGAGGGGGGATCGCCGATCCGCTTAGAGGGCCGAGCGGACACGTCTCGACCATCGCCTGGTGAAGCCACGGCTCCAGCATCGCCGGGGAAGCGCGGGTATGTGGCGCACTCGACGGCGACGATCGATCCGGGATGCGACATCGGCGACGGGACTCGCATCTGGCATTACGCCCACATCATGTCGGGGGCGCGGATCGGTCGCGGTTGCACCATTGGGCAGAACGTCTTTGTGGGGAAGGGCGTGATCATCGGCGACCACGGGAAGATCCAGAACAACGTCTCGATCTACGAGGGTGTCGTGCTGGAGGCCGACGTGTTCTGTGGGCCGTCGATGGTGTTTACGAACGTGCTCAATCCGAGGAGCCATCTGTCACGGAGACACGAGTTCCAACAGACCCTCGTCAAGCGCGGGGCCACGATCGGTGCCAACGCCACGGTGGTCTGTGGCCATACGGTCGGGCGGTATGCCTTCGTCGGAGCCGGGGCCGTCGTCACCAAGGACATCCCGGACTACGCGCTGGTGGTGGGGGTTCCAGCGAAGATGATCGGGTGGATGTGCCAGTGCGGGGTGCGCCTCCCCGTGGGGACGGATGGGGCGCGTGAACAACAGGCCTGTCCTCGGTGCGAAACCGTCTACCGGTGTGTCGGCCAGCAGCTTGAAGTGTGTGGGAAGATGGGAGCGTGAATGCAGGTGCCGTTTATCGACCTCTCACGCCAGCATCGGGCGCTTGCCGACGAGATCGATCGAGCCCTCCACGGGGTCCTGGAGCACGGACAGTTCATCCTGGGGCCTCAGGTGAAGGCGTTTGAAGGCGAGTTTGCCGCCTACTGCCAGACGCGTGAGGCTGTAGCGGTTGCGTCCGGCACCGATGCGATTCGCCTGGCGCTCGAGGCCCTGGGGGTCGGTCGAGGCTGCGAAGTGATCACCACCCCCTTCACGTTTATGTCGACGGCAGGGATGGTCTCTCAGCTCGGGGCCTCGCCGGTCTTCGCAGACATCAGCCCGGACACCTCTACCCTCGACCCCGACCGAGTCGCTGAGAAGATCACTGGGCGGACCAAAGCGATCCTCCCGGTGCACCTCTACGGCCATCCAGCCGACATGGGGCCCCTGATGGACCTCGCCAGACGCCACGGGCTGTGGGTCATCGAGGATGCCGCTCAGGCGGTGGGAGCCGCGTATCACGGGCAGCGGGTCGGAAGCCTTGGCCATGTGGGGTGCTTCAGTTTCTTCCCCACCAAGAATCTCGGCGGGCTCGGGGATGGCGGGTGCGTGACCACCAATGATCACGCGCTCGCGGAGCGCATCCGGATGCTCCGGCAACACGGCAGCCGCACGAAGTACCGGCACGAAGTGCTGGGGTGGAACAGCCGACTGGACGAGCTCCAGGCGGCGGTGCTCAGGGTGAAGCTGCGTTACCTGGAGGCCTGGACGCAGCGACGGCGTGAGCTGGCCGGCTGGTATCGTGAGCGGCTCGGGGCGCTGCCAATCCGCCTCCCCGTGGAGCGAGCGGGACACCAAGCGGTCTACCATCTCTATACCATCCGGACGCGCCGACGAGACGAGTTGCAGCGCGACATGCGCGCGCGCGGCATCGAGACGATGGTCCACTACCCGGTGCCGCTCCACCAGCAGCCGGTCTACCGGCGCGAGCGGTTCGGGGATCTTCCGGAAAGCGAACGGGCCAGCCGCGAGGTGCTCTCCCTTCCGCTGTTCCCTGAGTTGACCACCGACGAGCTGGCGGCGGTGGCCTCAGCCCTCACCGCATTCCCCTGGCCGTTGGAGCCTGGTGAGGCCAAGCAGGACGAGCCGATCTCTGCCAGCCCCGTGGAGATCTGAACAAGGAGCCGTGATGTCCGTCACAGGGAAGCGCATTCTGATTACCGGAGGAGCCGGGTTTATCGGCTCGCATTTGGCCCAGCGGCTGGTGGAGGAGAACCAGGTGGTGGTGTATGACAATCTCCACCGAAACGCCATCCAGTTCTGCGACGTCGTGGACCACCCGAATTTTCGAATCGTTCACGGCGACATCATGGATCGCGCCACCCTCGAGGAGGCGGTCCGCGGCTGCCAGATCGTGATCCACTGCGCGGCGATCGCCGGGGTGTATTCGGTCGTCAGGAACAGCGTCATGACCATGGAGGTGAACCTCCTCGGGACCCATCGGGCCCTTCAGGTTGCGGTCGACGCGAAGGTGGAGCGCTTCGTCCATTTCTCCACGAGTGAAGTGTATGGGCCCTTCATCCATAAAGGCAAGGAGAGCGACCCCAATACGATTGGCGCGCTGGGGGAGGCCCGGTGGACCTATGCCGCGAGCAAGCTGGCGTCTGAGCATATGGCGTTTGCGTATGCGAAGGAGTACGGGCTGCCGCTCGTGATCGTGCGGCCCTTCAATATCTATGGACCGAGACAGGTCGGCGAGGGAGCCATTCGGGCCATGATCCTGCGGGCGCTGACGAATGAGCCGATCGTCTTGTACAACGATGGCACGCAGATTCGGGCCTGGTGCTTTGTGGATGATTTTGTCCACGGGCTGCTCCCATGCCTTGAGCGTCCCGAGGCGATCGGCCAGGTGTTCAACCTCGGCAATCCTCAGGGCACGACGACCAATCTGGAGCTTGCCCGCATGATCAAACGGCTCACGGAGTCGAATGCAGCCATCGTGTTTCAGGAGCATCCTGGCCCAGAGGTTGAAGTCCGGGTGCCTTCGATTGAGAAGGCGGCTGAGCTGCTGGGCTATACCCCGCGCGTGTTGTTGGAAGATGGCATTCTGAAAACCATGGAGTGGTATCGGAACCACGTGGTGCTGATGCCGGTCGAAGACCGGTAAGATGATGCGCGTGCTGGTGACCGGGGCATCGGGATGTGTGGGACGCAACGTCCTCCTGAGGACTCCGCGATCCTGGGAGGTGGTCGCCGTCTACCATCGCGCGAGCGATTTTCCACACTTCGTGACCTCTCGAGGTCTCTCCCATGTGCGCCCGCTCGCGTGTGATCTCACCAGCCCGGAGGACGTCCGTCGCCTCAAGGCTGCCGTGGGGTGGGAGGCGGACGTCGCCCTCTACCTCGCGGCCAACAGCGATCCCGCCCGCTCGGTCGCGGAGCCTACGTGGGACCTCATGTCGAACACCCTTGCCATGGCCAACTTCCTCGAGCGTTGCCCCGTGAAGCATCTCATCTACCTGTCCTCTGGAGCGGTCTATGAGGGACGGGTGGGTCCGGTCTGTCCAGCGACGCCCGTCAATCCCACCTTGCCTTATGCGATCTCAAAGCTCGCTGCTGAAGGGTACGTGCGGTTCTATGCCGAGCAGCGCGGGACCCTGGGACGCTATACGATTCTCCGTTTTTTCGGCGTGTACGGTCCGTACGAGCCGGCGCGCAAGATCACGACGCGGTGGCTGACGGCGTTGGCTGACGGGCAGCGAACATTTTCGCTGCGGGGGGACGGGAAGAACCTCATTGATCTCATGTATATCGACGATATGGTCGATGGGCTGTTTCGGCTGATCAACGCCCCAGGCCAGTCGCTGACCGCGGATTTCGCCGCGGGGTCGCCGATGAGTCTGGATGAGCTTGTCATGGCGATGGCCAACGCCTTCGGCGTGCCGATGACCGTCCATCATGAAGGCCACACCGCAGAGGACATCCAATTCTACTCGGTGGATCCGACCATGCGGGATCGAGTTGGGTGGAAGCCCACGACGTCGCTGGAGGAGGGGGTGAGGCGCCTCAGGGCCTTCCTGTCCGAGCCGCTCCTGAGGGAAGCCGTCTCATGAAGAAGCCGATCGTGATCCTCGGCGCGGGTCCCGCGGGCATCGCCGCGGCCTGGCGATTGAGCGAATTGGGGTTTCCGGTCACCGTCCTTGAGCGAGACGGAGCGGTCGGTGGGATGGGCAAAACGCTTACGATCGGACCGTACCGGGTGGACTATGGGCCGCATACCTTCCATATGCGCTCCACCAAGGAGAGCCAGGAGGTGATTCAGGCGATCCGGCCATTCTTCGGGGAGGACCCCCACATCCTCTCGCGAGGCACCCGCGTGCTCCTCCAGGGGAAGTACTACACCTATCCCTTGGAGCTCCTGCAGG